>WNFT01004505.1_pt1 | contig 12151 bp, 11 predicted proteins | sample 5400191 | NCBI WGS metagenome assembly WNFT01 (sample SAMN13153359, study PRJNA577476) | soil metagenome | isolation source: 80 cm saprolite under Madrone tree | place: USA:California | collected 2016-06-14
GCGGCCAGCGCGGCGGCGATGATCGCCAATGCGTGCGCCAAATGGTAGTCGGCCCCGGTCTTAAAGATCGCGATGGCGCGCTCGTCGACCCGACCCTGCAGCCCATGCGCCGCGAACGCACCGGCCGCTACCGCCAGAAACTCGTTCACCGCACCAACAAAAAGCCATCGCTTCATGCGCAGTCTCCTTATATCCCGCGTTTCAGACGGTTTCGAAGGATTGCTTTAGCCGCCCAAACACGCCACAGAAATCGGCCATGACCGCTTTTGCGACAGCCGCTGACGGCACCAGCATCGCCTACGAAACGGCCGCCGAAGGCTCTCCCGTCGTGCTTATTCACGGCTTCGGCGCCAGTCGCAAAATAACCTGGGCCAACACCTCATGGTATCAGACGCTCGTCCGCGCCGGCCACCGTGTGGTCGCCGTCGACTGCCGCGGCCATGGGGACTCCGGCAAGCCGCACGATATCCCAGCCTATGACGAAGGCCCGATGGCCGCTGATATCGTCGCGGTGCTTGACGCGCTCGACATCGGGCAGGCCGACATCATGGGCTATTCCATGGGCGGTTATCTCGCCATCCGCCTGCTGCACGATCGTCCCGAGCGCGTGCGCCGCGCGGTGCTGGCCGGCATCGGCGCCAGCTACTTCATAAATTCGCCCGAGCGCGCTGAAATCATCGCCCAGGGGCTCCTCGCAGATGACCCGGCGACGATTACCGATCCCGTGGCACGCGCCTTTCGCGACTTTTGCGAGCGCGCCGGGAACGATCTCGTGGCCTTGGCCGCTTGCATCCGACGTCCGCGCCGCGTCTTCATGCCCGACGACCTCGGAAAGATGCCTCACGATGTTCTCGTCGTCTGCGGCGGATTGGATGAAATGTCGGGGCCGCCCGAGCCCTTAGCAGGCGCGTTCCCGCACGGCCGCATGGTCGTCGTACCCCGCCGCAACCATCACTCGACGGTGGGCGACCGAATCTATAAGGACGCGGTCGTGGACTTCCTCGCTGGATAATCTCCAAAAGCGGCTAAGATATCATCATGGCAGATACCCAATTCGACTGGGCGGACCCGCTTCTCCTCGAGCAGGAGCTTACCGAGGAGGAACGGATGGTGCGCGACAACGCGCGGCGCTTTTGCCAAGGCCAGTTGGCTCCGCGCGTGCGCGACGATTTTCGCCATGAACGCTTCGACCGCGCGATCGTCGCCGCCATGGGCGAGATGGGATTTTTCGGCGCCACGCTGCCGGAAGGCGAGGGTGGGGCGGGCCTCTCCCATGTCGCTTATGGCCTGATCGCGCGCGAGCTGGAGCACGTGGATTCCGGGTACCGCTCGCTCTTGAGCGTGCAAAGCGCCCTCATGATGCATCCGATTCACGCCTATGGCAGCGCGGAGCAGCGCAAGAAATATCTCTCCAAGCTCGCCAAGGGCGAGTTGCTGGGCTGCTTCGGCTTAACGGAGCCGGACCATGGTTCCGATCCCGGCTCGATGAAAACGCGCGCGGTTGCAGCACCGGGCGGCTTCCGCCTTTCCGGAGCCAAGACCTGGATCAGCAATTCTCCCGTCGCCGACCTCGCAATCGTCTGGGCGAAGACCGACGACGGCGCCATCCGCGGCTTCATCGTCGAACGCGGAACGAAAGGTCTTTCCACCCCGAAGATCGAGGGCAAGTTCAGCCTGCGCACGTCCCCGACCGGCGAGATCGTGCTCGAGGATTGCTTCGTTCCGGAATCGAATCTGTTGCCGAAAGCCAAGGGCCTGGGCGGTCCCTTCGGCTGCCTCAACAAGGCGCGTTTCGGCATCGTCTGGGGCGCGATGGGCGCGGCGGAATTCTGCTGGCATGCCGCGCGGCGCTATGTGCTCGAGCGCAAGCAATTCGGCCGTCCGCTCGCGGCCAATCAGCTGATCCAGAAGAAGCTCGCCGACATGCAGACCGAAATTACACTCGGTCTCTTCGGGGCTCTGCGCTTGGGACGTTTGATGGACAAGGGCGCGGCCGCGCCGGAAGCCATCTCGCTCTTGAAGCGCAACAATTGCGGCAAGGCGCTGGAGATCGCCCGCGTCGCCCGCGACATGCACGGCGCGAACGGTATCTCCGACGAATACGGCGTGATCCGCCACGTGCTCAATCTGGAATCGGTCAACACCTATGAAGGCACGCACGACGTCCACGCGCTGATTCTTGGCCGCGCGCAAACCGGCATTCAGGCGTTCAGTTAGAAATCGCGTCTATCTCGGCCGGAAGACGGCCGAGCCGAGCCAGCCGAGGACAATGGCCATCAGGACCGCGCCGAAGCCGTAAGCCAGCGACGCCTGATAGGCGCGATTATAGACCCAGCGCTCGAACCCGCTCTTGTCGATGAAAAGCGGAGAAGATTGCGCGCTAACCACCGTGCCGCCCTGAAACATGTAGACCTCGGCGCGGTATTCGCCGGGCGGTACCGAAGCGGGCACCGGAATGCGGGCGCGGAACAGTGTGCGCGAGAGAAACTCGATCCCCGTCGGACTTTCCCAATACAGGCGTTCGCGCTTGCGGTTGCGGATGACGGCCGCGCGAAACGCGTTGGCCTCGTCGGGATCGATTTTCACTTTGGTGGTGGATTCGAGATTGGCGGTGCCGAGATGGAATCGCTCCAGCGTCGTTGCTGAGGCGATGTCTTCGATCGGCCGCGTGCTGGCAAGAAAATAGTAGCCCGGCAGTCCGGTGAACTGGATCTGCTCCCGGTTCACCCAAATGCCGAGGATGCGGGCTTTGCGCCGAACCGTCATTTCGAGATCGGGTCCGCGAATGACCACCACCAAGTCCTGGTCCCTGGCCGGTCCCGCCTCTTCGGTGGGTTCGATGGCGCCAAAAAGGACGATGTCGGCCCCGGTGAAATTCGAAGTGATCTGAATGAGGTCGGTCGAAAGCCCGGAGACGAGATCGTCTGCGGCAACGGGCGCTGCCGCGAACAGCAGGGCCGCAACCACCGCCGCGACCCCGGAGCATTTTCCGGCGAAGTGGCCGGCGCGCCTTGCGCGCTTTCGCGATTCGAAGAAAAGTGAAAGCGCTCTAGTCCGCATCATGGCGTCCCCGCGACGATGGAGTAGATATCTTCCGGCGTCCTCACCAGTCCGATCAGCAACCGCACCGCCACTCCGACCACAAGGATCGCCAGAAGCGCCCGCACCTGCTCGCCGCGCATCTGGGATCCGGCGCGTACCCCCAGCTGGACGCCGACCACGCCGCCGAGCACGAGCAAGAACGCCAGGACGATGTCCACTGTCTGGTCGCTGGCGGCATGAAGGATGGTGGCCGCCGCGGTCACGAAGAGGATTTGAAACTGCGACGTGCCGACCACGATATTGGTCGGCATTTTTAAGAGATAGATCATCGCCGGGATCATGATGAAACCGCCGCCTACGCCCATGATGGCGGTGAGCACGCCCACGAGGATGCCCAGCACCACCGGCGGAATGACGCTGATATACAGCTTGGAACGGCGAAATCGCATTTTGAGCGGCAGGCCGTGAATCCAACTGTGCTGATGTAATTTCACAGGCGGCGGCGCAGTCCCGGACCGCGCCGCGCGGATGGTGCGGATGCTCTCATTCAGCATCAATCCGCCGATCGAGCCTAGAAGCACCACATAGCTTCCGCTCACCACCAGCTCGATCTGGCCGAGCTCCCTCAGCAGGCGGAAGACGTAGACGCCGAGGACTGAGCCCGCGATGCCGCCGGTAAGCAGCATCACACCCATCTTGAAGTCCACGGCTTGGCGGCGCCACTGCGTCAACGCGCCGGACAGAGAAGCAGCCGTGATGTGGCTCGCTTGGGTTGCGACCGCGATGCCGGGCGGTATGCCGTAGAACACTAGGAGCGGGGTCATCAGGAAGCCGCCGCCCACGCCGAACATGCCGGAAAGGAAGCCGACCGCGGCCCCCATGCCGAGGATCATGGCCCAGTTCACGGACATCTCGGCAACGGGAAGATAGAGTTCCATCAGGCATCAAGGATCAGAGATCAGAGATCAGGATACGATAAAACCCTTTCTGATACCTGATTTCTGATCCCTGTTTTCTGATTTACGGCGCGATTTGGGCGAGGTCCGGTGGCTCGTTGGCCTCGCGATTCATCGGCGTGAGCTTGAACTCGCCGACGGCACGGTCGGCGGCCTCACGCTCGGCGGGTAGAATCTGGGTGACGAGCGCGGCGACCCGCGATTTTGATTCGACGTCGCCCCCGGCGGCCGCGATCGTGTACCATTTGTAGGCGTCGGCGAGCGACGCGCGAACGCCCAAGCCTCTCTCATAGAGGACCGCGAGATTGAATTGCGAATCGGCCAGGCCTCTTTCGGCGGCCGCGCGAAACCAGCGCGCCGCTTCGGCGAAATTCTTTTCCTGACCGGTGCCATTGGCATAGGCGATGGCAAGATTGTGCATCGCCTTGCGGTTGCCTCGCTTGGCCGCTTCTTCATACCAGCTGCTGGCCTGCTTCGCGTCCGCGGACACGCCGCGACCCTTTTCGTAGAGCGTCGCCAGGCGGTATTGCGCCATAGCCATGCCTGCTTGCGCTGCCTTTTGCAGCCAGCGGGCGGCTTCGCTGTCGTTCAGCGCAACGCCGTCGCCATCTGCGTATTTCAAGCCGAGCAGAAGCTCCGCCTTTGCGTCGCCTGCATTGGCTTTGGCCTGAAGTCGCACCAGCGCCGGAGCCGGAACCGTCGGAGCCAGGGACCCGGGCGAAGCCGGAAAATTCAAACGGCTGGAGGAGTCGTCGGCCGGCGCCGGCGCGGAAGCAATGCTAGCCGTGCCCCCGTCCCCTGGCGGCGCCTCTGCGTCAAAGCGCGGACCGAAAGTCCGCATCAGGAAGAACCCCGCCGACAGCACCAAGAGGACGAGCAGCACCTCCGCGATAAAAATGTTTCGATTGCGCTTCGCGGCATCGGCGCCGCTGCGGTTCGCCAATGGGTCTACGCCGCCGGCCTCGGCCGCGCGCCGGGTTTGGGCGAGATAATCCAGCACCATTGGTTTGGCCGGCAGCGCCTTCGGCGCGAGAGGCGAGCTTTCGTCAATGTCATTCGGCTCGGCCTCAGCGACGCCTTCCTGGTCCGAATCATTCTCGAGGACCCCAGACGGACTCGGTGGCGCGACGACGTTGGACGCCGTCGCGGCCTGCGCCAGCGTTAGCCGTCGTGCCACGGTCTCGTCTTCCGATTCGGTCGATGCTTCGAGCCTTTCGATTCTCTTTACCGCATGGGAAAGGTTGGACTTCGCTTCGGCTGCGGCGTCCTTGACGCGCTTCTCGGCGGCATCGAGCCGCTGGCCCAAATGGCGCAGATTTTCCCGCCCTTGGTTTTGGGCTTCCTCGCCGCTTCTCTCGGCAAGGTCGAGCTTCTTGGCGATTCCTTCGAGATTGCGTTCGATCGCGGCGAGGTGCTGCGTCAGCGCTTGCTGCAGGCGCTCTTCCGCCGAATCGATCCGCGACTCGAGCATGCTCACGGTCTCTTCCAGCCGCGTGTCAGGCCCGCTCTTCTCCTCGACGTCATTCAGGCGCTGCGAAAATGCATTCAGCCGCTCCTCGAGCGATCGCTCGACCCGGTTCGAATCGTCGCGCGCGGCTGCAAGCTCAACGGACATGGCATCGAGATTGCCGGTCAGCTTTGCAATCTGCCCGCTCGATTCACTCGCCGTGCTGACGATTTGCTCGGTCAGGCGCGACAGTCCCTGATGCAGTCCGCGCACCGCGTCGCGCAACGCCGCCGTGTCGGAGTTCTGCTCGACGCGATCGATGCGTTGCGTGAGAAGAACGAAGGCTTCAGCCTGGTCGCGCGTGGCGGCACTGATTTCGGATGCCGCGGTGCTCATGGCCCGCTGCGCCTCGTTTTGGCTTCGCTCATTGGTTTCCAGCCGCCGGGCCATTGTGCGCAGCGCTTCGTCGATGCGGCGGAACGCCGAATCCGCTTCCGCTTCGCTGCGCGCCAGGCGCATCGCGAGCTCCTCGCGGTCGCGCCGCATCTCGTCTTCGCGCTCATACCGGTAGGCTGGCGAGCTCGGCGTTTCGCTGCGCGTCTCCGCTGCCCCAAGGGCACGTGCGTTCTCGGCTAGAATCCGGCGGGTCAGCCAGTCGCCGACCGAAACGCCCTCCCGCGTGGCGGCGGCGCGGGCGACGTCCCTCGCTTCGGAGGGAATGCCGGTCACATTCCAAGGATGCGTCTGCTTCATCTCGTCATTGCGTGCGCTTACGCCTCAAGGGAAGGTAGCGGCGGCCAGATATAGTGTAAAGAAACCTCGATGCCGCGAATCACAGAAATCGAGACATCTTGAGAGGGGACTCTCGAAGCACAAGGTTAATGAGTGGTTACTTCTGCGCCGCTACGGCGCTTTGATCCCGGCTTTTTCGAGCTCGCGCGAAAGTCTGCCGCTGAGCCAGGTCGCCGTCATTCGGAAGTCCGAGATCAGCGACCAGACGGGATAGCGAAAGGTCGCGGGCCGGTTCTTTTCGACTCTGAAATGCGTCACCCAGGCCGGACCGTAGCCGGCAATCAGAGCGGCGAGCAGCAGCCAAAAATTCCACGTCACCATCGCCCCAATGAGAAAAGCGACTGCCACGCTTGTTCCCGCCATATGCCAAAGCCGGGTTTCAGCCTTGGCATGTTCGCTCAAATAGAACGGCCAAAACTCGCGATAGGTCGTGATTCGATCGCTGCTCACTGCGGCTCGGGCAATCCAAGGTTGGTGGCGAAGACTTCCGCGGCGTAGATCGCGTTGCCGTTGACGGCAACTCCGATTCCGGTGCGGTCGAAGTCCCTGTACATCAAATTGTTCCGATGGCTCGGACTTTCGAGCCAGATGTGCAGGAAGCCCTTCGCCATTGTTTCGGGATCGATGCCCTGCGACGGCGTGAAATATTGCGCTGCGCTGTTCTCGGCGAAAAAGCCGACAAATTTCGGATCGCGCGAAAGCAGCGTGTTTACCGCGAGATTGCCGTTGGGGTTCATGGTGTCGAACGAGCGCTTCTTCGCCATATCCTCGGAATGGGCCTGAGCGGCGGACGCGAGGTCGAGATCGAGAGCCATGGGTTTTGCGCCGCCTTGCATGCGCTCCTCTTCTATGAGTTCGAAGAGGCGGATCTTGAGCACCGCCAATTGCTGCTGCAGAGCCGGGTTGGGTCGCGGCGGTACCGTGGCGCAGGCCCCGACCACCAGCATAAGCAACAGCGCCGATACCAATTTCATCATACGGAAGACCCGGTATTTCAAGGTTAGAACCCTTAGCCGCCGGCGTCACCATCGGCGAGGACGCTAACGGGTCATTTACCATGATGGCCCACTCTTCAAGAGCAGGTCCAGGCACGAGGGGAAGCCATGCGCAGGCGTAGCCCGGCCGAGCTCATTGTGGGCTCGGTCCAGCTTGGACTCGCCTACGGTGCTGCAAATCGCACCGGGAAACCTTCTCGTGAGACGGCGCTTCGTCTCGTCAAACGGGCGGCGGATGCCGGCATAACCGCCTTCGACACCGCACGCGCCTACGGCGACTCCGAGGAGCGTTTGGGCGAGGCGTTGCAAGGGCGGCGCGTGCGAACCATCACCAAGCTCTCGCCTTTGACCGAACTGGAGCGGAACGCGTCGCGAGCCGCCGTGCTCGCCGCCGTCGAGACCAGCATCGAAAATTCTCTCTCCGCCTTGAAACGCCAAAGCCTGGATTGCCTGCTCCTCCATCGCGCCGCGCACCTGACCGCCTTCGACGGTGCGATCTGGCACGTTCTGCAAACCTATCTTGCGGCAGGAACCATCGGCTCGCTTGGTGTCTCGGTACAGTCTCCGGCCGAAGCCCACCAAGCGCTCGCCGAGCCCCAAGTCGAGCACCTGCAGCTAAGCTTCAATCTGCTCGATTGGCGCTGGCACGAAGCCAGCATCGTGGCCGCGATCCACGAGAAGACATCGCTGACCGTTCATGCCCGAAGCGTCTTCCTCCAGGGCGTCTTGGCTGCCGGCGATGCGGCGGTGTGGCCGCCTGTGCCGGGGGTCGACGTGCCGGCGCTCCTCGCCTGGATCGACCGTAGCGTCCACGCCTTTGGCCGCGCCAATGCCGCCGATCTCTGTCTTGCCTATGTCCGCGGCCAGGATTGGATCGACGGAGTCGTCATCGGCATGGAAACCGAGGCGCAGCTCGAGGCCAATCTTCTCATTGGCGCCCGTCCTCCGCTCGGACCGCGCGATTGTGCGGCCCTTGAAGCTTCCCGTCCGCGCGTCCCCGAGCCATTGCTCGATCCCGCCCAATGGCCCCGCACATGAATGCGCTCGAACTTTTCCGCCTCGACGGCCGGATTGCCTTCATCTCCGGCGCGGCCGGACATCTCGGCCGAGAGATGGCTCTTGCCCTTGGCGAGGCGGGGGCCCATCTCCTGCTCAATGGCCGGAACGATGCGCGGCTTCAAGCGTTCGCAAGCGAACTCGCAGCCTTCGGAATCCGCGCCGAATGCGCAGCCTTTGACATGATGGATTTCTCCGCTGTACGGCGTTTCTTCGCCGGCCGCCCGCTTATCGATGTGCTCATCAACAACGCCGTCACGATGACGCCGAAAAGCTTCGAATCGGCCAGCCCGGACGATTTCGACCAGACCTACCGCAGCAGCGTAACGGCGGCCTTCGAGGCCACCCGGGCCGCCCGGCCCGCGCTTGCCCGCGCGGCAAGAGAGTCGGGCGGCGCCAGCGTCATCAATATCGCCACCATGTATGCCTCGGTGAGCCCCGATCCGAAGCTCTACAGCGACCCGAGTAAAGTCAGTCCGCCTCACTATGGTGCTGCCAAGGCGGGGCTTTTGCAGCTCACCCGGCATCTGGCGGCCGAGCTCGGACCTCAAGGAATCCGCGTCAATGCGCTCTCTCCGGGGCCTTTCCCGAAGGCCGAAATCAGGCAAGGCGATCCGGAATTCGTAAGCCGGCTCGGCGCGCGCACCATGCTTGGGCGTTCCGGCGAGGCGGCCGAGATTCGCGGCCCCATTCTCTTTCTCGCATCTTCCTCTTCCAGCTTCGTCACCGGAACGGTGCTGGCAGCGGACGGCGGCTGGACGGCTTGGTAGGATGAAACACGGTATCGGATCGCTCTTGGATATGGCCCTGCTCGCGCCGTTCAGTTCGCGCAATGAAACGATGTTTCCTGAATCGCTGCAGCAGCGGCTCAGAAGCTTCGCCATTCTGGAAGATATCGGTGAACCGGCTTTAAGGCGGCTCCTCGCCGAGGCCGATTGGTTCGGCATTCCGGGCGGCACGCAGCTCTCGCGCGCCGGCGAAAACGATCGGGCCGTGTTTCTGGTCGTGACCGGCTCTCTCGGCGTCTTCGTCGACGAGGAGGAAGGTCCGAGACGCCTCGTCGCCACCGTGCCCGCCGGCGAAACCGTCGGCGAGATGTCGTTGCTCACCGGTGAATCCCATTCAGCAACCTTGGTGGCGTTGCGCGATACCGAGCTATTGCGGCTTGGCCCCAAGGCGTTCGATATGCTGCTGACGCGCTATCCGCGCATCATGCTCAATCTCTTGAAGCTCGTCGTGCGCCGGCTGCGGCAGACCACGCGGCGCGCCAATTTGCAGTCGCGTCCCAAAACCTTCGCCGTCGTTCCGCTCCAGCGCGGGCTGAAAGATTCGGTGGTCGCGCGCGGCATTGCCGAAACGTTGGTCCAGATGGGCGCCAAAGCGGCTGTCCTCGATTCCACGGCCAGCGACGAAACCACGGAATGGTTCAATCGCTTCGAAGCCGAACACGACGTGGTCTTCTATCAGGGTGACGAGCCTGACAGCACCTGGACGAGCTTCTGCTTGCGCCAGGCGGACCGCGTGCTGCTGATCGCGCGCGCCGACGAAAAATTGCCGCTCCATCCGTTCGAGCGCCGTTTCTTCAATCGCGAAATGGGCGCTCAGCCCGAGCTGCTGTTGCTGCATCCCGGCGGCGGACGGCCCGGCCTGCCGCAGCACATCGAACTCAGAAGCGATCTCTTCGGCACCCATCATCACGTGCGCGTGGGCGACGTTTCGGACATCAAGCGACTGGCGCGCTTCGTCGCCGGCAATGCCGTCAACATTGTGCTCGCGGGCGGCGGCGCACGCGGCTTTGCCCACATCGGTGTGCTGAAAGCCCTGAAAGAAGCCGGCGTGCCGTTCGATTACGTTGCCGGCACCAGCATGGGAGGCATCGTCGCGGCCGGCATCGCCATGGAATGGGATATTCCGGAATTGAGCGAGCGCGTGCGCGACGCCTTCGTCGACAACAATCCGCTCTCCGATTTTACCATTCCGCTGATTGCGCTTTTCCGCGGCGCCAGAGTGAGCGCGCTCCTCCAAAAGCATTTCGGCAACATCAAGATCGAAGAGCTGGCGAAGCCTTATTTTTGCGTCTCCTCCGATCTCACCACGGGACGCGATTACATTCATCGCACCGGGCTGCTGTGGCGGGCCCTGCGCGCCAGCGTGGCGCTCCCCGGCATTCTTCCCCCCGTCACGGCTGAAGGCGGCCACCTCCTGGTCGACGGCGGCGTGATGAACAATCTGCCGGTGGACGTCATGGCCCAGGAAGCCCGCGGCCCCATCATCGCGGTGGACGTTTCGGGCGAAATCGACCTTCACGCGGATGACGAACGTTATGGCGAGCGCTCGATACTGTCCCTCATCGGTCAGCGCATGCGCGGCTCGCCGTCGATCATTTCGATTCTAATGCGTGCCGGCACGGTGGGCAGCAATCTGCAACGCAAGAGCGTGCGCGCGCTGGCCGATTTCCTCTACGAGCCGCCGCTCGAAGGCATCGGCATGCGCGATTGGAAATTGTTCGAGCGTGCGATTGCGCAGGGTTATGCCTACACCATGCTGCAAATCGAGAAGCAAGGCGTTCCGCTCTCGGACAGCTGGGCTGCCGGGCCCGCGGTCGCGGTGACGAAGCTGCCCGCCGAAGTTTGATCCTTTCTCCTCCGCTCGTGCGGTCGTATGAACGGCCGTGGACATTCTAACGGAAGCAGACGCCCTTCTTGCGCGAGGCGACGCTCAGAGCGCGATCGCGCTTCTCAGCCGCGCCATCGCCGAAGGTCGCGGCGGGCTGCTCACTCGCGTGCGCCTCGGCCGCGCGTACTTGGCCAATGGCGATCCGCCTGCCGCATTGGAAGTGCTGCGCGAGACCTCGGTGCTGGCGCCGGGCATGGCGGACGCCGCGCTTGCGCTCGGCGAAGCGCTGATGGCCGCGGGCCATCTGCCCGCCGCCGTGGCCGAGTTTCAGCGCGCAACGCGTCTTGATCCGGATCTCGTCGCGGCTCCGTATGCCCTCGGTCTTGCTTGGCTCGAAGCCGGCGAGCCCGATAAGGCAATGGAAATTCTCCGCCCGATCGCCGAAACGCAATCCCCGCTCGCGCAAAAGGCGGCGCGCAAGATTGCCGAAGCGCGCGCCATGAAAACCGCCGAACGCGCGCCCGCCAATTATGTCCGTCACCTCTTCGATCAGTTTTCTTACGATTACGACACGCGCATGCTGCGCGAGCTCGATTATCGTGCCCACGACATCTTGCGAGCGCTCGCCGGCCTGCTGCTGGGCGAAGCAACCAGCCTCGACATTTTGGATCTTGGCTGCGGCACGGGGCTGTGCGGCGCGAGCTTCAAGGATCTGGCGAGGCGGCTCGATGGCGTCGACCTTTCTCCGCGCATGATCGAGAAAGCGCGCAGCCGCGGAATTTACGACGCGCTTCTCGTCTCCGACATACAGGCCGTGCTCGACGGCGATGGTCCGGCCTACGATCTGCTCATTGGCGCCGACACGCTGGTCTATCTCGGCGATCTGGCGCCGGTCCTCTCGGGCGCCGTCAAGCGGTTGCGGCCGGGAGGATTTTTCTTCTTCACCGTCGAACGCAAGGAGGACGAGGGGTACGCGCTGGGCCAGAAGCGCCGCTACCGTCACAGCGAAGCCTATCTGCGCATGGAGTCCTCGCGCGCGGGATTCGATGTCATGGGCCTCATGCAGTGTTCCCCACGCACCGAAGCGCACAAGCCGGTCGACGGCTTGGCCGTAGCGCTGCAGCGGCCCGAAGGCGCGGCCTGAACCAGCCCTTTTCGTCCTAACATTGGGCTTTCAGGGGGGGCGGGGTTTGTGCTTTTATGCCCGCACCTAGGGCTAGGGATTCAAGAGGAGCTCTCATCAATGA
>WNFT01004508.1_pt1 | contig 12148 bp, 12 predicted proteins | sample 5400191 | NCBI WGS metagenome assembly WNFT01 (sample SAMN13153359, study PRJNA577476) | soil metagenome | isolation source: 80 cm saprolite under Madrone tree | place: USA:California | collected 2016-06-14
TCGCGAATAGCGCTCAGCCATCGTCAATACGCTGCGCAAAAAAGCGATGCGGTCCGGGGAAGGCAGCGCGTCGAGCTCCATTCGCGTGCGTAGCGTTTCTGCGACCTCGGCAACCAACTGGGCGCCGCGATCTGCGGGCAGATTCGCTACCCGTCTCAGCGTGCCGCGAACGAGTTGCAGCTCCCGCGGACCGATACGCGCGAGCTGCTGGCGCGTCAGCGCCACCTGGTTCATATCAGCACCCACCGGTAGCTCGGACGCGGCTTCAGGACGATCCAGCCGCACGACGAGAGTGCCTGCGGCGTGATCGCCAAGACGTTCGCAACTCGCGGAGACGATTATCGAGATGAGGCCCACGACGTAATTTGCCGGCAGGATATCCACAATGCGCATGAAGTTGCGCACGGCCGAACTTCGCAAATTTATCGGCGAGCCGTTGCGGCAGACCACGCGCAGGCCGATCAATGCCTTGCCCGGCGAGCGCCCATTGGTCACCATTTCCCAAAAGATGAAGTATCCGGTTTCGACCACAAATTGCGCGAGCAAAAAGATCGCGATAAGAAGGCCGGCGGCACTGCCGGACGAATTATTCGGGTTCCCCCGGTTCGCGGTGCGCGCGGCTTGGTGGAATGCGGCGCCGAACCATCGATCGAACCAGGCGCCAATTGGCAACGCCGAGAACAGCGCGATCATCAGAAACACGATCAGCAACACAATGACGGCGAAATCGATCGCGTACGCGAACATCCGCGGCGCAGGTCCTGCGACGGGCAGGTCGAGATGAACTCCCTCGGGCGAGAAGAGTTCATGGCTCGGCGTGTCGTCTTCGAGCGGCTCCGGATTCATCGTGGAGAACCACTCTGAACGCGCGCGACCCGGAAGCCTCGCGGCGGCTCGAAACGCTGCTCGATCGGGCCGAGCGCGTCGGGCGGCGGCTGCCCTTCGATGAACTGCGCGAGCTCGCGCGCCTGTATCGGATTAACTCGGCGCGGCTCGCGATAATGCGCTCGCGCGGCGGCGACCCGGACGAGGTCCGTTACCTGAATGCGCTTTGCGTCCGCGCATATACGCATCTGCGGGTGGAACCGCCGCGCGAGTGGGCCTTCGGCCATTTCTTCATGGCGGATTTCCCCGCGACGCTGGCGGCGACGGCATGGCTCCAGGTGATAACGGCGGCCCTGCTGCTGGCAGGAATTCTGGTGGGCGTGACGCTCGTGTCCGAGAATCCTGCAGCGCTTTATGCTTGTATCCCGCCGAACATGTATCCGCCCGAGCGGCTCGAACAGCTCGCCAATTCCGCCCAGCAGCGGGCTGAATTTCTCAGGCATACGCAGCTTGCATTCGGGCTGAAGTCGATCTTCTCCGCCGGCCTGTTCGTACACAATGTGCAGGTCGGACTGTCGTCCTTCGCGGCTGGTATTCTAGCGGGAGTGCCGACCGTACTCCTAGTCCTTTACAACGGACTTACGCTCGGCGCGTTCGTATGGATCTTCTCCCGCGACGCCGCATGGCCGGCTTTCTGGGCCTGGCTGCTTCCTCATGGAATTCCCGAACTGCTCGCAGTGAATCTCTGCTCTGCCGCCGGATTGCTGATCGCAAAGGCGGTCGTTGCGCCGGGGCGAATGGGGACGGCGCGCGCGTTGCGCGCCGCCGCCGAACCTGCGCTGGAATTGGTGATAGCCTCGCTGCCGCTGTTTGTCATAGCCGCCGGGATTGAAAGCTTTCTGAGACAATCGTTGCTCTCGACAGCCGCGAGATACGCCGCCGCAGCAACCGCGCTCATCGCCATCATCGTCTACATCGGTTACGTCCACCACCTGGTGCGACGCCGCCCTGAATTCGACCTCGATTGGCTGCTCAGAGCAGACCACCCTGGCGAATCGCAAGATAACGGTTCAGAACCGGCGCCGTGACGCGCGCGGGATCGAGGTCGAGCGCCTGGACACCGAAGCGCCGGATACGCGCCAATGCCGCCTCGCGCTCGACCGCGAGATCCTGCAACGCGAGCCGCCGATAAAGGCGCCCGCGCGTAATCCCGGGTTCCGGCTGATCCAGTTCGGCCAGCAGGCGGTCGCGCAGCGCGACCAGCATTACGCAATGGCGTCGTGCGAGCACGGCGAGCCACGCTTCGAGTTCGCGTGAGGCGCTGCCTTCGACGAAATCCGTGAGCACGACCACCAGCGCGCGTTTGCTCTGATAACGGGCGAGTGTTTCGACCAGGACGCGATAGTCCGGCTCGAAAGGATGGGGCGTCAGGGCCAGCGTGGCCTCCACCATCAGCGCCACGCCGCTGCGCCCCAATTGAGGCCGCGCAAAAACGCGCAATTCGCAGTCGAATCCTAAAAATCCGACGCGGTCGCCATACTCTTTCGACACGCGCGCAAGCGCGATTCCGCATTCGATCGCATGATCGAGCTTGGAATCCGAATCGACGCGCGCCGCCATCAGGCGCCCGGTGTCAACCGCGACGATCACGGTGTGGCGCCGCTCGGTCTGAAAGTGGCGTACGATCAGGCGCCCGCGGCGCGCGCTAGCCCGCCAATCGACATGGCGCGGGTCGTCGCCGTGAACATATTCGCGCAACGATTCGAATTCGCTGCCCTCGCCCCGTGCCGGCTTTGGGCGCACTCCCAATTCTTCGAACAGCGAGCGATGCGTCAGCGCGGTGCGCCGCTCGGGCGTGGAAGTATGCGGCAGAATTGCAATCGTGCCGCCGGCGATTGCGATGGTGCGCAGACGCAAGAGTCCCAGGCGGGAGCGCCAGGCCACCAAAGTGGGGCCGAGCTCGCGCGTTCCGGACCGCAGCGGCATAATTTCGCGCGTCAATTCGCGGCGTTGATCACGTTCCAGTTTAATTCCCTCGACGACCAGATCGCCGCCGATATCAGCCGGCAATTCGTCGAGAATCGATACGACGGTTGCGGCGGCGCCCGGCCGCGATACGCGATAAGTAACGCCGGTGGCCCGGCCCTTCACCATACGCTCCGGCACGACGCGCTCGACCAGAGGTTGCGGATCGCGACGGCTGGCTACCCAATCGAGCGCCGCGAGCACGATCACGACGCCTAGGTATGCGAGTGTCGGTGCAACCAGCCACGGAAATACGAGCGCGGCGAGCGCGGAGGCGGTTGCGATCGCGACGAGCCGGACGAGCATCGAGGAGGGCCGAATCGCGGGTAACATTGGGATTAGCAGGGTGTTTTGGTCCAAGATCTCGGGCAATCCCACGCCTTCTGTCCCGACAAGTCCCGAAATGTCCCCAATAGCCACGCGATTCAATGCGGAACCGGAACCGCGCGGACGACCTCTTCAACCGCGTCGTCCGGCGACATCCCGTCCACTTCGGCGCCGGGTTCGAGCACGACGCGATGGCGCAGGGTTGGACCGATCACGGCTTGCACGTCTTCCGGCAGCACGAAGCCGCGTCCCTCCAGCGCGGCGATGGCCTTCGCAGCACGGACCATCCACAAGGCTGCTCGCGGCGATGCACCAACCGCAATCGCGGGATGATCGCGCGTCGCGCGCACCAGCGCGACTGCGTATTGGAGGATCTCATCGCGCGCAAGGGCCGCGTCAGCTATCACGCGGGCATGGCCGAGCTCGTTCGCACTGAGCAGCACGGCGCTCACCGGCGGCGCGGCGCTCACATGATGGGTCGCGAGGATGCGAACCTCCTCTTCCGCAGTCGGATACCCAACGCGAATCTTGAAGAGGAAGCGATCGAGCTCGGCCTCAGGCAGCGGGTACGTTCCCTCCTGCTCGATCGGGTTTTGCGTTGCGAGCACGGTGAACCATTCGCCGAGCGCGTAGCGTATACCGTCGACGGTTGCGGCCCGTTCCTGCATCGCTTCGAGCAAGGCAGCTTGGGTTTTCGCCGGCGCGCGATTGATCTCATCCACGAGCAGTAGATCGGTAAACAGGGGCCCCGGCCGGAAGCGGAAATCGCCCTGCTCGGGAAGAAGAATCGGCGTCCCGATAATGTCGCTCGGCATCAGGTCGGGCGTGCACTGAATGCGGCCGAACCGAATTCCGAGCGTCGCCGCGAGCGTGCGCACGAGTAACGTCTTGGCGACTCCCGGAACACCTTCGTAGAGGCTATGACCCGAACACAAAAGCGTCACGAACGACAGCCGGACGGCTTCGTCATTGCCGATTACGATGGCGCTGATTGCAGTACGCAGCGCGGTGAACATTTCCGCCACCCATGCCGCGTCTTTGTGCTTTTCGTCATTCATGACCCTTTTCCGGGTACGATTCGAGCGCGCGCACCGCATCGACCAGCTCGGTATCGCTCTTCGGTGCAGTGTCCATCAGCAGCCATCTGCGATCTTCATCGGAAAGCGCGCGATCGCTCGCGATTCTTTTTAGCAGAATTTCCTCGTCGAGCTCGCCAGAGGGCATCATCTGCCGGCGCAGCCGGCGTAGAAATCCGCTCCGATATGCACGAAAAGCCGCCTGCGGATCCGATGCACGCGAATAGAGCACCCCCAAAGATTCAACAAATGACACGAGCGATGGTTGCGGTCCCTCCAGAGCGCCGGCGAGCATCCGGCGCGGCCACGAGTTCTGCGCGGAAATCCACGTGACCGCGAGAATGAAGCCCGCGCAGAGGGGCAGCATCGCACGCGAGGTCGCGACCACCCGAACGAGCGAAACATCCTCAATCATACCGTGACAATGTTCGTCGAAGGCCGGCGCGTCGAACCTGTGCACGAGATCCATGAAGAGCAGGCTGTTGTCCGCGTTGCCAAGGTTGGCGTTGCGAAGGAATCGATCGTCTGCGATCGCAATAAGCCGGCCCTTGCCGATCTTGCGCTCGAGCGCGAAAGGATCGTTGTCCGCCCGCAATCTGACCCTCGCATCCCTGCCCGCGGCTTCGAAATGCAAAAGTCCGGAAACGGAAAGCCTGCGCATCACCGGCGCAAAATCCCCCGAGATCAGCGTGTGCTCGGTTCCAGCCACAGTGCTGGCGTTGATTTCGAGCCGTTTCCACTGGTTCACGGTCCCGCCGAAGACCACCGCCGTCCCGCCCGAGCGCACCCAAGCCAGCAGTTCGTGCGCATCGGTATCGCCGCCGGCGGCTACCGTACCAAGCACCGACGGCGAGACCATCCATATCTGGCGATTCAATGGCTGCTGTTTCGGGCTGACGTAGGAGCGCATCACCGGCACGCCCAATTCCGAAGCAAGATCAAACGCAGCTTTGTAGCCGGCCGGGCCAACGCCAAAGCTGGTCGGAGAAAGCTGCAGCTCGAAGTCCGGCCGCATCCATAGATTCACCCCGGTCAGGATCAAGAGGACCACCCCGGCCGAGATTAGCCCGCGCCGCGGCAACGTATTCATCTCAATTCCGCCGAGAGCCGTTCGAAGGCGGACAGCCATTGTGTATAGATTTCCGGATCATCTTCGCGACGGCCAAACCACCTGCGCTCGGTGTGCGCGACAAGAGTATCGATTTCACTCGCCAGGCCGCTCGCGAGCGAAGATTGACGCAACGCGGCGCGGATCCATCGATTCGAGCGATCGGGACGAAGCTCGATGATCGAGCGGTCAGCGAGCGCATGGAAGGTGGCAATCATCAGCCGATGAGCCGCTTCGAGATAGCGGCCCGCGGCCGCGAGTGAACGCGCCTGCTCTGCCAAATCGGGCGCCGAGCCGCTCGTTGCGAATCGCGCCGATGGCTCAGGCGCGCTCATCGCGATCCACAGCGTCCAGATGATATGAACGACGAGGCCGGCGCTTATGATCGCGACAGCCGCGACGATCATCCAATAGAGCACGGGCGAAGTATCGTGCAGTAGTTGGATTTTCTGGAGCCACTTCAAAAAGGTGCGGAGCCATTCCGTCCAGAACGGTTCCTTCGAGATCGCTGATGCGAATTCGGGACGCGCAAGAATCTCGCCGGTTAGTTTGCGGATGGCCGCATCGGACGGTTCAGGCAATCGAGGACGGCTCCCCAATCGCCGGCGAGGCGGCTGCGGCGTCCGAACGAATCTGTTCGGCGAGGAAGCGCAAATCGAAGTCCTCGGTCCGGCAGCGCCGGTCGAAATAATAGATTACCAGCACCACCAGGCTGTAACTCGAAGCAATCGCCCACGTCCCCTCCTTAAGTATTGGGCCAAAAACTGGGATAAAGGACCAGAACATTTGCAAGACGCCTGCCGGCACCTCGACGATCAGGCCGGCCACAAAGAAAATTCCGAATGTCCTCCACCAGACGCCGGTCACGAGTTGACGGCTGCGACGCAATGCGGTCATTCCAAATCTATGCTCAACGATCATCACCGGGGCCGCCAGGCTCCAGCAGGTCATCAAGTAAATTCCCGGAATGACAAGAGCGAAAAAACCGAGAATTACCAGGAGGTACAACAACAAGTACGTCCCGACTATCGGGGTGAGAATAACGCGGATTGAGCGGTACGCATCACCGACCATGATCGGCCGATCGAGGTACACGTTGGCGACGGCAGCCGTGACCGCCACCGACATCACGGGCAAGAAGAGCAAGAAAGCGAGACTTGCGATACCGGAGACGACATGACTGGTGTTGCCGACCGCGAGGATCGCTCCGTATGGGAGCCACAATACGGCCGAGATGCCGACCAGCACTGAAAAATGATCACGAAAGACCCGGAACGCGCGGTCGAGAATTTCGGCAAATGACAGCGGACGAATATTGTACGCCAAGCGCATTTCCTCCCACGCGTGCTGAATCCCTCAGTATAACATCACAATGCGCTATGATGAGTCTGGACCTAACGACATGACTACGTCAAGAACACGCGTCATTGACGCCGACGCCGGTCTGCTTTGAAAGTATCAGATGACGGCGACGTTAGATCGAGTCCAATCGCGGCCAACAAAGTTAGCTCGGGTTCGTGTCATCACTGGCAATTTGATTTGGACACTTGACCGCGGCGCAAGTGCGGGCCTAGCGTGATCGTCGGCCTCACGGTTCGGGAGAGATACATCCGTGAACGGTGTGCACGACATTGGCGGGATGCATGGATTCGGTCCCGTCGTGCGCGAAGAGAACGAACCGGTGTTCCATGCGGAGTGGGAGGGGCGGACAGCCGCCCTGATGCGCTCTGCGCTGACCGGCCGGGTTTTCAATATTGACGAATTCCGCCGTACGATCGAGCGGATGCCGCCGGCGCGTTACCTCGCCGCGACCTACTACGAGCGCTGGCTGTATGCGCTCCAAACGCTGCTGCTCGAAAAGGGCGTCGTCAGTAGTGCAGAGCTCGAGGCTGCGGTTAGCAGAGCACGTGAGCCGGAAACGCGAAGCGATGGCGATACGCCCAGTGATTCCGCGCAAACGTCAAATGTCGACGCGTCAGCAGGGTTGCATCGCCGCGACCAAGCGGCGTCGCCGCAACCGAGCGGCATCGCGCTTCGCTACGACCGGAATTACAAGCCGCGCTTCACGATTGGCGACAAAGTCGTTGCGCGCAACATGAATCCCGAGGGGCATACGCGGATTCCGCGCTACGCACGCGGCAAGCACGGCGTCATCCGCCACGACTGGGGCGTTTTCGTTTTCCCGGATACACACGCGCACGGTCAAGGCGCGAATCCGCAGCATTGTTACAGCGTCGAGTTCGACGCGCGCGAACTGTGGGGGCCGGACCACTCGGTGCGCGAGCGCATCTATGTCGACCTTTGGGAGGACTATCTCGAAGCCGATCGCGCGCAACGCTCCGCGACGCTGCAAAAAAAGTCCGCCCCTGCGAAAAAGCCCGCGCCCACGATACAGCGGATGTCCGCGGCTTCCACGAAGAAAGGCCGCGTCCGCATCGCGAGGAACAAGGGCACCACGGCAGCGAAAAAGAAAGCGATGAGGAAACGATGAGCACTCACGAACACGACCACGATCACGACCATGATGCTCACAATGCCCCCGAATCGGGGCCGGCGTTGCGCGTGAAGGCATTGGAAGCACTGCTTACGGAGAAAGGGATCGTCAACGCGCAGGCGCTCGATGAATTGGTAGACACGATGGAGCATCGGATCGGTCCGCATATCGGTGCGAGAATCGCTGCGCATGCGTGGTTCGATGCGGCGTACAAAAAGCGGCTGTTGACCCAGCCCGATGCGGCGATAGCGGAGCTCGGGGTTGAAACGCGGGTGCTGGGTACGCACATGGTGGTGCTCGAGAATACGCCCAGGGTGCACAACATGGTCGTGTGCACGCTATGCTCGTGCTATCCGATTGCCGTGCTGGGGCTGCCGCCGGTCTGGTACAAGAGCACAGCGTATCGTGCGCGTGCGGTGAGCGACCCGCGCGGCGTGTTGCATGATTTCGGGCTCAGCCTTCCCGACGACATCGAGATCCGGGTGTGGGATAGCAGCGCGGAGCTGCGATTTCTCGTCCTGCCGGAGCGGCCGGCCGGCACCGAACACCTGAGCGAAGAGGAACTGGTGGCGCTCATCACGCGCGACTCGATGATCGGGACGGGTATCGTCACGTATCCACCCAAGTATCCACTCAAGACGGCGGCGACCGAGGGGAAAAGCGCCGCGAGCGAGCACCGTGGATGACGGCGCAAGGGACATACTAGCGGAGCGCGTCTTAGCGCGGAGCGAGCAGGCGAGTCCGCGAGTTGCGTTACAAGATGACTACGACGCTGAAAGAACTGACGGGATCGCGGACGCCGCCCGACGATGTTGTTTTTGCGGAGCCATGGGAGGCGCGCGCATTCGCGATGGCCGTGACACTGTTCGAGGGCGGGCGGTTTTCGTGGAATGAATTTCGTGAGCGCCTGGTCGAGGAGATCGACCGGGCGGATTCAGCCGCCGCGCTGCGCGATGCGCCGGTCGCAGGCGGCGCGTACTATGAATGCTGGCTGCGGGCACTCGAGAAGTTGCTCGGCGCCAAGGGGATCCTGAGTGCCGCGGAGATCGAGCGGCGCGCGGAAGCGATTGCCGCGTCGCCCCCGGCCCCTACCAAGGCGCTCTCGCGCGGTCCGATCAAGATCGCGTAGCCGTCAGTAGGGCGTCGCAGAATCTGACATGGGTCGCATGCTTATAGGCGGTCTGGTGGTCGCGATAATCGCGATCATCGCCGTCTATGTGATCTCGGTAAAAGACGAAGAGGCGCGCAAAGCGCAGGAGAGCAAAATCGTCGAACTCCAGGGCCAACTTCAAAAGCTGCAAGATGAAAACAACGGCCTTAAGTCGGCACTCGCGAAGGTACAGTCGGAAGAGGATCGGCTAGCCGCCGATAATCAAGTGCTCTCGAAGGCATTGGCGCAGGCGCAGGTGACGGGCAAGGTACCGTCGACGCTCAAGCTGCCATACCCGCCGAAGTGATTTCATTGTCGCTCGATGAAAGGGTCAACCGCTAGCCACCGGTTATCGGGTCTCGCTCAACTCTTAGCGTTATTTCTTGTCGGCGGGCGCCAGCATGAAGCGCTGCCATTCGAGCAGATGGCCTAGCGATCGCATGTTAGGCATGCGGTCGAGGTAGACCTCGCCCTTGAGATGGTCGGTCTCGTGCTGGATGACGCGGGCGTGGAAGTCGCTCGCGACAAAATCGAGTTGCTCGCTCTTGCGGCCGAGCGCCGTGACCCGCAGTTGTTTGAAGCGCGGTACCAGGCCGCGCATCTCCGGGATACTCAGGCATCCTTCCCAATCATCGATCGGAGTCTGGTCGAGCACCGCTACCGACGGGTTGATTAGGAACGTGAGCGGCACGGACGGCATTTCCGGGTAGCGCGGATGATGCTCGACTTCGAGCACGGCAATCTGGACCGAAAGATGAATCTGCGGAGCGGCAAGTCCCACCCCGCTATATTCGCGCATCGTTTCGACCATGAAGTCGAGGAGGTTTTGAATCTCAGGCGTAGTAATCCGCGCCGGGTCCAGCGGCTGAGCGGGAGTCCGAATCACGGGATGGCCGAGGCGAGCGACCTTGAGAATCATAGGAGATTAGTCCTTGTGTGGTCTGTGTAGGCATTCGATTCTAGCGTGCCGAACCAGGCCGGCAAACTCGCCTGACGCGTCGAGGCACCGTGCCACCGCAGACTCCGTTGTCGTTGCTTAAGAGCGACGACCTTGCGGGCAAAATTTTCACAGGGTCAGGCCGGATGTTGCAAAACCGAAGCGCTGACCGGCTGCGCGGTGCCGACAGGTTGCAAAACTGAGAATGGTGTTCGTGACGTTACCAGTTTAGGCGGGACACCAACCGTTTACGCGCTGTCCGCTGAGCTTAGTTCTTGTGCTTGACAGCGTATCCGCTGGCGCTTCGACCCTGCTCAGCCTCGGCTCGCCATTTATCGATCGATTCGAGGTTGAAGCGCCAATCGCTTCCCACCTTAAACGCCGGCAACTGCTTCTTTTTCAAGAGTCGATAGATGGTCGACGGGTGTACCCGCAGATAATCTGCAACCTCCTCCAAGGTCATAACTCTTGCCATCGCCGCCCCCTTTCAAGGTGGCCTGTTGGATAGTGCATCAAGCTAACAATTTGTGAGCAGGTTGACAACTGGATGTTAGCGAAGAGGGGGAGCCACAGAGACGGCGGATGGCCCTACCGCATGGAGCATCCCCCGGGTTGCAATTTTGCACGCGAGGAGAATTGCAATTTCTTTATCGTATGATCGGAAAAAGGAATCGCGTGCTACGGATTAGCCGATTAACGTACGGCCCTGGTGCGCCATCATTTCGAGTCCAGGACGATATTGCCATATTTATCTATCGATGCGTTCCAACCGGGCGGAACGACCACGGTCGTGTCGAACTCTTCGAGCACCAGCGGACCGCCGCGCGCACCGCGCAAGAGGCTGCTGCGCGGTAAAATCCGGGTGCGAAGTTCGCCGGTTTTCGCGCCGAAGAACGCGTTGCGCCAGGTTTCGTTAGCGCCATTGGCGTCCGCGGCCTTCATGAAACTCTCACCGAGTTCGGCGAAGGTGACACTATGCGCAGGGGCCAGCGCCTTTAATCGCAAATTTACAACGGCGATGCTTTCGTTGGATCGCCGGTATCCATAAGTGCGTTCGTGCTCGGCATGAAACCGCTCCGCGAGCGCTGCCGGCAGAATGGAGGCGGGAATGCCATCGGGCACCGGGACGGTCAGCTCCGAAGTTTGGCGCTGGTAGCGCAGGTCGAGAAATCTCTCCAATCTCACCGTCTTGGGGTCTATGTTCTCGCGGGAAACTTCGTCGCGTACATGCGAGGCCAGCGCGTCGTATTTTTCCAGCAGTTCGCGCGCATTAAGCGCATCGAGCAGTCCGGGAATACTCTGTACGTAATCGTAGCGAAGGTCGGCGAGCAGGAGTCCTAAGGCGCTGAACAGCCCGGGGAACAATGGGATATATACCTTGGTGATTCCCAGACTCGAGGCAAGGTCCGCGGCATGGATAGGTCCGGCGCCGCCGAAAGCAATCAGCGTATATTCGCGCGGGTCGCGGCCGCGCTCAGTAGTAACCGCCCGGATGGCCCGCATCATGGCGGCGTTTGCCACCTGGTAAATACCATAGGCCGTATCCAAAGTAGATAAATTCAGACGCGGGCAAAGTGCATTTTCGAGGGCGGCGATGGCAGCATCACGATCGATTGGCACCGAGCCTCCCGCGATACTTAGCGGGTTCATGTATCCGAGTGCCACGTTCGCATCCGTGATGGTCGGATCCTTACCGCCCCTGCCGTAGCATACCGGGCCTGGAACTGCGCCGGCACTGGTGGGACCAACGCGAAGTGCCCCGCGCTCATCCACCCACGCAATGCTCCCGCCGCCGGCTCCCGCCTCGACGATGTCCAAAGCGGGAACCGACAAGGCGTAACCGGCGCCGCGGCTATAGCGAGTACTGATATTCGCCTCGCCGCCTACCTCCGCTTCGGTCTTCTCGACGGGCGCACTGCCTTCGATAAGGCACGCCTTGACCGTGGTGCCGCCCATATCAAAGGAAACGGCCCGCTCGATACCGGCTTCGCGGGTCAAGGCGGCGGCCGCCAAAACACCGGCGGCAGGTCCCGATTCGACGAGGTAAATCGGGCGCCGCCGCGCGTGCTCGGTAGTCATGACGCCCCCGTTGGACTGCATTATGCGCAGCGTCGAGGAATACTGTTTCAAGTCGCCTTCGAGGGAATCGAGATAGCGATTGACGACCGGCATCAGGCACGCATTACCGCAAGTGGTGCTCGTCCGC
>WNFT01006772.1_pt1 | contig 12148 bp, 10 predicted proteins | sample 5400191 | NCBI WGS metagenome assembly WNFT01 (sample SAMN13153359, study PRJNA577476) | soil metagenome | isolation source: 80 cm saprolite under Madrone tree | place: USA:California | collected 2016-06-14
TTGAGGTCGCGATCATGCGACAGCGCGACGAGGAATCCCGCAGTCGCAACGCCGAGAGGCTGCTCAGCGCGGAGCGCGTCGAGAGGGCCCACGAGCTTGCTGTCGAAGTGCTCCTTGCGGTGTCCTCGCACGCGGTCGCGGGCCCGAGCCTCAGCGACTTCTATCGCCGGCTGGCGAGGACGATGGGCGAGCTGGTGGGGGCCGGCAAGGTCTTGTTCTGGCGGTTGAACGACGACCACATGCTTGCGCCGGCCGGCGGTTTCGGGATCGACTCGGCATTCCTCGCCGGGCTCGAACCGACTCCATGCGAACCATCGGGGGAGGACCTCGCGAGTCAAGTCGTCTACCGGGACCTGCTCTTCCGCGCCAGCAGCGCGGGTGATTCAGAGGAGTTCGCGTACGTGCTGGAAAGGCTGGGCGTGTCGAGCGCCATCAGCGTTCCCTGGCGGGCTGGAGAAGAGCGGCTGGGATTGGTCGCCGCATATGACTCGACGAGGCCGGCCGGCTTTTCCCGCGAAGACGCCTGGGTGTTGCAGACGGCCGGGCTCGCGGCCGGCCAGGTCACTCAGCTGTGGCACGCGCAGGAGGAGCTGCGCAAATCTGTCGACCGGCTGACGAAGGTCGACAGCGCCCGGCAGCTCCTGCTGAAGAACATGACCACGGTCGTCGAAAGGGAGCGGAAGCGATTCGTCAGCGAGCTGCACGATGACGCCCTTCAAAAGCTCACCGCGGTGGAGCTGCAGGTGGGACGGCTGGTGCCTGGGAACATGCTCGACGCCACGACGCTCGAGAACGTGCACGCGTTGCTCGAGCAGACAGAAAGCTCTCTACGCAGGTTGGTCTTCGAGGTTCGGCCGCCTGCGCTCGAGAGCCCGGGTGGCGTCGCCCAGTCGATCCAGGATCGGGTCGGAATGCTCTCCGGTTCCGGCATCAGCCCGGAGATCGACGTGGAGCTCCCCGAAGACTTGAGCCTGGACGTCAAGTCCATGATCTTCCGCCAGGTCGCCGAGGCGATCGGCAACGTGGAGAGGCACTCCAGGGCAACCCGGGTCAAGCTTTCGTTGCGAGTCGCCGACGGCGGTGTTCACGGGGTCGTCGAGGACAACGGTCAGGGCTTCGTCGTCGCCGAGCGCGGCAACCTTCCGGGACACCTCGGGCTGCTCGCACTTCGCGAGCGCGCCCTTATGGCCGGCGGCTGGTACAAGATCGAAAGTCAGCCCGGTTCGGGAACGCACATCGAGTTCTGGATCCCGCTCGGCTAGTTCAGCCCCGCGCCTGTACGTCCTCCCGGAGACGCTCGCCCATCGCCATCAGGACTTTGACCATGAGCGGCTCACTCGCCTTTATCGCATCGCGAAACTGCTTGTGGCTCATCACGAAGAGCCGGCTGTCGGTCAGGGTCGTCACCGTCGCGGTGGCGAGGCCGCGGTCGATCATGCTGATCTCGCCGAAGAAATCGCGGGGTTTCAAGACGCGCCGCCGCTTGCCGTCGACCTTGACCTCCGACTGGCCCTCCAGCTGGACGTAGAACGTGTCGCCGGGACGGCCCTGGCGGGTGAGAGTCTTGCCCGCCGGTACGTCCACCTCGTCGCCGTGGCTGGCGATGAACTCCAGCTCCTTGCGCGTGCAATGCGCAAAGAGCGGAACGTGGGACAGGGCCGTGAGCTTGGGGTCCGCCATCGTGAGCAGCATATTCTGGTTTCAGTGGTAAGGGCTTGCACGGTTTGTGGATTGCCGCTTCCTGAGGCGGCCCGCTTCTGCCCCAACTGCGGCGCCGCCGCGGGACCGCTCGTCGAGACCGAAGAGCGGAAGCTGGTCACTGTCCTGTTCGCCGACTTGGTCGACTCGACCGGGCTCGCGCAATCGCTGGACGCTGAACGATCCCGCGAGATGCTGGGGCGATTCTTTGACGCCGCCTCTGAAGAGCTGACCGCCCTGCGCGGCCGACCGGAAAAGTTCATCGGCGACGCGGTGATGGCCGTCTTTGGCCTTCCACACGTGCATGAGGACGACGCGCTCCGCGCGGTGCGGGCGGGGCTTGCCATCTGCGAGCGAGCGCGGCGGCTCGCCGACGGGCCAGCTGCTGGTGACCGGACCGGTCGTCAACGTTGCGGCCCGGCTGCAGGCAGCCGCTGAACCCGGCCAGGTGCTGGTCGGCCAGACCACGAGCATCCTGACTAGCGCCAACGTGTCTTACGCGCGGCGTCGCCGAGTCAGGGCGAAGGGCTTCGATTCCTCGCTCGACGCCTACGCGGTGGAGGGCCTGACGCCGCGTTCCGCCCGGCGAACGATCCCTTTTGTCGGCCGCGCGAGCGAGCAGGCGATCCTGGGGCAGAGCCTGGGTGTGGCGAGCACGAGCGGGCGGCCCGTGCTGGCGACTGTGGTGGGCGAGCCGGGGATCGGCAAGTCCCGCCTGGCCGATGAGCTCGCGGCCGGCGTGAGCGCCGCGGTCCTCATTCTCCGCGGCCAGGCGCGCGCGCTGACGGACACCGCGACCTTCTCGCCCGCGGCGGCGATCATCGGCGATGTCGCCGGCGTGCGGGCCGGGGACGGTCCTGACGAGGTCCGGCAGCGCTTGGACGAGCTTGCGGGACGGGTTTCCGATGCCCGGACATCCGCCCGGACGGCGCAGCGGCTCGCGCTTCTGTTCGGCCTGGCGGAGAGCCGCGACGAGACGGCGTTCGTGCCCGAGGTGCAGGCGGGATTCATCTCGGTCATCGACGGCCTCGCCCGTGACCATCCGGTCCTCGTGATCTTCGAGGACGCCCACACGCTCAAGGCGCCGATGCTCGACCTGATCGAGCGCCTCAGCATCCGCGGCCAGGGCTCGCGGCGGGCGCTCATCATGGTGCTGGCGCGACCGGAGTTGCTTGAACATCGCGCGACCTGGGGCTCGAACAGCAGCAACGCCGTGCTCATCCGGCTGGCCACGCTGTCCCGTGACGATTCGGTGCAGCTCGCGCGCCACGCCGGCGGTGGACAAATCGGTGACGTCGAGGCGATCGAGATCGCGGAGCGAGCGGGCGGCAACCCGTACTTCATCATCGAGACCACCGGCATGCTCATGCCGTCGTCTCTCGGCGCTGACGGACATGGGCCCCGGAGCGTGCCGCTGACGGTCCAGGCCGTGGTGAGCGCGCGGCTCGACGCGATGGAGCCACGGTTGCGTGACCTCGCGCGTCGTGCGTCCGTCTTCCGGTACGCGTTCGACCTGAACGAGCTCCGGTTTGTCGACGCGGACGCAACCGCCGAGGAGCTGCAGCAGCTGGAGGACGCCGAGATCCTCGTGCGCGACCCGCAACCAGGAGGCCTGCAGCGCTGGCGCATCCGCCATGCGACCCTCAAGGACGTCGTTTACAACAGCCTGCCCAAGCGCGAGCGGGAGCGGCTGCACCAGATGGTCGCGCAGAGCCTCCTCGACAGCGGACACCCATCGCTGGCCGCGGATCACCTCGAGCTGGCCGCGACCGCTTCGCTCGACCTCGACCCCAACAACCGAAGGCTCGCCGATCGCGCGGTCGATGCGCTGCTGGTCGCGGGCGATCGCGCGCGGCGGCGCATGGAGAGCCGCACCGCCATCGACCGGTATCAGCGGGCGTTGGCCATGGCCGGACTGGAAGTCCGGTGGGCGGCCCGCGAGGCGCGGATCCTGGCGGGCATGGGCGAGGCTCACTACTGGCTCGGCGAATACGTCCCCGCGACCCACGCCCTGCAGCGAGCGGTCGAGCTCGGAGAGGCGTGCCAGGACGCATTCGCGCTCGCGCTGGCGCTGCGGTTCCTGGGCGACATCGCGATCAACTTCGAGGCGGACGTCGACAAGGCGGAAAAGCTTCTGAACAGCTCGGTGCTCGCGGCCGAGGAGCTGGGCGATCCGTGGGCGATCGTGCGCTCCTTGCTGTTCGCGGGTTGGGTGCCGTGGACGAGGCATCGGTTCGACGAAGCGGAGAAGGTCTGGCGCCGGGCTCTGTCTATTGTCGACCCGAAGGACAAGTGGGCTCGCGTTCGGGCATTGACCGCGCTGTCGATCAACCGCTCCGAGATGCATGACCTCGAGGCAGCACTCGAGCTGATCGAGGAGGCTCGCGCGATCGCCGAGGAGACGGGCGATCAGTTCAGCGTGGCCAACACCTTGGTGCAAAAGGCGCGGCTGCTGGACGATCTCGGCCGCGGGACCGATGCCCTGCCGTGCTTCGACCGCGGAATCGCAATCTTTGGCGAGCTCGGGGCCCGCTGGGAGATGGCCGACGCCAGGGCTGCGCGAGGCATCGCGTACCGCAATCTCGGACGCCTCGATCAGGCTGAAGACGACCTCCGGTTCGCGATTCGCACCGCGGAGGAGATGGGGGATCGCCAGCTGCCGCCGTGGACGTGGCGAAACCTCGCCAAGGTCGCGGAGCTGCGCGGAGACAAGGCCGCGGCCGAAGAGCTGTTGAAGCGCTCTCGTGATGCGGAGTCTCGCGGCCCGCACTGACGGCTCAGGGTGGTCTGCCGGGCAGTGCGCGGGGTACCGTCAGGGGATGGCCGCGGCGACCTCGGGAGCTGGAACTGCGACCTCGTCGGTGAGAGAGCGCGTCCGGGCGGGCACCACCAGGAGGGCGGTCAGACCCGCCGCACCCACAACGACGGTCGCAGCCAAGAACATCGCACGAGGGCCGAACGACTCGTAGACGACTCCGCCACCCAGCGACCCGAGGATCGGTGCCACGCCGAACAGGACCGATTTCATCAAAGCCTGTCCGGTGGCGCGGAGATGCGCCGGAACGAGATCGTTCGCGATCATCACCGCCGCCACAAATGTCAGCGCAAAGGCGACGCCGGCCACCAGCTTGAGCAGCGCCGCCGTCAAGGCGACGGAGATGAACGCCCAGGCGATGAAGATGACGAGGTAGATACCGCATCCAATCGCGAAGAGCAGGCGGTGGCCGAGGTACTTGGACAGCACGTTCGTGTACGCCATCGTCGGGATCTCGGTCAACGCCTGGAATCCGGCGGCTGCCCCGATGAGGAAGGCTCCGCCGCCCAGAAAGTCGATTTGCAGCGTGAGAAAGTTTTGCGTGGCCGCGAGCGACGCGCCGAGGAGAAAGCAGCTCACCAGGAAGCCGGCGAATGCCAGGGGGATTTTCGACAGGCGGCGAGTCTGAGGGCTGGGGGCCTGGCCGGCGTCCACCGGCGTTGGCTTCAGCTCCCGCCACACCCAGGTCCCGAGGAGAACGGTGAGTGGAGCGTAGAGATAGGGAATCAGGCGAAGTCCGAAGCCCTGAAGAACCGCGCCGGAGGCCACAGACGACGCCGCCCAGCCCGCGCTCGTCCGGAGCCGTATCCGCGCGTAGTCGGTGCGACGTGCCTGGCGAAGCCGTCGTAATGCGATCGGGTCGAGCAGCACGAACGGGGACCGAATCAGCGCTATCGCGATGACCACCAGTGCGACGGCGACGACACCGGGCAGGTTCAGAAGCAACGCAGCGATGGCCGCGCCTCCGCTCGCGACCACAACCATCCGCTCGGCGCTCCATCTACGGTCGGCGAGATAAGCGCAGACGAGGCCGACAGTGAAGGAGCCTGAGGCGGCGAACGCGAGGACCAGTCCGATCGCCGACGCGCTCAGACCACGCTCGACCAGGAGGAGCGGGATGAAGGGCAGCAGCGTCGCATCGGCGACGCCGATGAGCAAATAAGCCCAGTTAAGGCTCCTGAGGGGCGGGATGGGCCGGCCGGCAGGCTGTGACATCGGGCTCGCATAGGGTGCCAAAAATGACCTGCGGATTCACCGATTAGGCGGGCCGCAGAGCAAAATGGCGACGGAGGTTGCCATGAACTCCTGGTTGGGCGCCGCGGAATCCCCACGCGGAGCGCGCGTGCTCGACTCGCTCGCCGATGAGCTGACCAATCTGCTGGGCGATCTCGTCTCGCATCGTCGCGTCGACACGGACACGATCTTGACCACCGCAACGTCAACCATCGCCCAGCATCTGCCCGTGACGTGCATCGCGATCTTGATGCAGAGCGACCCGGACATGTCGCGAATCGTCACCGCCGACCATGTGCACCCTGAGATCGCGGACTACATCGACGACTACATCGCCACGCTGACCCGCCCGCGCGAGGGACCGACGGCGGGCATCTCGCAGAGGGTGATCGAAGGCGGCGCGCCGTTGTTCATCCCGCGCATGGCCTTCGAGCAGCTTCTCGCCGTGATTTCGCCCGCGGGCAGGCGCTACGTCGAGGATCATCCACCGCCGATCAGGGGCAATTTCACCCGCGTACTCATGGTGCCTATGCACGCCGGCCCGGCCACGGTCGGCACCCTCGGTCTTTTCGACTGGGAGGCAACCGACGCGCTGAAGGAGTCCGACATCGACTGGATGCAGCGCGCCGCGGATCGCGTCGGGCTGACGATCGACAGCGCCCAGGTCCGCAGCCGCGCCGCTGACCGGCTGGCCCACCTGACGGCCGTGAACGAGATAGCGCTCGCGGTTGCCTCTGCCCAGGACGTCCGGCTGACCCTCAAGCAGGTCGTCGACCGCGTGATCGCGACCCTGCGGGTGGACGCCGCGGACATCGTTCTCGTCGACGAGACAGATGGTTCGCTGTCGGTCGCATCCGCCGCTGGATTCAGGTCAAAGGTCATTCCAGAATTCAGGTTTGGCATTCCGCCCGAAGAGACAAAGCAGAGCCTGCTGGAGATCACCCTCGTGCCAACAACCGCGGTCGAGTGGATGGGGCAAGCCAGGCGATCGGTGCTTGCTCTCGAGGGCCTGAACTCTTACGTCGCCGCGCCGCTCAAGGTGGCTAACAGGCTCCTGGGCGTGCTCGAGGTCTTCAGTCGGTCCCACATAGCCCCGGACCGGAAATGGATCACCTTCCTCGAGACGATGGCTGGTCAAGCCGCCGTTGCGGTCGAGAACGCTGAGATGGCGAACGCTCTCCACAGGGCAGAGCGTTCACGCTCAGGCAGGCGGGCCGCACGGCCTGAGATCAGCGACCGCGAGAGGCAGATCTTAACCTTCTCGTCGGTGGTGCGACCAATCGCGAGGTCGGCGAGCAGCTTCATCTGAGCCACAACACGATCAAGTTCCATATTCGTCAGCTGCTCGAGAAGGCCGGCGTTTCGAACCGGACAGAGCTCGCCACCACCGCCGCGCTGGAAGGGTGGGTTTAGGCCGCCGCCGATCAACTACCCGTTCGGGTAGTGAGTTCTGTCATTTGGGACATCGTTTCCGGCGAACCGATACGCGATAACTGCAACGGCCGCAATGGAAGACAAGCTCGCAATTGAGCATCTCGCAGCGCTCGAACGGTTGAACAGGATCATCACCGCGTTTGCGTCGATGGTCAGCCACGAGACCCGCAGCGCGCTGGTCGGCGTGCAGGGCCTCAGCGAGCTGATCCGCGACGGCGGGCTGACACCAGACGAGGTGCGTGAGTGCGCCGACGATATATTCGTCGAGGCACAGCGGATGGACGGCCTCATCGGCGAGATCTTCGACCTGCATCGCATCGAGTCCGGGCAGGCGCCGTTCAGGAACGTTCGCGTCGATCTGAGCGAGATCGTGCGCGACTCTGTCGACCATGGCCACCACCTGAATCCAGATGTCTCGATCGATCTCTTGCTCGCCCACACTCCGCTGATCGTGAAAGGAGACCCCGACCGCCTGAGCCAGGCGGTGAGGTATGTCGTCGGATTTTGCAGAAGAACATCGAAGGCGGGTGGCCGCATCTGGGTGGCCACGGACATCCAGGGGCAGGATGTCAGCATCACGGTCGGATCGAACTCGCTGTCGGCGGTCGGCTTTGACGATTGGCTCTACGGGCGCTACGAGCGGTACGAACAGCGGCCAAGCTCCGTCATCGGCGCCGGCCTAGGGCTGGCCATAGCGCGAGCCATCATCGAGCTTCACGGCGGGCAGATCCTTGCCGTGGAGAAAGGCGCTCAGACGTCGGAGTTCCAGATCGCGATGCCTCAGGCGGACGGCCGACTCTCGACGTAAGCCGCGGCGACCTGTTTGGGGACGACCATCCGCCAGGCGTCTATCACCAGTTCACGCATCTCGTCGGGTCTCAGCGCTGCCAGGCGCGCAAGCACCCAGTGGTAGCGCATGTCTGAGGCGCTCGGATGCATGAACTTTTCCGGTGAGCCACCGATCAGCCACTCTCTCTCTTCCTTCGGGAATGCGAAACCCATCACGGCGTGGTCCCGCGAGAACGACAGGTAGACGATCCGGCCCACGCGAAATTTGACGCGACCTCCGACCATCACCTCATAGCTGCGAGGCAGCGTCTCCGCGAGGCGCCGAACGTCGTTGATCGTCACCATTTGTTCAGCACTGCCTTGATGGGAAACGTCGGAAGAGGCGGGACTCCTGGTCCCCCCTCTTCTTGTTTCTACTTCATTCGCTGGGGCGATGGGCTGGCCGTTGGGCTCGGATTGGGCATGACGGTTTGCGATGGTGGAAGGGCAACCCGCGGGGGTACCACCGGATCACCGTTCGGTTGGCGTTCACTTAGCGGGTATGCGTTCGGAATCGGCAAACCGTCCGCACCGTTGGGAACTTCGATCACGATGTCTGTCTTGTCTGGGATGAGGGGACGTCCATCCTGGTCGTACAACAAGACATCCTTTAGCAGCTTTCCGTCCTTTGAATAGGGATAGATGTTGGTGACGCCGGGGTAAGAGCCGGCCGAAGCCGCCGAAACATACGGATCAGAGGAATAGTCGTATGAGTAGCCATTGCTCCCAGTGCCCATGCTCGCGAGCACCGGCAGCGCCAACAATCCAATCGCGACATTCACCGCGATGACGGCTCCTCGCAAGGCCCTGTTAGCCGGCATTGCTCGCCGGCCCAGCCGCACAGATATCCAGATAGCGACCACGGTTGCCACGATTTGGAGCAGCCCACCGCTGGTGAAGGGGTTGGGCATTGGCCCGAGGTTGGTCCCGCCTCTGAAGAGGAAGGCGAGGACGAGCACAGCCAGGTAGGCGCGCAGGACCCACCATCCGGGTCGTAGCTCAGGCAGTCGGGCTCGCAGGTCGGGATATGGCAGATTGCCGGACACGGTCTTCAACAGCGCCGCGGTTCGGTTGCGAAGCGGCCTGTGGCGTCCGGTGTTGGCCGCTTCATTTCCAGCGCCGTACGCCGAGCGCAGCTCAGCTGCGTAATCCTCGGGGGTTCCCAGACGGTCTTGAAGTGATAGATCGGACTCGCTGGCGACCTCGGCCAGATGGTTTTCGAGATCCTCAAGCAGGCTTTCGCGCTCGGCGTCAGGAAGAGGCGCAAGCGCAGCCCGAACAGCGGAGGCATAGCTGGCAACATCGTTGGCTTGGCTGCTATCTGGCATTTGCTGTGCTCCTCCCATTGAGCAGGTGATCAAGGGCCCTGGTGAAGGAGCCCCACGTCTTCGTTGATTGGTCGAGGGCGCTGCGGCCGCGATCATTGAGTCCGTAGTACTTGCGGTGGGGCCCCTCGTCAGAGGGAACGACGTACGACTTGAGTGCGCCAGCCTGGTACAGCCGACGCAGCGTTCCGTAGACGGACGCATCGCCAACGCCATCTAGCCCGCTGTCGCGTAACTGGCGAAGAACCTCATAGCCGTAGCTGTCGTGGTCTGCAAGGACCGCCAAGACGGCGAGGTCGAGAACTCCCTTGAGGAGCTGGCTCGTATCGACCGGGTTCCCGTTCGGACGCTGCATCTGCGCTTGGAATAGTACTACGGATTGCGTATTAGTGCACGCGGTCATGGAGATGTCTTGAGGCAGCCTTTTACCCGGGCGGGCCGAAGCTCAGCTACGAATTACCTTTCTAGGTCGCTCCTCGCGATACGCAACAGCCAGCTCGGCGGCGAGCTCAAAGTTCTCGCACAACTTGTCGTTACCGGTCGTCTTGCGAACCTCACCAACCGGCCCTTTGAGCTGATCCCAGTAGATGTCGATGGCAAAGGCATCGAAGAGCAGGTCCTCGGGCAACAGACCATGAAGGGCAAGCGTGGAGATCTCCTCGAACACATGCGCCATCTGGATCTCGTCATCCGGCCGTTGTGTCCCGCTGAGCAGGCGCGAGAACGAACTCGATATTGGCTCTTGGTGGAGTATCTGCATGATGCCGATGAAAGCCGGGACGTCTTCACGCCGCGCGGTCCCGAATCGCGGGCGGGGCTTTTCGCTGAGCTTGTGAACTACTGGGCCTGCCATACATCTCTCCTTGCGCGGTGGGTTACGGTCCGATCATAGGCTCGATCTGCTCTCGAGCAGCCGGATTGGAGGGCGAACCGGCGTTTCGGCTGGCAGTTTGGCGAAAGGGGGCGGGGATGGATGGGAATCGAACCCACCCAGGACGCCTCAACAGCGCCCCGCAAACGGTTTTGAAGACCGCGGGTCCATCGTCCGTAACCGTCCTCTAGAGTCCGCGCAAGTTCGGTCATAAAGGGCCTCAATCCATGACCGTCCGCATTTGTCCGCAGGCGTCGGCTCACTTGGCTGTCGTCTTGGCTGTCAGCGACCCACATTGACGCGGGGCCACTTAATTCCAAGCTTCAATGTCGACTCCCTGCGCGAGCACCATGGTGCACCCAGGGCCCTTCGTCATCAAGAAGGCGCTAGCATACGGCGGTTCGACCCACCGGCTGGGCACTGGCAAGGAGGGGTTGCCATGAATACAGAGAAGCGCGCCACGAAAGCGACCGGCATGTCGCGCCGAAACTTCATCAAGGCGGGCGGCGCGGTGCTGGGCGGTGCCGCCATCACAGGATTGAATCTTGAAACCGGAGCGCTGGAGGCCTTCGCGGCCGACGGCGGTCGCGCTCTTCGCGACGGCGGGGCGGCAGACGTCGGCATGTCGCAGGCCCGGCTCGACGACGTCGCAGCGCGTGTCCAGAACCGCATCGACCGCGGTTTGATGCCCGGCGCGGTCGTTCTCGTCGCCCGGCACGGCCAGGTCGTGCTCCACCAGGCGATGGGCGCGAAGGAAGCGGGCAAGGACGCCATGACGAAAGACACACTCTTCGACCTCGAGTCGAACACCAAGGTCCTCGCCACCGCGATCTCCTACATGCTCCTCGTCGAGCGCGGCGTCGTCAGCCTCAGGGACCCGGTCGCGAAGTTCCTGCCGCACTTCGCCACCAACGGCAAGGAGCGCGTAACGGTGCGCGACATGCTCCGGTATTCGTCGGGCCTGCCGATCGACATCAACCTGCCCGGAGCGCCGAACCTCGCCGACGTGCCTAGCCCAAGCGACCTCTGGACGCTGATCGAAGAGACGCCCCTCGAGTATCCGACCGGCACGAAGGTCGAATACTCCGACCTGACCTACAGGCTCCTCGGGCACACCCTCGAGGCAATCACCGGCCAGAACCTGCAGCAGTTCGCGAAGGCCAACGTCTGGTCGAGGCTCGGCATGACGCACACGACGTACAACCCGCTCGACAACGGCTTCACTGTGTCCGACACCGCAGCCACCGGGCCGGGCTCGTGGAACCTGCGCACCGGGACCATCCGTGGAGTCGTCGAGGACGACTTCGACTGGGTGATGGGCGGCATCGTCGGCTGCGACGGCCTCTTCTCGACCGCGCACGACATCGCCGTCTTCCTGCAGATGATCCTCAACGACGGTTCGTACGGCGGCGTGAAGATCGTCAGCGCGTCGACCGTCCGCATGATGGCCGCCGACCAGACGCCGCAGGTGAACGAGACGGTTGACGTCGACCCGATCTCGAACCTGCTGTTCACGCACAAGGGTTACGGCTGGGAGCTGTGGACGCACCGGTTCTCCAGCGGCGGCATGCGGCTGACGCCGGGCTCTTTCGGCAAGGCGGGCGGCGCCGGCACCTTCTTTTGGGTAGACCGCCGACGCGACCTGATCGGCGTCTTTCTCACCAACCACGGCCTGCCGGTTCCGTTCGACGGGCCGGGCTGGGCGGCCATGCTCGACAACATTGGGGTCTACGAATTCTTCGACGGGATGATCAACTCGCTCAACAGCGAGCGGCGCGATTAGCGACGGCGAAGCCGGGACGTGATTAGTCAAGCTTCAGGTGACTCCAGCGCACTCCGACCTGGTCCAGGTAATAGAGAAGACCCATCGCCGGCACGATGACGATGAGCATGGCGCAGACGACGATCAGCAGGAGGACCTGCGTCGCAAAGGGCGCGATCGCT
>WNFT01005997.1_pt1 | contig 12147 bp, 7 predicted proteins | sample 5400191 | NCBI WGS metagenome assembly WNFT01 (sample SAMN13153359, study PRJNA577476) | soil metagenome | isolation source: 80 cm saprolite under Madrone tree | place: USA:California | collected 2016-06-14
AGCGTCATGAGCAGTGGCCTGAAACACTGCTTCCCTTCTTTTTGCAGTTCCGTAGGAGGATCTTTTCATCGGCGGTCTCCCCTCCGCCTGACCCAGCGGAGCGAACCCATGAGAAGTGATGGGAAGTGACACGTCAACTGATGGACGGGGACTTTCCCAGGTAAGACCAGTATACTCTGTCTATCAGGTGTGCCCTCCAAGCGGGTCAACGCCTGTCTGAGGTTGTATGGGGCAATGCCAAGCGACTCCATACAACCTCTGCGATTCTCTCCCCTCTGATAACACATGTGCTGGCAGAGGAGGAGCAACCTGCTCACACTCTGCTGATATCTGTCCCCAGAAGTGAAGCAAGTTGAAGTGACATGCCATCTCATGCAAGCTGACTTCTCTCTCCTATTCTTCTATACTTTTACTTGAGGAAGTCAATAGCCCATGGCGAGCATGGGTATGAACCTTCTCAGAGAACACTGTTTTTCGTTGTGATTCAATCATTTAAAGGAGGAACGACATGCAAGTCGTACAACAAGCTCTTCAGAGCTATCGAAGAACGTTTTTAGTGCGTGGCATCATCGCCATTCTGTTTGGCGTGCTGGCCCTGGTGGTGTCGCCGGGGATTACACTGACCTTCCTGGTGTACCTGTTTGGCGCCTACGCCATCATCAGCGGGGTTGCTGCAGCGGCTACTGCTCTGCGGTATACCAAAGAGGATGGTTGGGCACTGCTGCTAGTTGAGGGCATCCTGGGCATCCTGGTAGGAGTCGTCGCCTTTGTCTGGCCGGGCATCACCGCCTTCGTCTTTCTCTTCCTGATTGCGGCATGGGCGATTGTCACCGGCATCATGCAGATCGTCGCTGCCTTTGTGCTCCCATTGGGTACTGGGCGCGAGTGGTTGCTAGGGCTGGCCGGGGTCGCATCGGTCGTCTTCGGCGTTCTCATCGCCTACCGGCCCGTTTCCGGGCTGGTCGCCCTGGTCTGGTTGATCGGCATCTACGCCATTGTCTTTGGCATCCTCTACATCGTGGGGTACTTCCAGACCCGTTCTCTGGCTTCTAGCTAGACCTGACCTGCCCACAGACGCTGTCCAGGGGACAGTGTGCCCCGCACACCATCCCCCGGATGGCGTCTGCGTCCAGGCACGTTTTGCTCGCGCTGTCCGACGTAGCCTCCCGATTTATCGTGGAGGGTGGGCAGCGAGCAAAACGTCACGGATGCAGGGGTGAAACGGAATGGCTTTTCTTGTTAACATGTGTGCGAGAAGAGCAACAAAGCCAGGTCATCTCCAGGCACGCGGGAATGGCATCGGGGAGCCTGACAATGGTGTGTTGCAGTAGGAGATGACTTCATCGTGGAAGTGAGACATCCAGGTCGTCTCGACTGGCTGGCACACACCGAAAAAATCGGTGATATGGTCATCCTGATAGGCGTCGTGCTGGCAGTGATTGTCCTGGCGCTCATCAATAACGTGAGTGCCCTGGCCTCTCTCAAGGTCTTTCGGTCACCGACTCTGCGCTTGGAGCAGTCGCGTCTTCAGCTGGAAACTGCTCGGGATGTTCCGCCTTCCAGCGGTGCCATAGCGCGACAATGATCTGCTGCAGGACGCCAGCCACCGGGACCGAGAGGATTCCCCCGAGCACGCCAAAGAGCTGGCTACCCACCAGCAGTGCGAAGAGCGCCACAATGGGGTGGATTCCGACGGTACGGCTATACACGCGTGGAGACAAAATCTGTCCTAAGACGACTGACTGGAGCAGCGTCATGAACACAGCCACGATCAGGGCCGTCAACCAGCCCTGGGAGAGGGCAGCCAGAATACACAGGGCACCTATCACAATCCCCCCGATCACCGGAATAAAGAACAGGAGGAAGAAGAGCAGGCCGAGCAGGGCGGCATAGGGGACGTGCAACAGCGCAAGCATGAGGCCGGTACTTACCGCTCCGATAGTTGCCAGTATCAATGAACCGCGAAAGTATCCTCCGACGCTCTGGTCGAGGGTATGCACCAGGAAGTTTATTGCACTGCGCTGGGCCAGCGGAGTTTTTTGACAGAGCCAGCCAATGATGCGTGGGCCATCTACCACAAAGTAGACGCTGAGTGTAATAACGATGACAAGAGCGGTAATGTTATTGATGGTCTGCAGGAGAAAAGGCAAAGTTCCCGAGATTGCTCGCAGCACCTGGGAAACCGCCTGATCCCTGAATTGAACCAACTGCTGCTGGGAAAAGCCGAACTTTTCCAGGAGAGCGAAAACTGGCTGCACGGAGCGCTCTCCTGCCGGGCTTGCCAGGTACGTGAGGAATTGAGCCAGAGAGGAAGATTGCTGAAAGAGGGGAACCACCATCAGAGACAATCCACCAATGATGATGGTGGTGACGACGAGGTAGGCAATCGCGATGGCAAGAGGGGGCGCGAGGCGACGTTGCAAAAACTGGACTAGCGGATAGTTCAGGTAGGCGAGCAGTGCCGAAACGATCATAATGATCACCGCTACTGAGATCAATGAAATCGCATACACGGCAGCCGCACCAATGGCGAGGCAGCCTAGAACCGTCAAGGTGATGAGAAACCGTCTCGTCCAGGCGGAACGCGAAGAGGTTGTATCAGCCCGTACTTTTTCTTGGACTGTATTTAAAGTCATACTCTCTGTTGTCTTTCTCGAGCGTTCTCGCCTGCCTGGTAAGGCCTGAGAGCCGGCGCGTATATCTCCTCAAAAAAATGTCAAAGAAACATTTCTGTTGTAACTACTCAGGTCCCTTCTCTCTGAGACTCCTCACTGCACGTGCTCGATAAATCGGCACTCTACGGCAGTTCGCAGGGGTTTAGTGGTGAGTGCGGGCATTGCCGCCCGCGGCGGCAATGCCCGCACTCACCACTAAACTGAGCGAGTCGCCGCAGGCGACGAGCAGTCCTAAGTCGTTACTTTCTGTTCTTTACTCGTATGATATCTGTAGAGCGTGAAAGAAAGCGTTGATGAAACCGTAAAAAAGAGGCTGGCAGGTCCTCTGGAGAATATGAAGTGATGGGAAGTGACTTCCCCAGCCAACACCGGTATACTTGTGGGTATCTGTAGGATGTGCCTTCCAATGGGGTCAACGCCTCTCTGGGGTGGTATAGGGGGAAATGGTCCTGGTAGAGTGCCGATTTATCGAGCACGTCCGACAGGGCCGGTGGCGCTGTGCCGCATTTCTTGCTATGATAGAGGCAATTGGTCTCTGCTCTTCGGTGAGGGGGGCGAACTCGGACAGAGTCCGCTCCTGTTCAGCAAAGATCGATTCCTTACGGTGTCTTTCGCAGTTATGCCTGAAGCAAGGAGAGGGGATGAAGCGTATACCTTCTAATCAGCACGAACGGGAGAACGCCTTCGGGCGCTCCTGTGTGCGGCTGCGCAAGAGCATGGGCCTGACCCAACGAGCATTGGGTAGGTTCCTTGGCATCAGCGAGCAGGCCATTCAGCACTGGGAGCGTGGCGTGCGCTCTCCCACACCAGAGCATCTCAAACGGTTGCTCGCACTCTGCCTCCAGCGTCACGCCTTTACGCCAGGTCGAGAGCATGAAGAAGCACAACAGCTGTGGTGGGCAGCAGGAAAGCCCGCGGACTTCGATGCCTTCTGGATGCAGGTGCAGCTCGCAGCACCATCTGCTTCCCATGCTCTCGTGTTACTGAAACGGGAGGCAGCCCAGCCCGTAGAGCTGCAGGTGAGCCAGGAGACCTCAGCTGCATCGTCGCGCTTCGATTGGGGTGACGCACTCGATGTGCGTGATTTTTACGGGCGCGAGGCCGAGCGCCTCCTGCTTGAGCAGTGGATGGTCAAGGAGCGCTGCCAGGTGGTGAGCGTGCTAGGTATGGGAGGCATCGGCAAGTCTGCACTGGCGGTCACGCTCATGCGCCATGTGGCCCCCTCCTTCCAGGCAGTGGTGTTTCGTTCCGTCCGTGATGCCCCTCCGTGCGAAGATCTGCTCGTCGACTGCCTGCAGGTGCTCGCACCTCAGCCACTGTTTATCTTACCAACAAGCGTCGAGCGAGGCATAGACCTGCTCCTGAAGTCCTTGCAGGCGCGCCGCTGTTTGCTGGTGCTGGATAATCTGGAAACGCTGCTGCAGGCGCACGATCCCGAGAGCCGCTTTCTTCCTGGCTACGAGGACTATGGAGCACTGCTGCGCCGGGTGGCCGAAACGGCGCACCAGAGTTGCTTGCTGCTCACCAGCCGGGAGAGCCCCGCCGACCTCGTGCCGCTGGATGACAGCCGGACGCCTGTGCGTGCCTTGCGCCTCTCGGGGCTGGATGCGGTCTCATGCGAGCAGCTGTTAGAGGAAAAAGATGTAGCAGGCGCCACGCCCGACCGGGAGCGGCTGATCGAGCGGTATGGGGGCAACCCGCTGGCCTTGAAAATCGTCGCGGAGACCATCGTGGAGCTCTTTGGGGGTGAGATCGCTCCATTCCTGGAGCAAGGCGAGGTGGTCTTTGGCAGTGTTCGTGAGCTGCTAGGCGAGCAATTCGTCCGCCTTTCGGCGGTCGAGCAGAGCGTGCTGCTGTGGCTAGCGATTGTGCGCGAACCGGTGACCATTGAGGAGTTGCTGGCGGTGCTGGTCACGCCGCTGCCGCGCGCACAGGTGCTGGACGCCGTGGAGGCGCTGCGACGCCGCTCGCTGTTGGAGCGAGGGAAACGCCAGGGGACCTTCACGCTGCAATCGGTGGTGCTGGAATATGCAACCGCGCGGCTCATCGCGGAGGCGAGCAGCGAGATCGAGCAGGGCCGGTTGGTTCGCCTGATTGAGCATGGACTGGAACAGGCGAATGCCAAGGAATATGTGCGGCAGACCCAGCAGCGGCTCATTGTGGCTCCACTGCTCGCGCAGTTGTGGAGTGTGTGCTGGGGGCGAGCTGGGGTGGAGGAGTGCCTGTTCTCACTGCTGGACCAACTGCGCACACAGGCAGATGACGTGCAAGGCTATGGACCGGCGAACCTGCTGGCGCTGCTGCGAGAGCTGCGTGGGCACCTGCGTGGCCTGGATCTGTCGCAGGTCTGCATTCGAGGGACGTCTCTGCAAGGGGTCGAGATGCAGGATACGACGCTGTCGGGAGCCACCTTGCGTGACACCACGTTTACCCAGGCCTTTGATGCCTCCTGGGCGGTGGCCATCAGCAGCAACGGGACCTACTGGGCTGCGGGCAGTAGGCGAGGGGAAGTGCGGGTATGGCGAGAGGCGGGCCAGATGCTGCACCTGGCCTGGCAGGCGCATACTGGCGAGGTACCGGCCCTCGCCTTCAGCCCGGATGGACGCACGCTCGCCACTGGGAGCTGGGATGGCGCGATCAAGCTGTGGGACCTGGAGCGTGGCGCCCTGCTCTGGACGAGCTGGCAGACCAACAGCATCCAGCGCCTCGCGTTTGCCCCCGATGGACGCACGCTCGCCAGCGGCGGGTTAGATGGGGTCGTCCATCTCTGGGATGCGAAGCTGGGCACGAACCAGCTGATGCTCACAGGCCATAGCGGCCCGGTGTACGCGCTGGCCTGGAGTCCCGATGGAAGCCTGCTCGCCAGTGGGGGCTTCGATGGAGGCATTCGACTGTGGGAGATGCAGGGGGCGCAGCCGGGCAGCGGCGTGCGGATACTGGCGGGGCATACCGACTGGGTGAAGGGGCTGGCCTTTGCCCCCGATGGAAGAACACTGACCAGTGGGAGCTTTGATCGGACCGTCAAGCTGTGGGATGTGGAAAGCCTAGGCTTACGCGAGACGCTCGCAGGGCATACCAACAGGGTGGGGGCCGTAGCCTGGAGCCCGAATGGGCGCATCCTGGCCAGTTGCAGCCTTGACCAAACGATCTGGCTGTGGGACGTCGAGAGGAGCAGCTACCGGATGGCGCTGCACGGGCATAGCGCTGGTGTGTACGATATCGCCTTCACGCCTGACAGCCGCAGCCTGCTCAGTGGGAGCGATGATGGCACCCTGCGGGTGTGGGAGATGGAGAGTGGGCAGTGTGTGCATATCATTCAGGGCTACGCGGTCTCGCTCTACGACGTGGCCTGGAGTCCCGATGGCATACAGCTCGCCAGCGCAGGGACGGATATGCTGGTGACCATCTGGGATAGTACCGGCAGGACGCCGCACAGGCTGCTGCGCGGCCATCGCTACCTGGTGTATGGGGTGGCTTGGAGTCCCGATGGGAGGTTTCTTGCCAGTAGCGGGTGGGACAATGCTGTCCGGCTGTGGGATGCGACCACGGGCGCCGCTGTGCAGATCTTGCGAGACCCCGACCACGTCGACACCATCTTCTTGGGCGTGGCGTGGAGTCCGGGTGGGCAGTGGCTGGCCAGTGGGAGCTCTCAACATGGAGTACAGGTGTGGGATGTGACCACAGGCACCTGCCGGTGGGTCGGGCGTGGGCAGCAAACCAGGATCCGTCGTGTCGCGTGGAGTCCGGACGGGACGCGTCTAGCCAGTTGTGGCGATGATGGCAGCGTCTTCCTGTGGGATGCCTCGGACGGCACGGTAAGAGCTTCGCTGCAAGGGCATTGTGGCAACGTCATGAGCGTGGCCTGGAGTCCCGATGGAACTCGGCTGGCCAGTGGTGGCGGGGGCAGAGGGAGTGGGGAGCTCTTCGTCTGGGCTGCGCACAGTGGGGAGCGCTTGCAGGCCTTGAGCGAGCCGAGCGCGATGGTGTACGCGCTCGCCTGGAGTCCGACGGAAGCGCTGCTGGTCAGTGGCGGCAGCGACGGCATGCTCCGCTGGTGGAACGTGCAGAGCGGGGAGTGTGTGAGGGTACGAAAGGGGCATCAGGGTGCGATCCAGTCGCTCAAGATCAGCTCGGATGGGCGGAGGCTGGCCAGTTGCGGTGATGATAGTGTTATCACTGTGTGGGGTCTCGAGAGCGGCGAGCTGCTGCGGACGCTGCGGCGCGACCGGCCCTACGAGCGACTCGATATCAGCGGGGTGAAGGGACTGACGGAGGCGCAGCGAGCCACGCTGCGAGCGTTGGGAGCGGTTGAGGATAAAGTAAGGCCGAGATAGAAAGGATTCAGACCATTCGACCACGCCACCTCATCTGTGCGGTTGTGCTGGTCATTGACAGACAGCTCTGTACCGCCGACCGATACAGCCCACGGGTCACTGGCGGGAAAGCTCACCGAGAGGTTCCCAAATTGCTCCTGGCTGGAGCTCTGCCCGGGTTGGAGCTTTTGCGCATTAGCCTGGTCGAGCAGCCGGGGATCGATTTTGAAAGTGACGCCAACATACAAAAGCGTCGAAGCCGGCAATGGACCCTTCACAGGTGATTGCAGCGCCGCCGCCGGGATGCCCAGACTGATCGACGTATACTGAGGAGGCGCGGGCTGATTACAACTGACCAGTGACGTGAGCGAAAAGAACAGCGTGAGTAACAGCGCAGATAGATGAACTATCTTAGCGTGATAGACTTTCCGCAATGATATCATAGTAAAACCTTCAGAACTTTCTCTGGAAGATCACCCAAAGGAGATGTTCGAAAACAGTTGCCTGAGTCGGTCTTATAAAGACCCCAAGATATTCCAGGTATGACTCATATCAAACCGCTTTCTCATACCACAGCGACATGTAGGAGCGCTGTGTGGTAGACTGCTCGTATGACGAGAGAGTAATGACTATACAGGGAGAGGAGAAGTGCCCTCCAACTCGAGGCCATGGGTGCCTAGCCGCTGGATCAGCGGTCACATTTCCAGAGTGAAAGTACACCGACTGCAATGAAACACCTGCTGCTACTTATTCGACATGGGGAATCGACCTGGAATGTCGAGCATCGTCTCCCGGGACAGTTGCCAGGAATTGAACTGACTGCGACAGGGCGAGCGCAGGCACAACGTCTGGCGGGAGCCCTAACGGTGCTCCCGCTCAGCGCCATTATCAGCAGCCCCTTGGCACGTACCGTTGAAACGGCCGAGTACCTTGCTCAGGGACGAGCGCTCACCATTCAGCTCGAGCCTGACCTGATGGACATCGACCTGGGTCACTGGTCGGGGCAGAACCGCGATGACCTCTTTCAAAGTGATGCCGCATGGAAGGCCTTTGTCCGCAATCCTACGGTAGCACCCCAGGATGTGGAGACGTTTCCCGAGCTCGAACAGCGCGTCGTGGCAGCTGTTGAACGCTGGCTCAAGAAGGATGCAACGGGTTCCTGCCCTGCCTTCGTCGCGCATGCCGATGTCATCAAATTACTGCTGGCGCACTACCTCGGTCTGGAGGCAGGACGGGCGAGATCCCTGTGGATCGACAATGCTTCTGTGAGCGTCGTTGCACTGACAGCTGATCGGCAGCCACTGGTGCTCGCCATCGGCTGGAATCCCCAACCGGGATGGTTACAACCCTCCACCCCTGCGTCCGAGCAGCCGAAAAGTGAAGGGCATGTGGTTGGGGAACAGAACGCGTAGGGGGACAGACATTCCCTGTTTTCATGCTCCATCCAACGCTTCTTATCACAGTAAGCAGCGTCCAGGCAGCGTCAGCGACTTTTTTGTCTTCCATGATCGTTCTCCTTGAAGAAAGGACGTGCTCGCTAAATCGGCCCGCTACAGTAGAATGCGGATTTATGTAGCGGGCCGATTTAGCGAGCACGTCATGTGCCCCCGATTTATCGTGGGGAATTCCTTGCGTAGTGTGCGACAATCTCGATGGTATCCATGTCCGGGTCAAGTTGCTTGGTGATGCCGTCGAGCATGCCGAGAGCACGCCCAACCAGCATCAAATCGGTGGGAATGGTGCCGATGCTCTTGCCGATTTGCATGCCGACATCGAACGCATCGCTCTCTTCCCCGCTCTCGCCTGTCTGGTCCTTGCCGAGAAGCACCCCGACCAGGTTCAGCAGGGTAGTGATGTCCACCTCTCCCTCGAGTCTGAGTCCGGCATCGGCCAGCGCACTGGTGAGTTCGTTGAAATCGCCGACGCTGAGCGCTTGTACCATCCTTTTGAGTGAGGCGACGAGCGAGGGAGCCAGGGGAACGGTCAGTCCGTGGTCGAGCAGCACCAGGCGCGGGCCAGGCTGCACGCGCAGGTTGCCGGGATGCGGGTCTGCGTGCAGGATGCCCAGGTGCAGCATCTGGTCTGCGTAGAGATCATTGAGCAGCCGCGCAACCTCGTGTGGGGAGATACCCGTCTGCTCCAGGGCCTCACGGTCCGTAATCTTGATGCCCTTCATGTACTCCATCACGAGCAGGCGTTCGGTACTCAGTTCTGGAAGAACCTCTGGCACAAGCGCATCTGGGCGGTACGCGAGCGCCGCGCGCAGGCTGGCCATCGACTCGGCCTCGTGCGTGAAGTCGAGTTCTAGCGGCAGCGTCTCCTTCAGGTAGTCGATGATCGGCTGGAGCTGGATCGCAGGCACAAGCCTCGCAATCGCCTTGACGACCTGCTCCAGCACTGCCAGGTCCGTCGCCACCAGGTTCTCGATATCCGGGTATTGCACCTTGACGGCGACCTCCCGCCCGTCGTGCAAGCGCGCGCGATGCACCTGTGCAATCGAAGCGGCCGCGACCGGCTCCCGCTCGATGTCCGCAAACACGTCTGCTGGAGGCCGACCCAGCTCGCGGGTGATGGCCTTCTCTACCTCCGACCAGGAGCGCGGCGGCATGCTATCCTGCAGGGGGGCCAGGGTGCGAATGTAGACGGCCGGGAGCAGGTCGGGGCGCGTGGAGGCGAACTGGCAAGCTTTAATCAGCGCCCCGCCGAGCGAGGCGGCCGTCTCCAGCACCCGGTTCGCGCTGCGTTGGTGCTGCAACTCCCAGTCCCGCGGCTGTACTAGAGAAGGCAACCACTTCGCACGCTCGCGTAGGTTTGTATACCCGACGAAGATATCCGCGGCGACGGTGGCCAGCACCAGGGCGCGCGCAAGGGACTGACCTACCGGGACCACGCGCGTGGCGTGTTCCTGCACCTGGAGCCCGGCCTCCGTCCAGAGGAAGGCATTCGAGCGTGCCAGGTCGGCCAGGCGCACAAGACACAGGGCCGGGTTGTGTGTGTTGCCGTCTACGGAGAAGGCCGCCCACGTCTCCTCGATCGCGTGCCTGACGGTCTTGTCGAGTATCCATTGCTTCTTCATCGTTTCCTCCGGCTCTGCATTGCTGCTGCCGCTTTCCTTTCTTGTTCTAGGATGGTAAATTTTGCTTGGGGCAAGGCAGAAGCAAGGTGTTGCTGCCCCTCTTTAGGAGAATGCCGATTTATCGAGCATCACCGTAGGTGGCCGATTTATCGAGCACGTCCTCAATGTGACTTTCCGTGCTTCTGGCGCAAGACCTTCTTGTCGAGCTTACCAACACTGGTCTTCTCCAGGCTGTCCACAAAGCGAACTTCCGGCACCGCCCATTTTGAGATAGTCCCCCGGTCTGCCCATACTTTGACGTGGGCCTGGATGTGCTGCTCCGTGACCACGCTTACGCTCTCCTGCTTCAACACGATCAGGGCCAGCGGGCGCTCTCCCCATTTCTCGTCTGCTATGCCAATGACCGCCACCTCACTGACCTCTGGGTGTTGAGAAATGATGTCTTCGATCGCCAGAGAAGAAATCCACTCGCCGCCGCTCTTGACCACATCTTTGATCCGATCAGTGATTAGCAGATACCCTTCGGGATCGATCGTGCCGATATCGTTGGTGTGCAGATAGCCGCCACGCCAGAGATTCTCGGAATTGGCCGGGTCGTTGAGGTAGCCCTGGGTGAGCCATGGTCGTCATCAACGATGCGCAGATCGACGAGCTGGATCGGGAGACCTGCCTGCGTTCGGTATGCAATTTCCGTGTCTGCGTCCAGTTCGGTCATGCTGGGTTTCAGTTGAGCAATCGACAAGATCGGACACGTCTCCGACATACCGTAGCCGCCGAAAATATCGATCCCCTTGTCCATCGCGAGCTTCGCCAGGCCCTTTGGCAGGGCTGAACCGCCGATGATCACCTTCCACCCAGACAAATCAACATCGTTGACTGCCGGACTCGTAAGTAGCATCTGCAGAATGGTCGGCACACAATGGGAGAAGGTGACTTTTTCCCGCTGGATCAGGGTCAACAAGGCATCCGGCAGGTAGCGGCCCGGGTAGACCTGCTTCGTGCCCATGGCTGTTGCCACATAGGGAGCCCCCCACGCATGCACATGGAACATCGGCGTAATGGGCATATAGACGTCGCCACGATGGAAGCGCTGGTGCTCAGGGGTGCTGGCCAGTGACCCAAGCATGGCCAGGGTATGCAACACCAGTTGCCGATGGCTAAAATAGACGCCTTTCGGGTTGCCGGTGGTACCGGTGGTATAGAAGGTGGTGGCGCGCGTGTTTTCATCAAAGTCAGGAAAATCGTAGACCCCCGATTCATCGTGGGGTTCGGCGCTCCTGGCCAGCAGTTCTTCGTACTCAGCCGCAAACGCAATGCGCGACTGCGGGCGAACACCTTCATCGCTTAACAGCATGAAGGTGTTCGCCGTTTCCAGGCGATCCGCGATGGAGTCAAGCACCGGCAAGAAATCCGTGTGACACAGGATGACATCGGCCCCGGCATGATTGAGGGTATAGAGAATCTGTTCGGGTGACAGGCGGATGTTGATCATCTCTAGGACCGCTCCCATCATCGGGATGGCGAAGTAACACTCCAGGTAGCGATGGCTGTCCCAATCCATCACGGCTACCGTATCGCCTGGCTTCACCCCGAGTCCGGCAAGACCACTTGCCAACCGACCGATGCGTTGGCGCAGCGTGCGGTAGGTATAGCGACGTATACCCCGATACACGATCTCCTGTTCGGGAGCCGTTGCGAGAGGGGTGTGAAGCAAATGCTTGATGAGCAACGGGTAGTCATATGCCGAGGGGGTGCGTTCGATCAGCGATGCTGACATGGTAACTATCCTTCCTTTTGGTGTGTAGCCCCCGCGATAAATCGGGGACCTACTGTAGCACCCCGATTATGAACTTTCACAAGCACCATCGGTCATGTGTTGTCACCCTGAGCGCAGCGAAGGGTCTCTCTCGCTGGGCAGAGAGATGCTTCGCTGCGCTCAGCATGACAGGACCGGCTTTGGTCGTGAAAATTCATTATCGTGGGTGGCTCCTTCATAAAGGCGTTCAAAATGCTTTATCCTTGCAGGTTCTCGAAGATGCCTGCGGCCCCCATCCCGCCACCGATGCACATCGTCACCATTCCA
>WNFT01004509.1_pt1 | contig 12146 bp, 16 predicted proteins | sample 5400191 | NCBI WGS metagenome assembly WNFT01 (sample SAMN13153359, study PRJNA577476) | soil metagenome | isolation source: 80 cm saprolite under Madrone tree | place: USA:California | collected 2016-06-14
TGTCGCGAGTTGACGATTTAGTACTCGAAGACAAGTTTCCAGTAACCGGCCATCGGTCCTTCCAGCGCGGAAGGATCGGTGGCCGGTTTAGTTTTAGACTGGGAGCGCGGACCTCTCGTCCGCCCGCGCTTGGTCCGTTCATTCGCGATGAATGCGGACGGGACGTCGGCGCTCCCAGCAAAGAGAGGTTGAGATCATGATAACCAAAAAGGAACAGCAACTACTCTCCGATCACGTCGATATGCGGATGATCAGCGTCGAAACTGCTGAGGCGTTGGCCGACCGAAATGCAATTGTGCAACTCGATCCCGATCATCCGGGCTTTCGCGACCAACAGTATCGCGCGCGGCGAAATCAGATTGCGCAGCTGGCGATGAATTATCGTCCGGGAGATCCGATTCCCGATGCGCCTTACACGCCGGACGAGCATCGCGTGTGGCAGACCATCTGGCAAGCGCTGGGGCCGGCGCATCAGACACACGCTTGTGCGGAATATCTGTCGGCGCTCACGCGTTTGAGTTTCGATCCCGGACGCATCCCGCAATTGGGTGAAGTCAACGAGAAGGTGCAGGCCATCAGCGGCTTTCGGCTCGAGCCGGTGGCGGGCTTGGTGCAGCCGCGAGTCTTTCTCGAAAATCTCGCCGATGGCGTGTTTCTCTGCACTCAATACATCAGGCATCATTCAACACCGCTCTACACGCCTGAGCCGGACGTGGTCCATGAAATTGTCGGCCATGGCGTGACCCTGGCGAGCGAGCGCCTGGCCGAACTCAATCGCCTATTCGGCCAGGCGGTGAAACGAACGACTTCCTCTGATGCGCTGGAGAAGCTGTCGCGAGTTTATTGGTTCACGATTGAATTCGGCGTGCTGCGCGAGAATGGATCGGTCAAGGCCTACGGCACCGGTTTGTTGTCATCGGCGGGCGAGCTGGAAGAGATGCATGAAGTTGAATTGCGACCGTTTGACCTCGACGCCGCATCAAGTCAAACCTACGATCCGACACATTTCCAACCGGTGCTATTCTGCGCGGGTTCGTTTGCAGAGATGCATCAGACGCTCCGAAATTACCTGGTGAATTGGTAATCATTAACCGCCAATGAAACTCATCGACCGCGAAGGCGTGACAAAGCTGGGATCGTTAATGTAGTGACGCGGCTCTTTTTTCATTACCACCGTACGGACGAAGTCGATGATTTCCGCGCGCGATGAGCCATCGCGCACGACATCGCGCAGCGAATGTTCGACCGTCGAAAAGAGACAGGTGCGGATTTGACCATCGGCGGTGAGCCGAATACGCGAGCAGGCGCCGCAGAAAGCTTCGGTTACCGGCGCGATGATGCCGATCTCTCCCGGGGAGCCGTCAGCGAAACGATATCGTGAAGCTGTTTCCGAACCGCGGTAAAGATCGCGCGGGACGAGGGGAAATCTCTCGTTAATGCGTTCGCGAATCTCGCGACCGGATACCACGTCCTCGCGCGACCATTCGTGTCCGGAATCCAGCGGCATGAATTCGATGAAGCGCACATGCACGTCATGCGCGCGCGCGAACGCGGCAAAGTCCGCCACTTCATCGTCGTTGTGACCGCGCACGATTACCGCGTTGATCTTAATCGGGTCTAAGCCAGCTTCTTTCGCTGCTTTGATTCCTTCCAGAACTCGATCCAAGACATCGACACCGGTCATCTGCTTGAAAACGTCACGCTTCAAACTATCCAGACTGATCGTGATTCGATCCAGGCCGGCGACTTTCAAACTCTCGGCGCGATGTGGCAGGAAATAGCCGTTCGTCGTTAATGCGAGATCGTGCAAGCCTTTATCTTTTAGTTGCGCGAGCTTGAAAATAATCTGCTCGATATCGCGCCGCATCATCGGCTCGCCGCCGGTCAATCGAATCTTCTCAATTCCCAACTCAACAAAAATGTCGCAGACGAATTCAATCTCTTCGTACGAGAGCATCTGTTCTTTCGGCGCAATCGGCGGCTCGCCGTGCGGCAGACAATAGAAGCAACGAAAGTTGCAGCGGTCAGTCAAAGACACGCGCAGATCGCGAATCGCGCGACCATAGGAGTCTTTGAGAACGACGGCTGACGCCGGTTTTTGGTTTTCGATGACTGTAACCATTTTCGTAATCATACGATGCTCAGAGGTTCGCTCCAAATCAATAGCCATGACGACATTTTGCCTAATGACGCTTAGCGGCTGCCTTCCAAACTAATCCTCCGACTCAATCTTAATCTTCATCGATCGCAGCACCCGCAAATCGTCTTCGGTCAACTCGAAGCTCTCCGCGCTACCCGTTGCTGCTTGATTCTCCCGATGTGGCCGCAGACCGATTTCCAGGCGCAGCGTCAATTCCATCTCGAATCCAGCTTCGCGCAATCGGTCGATGGCGGCGGCGACATTGGCAGAGTTCTGAACTGATTCATTGATGGCCGTGCCGACTTCTTCCGCCAGTCTCTTGGTGTATTCATCCATTTCCAAATCGTTTCGTCTTCCTCGCGCTCATGAATTGATCGAATTTATTTCGTGATGCTAAGCCACTCGCAGTTTAGAGTTCAAGCTTGAGTCCCCGAGTGCAAATCAGAAGCCACTTCTGTTCTACGCGGAAAAACAAATCAAACGCCTTCAGGAAGACCCAAAGAAGATGAACCTCACCAAACCAAACGACCCACCCGACGGCCAACCGATTGGCATGATTGGCGGACGCTATCGGATCGGGATTGGTGCGATTGCCGGTGGCGTGTCAGAACCGGGAGCGTTAGCGACCGGGTAAAGCGAAGGAGTTTGCGGTGTTCGCCGTCATTCAAACGGCCACTGGTTCACGCAAGTCCGAGTCAGGTTCATAATGCAGGACCATGAGATGATCAGGACGCAAACCCAGCGATTGATACGTGCGTCCATCGCGATCGCTGAATTCGACTTCGTAGGCGGCGCCATTCTTCAGCTGTTCAACCACCGTACCCACCTGACCCTTCGAAAGATTGTATTGAGGCAGATCAACTGTCAGCGCCACCACATCAAAGAGTTTGACTTCTTTCACGACTGATTCTCCATTCTCACAACGGACAGCACGTCGTCAACCGTGGAGTGTCTGAGTCGTGCTCAATAATCCATCCACTTCTGATCATGGCCTCATCGTATGCGTTCATCTATTAACTGACTTCATCGGGCACCAAAACTGTGATTCCCGAATAACGATTAAAATCTTTCACGTTCGCCGTAAGGATATGGCTTACACCGTGCACCGTCATCGCTGCAACAAGACGTGCGTCAAAAACATTCACGCCGATGACTTTGTAACTTAGCACCAGCGACTTCCATCTTTCATACACGGCTGTACTGTCCGGTAAGACAGGAAAGTGTCGCTCCAAGAGACACAACCGCCTCTCAGTCGCTTCGACGCTTAATCCCAGTCCACCGCGAAGCGTTACCGCGCGCGTACAAACATTCCAAAACTCGGCGATGTTCTGTGACGTAGTGACGATTCGTTAGCCACGAGTTTTAAGGGTTCTTACGGCCTGGCGAATCGCCGGATAGGCGGGATCATTGCGGAGCAGGAATCGCAGGAGGATGTTCGTGTCCGCCAAATACATCAGTCATGATCCAGATAGATGTCTTCGCGTGAATACGTTCCGCGATAGTTGATGGGCAAATGCTCCAAGCCTTGAGCCAGCGAGTCCATGTCGCGCTCAAATTCTTCCAACGAAAACTTCCCATCCGCAGGCGGCTCGAAAGCATCAATAACCTCTTTCAGCAAATCGTCCACAGACACACCTCTGGCTTTGGCGAGCGTGGCCAGCCTGTCAGCAATCTCCGGTTGAACTTCAAGCTGCGTCGGCATAAAACTCTCCTTTATCACCGTTCAATCCCCACTCTACGTCTTCGCGAATGAAGGTTTCCGACAGTTGCGACGAATGAGATTTGAGGTATCGTCGCAGCGCTTCAGCCAGCAATTCGTTTACATCCTTGGCCCAGCCTTCTTCCACAAAGGCCCGCGCTTTTGCCAGTAGTTCCGGCGGCAACTCAGCTTGAATCGCGGTGGGCATGCGGTGAGCATGCGGTGAGCATAACATACCTGAAGGCGTTTTTCGTCGCGTTCATCGAGAAAGGTGAACCTAGTCTTGCTGCCTACGTGCCTTTCTGGTTTTTAGCCGGAATCCGGCTTCGGTGAGTTTTTGCGCCAAAGATTCTCGCCATCGTCCTGAAGCGTCCATTGAGTCAAAAACGGCTCCTTCAATGTCCGAGGGACGTTCGAAGTTCGGGAACACCTCCGCCGCCGGTCGATAGAGGACGAATACATTCTCCCATCCGAGGAGACCGTAAAAGAAACCGAGTTCGAGAATCACATTCTGCCGCGCGCGAAACTGCAGCGCTCGGTCCGCTACGCCGTCAGCGTCGTATTGAATTCGGGACGCACCGAGGTCATCTGCGGAAAGAATGACAATGGCAAATTGAGCGTCTGACGCCGACGTAAGGAACTTCTGCAGCAAAGATTGAACAGGACCAGAACGAATGTTTCTACACCAATATCTGTTAGGTATGCCTCCATTTCTGAAAGTGCTACCAAATTATGCCCATGGACTAGGAAAGCTGAATTTGGTGATTCTTTCTTACCCGGCTCTGCGCGCCTTACACCCCTCGTCTCCTGGGCTATGGTGGCAGCGAGGGCAGAAACCTTCGCCGGCGTAACAGGAGGCGGGGAGGCTTTTACTTTGAGATGGGCTGCGGTAGCGTCGGCTATTTCTTTGGCCGCTCTGCGTAGGTCCGATTTCTTCCGACCACCGGACAGATCAATCCATTGCCGCTTTGCCAATGCTGGTGGAAGATGTGGCGGAAACTCGAGAATGACTGGGATAATAAGCCGGTCGAGATGCTCAGCAGCCGCAGCAATCTCCTTGCTAGTCCAATCGGATCTCATCGCCGCGGGAGAAACGAATATTAACAGTCCCACGGATTCGACAAGAGCCTTTCTGATCGCCGGCTCCCAGCGTACTCCTGGTAGCAGGTCTTTGACGTCAATCCAGAGTTCGACTCTTAACGTTCGGCGGCGGTATTCATTGCTTACTGCCTCCACAACAGGCAATACAAGGTTGGCGTCTTGCCTAGCATACGACACGAAGACGAATCTTTTTTTTGGCATTGACTAATAGATAAGGAGAACGACGCGAGCCGCCATGGGTTCCTCGCTTAACACATTCCGTATACCACTCATGCCGATCTGTTATCAAGGTTTCGGACGGAACTACTTCGGTTCGTAAACGCCTCATCTCAGTGCAAGTCCGGCGTAAGATCTCTTGGATCAAGTTTCATCACCGCCCCCAACAACACATTCGCGCCATTCTCAATATCCTTTGGCTTCGAGAATTCTTTCGGCGAGTGACTGATGCCGCCGATGCTGGGAATGAAGATCATGCCGACGGAGGCGAGGCGGGCCATGTCCTGGGCGTCGTGGCCGGCGCCGCTGGGCATTTGTTTGGTGGTTAGGCCGAGGTCTTTGGCTGATTGATCGATCAAAGCACGAAGGCGCGGGTCGGTGGGGGCGGGAATGTTTACATTGATCTCTTTGAAGTCGAATTTCACTCTGCTTGCCTGGGCGATCTGATCGGCTTCGGTGCGAATCTTCTGATATATCATTTGGATTTTTGCGGCGTCGAGATCGCGCAGCTCCAGACTGAGAATTACTTTTCCAGGGATTACATTGGGTGCGCCGGGTAGTGCCTGAATCCGACCGACGGTTCCGACCTGGCGGCCGGGGAAGCTGGTAACGACGCGATTGACGGCTTCGATGAATTTGGCGGCGGCGAGCAGCGCGTCTTGTCGTTGGTTCATCGGAGTGGTGCCGGCGTGATTGGCAAAGCCTTCGATGGTCACGTCCCACCAATTGATGCCGACGATTCCCTCGACGACGCCAATATCGATTTTTTCTTTTTCCAGGATGCCGCCTTGTTCGATGTGCAGTTCAAGATAGGCTGCGATACTTCCTTTGGCGCGCTTGACGGTCGAAAGCTTCGTCGGATCGCCGCCGATAACACGGATGCCTTCGCGAATCGTTTTGCCGCTGCGGCTGACGAGATCGAGCTCTCTCTCAGTCAGTTCGCCGTCCATTGCGCGGCTGCCGATCAAACCGCCTTCTTCGTTTTGAAAGATGACGACTTCGAGCGGATGATGCGTGCCGATGTTGTTTTCTGCGAGTGTCTGCGCGACTTCAATCGCTCCGAGCGAACCAACGACACCGTCATAGTTTCCGCCTTCGGGAACACTGTCGATGTGTGAGCCAAACAAAATCGGCTTTAGTTGATTATCGCTGCCCGCTCGCCGGCCGATGAGGTTTCCGGCAGCGTCGATACTTACGTCGAGTTTCGCCGCGCGCATCAGACCGATCACGTATTCGCGTCCCTGGCGGTCAGCTTCACTGTACGCGAGACGGCTGACACCGCCTGGTGAATTCTTGCCGAACTCGGCCAGCGCGTTGATATGCTCCATGAGTCGCGGCCCACTCACGCGCACCGTTTCAGGACCGCGAGCGGTAGCGACCGGATCATAGAACGAACTGGAGTCCTGGGAAGGGCCCGTCGCTACCGCTCCGGGTACTGTAACGAATGTCCGCAAAGAACGAAACGGAATCGCGCTGGCTGCACCTAAGAATCCCAGATTGAATTGTCGGCGGTTCATAAATAAAAAGACTATCCGCAGATTGCGCAGATTACGCCGAGACGGTTAAAGAGATTCCAGTCGAGCGAGTCTGCGCGAACTTTCCGCCACACCTTGGGCAACCTTCGCAACGGCGTAGAGATCTCGGGCCTCAGCCCATAACCGCTTTGCCTCTTCAACTTTTCCGGCGTTCTCTTTGAGCAGCGCAAACGGACGAATTGTGTTAGCCAAATCGAGCGGCGGCGTTTCGTTATCACCGCGATAGATCGAAAGTGCTTCGTTATAACAAGGTTCCGCCAAATCGTCGCGTCCGCCTTCCTGATGAATGTCACCCACGTGTCTAACGGTGTGGGCCAACATCAGAGCATCGCCTTCTTTGCGACAAAGAGCGGCCGCTTCCTCGTAGAGCGCAAGAGCGGCGGCGCCGTTGTTTGAGTCGCGTTCGATCTGACCAAGCCCTTTGAGCGCCCGAATCAACTCGCGCTTCATCCCACCCTCACGGCTGTGCTCGATCGCTTCTGCATAAAGTCGATGCGCATCTTGCGGACGCTCAAACCGCAGACGATTCGCTTCTCTCATCAATTCAACTATATTGTCCGACGTTAGGGCGTTCATTCTTCCTCGAGCCCGGCGCTTACCCGAAACGTATGTCCGTCAGGATGTCTTAGGTGAAACTCGCGCACGTTCCACGGTTCATCAGTGGGCGGCATAGTCACGGTCACCTTATGCTGAAGCGCGAGTTGGTATGCGGTATCAACTTCCGCCGGCGATTCCAGCCACCAACTCATCCATACGCCGCCCGTTTCGTCGTCGCCTACGAATTGCGGCATTGGACCACCGCGAGATCCCTGACCATTTTGGCAGAGAAAGATCTCGACTTTTCCATTGCATACGGCTCCGAAGGTCGGCGGGTCACCCCAATCCCAGGCTTTCTCCCAGCCAAGTTTTTCAAACCATTCGAAACTCTCGACGATGTTTGAGACGTTAAGTATCGGAGTCAGACCTTTAACTTTCATTTGTCGCCTCACAGGAAGATCAAAGTGTTACAGAACCGCGAGCGGTAGCGAGCGGATCCCAAACTCAACTTTGGAAACGCGATCCCTCTTAAACAAACCTGAGTTCCTAATCCGGTCGCTACCGAGTAAGTGTCAGAACCGCGAGCGGTAGCGACCGGATCACGCAGTAACTTGTGAAATGAGGCTTTTGCTGAGTTGCGCGTAGGATCCGGTCGCTACCGCTCCCGGTTCTGAAACAATCCGCGTTCATCCGCGGATTCACTTCTTCTTTGACACAAACACACCCGCCGGCGTGATCTGTCTCATCGTCGTGATCTGCCCGTTCTCTTCGACGAACTCAATGAGCACATCGGCAAACTCGGGCAAATGGAACTTGAGTTCTTTGTAGGGAACCAGTTTTTGATCGGGCGCGCCGGGTTGCACAATGAAAAGACCGCTGCCGGGTCGGAATACAACCTGGAACTTACCTCCGGTTGGCGTCTCATAGGCTCCGGCGACGCGCTGTGCCGCTGCTTCATCCAGCTTCGCCGGCCGACGCACGAACGTCACTTCGCCTTCATCAAGTGACATCGTCACTTTATCTATGTCGCCTTGCGGATTGGTCGAGAAGTTCAGCGACCACTTGCCGTTCTCTTCATCGTTTGGAGTATCGAAGCGATCGTAATGAAAGTGCGCGAGCGTCAAGATGATCTTGTGAAAGTCAAATTGAAGCGAGTCACCCTTCATCCCGATTTTCAAGACGCCGTAAGCCGGATGATCGTACTCGCCAGCGTAATCCGCGAGCGCATGCGAAGGCTTTGTGTCGGGAACGCGGCCAAACCCTTCCTTCGATCTCGCTTCGGCACTGGCCTTCTTGCCTTTCAGACGAATGTCGAGCAAGCGATCGGTCCAGGGCGTTGGATCCATGCCGAGCAGACGCTCATACACGTTGTAACTGATCGGGTTGTAGAGCGGCGCGATGTGATTGCCGATCACGAACACGATCACGCCGATGTGTTCATTCGGCATGAACGAAATCTGCGAGTGAAAGCCTGGTAAGTCGCCGCCGTGAAAAGCGATCAGATGGCCGCGATACGAAGCCGTCCATCGGCCCATGCCGTAAGCCTGGTTCAGCACTTCCCACCAGCCCCGCGTGAGGCCGGCAGCGTTCGGCAGAGCGATCGCCGGTTCCATTGTGGCCGCCAAAGCTTTCGGCGGCAGCACTTGCTTGCCGTTGTACTGGCCGTTATTCATCAGAGCGATCAGCCAGTGCGACATGTCTTCGATGTTGGAAATGATCGCGCCGGCCGGCGCCACACCCTGCTGATCTTCGTAGTAAGGAATTTTATAAAGCTCGAACGAGTCGCGTCGCTCGGTGAACGGAACACCAACGTCAGGCTGCTTCAACATGTCCGCGATCGTAAATACTGTGCGATTCATGCCGAGCGGCTGCAGGATTCTCTCGCGCACGAACTGGGCCCAGGGCTTTCCTGATTGCAGCTCAATCGCATAGCCGGCGCCCGCGTACATCATGTTGTTGTAAAGAAAGATTTGGCGTGGAGACTCCTTCGGCTCGAGATATTTCAGCCGCTCGAATAATTCTTTCGTCGAGTAATCCGATTTGTACCAGATTGAATCGTGCCGCGTGATGCCCGTCCGATGCGACAGCATGTCGCGCAAAGTGATCGTGTTGTTCAAGTAGCTGTTGTAGAACTCGATCGTTGGAACGGACTCCTTAATCGGCCGGTCCCAGGTGAGCTTTCCTTCTTCGACCAGCATTCCCGCCGCGACCGCTGTGAACAGCTTAGTGTTCGATGCAATTGTGAACATCGTTTGCGGCGTAACGGGAAGCTTCTTCTCATAGTCTCTAAACCCGTACCCCTTCGCGAACACGAGCTTGTCGCCCACCACAACACCCACGCCAATTCCCGGCGCATTCCAGTCCTTCAAAGTCTTCTCCATGAACGCATCAAAGCCGGCGAGCTTTTGCGTCACGTCTACTGCGTTTTGCGTGAGCTTGTCTTGGGCGTTGCTTAAAGTGCAAAGGGCGAATACGAGTACAGAGATCGCGCAACTGATTTTGCTTGATAGCTTGAAGATTGTGCGGCGTTGAGCTGAATACATGATTTCCTCCAATCAGAAAGTCCTGACGCGCAGATTAAATAGAGGTTCTGAGGAATAGAGTCAAGGAAAAACATAGCGTCGCTTTTTGATTACCACAGTAATGCAAATCAATTCTTTGTTGACGCGGGTGTAATTAATAGCTCCATCAAATCATCGCGGACGGCAAACCCGCTCCGCTCGTACAACGATCGGCTTCGTTCGGTTGGCCAGAGTATGACTGCGTGAACGTCATGAGTCTCGCACCAGGCTATCGCAGTCGACAGGAGCCGCGATCCGATTCCTTTTCCGCGCGCAAATTCCTGGATGAAGAAGTTAGTGAGATAGGCATGATGTTCGGGCTCTGACCTGGGATTGGGAATCTTCTCGACCAGTTGAAGCCACAAACAACCAATCATCTCCTGGTCTCTTTCGGCCACCCAGCATTGCCAGACACTTCCTGCTTTCAAATGCTCTTTCATCCATTCCGCGCAGCGCTTTAGAAACTCATCCTCCGGCTCCGTTACCCGACCTATACTCGAGCGCAGGGCATAGCGCAATTTCGCCAATGCAGAAGCATCGGAATCATTCGCCGATCGAATGTTGCCGGCGATAGTTGCGGTAGTGTTTATTTCGCTCATCAATGCCGGCGCGAGGAAGAGTATCAATTGCAATCACCAACTTGGGCTCCACCTAAGGCTTTACGCTGACGCCTGCTCCGCAGGAGCAATCTCGTGCATATCGTGTGCTGGGCTAGCAAACTTAGTGCGGCTCCAATCTTTGAATCTGCTTCTGAAAATATCCGCGCCAGCTTTCGGATAAGGCTTTCAACTTCACCGCGCGGCGCAACGTCTCCAAGTCGTCTTTCTCAAAAGCATATAGCCGAGTGATGTCGGCGATGGAGATGTTGTTCGTATCGCGGCTGATCAATTCGATCTCGTCGCCGGCTTCAACTTTTCCCTCTTTCAACACCGCAAAATAAAATCCGGTCCGGCGGCTTTGCAAAAACCTTTTGATGATATCGGCGCGTCCGAACTTGATTCCTAGCTTGTAACAAGGCAGGCGCGGCTCAGTAACCATCAACTCAGCTTGGCCAACGCGAAAGCAATCACCAACATTAACCGTGTGCTCGAACAATCCTTCCGTCGTAAAGTTCTCGCCAAACATCCCGTAGGGCAGATCCATATCAGGCAGTTCGCTGTTCCAAAACTCATAATGCTCGGACGGATAAGCATAGACTGCTTTGCTCTTGCCACCGTGTACGGTCAAGTCCGCTTGCCGGTCGCCATCGAGATTAAGCATGCGCAACATGAGCGGCCCATCGACCGGCTCGTTAAAGATACCAGTCGTGACGGGCTCGCCGTGCCACGCGACGATGCGGGGCAAGGAGACGTTAAGAGATATGAGTTTCATTGGGACGATGCGAAGGACGAGTATACTTTGGTGGACGAATCGATTAGTTCCTGCTTTCACTCCGGTTGCAAATTTAGCCGTGCGATCTTGCCCTCCCTGTTCAGCATCATCATGAACAACAGATTAGTGTCTTTATACCTCAGCCGATAGCGATACCCTCGATTGCTATTAACTCTTTCGCCAACCCAGTCACCTGAGGCTCTTTGTCTTCGATTGCTTTTGGTGGCGGCGGGGCCAGTTCGGGATTATAGATTGCCGCGACGCCATGAGCGATTCTGGCCGGGTTCGCCTGAATCAAGTTTGCGAATACGACCACCGTTAATTTGTCGTCGACGTAACGCGCGATCTGCGATTTGAATCCCTGCCACGCCCCACCATGTTCGATTAGGTGATGACTGCGCACTTCATTCAACGACCAGCCAAAGCCGTACGGGTAGGTCTTGCCGTTGTTCAGCTTCACCGGAGTCCACATCTGTTCGAGGCTGGATTTCTTGATCAACTTTTCAGTGTAGAGCGCCGCGTCCCACTTCGCCATATCGTAAACGGTTAGATAGAGTGCGCCGTCAGCGGTCGTGTTTAGCGTAGGCGAGACCCAGTCCTGGTTCTTCAGTTCACCTCTGACCAGACGATAGCCGGCGGCGCGGTTAGGTATAATGTCGGCTTCGCTGATAATGCGCGCTGTAATCATTCCGAGCGGCCGGAACACCCGCGCCTGCAAAAAGTCGCCGTAGAATTGTCCGCTCACTTTGTGAATCAAAATGCCGAGCAACACATAACCCAGATTGCTGTAACTCCATTTTTCTCCGGGCTGAAAGGCCAGCGGAATCGCTTCAGCGCGCTTGAGCAATTCGTCTTCGGTGTAATCGCGACGGAAATCGAAGTCGCGCGGATAGTCAGTCGTGCCGGCGGTGTGCGTGAGCAGATGCCGCACCGTAATATTCTTCCAACTCTCCGGCGCATCGCTGAAGAATTTGGTGATCGGATCT
>WNFT01004797.1_pt1 | contig 12143 bp, 9 predicted proteins | sample 5400191 | NCBI WGS metagenome assembly WNFT01 (sample SAMN13153359, study PRJNA577476) | soil metagenome | isolation source: 80 cm saprolite under Madrone tree | place: USA:California | collected 2016-06-14
CGGCCAAGCTGCAGAAGCTGAACTTGTTCGAGACGGAGCGCTTCTTCCTCGACGTCTACTGCCTGGAGCCCGGCCAGGCGCAGAAGGCCCACGCGCACGCCGGCAGCGACAAGGTCTACGCGGTGCTGGAAGGAGCGGTCCACGCCCGCGTGGGTGGCGAGGAGCAGGAGCTGCGCGCCGGACAGGCGGTGCTCGCGCCGGCCGGGAGCGAGCACGGGATCGAGAACCGCTCGCAGGCGCGAGCCGCGGTCCTGGTGCTGATGGCGCCCAATGCGGACGCCACCGGTAAACTGCCGAAATAACCGATTCCGGAGCAGGCCCTAAGCTGCCTTCGGCAGCCGGGCCTGGCCGCTTTGACATCCTCCGTGCGGCTGGATAGGTTCCCGCTTGTCCGGTGGATCCGGACGGCGCGGACTTTCGCCCACCTTGAGTGACGCGCCTAACAAATCTCACTCTAAGCGGCTGGGTGCTTCGTTCAGCCAGGTGGTGGGTGGAAAGGTTGGCCCACCGTGGCTGACAGCCGATCGGAGCCGCGCCAGAAGGCCTTCGACTCCGTCACCACGCCCATCGTCTTCTCCGCGACGTACGCATTCGCCAATACAGCGGAGATCGAGCGGTACTTCACCGGCGACCTCGAGCGCGAGGAGTACGGGCGGTACGGCAACCCGACCGTCCGCGCCGCGGAGCGGAAGCTGGCGGTACTGGAAGGGGCCGAGGACGCGGCCTTGTTCGCCAGCGGGATGGCCGCCGCGACCACGGCGCTCTTCGAGCTGCTCAAGGCCGGCGATCACGTGGTGCTCACCAAGGACTGCTACCGGCGCACGCGGCAGTTCGTCACCCGGTTCCTCTCCCGCCTCGGCGTCGAGTCCACCCTGGTGGAGCCGGGCGACGAGCGGGCCCTGAAGGAGGCGCTGCGACCGGGACGCACCAAGGTGATCCTGGCCGAGTCGCCCACCAACCCGTACCTGCGCGTCGCCGATCTCTCGCTCTTCGCGCGCGCGCGCGACGCCTGCCCGGGAGCGAACCTGATCATCGACGGGACCTTCGCCACTCCCGTGAACCAGCAGCCCCTCGCGCACGGCGTCGATCTAGTGGTGCACTCCGGCACAAAATACCTGGGCGGCCACAACGATCTGCTCGCCGGGGCGGTGTGCGGGCGCGCGGGGCTGGTGCAGGCCATCAAGGACCTGCGCGGCGTCCTCGGCGGCGTGCTCGATCCGCAGAGCGCCTTCCTCCTCATCCGCGGATTGAAGACGCTCCCGCTGCGGGTGCAACGCCAGAACGAGACGGCGCTGGCGGTGGCACGCTGGCTGGAGCAGCATCCCCGCGTGCAGCGGGTCTTCTACCCCGGGTTGCCCAGCCATCCCGATCACGCCATCGCCGTCCGGCAGATGCGCGCCTTCGGCGGCGTCGTCAGCTTCCGCGTCCGCGGGGACGCCCGGGCGACCTCGCGCGTGATCGATGCGTGCAAGCTGGCCACCATCGCGCCTTCGCTGGGCGCGACCGAGACGCTGATCGAGCAGCCCGCGTACATGTCGTACTTCGAGCTGACCACCGAGGAGCGGGAAGCGATCGGCATCTACGACGACCTCGTCCGGCTCTCGCTCGGCCTGGAGGATGCGGACGACGTGATCGCCGATCTGGATCAGGCGCTCTCGGCGTAAGCTGCTCGCCATGGACACCGCTGCCCCTTGGCGCGGCTCCGCGCTGGGTCTGACGTCCGCCCTGCTCTTCGGGCTGGGAGTGCCGCTGTCCAAGCTGCTCCTTCCTCGCACGCAGCCGGTCCCACTGGCGGCCCTGCTCTACCTGGGAGCGGCGGCGGCATTCTTCGCCACCCGCCGCGGACGCGACGAGGCGCCCCTGACGCGCTCCGACGCGCCCTGGCTGGCCGGATCCGTGATCGCCGGCGCTGCGCTGGCGCCGATCCTCATGCTCTGGGGGCTGACGCGGGTCAGCGGTCTCGCCGGTTCGCTCCTGCTGAATCTGGAGACGGCGTTCACCATCGTGCTCGCCGTCGCGCTCTTTGGCGAGCACCTGTCCCGGCGCGAAGCCCTGGCGGCCGCGCTGGTCGTCGCGGGCGGCGCCTTGATCGGCGCCCGCGGCGAGTGGTCCGGATCGGCCGCGGGCGCGGCCGCCATCGCGCTGGCTTGTCTCTGCTGGGCCCTCGACAACAACTTCTCCGCGCGCCTGGCGATCAAGGACCCGGTGCGGGTCCTGCGTGTGAAAGCGCTCTGCGCGGCGATGGCGAACCTGGTCCTTTCGTTCGCGATCGGCGGTTCGTTGCCGCCCCTGACCACCTGCGCTTTCGCCATGGGGCTGGGCGCGGTGAGCTACGGAGCGAGCCTGCTCCTCTACCTCCGTGCCCAGCGCATCCTCGGCGCCGCGCGGCAGGCCGCGTTCTTCGCGGTCGGTCCGTTCACGGGAGCCCTGGCGTCGATGGCGCTGCTCGGCGACCGGCCCGCGCCGCTGGACCTCGCCGCCGCCGCGCTGATGGCATCGGGCATCGCCGTCCTGCTCCGCGAACGCCATGCGCACCTGCACACGCATGATCCGCTCGAGCACGAGCACCTGCACGTCCACGACGCGCATCATTCGCACGCGCACGCAGGGGACGTGGTCGAGCCCCACTCACACCCGCACCGGCACGATCCGGTGACGCACGCCCACGCGCACGTCTCCGACGTCCATCACCGTCACCGGCACCCGTAACGCAAGAAGAGGTGCCCTCCGTCGCGGCGGACCGAGAGCAGCCGCAGCCGTGCTCCGGCCAGGTCGCGCCCGTCGGTCAGCGCCTTGCGGCCGTCGTTCACCCAGCGCCCGAACAGCCGCGGCGAGAGGGTCAGGAACAGCTCGTCGATCAGACCGGCCGCGAACAGCTCGGAGAACAGCCCTGGGCCGCCTTCGCAGACGACGCGCCGGTGCCCGGCGCCGCGGATCGCCGCGAGGATCTCCCGCGGCTGCAGCCTGCCCAGAAGGACGACGCCGCCCTGGCGCAGCGCGGGATGCGAGCGGTCGACGCGGCCGGATCCGCTCACCACGTACAGGGTGGGCCGCTCCGAAAGTCCGAGGGCGCGCCGCAGCTCGGCGAAGAGCGGCGCGGCGTCGGGAAAGATCGATTCCGGGAACCAGAGGTCCCCCGGCGCCGCCCGCAGCGTCCCGGCGCCGATCAGCACCGCATCGGAGCAGGCGCGGAGGATGCCCATGAGCAGCCGGTCGGCGGCCGAGCCGCCGCTGACGACGCCGCCCGACTCCTTCCGCGCCTCCGGAAACGCCACCACCCCGTCCACCGACTCGACGAAGTTGCTGAACACGCACTCCGGGGGTAGCCACAAGTCGGTGCCGTAGGCCTGTTCGAGCGCGGCCGGGAGCGCCAGCCGGGCCCCGGTCCGTTCGGAGTCGAACAGCACCTCGAGCTGGGGAAGCGTTTGCAAGGCCGCCTCCAGGGTGCGAGAAGCGCCCCGTGTCGATCCTCGTCGCCGGACACTATTGCCACGACACCCTGATCGGCAATGACTCGATCCATCGCACGCTGGGCGGCTCGGCGGCCTACGTCTCCGCCATCCTGCAAGCGCTGGGCGAAGCGCACGCCGTGGTCGCCAAGGTGGGTGCCGACTTCCTCTACGCGGGCCAGGTCAGCCACCCGCCCATCGTCGTGGCCGGCAGGACGACGGCATTCGTCGACGATTATCGCGGTCCAGAGCGGCGCGGCCGCGTCGAGGCGGTTGCGCCGGCCATCGAGCCCGAAGACCTGCAGGGCAGCTGGGAGATCGGGGTGGCTTGTGCCATCGCTGGAGAGCTGCCGCTCCGCACCCTGCGCCGGCTGCGACAGATCTGCCGGACTGTCCTCGCGGACGCGCAATCGGTCGTGCGCGAGATCGGCGCATCCGGCGAAGTGCGGCTACGCGCCCCCGCGCCGGAGGCGCTGGAGCTGTTCGACGTCCTGAAGGCGAACCGTGAAGAGGCCGCGGTCCTCGACCTGCCTGCTCTGCGCCGCAGGAGCACGCTCTTGATCACCGACGGCGCTCGCGGGTCCGCGATCTTGCGAGGCGACCTCGAGCTCCACGTCCCGGCTCAGCTCGCCCGCGAGAAGGATCCCACGGGGGCCGGCGACAGCTTCCTCGCCGGGCTCGCGGCGGGTCTCCGGCAGGGGCTGCCGATCGAGGCCGCGGCGCGCATGGCCGCTTGGTGCGGAGCACGGGCCGTGGAGCACGTCGGCGTGCCGCGGCTCACGGCGGACGAGGTCAGAACCTGCCCGACGCCGCCGGGAACGCGAAGCCGTTGACGTTGGAGTCGCCCGGGTCGTGGTCGGCGTACGACCTCCGCGGCGGCGGCTGCGTGGCCGCTTCGTAGATGCCGTACCCCGCTCCGGCGAGGATGCCGATGCCGGCGCCGAGCATGATGTTGCGCGCCCAATGGTCGCCCTGGTCGATCAGCGTGACGCCTCCGCCGATCACTCCGCCCGCGATCCCGCCGTACAGCGCGTCGGTGGCGATGATCGCGACCGCCGAACGGCCGGTGGGCGCGGTGTAGACGCCGACGTCGTCGTCGGTGCGCACCGTCGTCGTGGTCGGCGGCGGCACGTATCCGGGGTCGTTCGGGTTGACGACCACCGTCGTCGTCGAGGGAGGCGGCTGCGGCTGCGACTGCGTGGTGACCGTCGTGGTGGAAGGCGGTGGGGGCGGCGGCGTCGCCGGTTGCTGCGTCACCGTCGTCGTCGTCTGCGCGGCGGCGGGCAGCGCGATGAATGCGAGCGCAAGCGCTAGGCCTTTCGGCATGGCGGGTCTCCGGTAGGTAGCGATCCTGATCCCGGAAACGGTTTGCCCTCATGGGCAAACCTACAATCCCCAGCCGCGCGGGCGCAGGCTCGCCTGCTCTCCGTCACGGCGGGCTCGCGCGCCGGCTTGTCCACCCCCGAATCATTCGTAACGTTCGAAGGATGGGCGGACAAGGAATGATCCCCCGAGAGTCGCAACACTGCTAGGAGCGGACATGCCGGATCAGGCGTGAGCCCGCGCCGGGGGATTGGGAGCACCACGCAGTCGACGGCCGTCGCGGATCTCGGCGGCGATCCGTCCGAGCGTCGCGACGGCAGCCTCGATCCGGGGCGACCAGGAAAGGCTACAGTTGAGCCGGATGCAGCTCTCGTACCCTTGCCGCGCCGAGAAGATGGGCCCCGGCGCGATCGCAATCCCGGCGGCCAGGCCCCGCTGGTGCAGCTCGAGGGCCGGTATCCCGTCCGGCAGCTCGACCCAGAGGACCCCGCCGCCGTCCGGCCGGGTCGCGCGCGTCCCGTCGGGAAAGTGCGTCGCGACCGCGTCGCCCATGCTGCGCATCGTCGCGCCCACCGCCTTGCGCAGCGAGCGCAGGTGCCGGTCGTAATACCCGCCGGCGAGGAACTCGGCGAAGGCGAGCTGCTGCAGCGACGCCGTGGCGACGGTCTGGGCGAACTTGAGGAGCGAGACGCGGTCGCGGAAGCGGCCGGGAGCGACCCAGCCGGTGCGCCATCCGGGAGCGAGCGTCTTGGAAAAGCTTCCGCAGTAGAGCACCAGGCCGCGCCGATCGAACGACTTCGCCGCGCGCGGCCGGTTCGGGCCGAAGTACAGGTCGCCGTAGAGATCGTCCTCGATCAGCGCCAGCTCGCGGGCGGCGAGCATCGCCACCAGCCGTTCCTTGTTGGCGTCCGGCATCAGGCAGCCGAGCGGGTTGGAGAAATTGGCCACCACCAGCGCCGCCGCGATCCGCCGCGACTTGAGCACCCGCTCCAACGCGTCGAGGTCCATCCCGTCGCGGGGGCAACTGGGGATCTCCACCGCCTTCAACCCGAGCGCCTCGATGAGCTGGAGCGTCCCGAAGTACGCGGGGGACTCGATGGCGATGGCATCTCCCTGGCGCGCGACGGCCAGGAGCGAGAGCTGCACCGCCTCCATGGCCCCTGTGGTGATGATGAAGTCGTCGGGTGAAAGCGTGCAGCCCCACTCCAGCGACCGCCGCGCGAGCTGGCGCCGCAACGATCGCGCTCCCGGAGGCAGCTCGTAGGTGAAGCCGCCGCCGTCGCGGGCGATGCCGGCCGCGATGCGACCGAGCCGGGCCCAGGGAAAGAGATCGGGGTCGGGCTGGTTGCAGCCGAGCGGGACCAGATCCGGGTCGCTCGCGCTCTCGACGACCTTGGCGACCAGGGCGCTCACCGTGACGGGCGTCGCGCCGGACGCGGGGCGGGTCGGGGGTGGCTCCGGCGGCAGCGGCCGCTGGAAGCGCACGTAGTGCCCCGATTGCGGGCGGGACTCGATCAGGCCCCGGGCCTCCAGCTGCAGATAGGCCTGCAGCACGGTGGAGATGCTCACGCGCTCGCGGACCGAGAGGCGGCGGACGGAAGGAAGCCGGTCGCCGGGGCGGAGCGCTCCCACCCGCATCGCTTCCTCCAGCTTGCCGCAGACGCGCTCGTACAGGCGGATCTGGCGCATGGACCGGAGTGTGACCGGAAGGGGCACAGGCTGCAAGGCGGGGAACTGTGCCGGTCACACTTCGAGCGGACTGCATCTGTTCCGGTCTCGCGCTCCGCGCTACATGCGGGCACCATGCGGCCCGATACCTTGCTGGTCCACGCCGGAGAGCCCCGCCCGCGCGACGGCGGCGCGGTGGCGATGCCGATCTACCAGTCCAGCACTTTCGAGGAGACGGAGGGGCGCGGGTACCACGACATCCGCTATGCCCGGCTCTCCAACACGCCCAGCCACGACGTCCTGCACGCGAAGCTCGCGGCCTTGGAAGGGGCGGAAGCGGCGCTCGCCACCGCCAGCGGGATGGCGGCCATCAGCGCGGCGCTCTTCTCCAATCTGAAGGCGGGAGATCACGTCCTCGCCCAGCAGGGCCTCTACGGCGGGACGCACGATCTGATGACGCGCGACCTGCCCCGCCTGGGCATCGAGGTCACCTTCGTTGCCGGAGACGACCCCGCCGCCTGGCGGAAGGCGGTGACGCCGCGCACCCGGCTCTTCTACCTGGAGTCGATGACCAATCCGCTGGTGCGGATCGGCGATCTGCCGGCAGCGGCCGAGTTCGCCCGCGAGCGCAACCTGGTCTCGGTGATCGACAACACCTTCGCCACGCCGCTCGCATTCCGTCCCCTCCGTCACGGCTTCGACCTGGTCGTGCACAGCGCCACCAAGTACCTGAACGGCCACAGCGACCTGATCGCCGGCGCCCTGATGGGGACGGCGGCCCGGGTGCGCGAGGCCAAGCACATGCTCGACCACCTCGGCGGCTCGCTCGATCCGCACGCCTGCTTCCTCCTGCACCGGGGGCTGAAGACGCTGGGCGTCCGGTTCCGCCAGCAGTGCGCGACGGCGCTGCAGATCGCGCAGTTCCTGGAGAAGCATCGCGCGGTGGAACGGGTGAACCACCCCGGCCTGCCCAGCCACCCGCAGCACGGGCGCGCCAGGGAGATCTTCGCGCAGTTCGGCGCCATGCTCAGCTTCGAGCCCAAGAACGGCGTGGCCGCGGCCGAGCGGATGTTCTCGCGGCTGAAGCTGCCGCTGCATGCTCCCAGCCTGGGAGGGCCGGAGACCCTGGTGACGCGGCCGGCGGCGAGCTCGCACTCCGGTCTCTCGCCCGAGGACCGCGCGCGCATCGGCATCACGGACGCGCTGGTGCGGGTGTCGGTGGGGTTGGAGGCGCCCGAGGATCTGATCGAGGACTTCGATCAGGCCCTGGCCGCCTAGGTTACCTGGCGCGAAGCGCGACGATGTGGTTCTGGATGGCGGCGATCAACTTCTCGGCGCCGCGAAAGCCGTGCGCCAGCGCCAGCAGCGTCTTGGCGGATTCCACCAGCTTGTCGTCGCGCTGCCGGGCGGTGACCCGCATCAGCTCCTTCGCCTCGTCGACGCGCACGGTGGCCACCTGGTCGCTGATCGCCCGCTCCAGGCCCTGCTCGCGGATCTGCCGGTCCTTGTCCTTGATCTGCTCTTCCAGCGCCGCGAGCTTGCGGAGCAGGTCCTCGTGCTCGGCGCGCCGGTGCACCGACCGGATCGCGGACTGCACGCGATCCGCGATGGTGTCCAGCTCCGGCGAGGGCTTCTCCACGTAGTCCTGCGCCCCGATGCGCAGCGCCTCGACCGCCGATCCCATCGAGGGGAAGGCGGTCATGATGATGCAGGCGCAGCGCGGCTGCCGCCGGCGGAGGTGGCGGAGGACTTCCACTCCGTCGATGCCCCGGCCCAGGTTCTTGTCGACCAGCGCCGCGGCGAATTCCTGTTCGCTGAGGAGCTGCAGGGCGCGCTCGCCGGAGCCGGCGCCCACCGCGGCAAACCCCGCCGCGCCCAGCGTCTGCCCGAGCAGGCGCACCAACTCCGGCTCGTCGTCGACGACCAGCACTTTTTGCATGCAGGTGCAAAACAACCGCGACGTTGGACTTGAGCGCAAGGTTCCCGCTTCGCACTTCCGCCCACCCTGAGGCATCCTGCACTGCATGGACCGGTATCTGGAGCCAAGAAGCGACGGATCTCCACCCGCGCTGGTGGTGGGCACCATGAACTTCGGCAAGCGCACCCCGGAGCCTGAAGCGCACCGGGTCGTGCAGCGCGCGCTCGAGCGAGGGCTGAATTTCTTCGACACGGCAAATGCTTACGTCGAGGGCGAGTCGGAGCGGATCCTCGGCCGCGCTCTTGGCCGCAGGCGGGGGCAGGCTCGCATCGCCACCAAGGTCGGGATCGGGCCGAGCCCGAGCAGCGCCGAGGGTCTCGCTCCGGAGCGAATCGCGGCGGCGATCGAGGAGAGCTTGCAACGCCTGGGGACCGACCGCGTCGAGCTCTACTACTTCCACAAGCCGGACCACTCGCGGCCGCTGGAGACGTCGCTCGCCGCCATGGAGAGGCTGATCTCCAGTGGAAAGGTGGGCGCGTTCGGCGCCTCGAACTTTGCTTCCTGGCAATTGCTGGAGATGATCCAGGCCGGTGTGAAGCCGCGCGTCTCGCAGCAGATGTACAACCTGCTCATCCGCCAGCTGGAGATCGAATACTTCCGCTTCGCGCGCAAGTACGGCGTGCACACCACCGTGTACAACCCGCTCGCCGGCGGGCTGCTCGCGGGCAAGCTGAAGCGGGACGCTCCCCTCGAGGCCGGCTCCCGCTTCGACAAGAACCCGTTGTACCAGAAGCGCTACCTCAGCGACCGGTTCTTCGATCTCTCGGACGCGTTCGCCAGGCTGGCGGCGGACGCGGGCCGGACGCCCGTGGAGCTCGCCTACCAGTGGGTCGCCGCGCGTCCCGGCGTGGACTCCATCCTCCTCGGCCCCGCCACCGTCGAGCAGCTGGACGCGGCGATCGACGCCGTGGACAAGCCGCTGCCGAAAGAGGTGATCGATCGGGCGGACGAGCTGCACCGCGCCTTCCAGGGGACCGACGCCAGCTATGCCAGGTAGTCCGAGCTCGGAAGAACGCGGCTGTCTAGGGACCGTCTATGGCATCACCTCGACGTTCCTCCGCGAACGGCAACTGCTCGACGACGTGAAGGCGCGGCTCTCGCCGTCCTCGCGGAGGGTGCTGGAGAAGCCGCCGTTCGCGCTCTCCTGGCAGCCCTCCGCGCCGCTGGAGGAGATCGAGAAGCTCCTCTTCGCGAAGTCGCCGGAGCTGGTCGTCGAGCTCGGCCATGCGGCGGGTCGCCAGCTCTCGGGCACGCTGGTCGCCCCCGTCCTGAAAATGGCGCTCTCGATGTTCGGGCAGACGCCGGCCACGATGTTCGGCCATCTCGACCGCTTCTTCTCCATGGCGGTGCGCGGGTTCAACTTCCAATACGAGCCGAGGGGCGACAAGGACGGCGTCGTCCGGGTCCGGATCGAAGGGGGTCAAGTCCACCGCTCGCTGTTCGAGCAGGTGCGGGGCAACCTCCTGACGGTCTACGACCTCTGCAGCGTGATAGGGGAAGTCGGCAGCGCCGAGATCCTGCGCCAAGACGCCGCGGGCGCGGAGATCCGGTTGCCCGTCCGCTGGGGGTAGATCCGCGCGCCCAGTTGCTCGATGCGCTGGGCGACCACGTCGAGTAGCCGCTCGCCTCCCAGATTGACCTGCGGCGCCGGTCTCGGGTACTCAACCGCGGCCCCATCCAGCACCGCAGGCTCACAGGGAGGCCGACATGGCGGAAGCCGTTGCGCCGGTTGCGGAGCACAAGCCCTACGTTCCCGACGATGCGCAGGTGCCCGAGTTCACGCCCAAGGCGGTCCTCGTCGGGGCCCTGTTCGGGGTGATCTTCGGAGCCTCCACCGTCTACCTGGCCCTGAAGGCCGGGCTGACGGTCTCCGCGTCGATCCCGATCGCGGTGCTCTCCATCTCGGTGCTGAAGAAGCTCGGGGGATCGACCATCCTCGAGAACAACATCGTCCAGACCATCGGGTCGGCGGGCGAGAGCATCGCGGCCGGCGTGGTGTTCACGCTTCCGGGCTTCCTCTTCCTGGCGGTCGACGCTTCGACGCGGCAGAGCGTGGGCGCGCCTTACTTCAGCTACTGGACCATCTTCACCCTTGCGCTCCTGGGAGGAATGCTCGGGGTCCTGATGATGGTGCCCCTGCGCCGCGCGCTGATCGTGAATGAGCACGGCAACCTGCCCTATCCCGAAGGCACCGCCTGCGCCCAGGTCCTCATCGCCGGCGAGAAGGGCGGGCAGATGGCGCGCACCGCGTACCTGGGGCTGGGGTTCGCCCTCGTGTACGCGGTGCTGCAGCAGATCTTCAAGGTCATCGCCGAGGTGCCGGGGTACGTCACCAAGGCGAGCAGCCGGATCTTTCCCGCCGCCACGGTGAACGGGTCGATCACGCCGGAGTACCTGGGGGTCGGCTACATCATCGGGCCGCGCATCGCCGGCGTGCTCGTCGCGGGCGGCGTGCTGGCCTGGCTCGGCATCATCCCGCTGATCGCCTCCGTGGTGCCCACCGCCACCATCGCCACCCAGCTGGCGAAGCTCGGATACCTCGCCGACGTCGCCAAGGCCGGCGCTTACGGCTGGGACCCGGCGACGCAGACGTTCGCGCAGCTGAACCGGGCGATCTACTTCGCCTACGTGCGCCAGATCGGCGCGGGCGCGGTAGCGGCGGGAGGATTCATCACCCTGCTCAAGACGCTGCCCACCATCGTCGCCAGCTTCAAGGGCAGCCTGGCCTCGCTCCGCGGCGGACGCGGAGCCGCCGGCACCCGCCGCACCGAGCAGGACCTGCCCCTGAGCGTGACCGTGTTCGGCAGCCTGGCGCTGGTCGGAATCATGGCGCTGCTGCCCTTCCTGCCCGGCAACTTCGGCGGCCGCCTCCTGCTTGGCGTCCTGATCGTGGTGTTCGGCTTCTTCTTCGTCACCGTCGCCTCCCGCATCGTCGGGCTGATCGGCACCAGCTCGAACCCGGTGTCCGGCATGACCATCGCCACGCTGATGGCCACCTGCCTCCTCTTCCTCGCGCTGGGGTGGACCGGCGACGTGTACCAGCCGATGGCGCTGTGCGTGGGCGGGATGGTCTGCATCGCCGCGGCCAACGCGGGGGCCACGTCGCAGGATCTGAAGACCGGCTTCCTCGTCGGCGCCACGCCGCGGCGGCAGCAGATCGGCCTCCTCATCGGCGTGGTGGTGGCTTCGGCCGTGATCGGGTTCACCATCCAGGTGCTCGACAAGCCGACGGTGGACGCGGCGACGGGCCTGGTGCGGCACCAGATCGGCACCGAGGCGTTCCCGGCGCCGCAGGGCACGCTGATGGCGACGCTCATCCGCGGCCTCCTCTCGCAGAACCTCGACTGGCAGTTCGTGCTGGTCGGCGTGTTCCTCGCCATCACCGTCGAGCTGTGCGGCGTGTCGCCGCTCAGCTTCGCGGTGGGCGCCTACCTGCCGCTGTCGACCACGCTGCCCATCTTCGTCGGCGGCGCCATCAAGGGCATCGTGGACCGGCGCTCCGGCGTGAAGGCCGGGGGCGGGCATGGCGACGACGTCGGCGCGGGCAGCTTGTTCGCCACCGGCCTGGTGGCGGGAGGAACGATCACCGGGACGGTGGTGGCGTTCCTGCACTGGGGCGACAAGGTGGGCGCGTTCGTGGATTCGCTGAACGCCGAGGAACGGATCACGCACGCGCTGGGGGCCGGCGGGTACCAGATCCTCGGAGTGGCCTGCTTCGCGCTGAT
>WNFT01004514.1_pt1 | contig 12142 bp, 10 predicted proteins | sample 5400191 | NCBI WGS metagenome assembly WNFT01 (sample SAMN13153359, study PRJNA577476) | soil metagenome | isolation source: 80 cm saprolite under Madrone tree | place: USA:California | collected 2016-06-14
GCGGCACGCCCCAGCGGAGTCAGGCGGTGACAGTCCACCGCGCCGGCGCCTCCGCGCCGACCGGCATCCTCGTCGTCCAGTGGCCCCGTGGATTGCAGGGCTCCGACGTGGAGGTCAGCGCGACCTGGCGGGCCCAGGCCGATCGCATCGACGCGCCCGCGCAGACCGTGATGCTGCCGGCATTCACGAAGCCCTTCGACGGTATGCCCACCGAGGTCTTCTACCTCCGGGGCCTGAAGCCCGGCGTGTACACGCTGGCGGTGCGTTCTCGCGGCGCGGCCTCGTCGGGCGATGTGCTCTCCACGTTCTACCTTCCCGACCGGACCGGCTTCACCGCCCGTCCCCTGGTTCCGGCCCGCCTGAACGGGGGACGAACGGTCCTCGCCAAGGTCCTGCTGCCCTACGGAGTCCTGTGGAGCCAGGACGACTGGTTCAGCGGCCTGAGCGAGAGCGTGGACACGGTGACCAAGTTCCGAGTTCCGGAAGGCATCAGCTGGGTCGAGCGAAAGGTCGATCTGCAGTGAGGAGCCGGCGGGCGCTCCTCCTCCCGCTGCTCGGACTGATCCTCGCGGGTAGCGTCGCCGCCACCGTCTCGGGCCTCAACGAGGCCGGCAAGGCCGCTTATGCCAAGGGCGACTACACCGCCGCCGAGCGCCTGTTCGGCCAGGCGCTGGCCCAAGCGCCGGAAGAGCCGTTGCTCCACTATCACCAGGGCATCACCTTGATGCGCCTGTCCCGCTGGCGCGAAGCCTCGGCCGCCTTCGAGGCGGCGCTACGCTTGAATCCTCCTGAGGATGTTGCCGCGGCTGCTCGCGAGGGCCTCCGGTCGCTGGCGCCTCTCCTGCGCCAGCCTGCAGCTCGCGGGCCGGCGCCGGACGAGACCACCGTCACGCTCCAGCGCATCGGAGGGAACTGGTTCGCCCAGGTCCGGCTCAACGACGCCCGGACCGCCCGATTCCTCGTCGACACCGGTGCCAGCACCTGTGTGATCTCGCCCGGGCTCGCGACCGCCCTCGACATACATCCGGATCGGCAGGCCCAGCCGGTCCCGCTGGAGACCATCTCCGGACTCACGCGCGGCCACCTCGTCACGATCCCGTCCCTCCGCGTGGGCGACGTGGAGGCCCAGGGTGTGATTGCGGTCGTGCATCCATTGGGGCCATCCATGGACGGGATCCTCGGGAACACGTTCCTCTCGCGCTTCACGATGACGCTCGACTCCGAGCGAGGCGTCCTGCGGTTGAGCTCTCGTTGAGGCCGGCGGGCGACTCCTCGGCCTTGCTCGAGACCGAGAGCCGGTCCACCCGCGTCACACCCGCTCTCGGGCCGAACGACACCGCTCACACCGGCCCACCGAGATGGCAGGAGCTCGCGGTCCTCTCAGTCATGATGACCCTCACGGTGTACTTGTTTTCTCGCACCGTCGCTGATCCGGACCTCTGGGGTCACATCAAGTTCGGCGAGACCGCATGGAAGGCGGGCCGGGTCGCGGTCCCGGACCCGTTCTCCTACCTCACGTCGGGCCGACTGTGGCTGAACCATGAGTGGCTCTCGGAGGTCGTCTTCTACCTGATCTTTGACGCAATCGGATCGGCGGGCCTGATCGCGATGAAGGTGGTGCTCAGCCTCGTCATGGTTGGCATTCTCTACCGGCACCTCGACCGCCAGGGAGTCAACGCGCTCCGAACCGCCTTCCTCGTCGTCCTGGTCCTCTACTTCTTCCTGATATCCCTCCTGACCGTTCGGACGCTGATCTTCACCTACCCTCTGTTCCTGATCGTGCTCGTCCTAATCCACCGGATGTCCACCGCGCTCCCGCGATGGCGCTGGATCGTCCCCCCGCTGTTCGTCCTTTGGGCCAACCTGCACCCCGGATTCATCGCCGGCCTCGGGATCCTGGGAATATGGGCCACCGTGGAGATCGCGGCCCGACACCTCACCGACGGACACCCGGTCGTCGCGGCGCGACCGGCGACACGCGAGATCGTGCTGCTCGTGGTCGCGAGCTGCCTGGCAACGCTCCTGAATCCGTATGGTCTGACCCTGTGGGGATTTCTCCGTGAGACCGCGTTCGGAGCCCGGCCCGACATCAGCGAGTGGGAGCCTCTGGCGTTGATGACGAGCTACGGACTCTCGTATGCCGCCTTCGTGGCGCTTGCTCTGTGGGGCATCATCCACAGCCGACGACCACGCCGGGCCTCCCTCATGACCGTCCTCGCGGTGACGGCTCTCCTTCCGCTCGTGGCGATCCGTCACACCCCGCTCGCCGCCCTCGGCATCACGGCCCTCGCCGGCGAGCACATCGCCGACGGGTGGGCTAGCTGGGCCTCGGCTCGCCACGCTTCTGGGCCCCTGCGCGATCTCTCACCCGCCTGGTTCACGGCCGCGGCGCTCTGCGCGACTCTCGTTCTCGGCGTCTCGGCCCTGCTCCGCTTCTCCTCCTGCATTCGCATCACGCCGGAGGTCGGCGCCGGGAGTTACCCGGCGCGCGCAGTGGGACTCATTAAGCAGAGTGGCGTCGCGGGCAACCTGGCCATCGACTTCGACTGGGGCGAATATGCCTTGTACCATCTCAGCCCGGCGGTGAAGGTGTCCGTGGACGGTCGCCGCGAAACCATGTACAGCCGCACGATCTACATCGAGAACTTGGCGTTCATGTTCGGGCGCAGAGACTGGGACGCTCTCCTCCGGAGACCTGAGACCCAGTTGGCGCTGGTAAAGACTGGCTTCCCGACGTTCAACCTGATGAGGCTCGAGCCCGGCTGGCGCTTGATCTACCAGGATTCGCTGGCGTCCCTCTTTGGCCGTGAGGGCCTACCGATCGTCGAGACCCTTCGACGGACGGTCCCGCCGGCGCTCCCGCCCGACGGCGCCGGCCTGTGCTTTCCCTGACCGATCGAATCACCCGCCTCCCGCCAGCATGCCGGCGCCGATGAGCGCGATCAGCGCCCCGATGGGGAGGGCCTTGCGTCGCTCGGCGCGTCCGGTGAGCAAGAGATAGAGGACCACGACGCCACCTCCGAGCTGGGAGAGCGCGAAGGCGAGCAGCGCCCCTTTCCAACCGAGCGCACTCCCCAGCATCGCGACCAGCTTGATGTCGCCGCCGCCGATCCCTCCCCGGGTCACCACCGCAAGCAGGAGCAGGACCCCGCCGCCGACAACGACGCCAAGCCCCGCCTGTATCACCGACGGCCAGCCCTGCGCGACCGCCGCCAGCGTCAGCGCATACGCGATACCCGGCAACGTGAGCACATCCGGGATCATCCTCGTGGTGAGATCGATGACGGCAATCGCGGCGAGCGCACCAAGCAGTGGAAGGAGCGCCCACCACCGCGTCGTGAGCCCGTGCCGCTGCAAGGCCAGGCCGGCGAACCCGAGGGCGAGGACCACGACCGCTCCCAGCGGCCCGGGGCGGGCGAGTCGCGCCAGCGGGTGTTCTACTTGGTCGTCGATGGCGGTACCGACGAAGGGGGCCCGGGAATCAGCCGAGGTGCCTGGCGATACTCGCGCAACTGTTCCTCGAACTGGGAGTCCCCACGCCGGCCGACCCACTTGACATAGAAGCGAACCTCGGGGGCGTACCAGTACTCGTCGATGTCCCGCCGATCCGTCTCCCTGACGACCTTCACGGCACTGAAGCGACCGGCGGGCACCTCCACCGTCTCGATGGCTACGACCGAGAACCGGTCGGCCACTTCGCTCTTCCCGGTTGCGTCTTCGTAGGTCGCCCGGTGGGTCCACCGCCGGCCGGCTTCGAGCGGCCACACGAACCAGGGTTGCGGTGGGCTCATGCGCGAGTCCACCTTCTGCTCTCGCATGGTCCCCGCCCATTCAAGCTCGCGGGTGTAGAAGTGGATCAGGTCGCCCACCCGGACCAGGTAGAACGGGACCTTGCTGATCTCGCGGGTCTCGACGACCTCCACGGTCTTGGTACCGGTATCCGCGCCGCTCGTCCATCCATACACCCACCGGTCCCCGGGCCGCCACTCCGGAGCGGAGGCCGTGGCCCCGAGCGCGGTCACCGGCGTCGCCGGTTGAGAAGCGGCCGGGCCGGTCGCCATGGCGCAACCGCTCACGCACAGCCCGAGCGTGGTCAGCCATGCCAGGAGACCAGCGCCGCGCGCCGCTACGATACGGCTCCCCATGAGCGATATGCTCTCATATCCCCTCTTTCCTCTCGCAATACTTTGGCGCCGTGGGGCGGCCCAAGGAAAAACGGCATCATATGTCTGCTCTTGTGATAGAAGAGTGCCCGGTTGCCGTGTGTGGAAGTCTTCGTTGGTCGGCGCGTCGATGGGAGGTCGTAGATGAAGAAGCTGGGGATCGTCGTAATCTCTGCCGGTAGCTTCCATACGCGCGGACAGCGCCGGATAGCCTAACGCCCATGCCTGGCCCCGAGTCCGCGGATCCTCAGCCAGGACGCGCGCCCACGCCGAGGCCGACCGTCAGAATGCGTCGCCGGGACTCGCCGGTCGTCGAGGTATTCTTCGTGCTCGGGGCCGTTCTGATCGTCGTGGGCTTCCTCTATTCCCTCGCCCGGCACTGGCCGTCGTTCGATCCTCTTGCGCTGGCCATGCTGGTGGGCATTGGCTTCCTTCTCGTGGTTGTCTGCGAGCGAATACGTCTCGTGCTTCAGGAGCTCCGCGTGCTGACTGCCCTCATGCGGGGCGCGGCCACGGATACGGAGAAGGAGCCTCCCAAATAATTCCCGTCTTGCCGAGCTCTCTCAGAGCCCCGCGTGTTGGCGGGCTCCCGGGTCGGAGCCTTCGGACGATGCCTCGAAGGTAGGCTAGCCCGCCGTCTGTCGAGGGGACCCCTGCCAGCCTGGCTGCTCGAAATTGCGCTGGTTGTACCTATCGTGCTCGTCGCGCTCGTACGGCCTGGCCTCGGCGCGATTTGGCTCAGGACGTTCGAGCGCGCGCTCGGCCGGCTGGCACGCCGTCGCGCGCTAGCGGTCCTGACCGTCATCGTGACGGCCCTCGCCGTGCGGTTGGCCCTCCTCCCGGTCATGCCGGTCCCGCAGCCCGACATTCATGACGAGTTCAGTCATCTGCTGGCCGCGGACACGTTCGCCCACGGTCGACTCACGAATCCAACCCCGTCGATGTGGGTGCATTTCGAGAGCTTCCATATCATTCTCCGGCCGAGCTACATGTCCATGTACCCACCGGCCCAGGGCCTGGTGCTCGCGATTGGCACGTGGCTGGGACATCCCTGGGTCGGGGTATGGCTCTCCGCCGCCGCGCTGTCCGGGGCCGTCTGCTGGATGCTGCAGGCCTGGTTCCCTCCGGGCTGGGCGCTTCTCGGGGGCATGCTCGCCGTCCTGCGCTTCGGCCTGTCGGGGTACTGGGTCAACAGCTACATGGGAGGAGCGGTCGCGGCCATCGGCGGGGCGCTGATCCTGGGCGCCCTGCCCCGGCTCAGGAGGAGAGCGCGCCCCGTGGACGCGGTGGTGATGGGATTGGGCCTGATCGCCCTCGCCAACACCCGAGCCTACGAGGGGCTCGTGCTCAGCGTGCCGGTGGGGATCACACTCGCCGCGTGGCTACTCCTCGCCCACCGACCCGGGATCAGGGCACGGCTCCTTCGCGTGGCCCTGCCCCTCGGCATCGTGCTCGTCCTGGCCAGCATCGCGATGGGCTACTACTTCTGGCGCGTGACCGGCAATCCCTTCCGCATGCCCTACCAGGTGGCCCGCGCGACCTACGCCACCGCCCCGATATTCCTCTGGCAGACCGCCCGGCCCGAGCCCCTCTATCACCACCCGGTGATGCGCGAATTCTACAAACGCTACGAGCAGGACTTCCGCGACGAGGAGATCCGGAGCGCACCGGGCTTCCTCACGACCAAGGCGGCCTTCGTGGTCGCCTTCTTCAGTTTCTACTTCGGCCCCGCGCTGTTCCTCCCGCTGTTGATGTTCCCGCAGGTCCTTACGGACCGAAGAACGCGCCTCCTGGTCTTCGTCGGCGCGATCGTGATCCTCGGCCTCGCGGTGGAGGTCTTCTTCATTCCCCACTACGCCGCTCCCCTGACCGCGGTCACCCTGGCGATGGTCATCCAGGCCCTCCGACATCTGCGGGTGTGGAGATGGAACGGTCGCGCGTCCGGAGTGCTTCTCGTGCGCGCGTTGCCGCTGGTTGCCGCCGGCGTGCTGGCGATACGACTCGCCGCCCCCGCGCTGGGCCTGCCCCTCACCGAAACGGCCTTATGGTGGGCACGGCTGACCCCGAGCGAGCGGGGCCTCGAGCGCGCGCACGTCCTCACGTACCTCGAGGGCATGGGGGGCCGCCACCTCGTCATCGTCCGCTATGGTCCAGCGCACGACTCGGGGCGACAGCTCGAGTGGGTCTACAACCGCGCGGACATTCCTCGATCCCGTATCGTCTGGGCGAGGGACATGGGCGACGTCGAGAACGCCGGGCTCTTCCGCGCCTATCCGGACCGGCGTATCTGGCTGATCGAGCCGGACCAATACCCACTCAAGCTCGAACCCTACCCTTCCCAGCCAGACACCCACTACAATCGGGTCGGCTGGTGATGGGCTCGTTGCCCACCGCCGCCCCCCGGCGAGGCGCTATTCCCGCCGTCGCATGACCAGGTAGTTCCCAAAGTCCATCACCGGCCGGAAGTGATCTTCGATGTATCGGTCGAGCAGATGCACCCCGCTGCTTCGTGAGCTCTCATTGGAGGGCTCCGACCCGATATCCCGGCGTAGGATGACGTATCGGATTCGCGCGCGCCGGAGATTCTCGACCATGGTCTCCTGGACGTCCGCTCGGGTTGTCACTCCCGGTACGAGCTCGTGATACTTCGTCGCGCTGTGACGCTCGGCGAGGAAGTAGAACATGACGTCGGTCGTCACCCCCATATCGTGCCGGTAGTTGCCCACGTAGATCGGCTCGTCAGGCGCGACCTCCCGGCGAACATACTCGATCGCCGCCTCGTAACGCTCCTTCGCGGGACCGTCCTTGATTCCGCGCGCCCTCGGCAGGGAGTAGGCAAACTCCGGCACCTCGACCGCCGAAACGAACAGCGCCAGGAGTGCGGCTTTGGTGAGAAGGGGGACGACTGCGAAGACGACACCGGCCGCCGCGCAGGCCAACCGCGCCGCCGTCGGAGCGAGGCGGATCACCAGCCAACCGAAGAGAAAGATGGCCGGTAGCCAGGTCGGGAGGGAATGGGGAATATCCGTCCGGACCCGAACCTGATTGAGAAAGAGGACGGTGAGCGGCCCGAACACTCCGAGCACCTCGAAATCGCCGCGCGACAAGCAGCCGCGCCGCATCAGCCACGCGCCTCTCACCCCCACCGTGATCAGCACCACCAGGGGGAAGTAGAATCGGAACCCGTCCATCAGGTCCCAGAGATACTCCAGGAACGACGCGTCCCCGATCGACGGAATGAGCGCCGGCCACGGCAACCGACGAGCAGCGGCATAACCGGTCAGGGGGAACCACACGACGTCGTCCATCAGCTCGGTCGCGGACACCCCGGCCGCCACCAGGGCGGCGACGGCGGCCGCCGGCACCGTTATCGCGACCGCCACGTAGCCCGGGACCCACTTGCGGTGCCAGATCGCGAGCGGCACCATCGCGGCCAGCAAGTTGTACGCCCCGAAGTCCTGGCGGAACAGGGTGGCCACGCCCGCCATCAGCCCACTCGCCAACAGTGGCACCCAGCCGGGCGAGCGCAAAAACCTCAGGAGAAATAGCCAAGCCGCGAGGCTCACCATCAGCGTCGAGAGCATCGTGTTGCCGTAGAATCTGCACGAGTCAATGCCGATGGTCCAGAGGACCGTCGTGAGGACTGCGCCGGTGCGCGGAAAGATCATCGAAGCCACGAAGTAGGCGAGCACACTTCCGCTCACGAGTATCGCGACGGAGACCACGCGCTCAACCAGAAGGCTCGCGCCAAAAACCTTAAACACGCCAGCGAGAAGGTACATCTGGCCTGGAGAATACACGGTCCAGAAATCACGATAGGGCCGGTCCCCGGCCAGGATCCGCATCGCACCGTACACCGCGCATCCCTCGTCGTCCACGCCGACATAGTGAAGCGACCCGACCAGGACGTAGGCGAGGCACCCGATCACGAGAGCCGGCACGATCAGATCCCGTCTGTCCATCGCGCGTTGTTCCCGTGACACTCTAGCGCGAGCCGGCCTCTCGACCGCTACAATTCCGGGACCGCGGCTCGCCGCAACGACGGGCCGGCTTGGCCGGCGGGCCGGCTTCGCGGTAACATCGGAATCTGCGCCCTCGACCGAAAGGATCCCATGTCATCAGAGCACGGCGATAGCCTGCGACCGCCCGCCCATCGCGCACAGCCCGAGCCCTCCGCTCGCCTTCACGACGATTCGCCGCCGGAAGCCTCCCTGTTCCCGGCCCAGCCGGCAACCGTCGAAGACTCCGGACTCGATCTCGGCTTCCTCGCAGACCTCGCCCTCAAGACCGTCTATGCGGACACCAGTTGCACCACCCAGCGGGCCGCCGACCGGCTCGCACTCCCCGTCGCGGCGGTGGATACCCTGCTCCAGCACCTCTACCGCGAGCGCTTCATCGAGATCCGCGAAACGCTCGGCCAGCAGAACCGTCGGTACGCGATGCTCGACCGCGGCTGGGAACGGGTGCGACGCCTGCTCGACCTGAACGCATACATCGGCGCTGCCCCCGTTTCTCTCAACGCCTACACCACCATGATGAAACGGCAGGAGCAGCAGCGCCCAAGGGTCAACCACGATGCGATCCGGACCGCCCTCGCCGGCCTCGTCTTGCCCGAGCACATCCGCCAGCTGCTCGGCGTGGTGGCCAATTCCCGCCGTAGCCTCTTCATCACCGGGGCGCCGGGCAACGGGAAGACCTCGATCGCGAGGGCCATTCACTCGGCGCTCGGGGGCGACATCTGGATCCCGCGCGCCATCGAGGTTGACGGTCACATCATCAACATCTTCGATTCGCACAATCACGTACCGTCTGATTCGAACCCGTCCACGCCCTATGATCAGCGCTGGATCAAGATCCACCGGCCTCTCGTGATCGTCGGCGGAGAGCTGACCATCGAAAGTATGGACTTGACGTACGACCAGACCGTGAAGTTCTACGAGGCTCCGTTCCAGATGAAGTCCAACGGCGGCACCTTGTTGATCGATGACTTCGGCCGACAACGAGTGCTGCCCCGGGACCTTTTCAACCGCTGGATCATCCCCCTCGAGAATCGAGTCGACTACCTCACGCTACACACCGGCAAGAAGATCCAGGTTCCGTTCGAGCAGCTGCTGATCTTCGCCAGCAACCTGGATTCCGCCGACCTGGCCGAGGAGGCGTTCCTCCGGAGGCTCGGCTACCGTCTGACTACCGAGTCGCCCACCTCCGAGACGTATGGCCGCATCTTCCGCAAGTACGTGGAGGCGTGTCACCTCCGGTACGATCCCCGACTCCTCGACGGACTTCTGGAGCGCTACAAGCGCGAAGCCCGAGACATGCGGGCCTGTCAGCCCCGGGATCTCGTCGACCGTTGCCGCGACATCTGCCTCTATGAAGATCGCCCCTTCATGCTCACTCAGGACCTCCTCGAGCGTGCCTGGGTGTACTACTTCGGCACCTGGCAGGAGCGGTGAGACCGTCTGGGCGGACGATTTCTCCAACATCCTCGCGGTCGTCAAGTAGCGTTCGTTCCGGCCGGGACGTGAGCCAACCGCGGCCCCTCCAACGCTCGCCGTAACTGGTATATGCCAAGTGCGACCAACCCCACCGTGTATAGCTGCAAGAACGTGCCATTGCCGGTCGGTAGGGGTGGGATCCACGAGACCACAAACAACAGCACGAGAAGGATCCCCGGCACCTGCGGCATCACTTCCCGATCCTCGCGGTGGAAAGCCATTGCCATGAGCACAATGCCGCACAGGATCATCGGGGTGTCGTACGCCGGCACGTACAGGTTCAACACCGTCGTCCAGGTCAGCGTGCTGGCCCACACCAAGCCTAGCTCCGACGGCCCACCATTCCGCGTGTCTCGCCACACCTTCACGAGGAAGGGCAGGACCGCGGTCGCCGCCACCACCAGCCCGCCGAGCGCCAGGCGGCCGCTTCCGCCGGTAGCCATCCGGAGAAACGAGTTGATATCGACGTAGTCCGACAGCAGGAACGAGTTCGCCGCGGTCGTCGCCAGCCCGCCGAAGCGCAGGACCACCAGCGCATATCCCGCGCAACCGCGCCAGCCTACAACCAGCAGTGACACCCCCATCAGGATGACGGCGCCGACGGTAAATCCGATGAGCTCGCGACGCCGCCGGGCCACGCCTAGCATCGGAAGCAGGAGCACGAGCAGCGTGGGCTTGGCGAGGCACATCGCCAATGCGGCACCCGACCAGTAGCCCCGGCCCCGGCGCTGACACCAGATCGATAGCGAGATCCAGAAGAACGTCAATGCCGACACCTGCCCCCGCGCTATGCAGGCCACCGCCACCGGCTGGAACGAGAGCGCCAGGAGCAACGGCAGGGGTAGCCCGCGCCATGACCGTCCGCTTGATCGCCACACCAGCGAGAAACCGGCGCTGATCAGGCCCAGCGAGAACACCTGCCAGCCAACGAGCGCCCGATCGAACGGTACTAACGCGAAAGGCCGAAAGATGACGGCCTCGAACGGCGCATGTCCGTACAGTTGCCTGATATCCGCCGGAACCGCCGGAAACAGCGCATGGTACGTTCGATTGAAGGCGTCCGGGTCGTACAGTGCCTCCGGTGACCGGTTCAGCACGTACCCGACGGTGTAGAAGGCCATGAATTCTCGCTGCAGGGGTCTGCCGGAGCGCTGCGTGGCGACCTCGCTCTGAGCGAGCACCAAGAGGATGCCGATCGCGATCGTCGCGACCGCGGCCTGCCACGGCCTCACCTGCAACGGGCCTTCTACTCCCGGCCGATCACGGGAGGCGGCACGGCCTGAAGCTCAACGAGCCGATAGTTCCCCGCCATTCCACGAAGGGCTACGAGCTCGCCCGATGCCCGCATCGCCAGCAGCATCGTCATCCGTTCGCTCGGCTCCTCCCGGCCGGAGATTCGCCGCCACGCCCGATCCCCCAGGGGCTGGAGCGACGCGCTGGCGCCCAGGGCTTCCGCGTACTCCGCGAAGCGCTCACGGCAGCGCCCGTCGAAACCGCCCAGGCACGCCGAGGAGACCCCGCTGCGCTGCAGGTCGATCAGCACTCGCCCGGCCAGCGCCCGCCGGATCGCCTCGGTCTGGCTCCCGAACCCGTATGACATCACGACGTCCCGCAGGAACCACTCGAACATCGCGCATTCGAGCAGGCACTCGTCCGTGTTCGCCCGGGCGGGATCGGTCCACGCGAAGCCCTCGTCGCCGAGCCTGCTCTGGAGGACGTTCGTGCTCTCGACGATCGCCTCGGCGAGGGCCGCGGCCACCCCTACCACGGTAGTCTTCACGCGAGGGTGTCGCCGCCGGATGAGGTCGGACCAGCCCACGGTGCCTCCGAAGAACGCGCGGCGCGACGATGCCGCTTAGCCCGAAATCCTATTCCTCGCTGGGCGCTGAAAAGAACGAGCGCGGCGGAGTCATGACGATATACCTCTTCCCGAGGCCCCGGAGCGCCTGGAGCTCCGCAGTGGCCCGCATCGCCAGGAACATCGTCATGCGCTCACTCGGCTCGGCAGTGTCTGCGATGCGACGCCACGCGAGCCTCCCCAGGGTCTGCAGCGAGATGCTGACCCCGGTCGCGGAGCGGTACTCGGCGAAGCGCTCGCGACGCAAGCGCGAGAAATCCAGCAGAACCGCGGGAGAGAGGCCGGTCCGGTCCAGGTCATTCGCCAGGCGTCGGGCCACGGCTTGCCGGACCGTATCCGTGTGCCGGCCGAACTCGACGGTCACGACGATGTCCCGAAGAAACCACTCGAACAACAGGCACTCGAGGATGCACGCTTCGCTCTCGAAGCGCTTGTGGTCGGCGGGGCCGAATCCCTCTTCCTGGAGTCTGATCCTGAGAACGTTGGTGCTGCGGGTGACTCCTTCGGCGAGGGACGCGGCGATGCGAGTCGGTGTCGCCTTGATGCGCTGATCGTCGCGCCAGAGTCGCTCAATCCATCGCATAGTGGCCGTCGGCCGTCCTGGGAACGCGCTCGCTATCTGGTGG
>WNFT01024975.1_pt1 | contig 12141 bp, 9 predicted proteins | sample 5400191 | NCBI WGS metagenome assembly WNFT01 (sample SAMN13153359, study PRJNA577476) | soil metagenome | isolation source: 80 cm saprolite under Madrone tree | place: USA:California | collected 2016-06-14
ACTGGTGCCCGGGGTGGGAGTCGAACCCACATGAGGAAAAATCCCCGGAGGATTTTAAGTCCTCAGCGTCTGCCATTCCGCCACCCGGGCAGGGCAGATAAGGAAAAGTAACATGGGCGGCGACTCCTCTCAATTTAAATCACAGATCGGCACCTCAGGGGCTAAAGCCCTTAATTCTTGGCTTTATTCGGCACGGCTGAAGCCGTGCCCTCCCGACGGACACTCAAGACGACGCTTGGTGAGACGTTTGCACGGATGACCGTGACGCGGGCGCAAAGAGCGGCCGACAAGAGTTGGGGTGGACGCCAGGCGGTCCTACGGACATGATCGGGCGAGCGGGTTTTTTGGTTTTGGCGTAAAATCCCTTCACCCGATTGGTGGCGTGGTGCATCTAAAATCTGTCCGAAAGCAGCGGGTGCCCTTCTGCCCGCTACAGGAGCGAATGTGAGCCAGCCGAAAACACAACTGGACCTCGATCAACTGAGCATCAACACCATCCGGACACTGGCGATCGATGCGGTTCAGCGGGCGCGCCGATGGGTCTGGCTCCGGTGGTTTATGCGCTGTGGCAACGCTATTTGCAGTACGACCCCGCGGATCCGACCTGGCCGAACCGCGACCGCTTCGTTCTTTCCGCCGGGCACGCTTCGATGCTGCTCTATGCAACGCTGCACCTTACTGGGGTTCGTGCCGTCAACGCGAAAGGCGAAGCTACGAACGATCTGGCTGTGCCCATGGAAGAAATCAAGCGGTTCCGGCAGATTGGCAGCAGAACTCCGGGACACCCCGAGTCGCACTTGACCACGGGAGTGGAAACCACCACTGGGCCGCTGGGGCAAGGCGCTGGAAACAGCGTGGGGATGGCGATTGCGAGCAAGTGGCTGGGGGAGAATTTCAATCGCCCCGGTTTCGAAATTTTCGATTTCAACGTTTATGCTATTTGCGGAGATGGCGACCTGATGGAGGGGGTGGCGTCGGAAGCCGCTTCGCTGGCGGGGCATCTGAAGCTTTCGAATCTTTGCTGGATTTACGACAACAACCGCGTGACGCTGGACGGGCCAGCCGAATGGTCTTTCAGCGAAGACGTGATGACGCGATTCATCGGCTACGGGTGGAACGTGACGCGCGTCGCGGACGCCAATGACCTGACCATGCTTGGGCGAGCTTACGATGTATTCCTGAAAACAAAGGACCGGCCGACACTCATCGTGGTGGACAGCCACATTGGATATGGATCGCCACACAAGCAGGATTCCTACGAAGCGCATGGCGAACCGCTGGGCGAAGCAGAAGTCAAGCTGGTGAAGCAGTTCTATGGGTGGCCGGAGGATACGAAATTTTTCGTGCCCGATGGCGTTTACGATCAGTTCAAGAACGGCGTGGGGAAGCGCGGGGCTGAATCGCGCGCGGCGTGGAAGGCGAAATATGAAGAGTACAAGAAGCAATTTCCGCAGCAAGCCGATCAACTAGACCGGATGCAAACGGGACAATTGCCGGAGGGCTGGGATAAGGATTTGCCGAGCTTCCCTGCCGACCCGAAGGGGATGGCCACGCGCGAATCCTCGGGGAAAACTTTGAACGCGCTGGCGAAGAATATTCCGTGGCTGATGGGCGGATCGGCGGACCTGGCCAAATCCAACAAGACGAACTTGACGTTTGAGGGCGCGGGGGAGTTTTATCCACTGCAGTATCGCGGGCGCAACGTGCATTTTGGAGTGCGGGAGCATGCCATGGGGGCGATCGTGAACGGCATGACGCTCTCCAAGCTGCGGGCTTTCAGCGCGACGTTTTTTAATTTCAGCGACTACATGCGGCCGAGCATGCGGTTGGGCGCTTTGATGGAAATTCCGGCGATTTATATTTTTACGCACGACTCGATTGGCGTGGGAGAGGACGGACCAACGCACCAGCCCGTGGAACAACTGGCTGCGTTTCGGGCGATGCCGAACATGCTGGTATTGCGGCCGGGCGACGCGAATGAAGTCGTGGAAGCGTACAAGGTGATCCTGCAGCACACGCATGGGCCTTCGACATTGGTGCTGACGCGGCAGGCGATGCCGACGTTCGATCGCACGAAATACGCCGCAGCGTCAGGCGTTGCCAAGGGCGCTTACGTTCTTGCCGATGCTGCCGGCGGAAAGCCGGAAGTGATCCTGATGGGAAGCGGGAGCGAAGTTTCGCTTTGCGTGGAGGCGTTCGAAAAGCTGAGCGCTGCAGGAATCAAGGCGAGAGTTGTCAGTATGCCGTCATGGGAACTTTTCGAACGGCAGGATGCGGCTTACAAGGAGAGCGTTTTTCCTGCGAGTGTGACAGCGCGCGTGGCGGTGGAGATGGCTTCCGTGTTCGGGTGGGAACGCTACACGGGAACGAAAGGTAAGATTATCGGGATGCGCAGCTTCGGCGCGTCGGCTCCGCTGAAAGATCTGCTGAAGAAATTCGGCTTCGAATCGGACAAAGTCGTAGCGGCAGCGAAGGAAGTCCTCGGAAAGTGAGCCGGCAATGAAACTGGCACTTGGCGCGGACCACGCAGGGTTTCAACTGAAAGTGGCCATGGGCGACGTGTTGCGTTCGCTAGGGCATGATGTGCTGGATGTCGGCGCGTTCAATGAAAATCCGTCTGACTATCCGGACTTTGCGGAAGCGGTGGGCCGGGCAGTGCTGGATGGGAAAGCGGAGCGCGGCGTCCTGATTTGCGGGAGCGGGGTAGGCGCCAGCGTGGCGGTGAACAAGCTGCCGGGGATTCGCGGCGGGATGTGCCACGACACGTATTCGGCGCATCAAGGCGTGGAGCACGACGATATCAACGTGCTGGTGCTGGGCTCGCGCGTGATTGGCGTAAAGCTCGCGGAAGAACTCGTGAAGGCTTTCCTGGGCGCGAAGTTTACGAACGAAGAGAGGCATGCGCGGCGGCTAGGAAAAGTGAAAGCGCTGGAAGCGAAGTTTGCGGCGAATTTGAAACGATAAGAAAAACGATTTGCGTTCGCGGCGAGAAGCGCGCCGGCCTGCCTGGGCGTACAATGGAGTTTCGAGAATTTCGGCAAGCGAAGGAGAACCCTGATGACAACGACAACGACGATTCCAAGTATTTCGACCGGCGGGGCAACGAATCCGCTGAAGGGCCTGCTGGCCTACGGGCAGTCGCCCTGGATGGATTACATTCGCAGGGACCTGCTCACGAGCGGTCAATTGCAGAAATACATCGATAACGACGGACTGCGCGGGATGACGTCCAACCCGGCGATTTTCGAGAAGGCCATCACGGGAAGCAATCTGTACAACGATATTCTCCTGTCCCCGGCAGCGAAGAAGCTCGATGCCAACGGCATCTTCGAAAAAATCGCGATTCGCGACGTGCAGGACGCGTGCGACATATTCAAGCCGGTGTATGCGGAAACGAAACGCCGCGACGGCTACGTCAGCCTGGAGGTCTCACCGTTCCTTGGCTTCGATACCAAAGCCTCGCTCGCGGAAGCGCGCCGCCTGTGGAAGGCCGTGGATCGCCCGAATGTCATGATCAAGATCCCAGGCACGCCCGAAGGCCTCCCCGCCATACGCCAGGCTCTCGAAGGTGGTATCAACATCAATATCACGCTCCTGTTCGCGCAGTCCGCTTACGAGAAAGTTGCCGAGGCGTTCCTTTCCGCTCTCGAAGCCCGCGCTGCAAAGGGCCAGGACATCAGCCACATTGCCAGCGTTGCCAGCTTTTTCGTCAGCCGCATCGATACTCTCATAGACAGCAGGATCGAGGAGAAGCTCAAGACTGTTGCAGATGCGGGCCAGAAGGCGCTGCTCGAAAGCCTCCGCGGCAAGGTGGCTATTGCCAACGCCAAGCTCACCTACAAAAAGTATCAGGAGCTGTTCGGCGGCCCGCGCTGGAAAGCCCTTGCGGCCAAAGGCGCTCAAACTCAACGGCTGCTTTGGGCCAGCACCAGCACCAAGAATCCCAAATACCGGGACGTCATGTATGTCGAAGAGTTGATCGGGGCGGATACGGTGGACACGATTCCGCCGGCGACGTTCGATGCCTTCCGCGATCACGGCAGACTGCGTCCCAGCTTGACGGAAAACGTTGAGGGTGCCGCCAAAACCATGGCCGATCTAGCCAAGGGCGGGATTTCGATGAAAGAAGTGACGGACAAACTGATGGTGGACGGCGTCAAACTGTTTGCCGATGCTTTCAAAACCCTGCTGGACGCAGTGAGCAAAACGGCAGGTGTGCGCGCGTGAGCCTGAACCGCCAGACCTACAAGTTGGCCGGCCCGCTTGCAGGTGCGGTTGCTGCGTCCATAGAAGACTGGAAAAGAAACAACAAAGTCGCGAGGCTGTGGCAAAAAGATGCGTCGCTCTGGAGCGGCACGGACGAGAGCAATTGGCTGGGCTGGCTCACCATCACGGAGGAGCAGCTCGCGCATAATGATGCTCTGAAGCAAATTGCCGCAGACGTGAAAAAGGCGAAGTTCAGACATGCCCTCTTGCTGGGGATGGGCGGTTCGAGCTTGTGCCCCGAAGTTCTGCGCATGACGTTTGGCAAAATCAAAGGCTTTCCCGAGCTGCACGTTCTGGATTCCACGGATCCTGCGCAAATCAGAGCTATTGAGGCCAAGGTGGACCTCAAGAGCACGATTTGCATTGTGTCGAGCAAGTCTGGGAGCACGCTTGAGCCGAATATTTACAAGCAATACTTTTTTGAGCGGGTGAAAGCCAAGGTGGGCGAGAAGGAAGCAGGCAATCGTTTTATTGCGATCACCGATCCGGGCTCGAAAATGCAGCAGGTCGCTGAAGCGGACAAATTTCGCAGAATTTTTTTGGGCGTGCCCAGCATTGGAGGCCGGTATTCCGCGCTTTCGAATTTCGGCATGGTGCCCGCGGCGATTATGGGCCTTGATGTTGCGAACTTTTTGAAAAACACGGAAGAGATGGTGAAGGCGTGCGGCGCTTCGACTGCCGCGGCGCTTCGACTGCCGCCGATTCGAATCCCGGCGTCATCCTGGGAAACATTCTCGGCGTTGCTGCGAATCACGGACGCGACAAACTCACAATTATCGCTTCGCCCGGAATTTTCGACCTTGGGGCGTGGCTCGAACAACTGATTGCGGAATCCACGGGGAAAATCGGCAAGGGCATCATTCCCGTGGATCGCGAACGCCTGGCGAAGCCCGCTGTCTACGGCAACGATCGGGTATTCGCTTATCTGCGGCTGGCGTCGAAGCCCAACAAGGCACAGGATGCTGCCGTCGCTGCGATCGAAAAGGCCGGGCATCCAGTAGTGCGCATCACTCTCCCGAGTATCTACAACTTGGGTCAGGAATTCTTCCGATGGGAGATCGCCACGGCCGTCGCCGGCTCCGTCATCGGCATTAATGCGTTCAACCAGCCGGACGTGGAAGCGAGCAAGATCGAAACAAAAAAACTGACGAGCCAATACGAAGCAACAGGAAGCCTTCCACCAGAATCTCCGTTTTTCGAGGACCAGGGCATCAAGCTTTTTGCCGACGAGAAAAACACGGCGGCGTTAAAGGGCGGCGCGAAACTTGCCGACGTACTGAAAGCACACCTCGCACGCGCCGGGGCGGGCGATTATTTTGCCGTGCTCGGCTACATCACGATGAATTCTGCAAATGAAACAACTTTGCAGGGCATACGGCATGCCGTGCGCGACAAGAAAAAAGTGGCCACGGTCCTCGGATTTGGCCCCCGCTTTCTGCATTCCACGGGGCAAGCTTACAAGGGCGGCCCGAACAGCGGCGTTTTCTTGCAGATTACCTGTGACGATGTCAAGGATCTGCCGGTTCCGGGGCAAAAGTACACTTTTGGAATCGTGAAGACGGCGCAGGCTCGCGGCGATTTCGCCGTTCTTGCCGAACGCGGCCGCCGTGCCCTGCGTGTCCATCTCGGGAAAAACCTGAAGAGCGGACTCTCGACACTGGCAAGAGCCGTGCAAAAGGCGCTCGCCTGAGAAAGTAAACGAAGCCTCACTAACACACGACACTGAGGAGCGGACACGATGCAGCTTGGCATGATTGGACTGGGCAGGATGGGCGCCAACATGGTGCGGCGCTTGCAAAAAAACGGGCACAAGTGCGTCGCGTACGACCGCAGCGCGGAATCGGTGAAGCAATTGGAGGGTGAGGGGGCGACGGGCTCAACTTCGTTGGATGATTTCGTCAAGAAACTTCAAAGGCCCCGCGCGATCTGGCTGATGGTGCCCGCGGCCGTAGTCGATTCGACTCTGCAGGATCTGGTGGGCAAGCTGGAGAAAGATGACGTGGTCATCGACGGCGGAAACTCCTACTACATCGATGACATTCGCCGGGCGAAGGAACTTTCCGCGAAGGGCATTCACTATTGCGACGTGGGTACAAGCGGCGGAGTCTGGGGCCTGGAACGCGGGTATTGCCAGATGATCGGCGGCGAGACGGACGTCGTGAAGCGCCTCGATCCGATCTTCAAAACACTTGCGCCTGGAAGAGGCAACGTCGACCGCACGCCGGGGCGCGACAAAGTTGCGGGCACCGCCGAAGAAGGCTATCTACATTGCGGGCCTTCGGGAGCGGGGCACTTCGTCAAGATGGTGCACAACGGGATCGAATACGCCTTGATGGCCGCGTATGCGGAAGGCCTGAATATTTTGAAGCACGCCAACGCGGGTAAGTCCCATCGTGAAGCGGATGCGGAAACCACGCCGCTACGAAATCCGGAGCATTATCAATACGATTTCAATCTGGCGGACATCACGGAAGTCTGGCGCCGCGGAAGTGTGGTGGCTTCGTGGCTGCTCGATCTCACCGCAATTTCCCTGCTGGAACAACCGACGCTCGAGCGCTTCTCCGGGCGCGTCTCGGATTCCGGGGAAGGCCGCTGGACGATACTCGCGGCCATAGAATCCACCGCGCCCGCGCCGGTCCTGACCGCATCCTTGTTCCAGCGGTTCACGTCCCGCGGCGAAGATGAGTTCGCGGCGAAGGTTTTGTCCGCGATGCGTTTTCAGTTTGGTGGGCACGTCGAGAAGAAATCCGGCCACTAGAAATTACGGAAGCCATCGCACGCGTGCGGGCAGAAAGTCCCATTCATGAACCTGAACCATCCGGATTCGAATCCCACCGCGGCGCCCTGCGTCATGGTCATTTTTGGCGCAACCGGCGATCTGACAAAACGCAAACTGATTCCCGCGCTGTGCAATCTCGCGCAGGACAATCTTGTTCCAAAACAGTTCGCCATCGTGGGCTTCGCCACCAACGACTACACCACGGAGAGTTTCCGCAAGATGCTGGGCGAAGAGATTCCTAAGTATGGTCCCGCGCCGGTCGACGTGAAGACCTGGAACTGGCTCGCCAAACAGATTTATTACGTCCGCGGCGATTTTCAGGACGCCGAGGCCTACAAGCGGCTGAAGGAACAGGTCGAAGATGCGGACAAGATTCACAACACGCTGGGAAACCGATTCTTCTACCTGGCGGTAGCGCCGCGATTCTTCTCTCCGATTGCAAAAATGCTCGGCGGATGCGGACTGACGAAAGAAGAAAACGGCCACTGGGCGCGGGTGATCGTCGAAAAGCCGTTCGGCCACGATCTGGAATCGGCGAAGCAGCTCAACCAGGATCTGAAGCAGGTCCTCGCGGAACAGCAGATTTATCGCATCGATCACTATCTCGGCAAGGAGACCGTGCAGAACGTAATGGTCTTCCGCTTTTCGAACAACATCATCGAACCGCTGTGGAACCGCAATTACGTGGACCACGTGCAGATCACCGCGGCGGAGACCGTGGGGGTGGAGCATCGCGGCGGCTTCTATGAAACGGCCGGCGCTCTGCGAGACATGGTGCCGAATCATTTGTTCCAGTTGTTGACCATGACGGCCATGGAGCCGCCAATTTCCTTCGATGCCGATCAAGTGCGCAATAAGCAAGCTGAAGTGCTGCACGCCATCCAGCCGTTCAGCCCCGAAGATGTGCTGAAAAACACGGTGCGCGGGCAGTACGGCGGAGGCACGGTGGAGGGCCAGCGCGTCGCCGGCTACCGCAGCGAACCGGATGTGGCGCCGGATTCGAACACGGAAACATTTGTCGCGATGAAATTGCTGATCGACAACTGGCGGTGGGCCGGTGTGCCGTTCTACCTTCGCACCGGTAAGCGGCTCACGCAGCGCACGACGGAGATCGTGATCCAATTCCGCCGGACTCCTTTTGTCCTGTTCCGCAACACGACGGTAAAGAACCTTGAAACCAACCGCCTCGTCATCCACATTCAGCCGGAGGAAGGCATTTCTTTGAGCTTCGGCGCAAAGGTTCCCGGCTCGGTCATGAAGCTCGGCCTCGTGAACATGGATTTCGATTACTGCACCTATTTCGGAATGGAACACAGCACCGGCTACGAGCGGCTGCTGCGCGATTGCATGGCTGGCGACGCCACGCTCTTTCAGCGCGCGGACATGGTGGAAGCGGGCTGGACGGTGATTCAACCCATTCTGGACGTCTGGCATGCTTTGCCCGCGCGAGGATTCCCGAACTATGCGGCAGGCTCGTGGGGCCCCATAGAAGCGGAAGACCTGCTGGAGCGTGACGGACGTTCCTGGCGACGCATCGGCGAAGAGGAACTCGACAAGCGGGGCCGTGTCGCCGCGCCGGATCGCGCCGGGATCATCACGTAATGGGCATGCTTGTAGACCTGAACATTCGCATGGTTGCGTGTGTGGCCGGCATCGCATGAGCGACAATCGCGCAAACGCCGAGGTGCGAATCCTGCAAGACGCGGGGGCCATCGCCAAGCGGGCTGCAGAAGAGTTCATAAAATGCTCGAATGCTGCGGCGAAGGTGAAAGGCTCTTTCAGCGTTTCTCTCTCCGGCGGTTCCACGCCGAAAGCGCTATATGCCCTGCTGGTCAGCGATGCGCTGCGGGGGCAACTGCCCTGGGACAAGATGCAGTTGTTCTTCGGCGATGAGCGCCACGTAGAGCCCACCCATCCCGACAGCAATTTCCGGATGGCGAACGAGGCTATGATCTCCAAGGCTCCGCTGAAACCGGAACAGGTGCACCGGATCAAAGCGGAGAATCCGGACACCGAGCAGACCGCTCGCGAGTACGAACAGGAGTTGCGTTCACACTTTCATCTGGCCGGTGGCCAAGCTCCACCCTTTGACCTTGTTCTTCTCGGCATGGGAAACGAAGGCCACACGCTTTCCCTCTTTCCGGGAACGAAGGCTTTGCGGGATAATGGCCGGCTGGTGATGCGCAACTGGATCGGCAAACTTTACGCCGAGCGCGTTACGCTGACCGCGCCGGCCGTGAACAACGCGGCGCAGGTGATTTTCATGGTCGCTGGCGCGGATAAGGCGCCGGCATTGAAAGCTGTATTGGAAGGACCGTACGAACCGGAGCAATTGCCGGCGCAATTGATCGATCCAAAGCATGGCAAGCTGTTATGGCTGGTGGATTCGGCTGCCGGTGGAATGCTTTCAAAGGGAATTCGAGAGTAGAGGAGACGGAAATGGCAACGAGCGCAATTCCAGTAAAAATTGAAACCTATCTCGGCGCAAAAGCGGAATCCCTGTTGGGATTCAAGTCGCCGAAAATCGCGAAGGAGCGGCTGCATCTTCCCGGCCCGGACTTTGTCGACCGCATCTACGCCGCGACGGACCGCAATCTCCGCGTGCTCACGAATCTGCAGCGCTTGTTTGGCCACGGGCGCCTGAATGGGACGGGCTATCTTTCGATTTTGCCCGTGGACCAGGGCATCGAGCACTCCGGCGGCGCGAGCTTTGCGAAAAATCCTGACTACTTCGATGGCGGGAACATCGTAAAGCTGGCCGTTGAAGGCGGCTGCAACGCGGTGGCTTCCACGTTTGGCGTGCTCGGCTCGGTCGCGCGAAAGTACGCACACAAGATCCCATTCATCGTGAAGATTAATCACAATGAACTGCTTACGTTTCCAAACAAGGCCGACCAAATTCTCTTCGGCACAGTGCAGCAAGCGTACGACATGGGCGCAGCGGCCGTTGGCGCGACCATCTATTTCGGCTCCGATCAGGGCGGCCGCCAGATCGTCGAGATTTCCCAAGCGTTTGCGAAGGCTCACGAACTTGGAATGGCCACCGTTCTCTGGTGCTATCTCCGCAACAACGCGTTCAAGAAGGATAAGGACTACCACCTCTCGGCCGACCTCACCGGGCAAGCCAATCACCTTGGCGTAACGATCCAAGCGGACATCATCAAGCAGAAGCTCCCGGAAAATAACGGGGGCTATCAGGCGCTCAATATGGGCGATTCCAGTTACGGGAAATTCGACAAACGCATCTACACCGATCTCTGCAGCGATCATCCCATCGACCTGTGCCGCTACCAGGTCGCGAATTGCTATATGGGCCGCGCGGGCTTGATCAACAGCGGCGGCGGGCGCAAAGCCTTCCAGCGCCCGATGAAGGAAGGCGTCCAGCTTCTGAACGCCATCCAAGACGTCTACCTCAGCACCGAAGTTACCGTAGCCTAGCGCGCGGCTTTTCTCTTGTAGGCGCTACTCATCGTGCCGACTCCCGGAGAAGGCAACTGCCTGCACCGCGGGCGCGATACGTCTGCTGGTTTCTGTAGCTGGTTTCTGTAGCGCAGAAGTTGGCTAGTTGTGCGCGCGTTCTTTGCGTTTAGTCACGAGAATGAAAATCAGAGCAGCTATCGCCGCCGCAATCAGCGCGATCACGTGTGGTAAGTACGTCTGGAAGGGCTAGCGTTTTCAAGCGTGCGTGAGGGTTGCGGAACGGGCCGCTTGCAAGAGCTTGCGGGCGTTTTCGGAAATATCGCCCTTGCCGAATATGGCGTTGCCGGCAACCAATAATTCGGCACCCGCGCGCACAACATCACCAACGGTATCCAGCGCGACGCCGCCATCCACTTCAATGCGAAACGATTGACCGAGCGATTCGCGGACCTCCACGAGCGTCTTGATTTTCTGCAGTGCGGCAGGAATGAATTTCTGGCCGCCGAATCCGGGGTTCACAGACATCACCAGAACGTGATGAACGATGTCCAGTACTTCATCCAGCATGTGAACGGGAGTCGCGGGATTGATAACTACACCGGGCTTGCAGCCATGAGATTCGACGAGCTGCAGCGTCCGATGAAGGTGCGGGCAGGTTTCCTGGTGAACGGAAATCCAACTGGCGCCGGCGTCGGCGAACGCGGCAATGAAATTGTCGGGATTCTCGATCATCAGGTGGCAGTCAAGAATGACGCCGGGAAGCGCTTTTCTTAGGGAAGAAACGACGAGAGGCCCGATCGTGATGCTTGGCACGAAATGGCCGTCCATTACGTCGACGTGAAGCAGGGTGCCGCCGCCATCGAGCGCCGCCTTGGCATCAGCGGCGAGCCGGGAAAAGTTCGCGGACAAGATCGAAGGTGCGATTTCAATAGCCATATCCGGAGTGGCGCTCCTTCCCTCCCGGGAGAAAAGAGATTATACGCGGAAGTTCTCCGGAGCTCGCCGAAAAATGCAGGCCGGGCACAGGCTCGCTAGTTACCACGGAATCGTACAGCGTTTATGACTGCTCGCACGCGCGAGTTCCAGCAAGCGCATGACGTCGAGCGACCATTCCGGGGTGACGGCCAGCTTTGCGAGGCCGAGAATCGTGTCGCGCACATTCACGTAGTAATCACGATAGTCACAAGATGCCGATGGTATACGCCGGTGTTCGAACGCGTCTCCCGCGGGAATCGTTAAGATGCCCCAGTTCTCTTCTGGCTCAGCGCCCCAAGCGGTATGCACGGGAATATTCCCACGGCGAAGATTCATCTCCTGGGGATCGAAGGATTGTTTGACGAAGCTGCTCTGCGTTCCCAGCACGACGAAGCGCGGGCGCGGCGCGGCAGCGAGAATGCTTGAACGAAGGACTGCGCGCAGGCTATTGGGATAGTGGAGAGTGATATCGAAGGCATCGTCCGCTACGGCGTTTTCACGCTCGATTCGAACGTCGGCCGTCAGAGCTTCCGGCAACCCGAAGAGTACCAGCGCGTGGTCAATGAGGTGCGGTGCAATATCGAAGAGGATGCCGCTGCCGGGCCGTTGCGTTTCGCGCCAGGCGCCAGGCTTTAGCTGTGGACGATATCTGTCGTAACTTGTTTCGAAGCGAACGATGCGGCCCAGCGTGCCAGCGGCCA
>WNFT01004521.1_pt1 | contig 12135 bp, 13 predicted proteins | sample 5400191 | NCBI WGS metagenome assembly WNFT01 (sample SAMN13153359, study PRJNA577476) | soil metagenome | isolation source: 80 cm saprolite under Madrone tree | place: USA:California | collected 2016-06-14
AACTGCAACGATTTGAAACAATCAATCGGGCGCTCGGCATCTGGTAGATGTCGACGCCGCTCCGTGATGGAGCCTGACCTTCCGGGCTGAGGAGAGAAGATGCCCTCGACCGAGCTGCGCAATTTCATCGGCGGCGCCTGGACCGCCGCCCCGGGATCCGCATCGTTGCCGGTGGTGAATCCGGCCACGGGTGAGACGTTGGCCGAGGTTCCCCTCTCGCCGGCTTCCGAGGTGGACCGGGCGGTCTCCGCCGCCGCCGAAGCATTCCCCGCCTGGCGCCGCACGCCGCCCGGCGATCGCATCCAGGTCCTCTTCAAGCTCAAGCAGCTCCTGGAGGACGATCTCGAGGAGCTGGCGCGCACGGTGACCCGCGAATGCGGGAAGACGCGCGAAGAGTCCATCGGCGAGCTGCGGCGCGGCATCGAGAACGTCGAGGTGGCTTGCGGGATCCCCACGCTCTTGCAGGGGTACGTCAGCGAGGACATCGCCAGCGGGATCGACGAGACGATGATCCGGCAGCCGCTGGGAGTGGTGGCCATCGTCACGCCCTTCAACTTCCCCGGGATGATCCCGCTCTGGTTCCTCCCGTACGCGATCGCCTGCGGAAACACGGCGGTGGTGAAGCCGTCGGAGAGGGTGCCGATGACGATGGCCCGCGTCTTCTCGCTGCTGGAGAAGACCGGGCTGCCCAAGGGAGTGGCCAACCTGGTCAACGGCGCGCGGGAGACGGTGGACGCGCTCCTCGATCACCCGGCGGTGCGCGCGGTCAGCTTCGTCGGATCGACGCCGGTCGCGCGGCACGTCTACTCGCGGGCGGCGGCCAACGGGAAGCGGGCGCAGGCCCAGGGCGGGGCGAAGAACCCGGTCATCGTGCTGCCCGACGCCGACATGGAAGCGGCCACGAAGATCATCGCCGACTCCGCGTTTGGCTGCGCCGGCCAGCGGTGCCTGGCTTCGTCGGTGGCGATCACGGTCGGCGAGGCGGGCAAGGAATTCACCGCGGCCATCGCCGAGGCGGCGCGGGCGCGGGTGGTGGGCAACGGCCTCGAGCCCGGCGTGCAGATGGGCCCGGTGATCAGTCCCCAATCGAAGTCGCGCATCGAGGGGCTGATCGACGCCGGCGCTCGGGAAGGGGCGAAGGTGCTGGTGGACGGCCGCGCCGCCCGGATCCCCGGCGGCGAGAAGGGGACGTTCATCCGGCCCACCATCCTCGACGGCGTCGACCCGCGATCCTCGCTGGCGCGCACCGAGATCTTCGGACCGGTCCTCAGCCTGGTGCACGTTCCGGACGTGGACGCGGCCATCGCCCTGGTCAACTCGTCGAGCTTCGGGAACCAGGCCTGCCTGTTCACCCGCAGCGGAGCGGCCGCCCGGAAGTTCCGCTACGAGGCGCAGGTGGGCAACATCGGCATCAACGTCGGCGTGGCGGCGCCCATCGCCTACTTCCCCTTCAGCGGCTGGAAGGACAGCTTCTTCGGCGACCTGCACGGACAAGGGCGCGACTCGGTCGACTTCTACACGGAGAAGAAAGTGATCGTGGAGCGCTGGCCGAAGGAATGGTCGCGCGTCTTCTGACGGGAGGACGCGTTCGCGCTCAGGGACCCGGCGTCCGCAGCTTCGCGAGCTGCGCCCGCTGCGCCTCGCTGAGCAAGTTCCGGATGCGGATGAGCAGCGCCAGGTGGCCCTTCTTCACGTCGCGCTCCAGCGCCATCACCTTGTCCGCTTGTGCCAGGGCACGCGCTTCGTCGACCCGCGGGGCGTCGAGCAGATGGGCCAGCTCTTCGGCCGCCGCGCTCATCCGCCATTGCACGTCGACCATCTGCGACTGGAAGGCGGCGACCTCCTTCATCACGGCGTTCCGCTGCCGCTCCTCCAGGCCCAGCTCGGCCTGGTGTTGCATGATGAGCTCCGGGGGGAAAAGGCGCTCCCGGATGGGGTCTTGCTGATCGGGTCCAGGGCCGGCGGCGCTTGCCCGGAAAGGAACGGCGAGCAGGATCGCGATCGAGACGCATACGCTGCGCATGGCTATCTCCACATGTTCGAGTCGGGACCGGACGAAAGCGGTGGCCGCAGCGACGCGAGCGGGTCGAGCGGCGCGGGCCCTGGAAGCTGAAGGAGGAAGTCCAGGGGACCCTGCACCGCCAAGGCGGACGAGGCCAGCGCCACCGGCCGCGCCGTCGGCGAGGCGCGCTCGCCGCGGAACAAGACGACCGCGATGACGGCGGCAGCCGCGGCCATCGCCGCCAGGGCAATCGCGCGAGCGCGCCGGTGCGGGTCCGTTGACCGGCGCGGTGCACGGCCAACGAGCCGCTGGAACGGCGGGCAGGACGCCTCGTCGTCGCGGTGGGCCTCTTTCAGGAGGGCCCGGATCTTCTCGGACTCTTCCTCGCGCGTCATCGCCGGACTCCAGGGTCCATCGCCTGGCGCAGGTTCTTCTTGCCGCGCTGGTAGTGAACGCGCGCCGATCCCAGGGAGACGGCCATCACGGCCGCGGCCTCCTCGATGGACAGGTCCTGGTAGAACACGAGCTCCAGCACCTCGCGCTGTCTCGGAGCCAGCTTGCGCAGGAGCGACCGGACCGCCAGATCGCGCGGGGTTTCCGGAGGGGTGGCGGCGTCATTCGGGTGGAGGCGCGCCATTCTTCCCAGGAAGACGGAGCGGAGGAAGTTGCGACGCCGCGACTCCGCGGCCGTGCGCCGGATGACGCCGAACAGCCAGGTCTTCAACCCGGACTTGCCGTCGAAGCGCGCGCTTCCCGAGAGGACCTTGAGATAGCTCGTCTGAAGCACTTCCTCCGCCTCCGCGCGATCGTACCGGCAGCACGCCACCGCCCAGCCGAAGCTCTTCGGATGGAGACTCGCCAGCTCGTGCTCCAGGGTAGCCGCGCGCTCCACTCCGCACCCTTCAGCCTTTGCGGGGATGAGTGGAATGGCGAGGAAGTCCATATGACAGTCGGGCACTGTCCTATGGAACCCAGGCTTGTTCCACTCATCCGGTGTGCTCGAGCCGGGATTCGGAAGCTTCGGAGGGATCGTCGCGCTGGCCTTGGTCGCGGCGTGCTGGTCCCGCACGCCGACCGGCGCCTGCCGGATGGTCGTGGCGGACGAGGAAATCCGGTGCCCCTACCACCCCATCGACCCGACCCGGCACAACGTCGTCTTCGCGGATCTGGCGGACGACGCGATCCGCGCCGCCGACGTCGGGAATCCCGATTCCGCGAGCTCGGACCTGGTATTCGATCCCCTTCTGGCGGACCTGGGTTGGACCGCTCTTGCCACCGCTTTCGCGCCGGATCTGCGGCGCGCGCTGGTGATGAGGGCCAGACCCGATTGCCCTCCCTACACGGGAAGCCCGGGTCCTGGCCTCGGCTGCAGCTATGGACGAATCACGCTCTGGCTCGCGTACCACGATCGGACCACGGCCGAGTGGGTCCACCTCAATCTCGCTCGCCGGGGGCTGGGCCGGAATTCCGAGGCGCACGGCTGGAGCACCTGGCTGCATCGGGATCTCGCGCTCTTCAACGGCATCGTCTTCCCGGACGACGGCGGCTTCTACACGCGACAAGAGGAGAATGCGGCGCAGGTGTACGCGCTCCGCTTCCACACGGACCGGGATTTCACCATCGAGCCGTTTGCGCCGGATCTTCTCTGGAGAGCGGATTGCCTCACGGGCCGTGTGAACGCGCAGCCGCCGCGACAGCAGGATCGCTGCTTCGATGGACAGCGGGTGAGCCTCGTGCGCCGGTGCTATTCGGAGCCCCTTCACCCCGAGGCGTGGGCGTGGTGGAACACTGCCTCCGCAGATGGCACGGGCGGCGCCTGCCTTGCCGGCGAGCCCGCGTTCCGGGTCCCCGTGCTGCGCACCTTCGTGATGGAGCTCGACGCGAGTTGCCGCCCGAAGCGTCCGTTCGCGGCAATGCTGCCGGCCCACGTGCCCGCGTCGGGACCCGTCCAGCGCCAGATGGGGATCGCTCCCGAGTGGGGCGACATGCTCTCTGCCATCAGCGCCGACGGCCGCTACCTGGCGATGGCGACGAACATGGGCGATCCGCGACGGCCCGGCGACAACTGCGCCGGGATGAACATCAACCTTCGCGATCCGACGAATCCGATGAGCGGCGAGGCTGATCGGATCACGCACGTTTGCGAGCTGGACTCTTCGCTTCGCTGCATCGGCGAGCCGGTGCGGCTGGGGACCGTTCTCACCCCGCCCGAAAGCACGCCGCTGCCGGGATTCGTCGACCTGTTTTCGGCGAACGGATTCAGCCGGCACGTCGTCTTCAGCCGCCGCTGGAGTCAGGCTGGCGGCGCACAGATCAATGACGTGGTTCGCGTCGATCTCGAGGCTGGTCCCAACGCAAGCGTACCGCTCCGATTCGGACGCAACGCAGTTGCCATCCTGCCGGTCACCTCGTCGCCGATCCGGTGATCGAGAACGGGCAGCTCTGCCGGGCGCCGGCTCGATGCCGTCAGGCCACGTCTCCGCCGAGATACGCTGCCTGCAGCCGCGGGTCGCTGGCGAGCTGCGGCGCCGGTCCTTGCAGCGCGACCTCGCCGCGCTCCAGCACGTAGGCCTGCTGCGCGATCTGCAGCGCCATCCGCGCGTTCTGCTCCACCAGCAGGATCGTCGTGCCTTCCCGGTGGATGTCGCGGACGATCTCGAAGATCTGCCGCACCAGCAAGGGAGCGAGGCCCATCGAGGGCTCGTCGAGCAGGAGGATCTTCGGCCGCTCCAGAAGCCCCCGGGCGATGGCCAGCATCTGCTGCTCGCCGCCAGAGAGGGCGCCGGCGGGAAGGTCGAGCCGCCGCTCCAGCGACGGGAACCGCTTCACCTGCGCCGTGATCGCCGCCCGCGCTTCCTCGCGTCCCCCGGGCCACCGGCGCGCCTCGGAGCCCATCATCAGATTTTCGGCCACCGTCATTCGTTGCAAGATGGCGCGGCCTTCCGGGACCAGCACGATCCCCGCTGCGACCGCGGCGTGGGAAGGGACGCCGGCGAGCTCGCGCCCTTGCAGCCGGACCGATCCGGAAGCGGGCCGCACCAGGCCGGCGATGGCGTTCAAGGTGCTGCTCTTGCCGGCGCCGTTCGGGCCGATGAGAGCGACGATCTCTCCCCCGCCGACCGACAGGGAGATGCCGCGGACCGCTTCCACGTGGCCGTAGGCGACGCGCAGATCGCGCACCTCCAGGACGGGCGCGCTCACGGTCCCTCTCCCAGGTACGCGGCGATCACCGCCGGGTCCTGCGCGATCTGGGCCGGCGTCCCTCGCGCGATCACCTTGCCGAAGTTCAAGACCGTCACGCGGTGGCAGAGCTCCATCACCAGGCGGACGTTGTGCTCGATGAGGAGCACGGTGCGTCCCTCGCGCGCGACTTCCCGCACCAGGCGGGCGACGGCTTTGGCCTCATTGGGGTTCATCCCCGCGGTGGGCTCGTCGAGCAAGAGCAGCGTCGGCTGCGAAGCGAGGGCGCGCGCGATCTCCACCCGCCGCTGCTCGCCGTAGGAGAGGCTGGACGCGGGCAGGGCGGCGCGCTCGCGCATCCCCACCCGGGCGAGGAGCGCTTCGGCGGCTTCGCGCGCGTTGCGCTCCTCGCGGCGCGCGGAGGGAAAGAGGAACAGCCGCTTCCAGAACGGCGCCTGCCTGCGCTGGTGCTCGCCGACCACCACGTTGTCCACGGCCGAGAGCCCGCCGAAGAGGCGGATGTTCTGGTACGTGCGCGCCACGCCCCTCCGGGCCACGCGGTGGGGCGGAAGCCGGTCGATGCGCGCGCCGTCCAGCTCGATCTTGCCGCTGGTCGGCTGCAGCAGCCCGGAGATGAGGTTGAGCAGCGTCGTCTTCCCCGCTCCGTTCGGCCCGATCAGGCCGTGCACCTCGGCGTCCGCCACGGTGAAGGTGGCGTCGTCCACGGCCCGGACGCCGCCGAAGGCGCGCGAGACGCCGGCCAGCGAGAGCGTCATGCCGCTCCTCGCGCCCGCCGCCGGAATCGCGCCGGCAGCGAGACCAGGCCGTTGGGCAGGTAGAGGATCACCACCAGGAGGATGGCGCCGTTGAGGAAGAGGCGGAACGGACCGGGCGAAAGCCCGAGACGGGCGCCAAGCTCGCGCAGCAGCTCGGGCAGCACGGTGAGGAACGCCGCGCCGACCGCCGGTCCGTAGAACGCCGCCGTGCCACCGACCACCGCCTGCACCAGCATGTCCACCACGCGCCCGAAGCCGAACCCCGCCGGCGAGACCATGAAGGTGTGGTGCGCCTCGAGCGATCCGGCGAGGCCCGCCAGCGCCGCTCCCAGCGCCAGCATCGCCAGCTTGTGCCCGGTGGTGTGGATCCCCATGGTGCGCGCGGCCGTCTCGTCCTCGCGGATCGCCTCCAGCGCGTACCCGGTGCGCGACCCGCGCAGCCGCGCGAACAGGTAGAGGGAGAGCGCGAGCACGAGCGCCAGCGTCCAGAGCTGCGTGCGTTGCGGGATCGCCACCAGGCCGAGCGCGCCGTTGGTGTAGTCCCAGTTGACGAAGAACAGCCGGACCACCTCGCCGAACCCCACCGTGGCGATAGCGAGGAACACGCCCCGCAGGCGCAGGACGGGCAGCCCCAGGGGCACCGCGACGATCGCGGGCAGGAGCGCCGAGGCGGCCAGCACCAGGAAGAAAGGAACCGCCGGCGCCCGCAACGTGATCAGCGCTCCGGTGTACGCCCCGATGGCCATGAACCCCGCGTTCGCCAGCGAGAGCTGGCCGCAGCACAGCGTCGCGTAGACGGAGAGCGCCAGCAGGCCGTTGATGAAGACGAAGGCGATCAGCGACTCGTAGGCGAGGAAGAGGTCCGACATCGCTCAAGCCTCGCGCGTGGCGGCCTGTCCGAAGAGACCGCGAGGCCGGGCGACCAGCACCAGGAACAGCACCGCGAAGGAGACGGCGTCGCGGAACGAGGAGCCCAGGTTCGCCACCGTGAAGACCTCGATCAGCCCGAGCAAGAACCCCGCGACTACCGCGCCGGGCACGCTGCCCATCCCGCCGAGGATGATCACGGCCAGGCCCTTCAGCTCCACGCTGCGGCCCACGTCGGGGGAGATGGAGTTGAAGGCAAGCCCGAAGAGCACGCCGGCCGCTCCCCCCAGCGCCGAGGAGAGGAAGAAGGCCACCGCGATGGCGCGGTTCACGTCGACGCCGAGGATGCGGGCGGCGCGCGGGCTCTCGGCCACGGCGCGGATCTGCCGGCCCAGCCGGGTGCGGGCGAGCAGCAGCGTGAGCACCGCCATCAACACCACCGAGATGCCGACGATGCAGAGCTGCAGCAGCGACGCGGTCGCGCCGCCGATCCGGATCACCCGGTCGGGAAACGTATCGGGCGGAAAGCGCGAGATGTCGGGCCCGAAGATCTGCAGCGCGATGGCCTCGAAGACGGTGGCCATGGCGAGCGAGCTGATCAGCCCCGAGATGTTCGAGTCGGCCCGGCCGCGCAGCGGGCGAAAGGCGATCCGCTCCAGGAAGATGCCGATGACGCCGGCGGCGGCCACCGCGGCGGGCAGGGCCAGCCAGAGCGAGAGCCCGGCGTCGACCAGGGCCAGGGCGATGAAGGCCGAGAGCGTGAAGACGGCGGCGTGCGCCAGGTTGAGGATGTCCAGCACGCCGAAGACCAGCGTGTACCCCACAGCGAAGAGCGCGTAGATGCTGCCCAGGAAGATGCCGTTGAGGACTTGCTGGCCCATCTACTGGACGATCTGGAACTTGCCGTCCTTCACCTGCTGCACGCTGGGCTCGTGCTGCGCGTCGCGGTTGGGGGTGAACGAGAACTTCCCCAGCGGCGTGTCGAGGTCCTTCACCTTGCCCAGGCCCGCCACGATGTCTTCGCGGCCCGTCTTCCCGCCCGACCGCTGGATGGCCTCGGCGAGGATGATCACGCCGGTGTACGCCTGGGCGGAGAACTGGTCGGGGTTCACGCCCGCCTTCTTCATGGACGCGAGGAACTTCTGGTTCGCCGGGTCCTGGCTGAGCGAGTTCCAGGAGGTGCCGACCATCACGCCTTCCGCGGCGGTGCCCGCGTTCTTGATGAACGCCGGGCTGTTGAAGCCGTTGCCCCCGAGGATGGCGCCGGTCCAGCCGCGCTGGCGGGCCTGGCTGACGATGGAGGCCGCGTTGTCGGCGAGCGCGGAGACCACCAGCACGTCGGGCTTGGCGGCGATCAGTGCGGTGAGCTGGGCGTTGTAGTCGCGGTCGGGCTTGGCGAAGGTCTGCGTCCCGAGGACCTTCACGCCCAGGTCGGCCAGCGTCTTCTGCATCACGTCGTAGCCTGCCTTGGTGAAGACGTCGTCGTTGCCGTAGAGGACCCCGGCGCTCTTGAACCCGAGCTTTTCCTTCGCCTTCTTGAACGCGCCAGGGATCACCTGCGCCTCGGTCAGCGAGTCCCGCCAGATGTAGTTTCCGATGTCGGTGATCCCGGTGGCCGCGGTGTTGGAGACGGCCAGCACCGGCACTTTCGCCTGCTGGGCCAGGGGATCGGCGGCGCTGGCGGTGTTGGACAGCGTGGGGCCGATGATCGCGCTCACCTTGTCCCGGTTGATGAACTTCTGGAAGACGGTGATGCCCTGCTCCTTGGTCGACGCGTCGTCCTCGATCAGGACGGTGAGCTTCACGCTGCCGGGCTGGTTGACGTCGTCGACGGCGGCCTGGATCCCCGCCCGCTGCTGCGCTCCGTAGGAGGCCGCCGGCCCGGTGAGGCTGAGGGAGGCGCCGATCACCGCGCCTCCTCCGCCGGAGGCAGCGGGGGACTGCGTGCTTTTGTCCTTGCACGCGGCCGCGCTGAGCAGCAGGGCGAGGGGAAGCGTCCACCGGCGCGCGAGGCTCATGGCGTCTCCTGGTCGTGGAGGGCTGCTGCGTTACCGCAAGCGCCGCGCGCGTGCAAGGCTGATCCCCTGTAGCACTTGTTCGGTACCTTCTCCTGTACACGGACCGCTCGGCTCGTGTACGGGTTTCGTATGAATCCCGCATGGGACACACGCAGATCTTGTGTTCCGGGAGGCAGCGGATCTGCGCAGCGGGTTCGGATCAGCGGCAGCTCCGCCTGCGCCGTTTCAGCCGCAGGTCGGGATGGATTTCTGTGCCGTTCGGCTCGACGCCTCCTGGCCGTGGACCTTGTCCATGAAGAGGGGGCCCACCACCGTCACCGGCATGGGCTGCGGGTACCGGAAGCTCTACGTCGGCCGACCGGGACCAGCCGCAGGGAAACCTCCCGCGCGTTCTGCATCAGGCCGGGGGCGTTGAGAAGCCCCATTCTCATATCCAAGCTTGGGGCCGGCCCCCCGCATCGCGAAGTCACGGAAGTCAGAAAGCGAGGAGAAAATTCTGCAACGGGATGTACAGGATGCGGTTGCGCTCATCCCATCTGCTCAATTCGCGAGTGACGACGATAGCGCGATCGCTGCCAAATCGCTTCCGGAAGAAGAGGAGCCCGTCAACGTCCCGCTCATCGATTCGCTTTCGGAACTTCACCTCGATGGGGAGAACCGTCCCGTCGAGCTTTTCGGCGACAAAGTCGACTTCGAAGATCCGCGACCGACGGTTCTGCGGATCCTCGTAGGCGCGAAAGAAGTGCACTTGCAAGTTGTAGTCTCGGATGACGCGCTGGACGAGGGTCTCCACGAGCGGACCGAGCACTGCTGGGTCCGATTCCCACAGGGATGGAGCGCCGCGGAACACCGCGTTCCTTACGCCGAGATCGCTCACGGTGATCTTCGCCGGGACACGTGCCGAGCTTTTTTTCGCGAGGGGGTACCGGCGAAACTCCCGAATCAGCAAGGCATCAGCTAGATAGTGGAGGTACTTGCCGACAGTCGGTTGATTCGTCGAGAAGCCGGCCGTGTTCGCGGTTTCCGCGAGCTTGCTCTGCGACATCTCTTGTCCGGTCTCACGTGCCACGGACAGGTAAAGATTCCGTAGCAGTCCTGGGCTCTCCACCGGGAAGAGATCAGGGATGTCGGCGCCAAGCACGTTCTCGAAAACCGTCTGAACGAGATAGTCCGCCCATCGATCGTCTTCTACCTCGCCGCTGTGCAAGCGCGGATATCCGCCCCGTGCGTAGTATCGCTCTAACGATCTGCGCAACGAGAGCTTCTGCTGCGGCTTCAGCTGCTCGAGGGCCTCGTTCGCTTCGATGAGGTCATTGTCGAACGCAGACGCGAAGCGGATCGAAGGGGGAAGCGCTGCTGCGACTTCCGGCTTCCAGCATTCGAGCACTTCGCGAAAGGAAAAGGCAGGTAGTTCCGTAGTGAAAACCCTGCCGGCGAGGCTCTCTCTACCACCGCGAGCGACCAGGACACTCGACGAGCCCGTCAAAAGCATGCGAACTCGGAAGGTGTCTCCGATGTGCTTCACCTCTTCGTCCCAGCGCCGCAGCTTGTGGATCTCGTCGAGGAAGAGGAATGTCGTTTCCCCCTCATCGAATGGGCGACCTCGGATGTGCTCGAGGTACCAGCGGAGGATCGAGCGCAACGCAGCCGGCTCCTCGCGCAACACTTCGAGATCGAATCGGATGAACAGGACGTTGATCGCTGTGGTCCCGGAGCGGAGGAGATCTTGAATGATCTGGTAGATGCCCGTGGTCTTCCCGACCTGGCGTGGCCCGCGAACGACCTCGATCACGCCTTTCGGTCTGGCCAGTCGCGCGCCCAGTTCACGCACCAGCGGCCGACGATATGCGGGCGGCTCCGGTCGGACCGCCTTCGGATTCGTCCACCAGGGATTGAGGTCCCGCAGCACCTGTACAGCCTCGTCGGAGAGCGCCATGTCACAACCTATAATCAGAAAGATAGGTTGTGCAAGCGCGCCATCGAGGAGCCTATTCGATGGCGTGTGTCGGGCGCTGAAGGAAGGCTGCTACAGTCCAGATCAGCCGCCGAGAACTACGATTCTCATGACCTCCCCGGGGCCGGCTCCCTTCGAGGGGTCACACTCTACGGGCCATCTGATACGATCACGCGGTCTATGCCGCCGACGAAAACGGGACCGCAGACGCTTCTGCACGACGACGTCGTCGAGCTTCGACGCCAGGGGGGCACCGGGGTTTCGCTCGACCATCTCGAGCAAATCGCCAACACCCTTGCGCCCAAGCTATCGGCTCAGGAGTTCGAAAAGCAGAAAGCTCTCCTACCTCTTCAGCACAATCGGCAGATGGAACAGTTCAAGGCAGTTACGGAAGCAGGGCAGACCGCGTTGAAAACGGCGATCGCGGTGAACGGCGGTGCCGCCGCGGCACTCCTTGCGTTCCTTGGGAGCCTCGCCGCGAAGCAACTGCCAGCAGGAACGGTGTCCTCCACGGGCAAGGTCGCTCTTGCCATGTTGGTCTTTGTCGGTGGCGTCCTCTTCGCGAGCCTCGCGCTCGGTGCGCGTTATTTCACCCAGCTTACGGATGCGTGGGGCCGTACCAAATTGGCGGCCCGATTCAACAAACACATCCGCGCTACTCGGCTTGGCGTCATTGCTCGCGTTTTCGGTCGGTGGCCTTCTTGCATTCCTGGCATTGCGATAGGTGCTTGGAGCGGGACGGTCGGGAATCACGTCGCCGGCGTCGCGTTCGGCTCCTACTTCAACAGCGTTCGCATGGCCTCGAAGTAGCGGTCTGTTGCCTCATGGGTCTTGTCCGCGGCCGCGCTGAGATTGGCGAGCGTCTCTGCTCCAGCCTTGTAGGCCAGCCTCATGGCGTCGAGCTTGTCGATGGCCTCATGCATTTCCCGTCGGGCGATTTCAACGTCATCCGGGCCGGCGGTGTTTTCCATCGAGGCATTCTACCTGGGCGCACGGGGGACGTCCGCTATCTGGCGGTCAGTAGCTCGGGATGCTCCAGCAGCCCAAGCTGAACGCCAGCTGCCGCTCGCCGCTCAGCGCTTCCGCTGCGTCGCCTCGCCCTCGACGGCCGCAAGCCCGCGCTCGATCAGCATCCGGATCACCTGAGACTGCGACGGGCTCAGGCCGGTGAGCTGCCGCAGGCGGGCTCTCTGGGTTTCCACACGCGCCAGGAGTTCCTCCGGCAGCCGTACGGGCACGACCTTCGCCTCCGCCATGTCCGGGGCCTCCTGCGGCTGAATGCGCCTCGCTGCCTCTGTACCCCGCGCGGATCGTCGCGTCACGGATTCCTCCGGTTGC
>WNFT01017750.1_pt1 | contig 12134 bp, 13 predicted proteins | sample 5400191 | NCBI WGS metagenome assembly WNFT01 (sample SAMN13153359, study PRJNA577476) | soil metagenome | isolation source: 80 cm saprolite under Madrone tree | place: USA:California | collected 2016-06-14
CAGTCGGACGTGATCGTCGGCAGCTTCAGGTGAGTGTCGAGCGGCGAATGACCCTTGCCGGGAAAGTGCTTGGGGCATGCCGAGAGCCCGCCCTTCGTCATGCCGCGCAGCCGCGCGACGCCGTAGCGCGCGACGAGCTTCGGGTCCTTGCCGTAGGAACGGATGCCGATGTTGGGGCTGTAGCGATCGGTCAGCACGTCGAGGCAGGGCCCGAGGTTCAGGTCGATGCCCAGCCGCCGCAGCTCGCGCGCCTCGAGCAGTCCCTGCTTGTAGGCGAACGTCTCCTCGCCCGCCGTGCCCACCGCGAGGTTGTCGGGAAAGATCGTCACGCCGCGCCCGAGCATCACGATGCGTCCGCCCTCGTGGTCGGTCGCCACGAGCAATCGGCGGCCGAGCGCGCCCTCGAGGCGGCCGAGGACGTCGAGCAATTGCGCCGGGCTCTCGAAGTTGCGGCGATAGAGGATGAGCCCCGCCGCGCGCGTGTCGCGGAACACGCGGAGGTCGGCGTCGTCGAGCGTCGCGCCCGGCAGACCGATCATGAGCCGCTCGCCGACGAGATCTTCGAGGCTCGTCACGCCGCCATTCTAGCCACGACGTCTCGATTCGCAGGGGCACGCCGCGTCACGGACCCCGGTGGGAAAATATGCACGAATGCCAGTCTGACTTGTAAAACCTGGCGAGACGTCAGAGCGCGGACACAAAAACGGGGGTGGCGACTCTCCCTGGTCGTATCCTAACTCGGCGTTTTATTTGCCGAGAAGACAATTCCCCGAGGCCTGGCACGGGTGGTGCTGCTCCTTCGGGCCCGGAGGGCGTGCGCGCAGGTGTCTTTTCCGGCCGCCACCAGGCGGTACTGACCGCGTGCACGACCCGGGAGGCCTGACATGGGCGACGCATCTCACGTCGCAGCGATTCTTCTGTTGTTCGGAGCGGCGACGGCTGACGCGCAGATCACGCCGCCGCCGAACGCCGCCGGCGCCTATCAAAAACTGTCGCCCGGCCACCAGAAGGTCGCGCGGGCGCTGTTCGAGGCGCAGACCATGCCGACGACGACTACGACGACGAAGGGCGCTCGCAAGACGACGACCCCGTCGCCGTCGGGCGCGCCCTCCGTGGGGAGCGCGAACGGTCCGAAGCCGCTCACGCTCGACCAGATCGCCGCGATGAAGCAGAGCGGCACGGGCTGGGAGCAGGTCTTCCGGCAGATGCGCGCCCAGGGCCTCGTTGCCGACAAGAACATCGGGCAGGTGGTGACGCGCTACAACCAGTCGTCGCGGCCGCCGAGCGCGTCGGTCGTCACGACCGGAAGCGAAGCCACGCGCAGCAGCGGGGCCCTCGCCGGCAACGCGGCTCGCCCGAGCGATGGCGCATCGCCGCACGGCAACGTTGACGCGTACGGCCGCAGCGGTAACCTCAGGTAGCCCACCGGGCCTGGGAGGGACAGACGAATGAATCCATGGAAAGTGACGACGATCGGCATGGCGGTGGTGATCGCCACCGCCCTCGTGACCGGCCTGGTCGTCGCGAACTGGACCGGCGGTGACCGTGCCGCGCAGGAGCAAAAGACGCAGCAGAAGGTGCAGCAGGCGACCCCCGCGCGGGTGGCGAGCGCTCCCGCCGCGCCGAGCCAGAGCGCGATCGACGCGTGCAACAAGTACGCGGCGAGCGAGACCGGCTCGAAGGACAAGACGATGGAAGTCGTCAAGGACGGCGCGATCGGGGCGGTTGTCGGCGCCGCGGTCGGTGCCGCGGGCGGAGCGATCGCCGGCGGCGGCAAGGGCGCCGGCAAGGGCGCGGCCATCGGTGGCGTCGTCGGCGCCGGCGGCGGCACGCTCTACGGTCTCAACGAGAACAAGAAACACGACGAGCGCTATCGGGCCGCGTACGCGAGCTGCATGCGCGCGCGTGGCTTCACCTCGTAAGCGAGAGAAGACAGGCATGAAGGTGCTGGCGGCGGTTCTGATCGTCACCGCGATCTGGCTCGTGCTGGCCTCGGTTCGCGAGGGCCGGGGCTCGGCGCGTGCGGCCGTGGGCGGCGACGCCTGGATGATCGAGCAGCACGATTCGGTCGTGCGGCTTGGCCACGAGGCCGTCATCCCGGCCGGCCATCCGCTGGCGCGATTGTCGACGGACCTACCCGACCGCCGGGGCTGAGTCGCCGGACCCTCCGCCGGCGACCGCCCCGCGGTACCCTGGGGGCGTGAAGCACACGAGGAGGCAACCCACCATGACCACCAAGAGACTCCTGGCCGTCGCGATCCCGCTGGCGGCCCTGATCGGCTGGATGGCGGCGCCGGCCACGGCCGCCGACGAATCGAAGGTCAAATCCGCCACCCGCGAGGTCGAGACCGGCGCGAAAAAGATCGGTGAAGGCAAGCTCGGCACCGGCGTCGAGGAGACCGCGAAGGGCATCGGCCACACCGTCGTCGAGGGCGCGAAGTTCAGCGGCGAGAAGCTCAAGGAGTCCGGCCAGGCGGCGAAGCCTCCGGCCAAGAGCGCCTGGGGGCACCTGAAGGACGGGAGCATCAGGGAGAGCGCCGACGCGTTCGGCGCGAGCGTGAAGAACTTCTTCACGCGGCTCTTCTCGAACTAGGAAATGGGGGGCCCCGAGATGGCCCCCCCCAACCCCCCAGCGCTCGGGGCGTCCCGGCGGAGCCGTGGCGCCCCTCGATCACCGGTAGGCCAGCACGCGTTCCCGTCGCCGCCGCCAGCGCGCGAGGTCGGCTGTCCAACTGCGCTCGATCTCTCGCAGGGGACGACCGCGCTCGAGCGCGCGGCGGATCCGGTCGGTGCCGAGCAGGATGTCGATCGGCAGCCGCCGGCGCTCGAACTCGTAGGGCGGACGCTTCCACGCGAAGCGCCGCGGGCGCAGTCGACGCGCGGCGCTGATCACCGCGAGCCCGGTCAGGAACGGCTTGAACGTCGCGCGGTCGGTGACGTGGATCTGCACGCCGCCGCAGAGCCGTCCCGCCCACTTGTGGAAGGTCGGCGTGAAGCGCGCGGGACGGAAGGCGACGCCGGGCAAGCGGAGCGCGTCGAGCGCCGCCGTGTAGTCGTGCGCGTCGAGGTAGGGCGCGCCGACCCACTCGAAGGGCCGCGTCGTCCCGCGCCCCTCCGAGAGGTTCGTGCCTTCGATCAGAGTGTCGGGCGTCGGCATGTTCGGCGACGGCGCCACCCACGGCACGCCGGTGTCCTCCCACAGCATCGCCCGCCGCCAGCCGCGCATTCCGACGACGCTGAGCCGGCCGCCGAGCCCGTGCTCGAGCGCGAGCCAGCGCGCGAGCTCGCCGAGCGTGAGGCCCGGCCGCGCGGGCAGCGGGTAGAGGCCGACGAACGACGCGAAGGCCGGATCCGGCACGTTGCCCTCGACGACGGCGCCGCCGAGCGGGTTGGGCCGGTCGAGCACGACGACCTCGACGCCCGCCCGCGCGCAGGCGCGCATGGCGAGGGCCAGCGTCCACTGAAACGTGTAGTAGCGCGCGCCGACGTCCTGGAGGTCGACCACGAGCGCGTCGAGCCCGGCCAGCATCGCCGGCGTCGGCTCGCGGCGCGCGCCGTAGAGGCTGATCACCGGGAGCCCGGTGACGGGATCGCGGTCGCTCGCGATCGTCGCGTGGTCTTGCGGCGCGCCCCAGAGCCCGTGCTCGGGAGCGAAGAGCCGCGTCAGGCGCACGCCGCGCGCGTCGCTGAGGAGCGTCACCGCGTGCTCGAGCCGGCGATTCACCGACGCCTGGTGCGTGAGCAGCCCGATCGCGCGGCGGCGCAGGCTCGAAAGACGGTCGCGGAGGAGGAGGTCGAGACCGGTCAGGACGGCGGGCACGCGCAGATGGTAGCGCAGCCGGTGATACCATGCGCGCCATGGCGCGCGGCCTCCGCTACGAGCGGCTCGCCACCGAGCGGGCCAACCGCGCGAGCGCGCGCCTCGACCGTCTCGACGCCCGCCGCATCGCGGCGCTGATGAATCGCGAGGACGCGCGCGCGGTGCGCGCGGTCGGGCGCGTCGCGCGCGAGATCGCCTCCGCCGTGGACCTGATCGTCGCCGCGCTCGGCGCCGGCGGGCGGCTGATCTTCGTCGGCGCCGGCACCAGCGGCCGGCTCGGCGTGCTCGAGGCCGCCGAGTGCCCGCCGACGTTTGGCACGCCGCCGAGCCGCGTGCAGGCGATCATGGCCGGTGGCCGCGCGTCAGTGTTCCGCTCGCGCGAGGGCGCCGAGGACGACACGCGCGCGGGGGCGCGCGCGGTGCGGGCCGGCGTCCGGGGCGGCGACGTGGTCGTCGGTGTCTCGGCGAGCGGCGTCACGCCGTTCGTGCAGGGCGCCCTCGCCGCCGCACGCCGCGCCGGCGCGAAGACGGTGCTGGTGTCGTGTAATCCAGCGCGCGCTCTCTTGGGCAGACCGTCGGGCGCCGGAGGCCCTGCGAAGGCGTCCCGACGGCAAACCAGAAAGACGGCGAACGTGATCATCGCGCCAGCGCCGGGGCCCGAAGTCCTCGCCGGCTCGACGCGGCTCAAGGCGGGCACCGCGACCAAGCTGATCCTCAACACGCTGACGACGGCGAGCATGGCGCGGCTGGGGAAGGTGTACGGCAACCGCATGGTCGACGTGCAGCCGCGCTCGCGCAAACTGCGCGAGCGCGCGGCGCGCCTGGTGGCCGAGATCGGCGCGGTGCCGCCCGCCCGCGCGCGGCGCCTGCTGGCCGCCGCCGGCGGGCGCGTGCCCGTCGCGATCGTGATGGCGCGCAGGGACTTGCCGGCCGATGCCGCTGCCCGCGCCTTGCGGGTGGCGGGGTCCCTGCGCCCTGTCATTGAACGCGGCGGCGGGGAGGCTGGGTTCGCGCGGCGCTAGCTGCGGCGAGTACGGGCATCGCATGTGCTCTCTCGAGGGGCGTGCTGCTGATCCGGTGCGCGTGGCACTCGCGATATCACGGCTCTCCACGCTTGCCTGGCGTCGGCTCGTGGCGTGGCCTGCGTGTGAAATTCTCTGACGGCATCTGTCCGACCTGTGCAACGCGGGTCATGTCCGGCTACACCAAGGCCGTCCCGCCGCCGGAGACGACCCGTTGGCCGGGCTCCGGGCGCGCCGCCGCACTCTTCGTCGGCGTGCCGCTGACCGCCGCGCTCGTGCTGGCGGCGACGCCCCTGTCAGAGCCGCCGCCGACGCCGCCGGCCGTCTCCGCGTTGCCGTCGCGCGTGACCGCACCGGCGGCCATACCCGTGCCGGCCGCGGCGCCGCGCGCGTCGCGCGAAGCCATCGGATGCGACTGCGACGAAGTCGTGCGCCGCGCCGTCGCCCCCGCGCGGCGACGGGGCGCGACGCCGGCCCTCGTCAGGGCGCCACGCATCGTGACCGCCTCGCGCCTCGCCACGATCGTGCCGTCGCGCGCCGTTATCGCGGCGCACGCCGCCGGACGTCCACTCGCGCCGCTGTCCATCGTGCGGTCGCCCGCGGCGTCAACCGCGTCGAAATTCAATCGCCTTGATGTCGGAGGGGCCCGACATGGCCCCCCGTGCTCATCAAGCGAAGGAGGCTACGCCCCCTCGGACTCCCCCGGCCAACCGCTCGGAGCGCCGCGGCGGAGCCGTGGCGCTCGCCCTGAGATTGGGGGGCCCCGACATGGCCNCCCCCCAAACCCCCCAGCGCTCGGAGCGCCCCGGCGGAGCCGTGGCGCTCCTCGATGTCGCGCTCACGCGTGGGACGGGCCGGCGCTGTCCTCGAAGCGCACGGGTGTCCTGCCGCGGAGGTAGTCGAAGTCGCATCCCTCGTTGGCCTGCAGCACGTGATCGAGGAACAGCCGGCCGTAGCCGCGCGCGAAGTGCGGCGGGCGCGGCTTCCAGACCGCCTTCCGCTTCGCCAGCTCCTCGTCACCGACGCGCAGCGTGAGCGTGCGCCGAGGGGCGTCGAGCTCGATCTCATCACCGTCGCGCACGAGCGCCAGCGGCCCGCCCACCGCCGACTCCGGGGCCACGTGCAGCACGACGGTGCCGTACGACGTGCCGCTCATGCGCGCATCCGAGATGCGCACCATGTCCTTCACGCCACGCTGGAGCAGCCGCGCGGGCACGGGCGCCGCGCCCCACTCCGGCATGCCCGGCGCACCCTTGGGGCCGACCTGCTTGAGCACGAGCACGGAGTGCTCGTCGATCGGGAGCTTCGGATCATCGATGCGCTCGTGGAGATCCGCATGGTCCTCGAACACCACCGCGCGCCCACGATGCGTGAGGAGCTGCGGCGAAGCCGCGGAGACCTTGATGACGGCGCCGTCGGGGCAGAGGTTGCCGGTGAGGATCGCCAGGCCGCCCTCGGACGCCAGCGGCACTCCGAGCGGACGGATGACGTCGTCGTTCCAGCAGTGCGCGTCGCGCACGTTGTCGGCGATGCTCCGACCGTTGACGGTCGGCGCCTCCGCGTGCAGCAGCGGCAGCAGCTCCTTCAGCACGACCGGCAGCCCGCCCGCGTAGAAGAAGTCCTCCATCAGGTATTTTCCCGACGGCCTCAGATTCAGGAGGAACGGCGTGGTGCGCGAGAGCTCGTCGAAGCGCGCGAGGGTGAGCGGCACGCCGGCGCGCCCGGCCACGGCGAGCAGGTGGATCACCGCGTTCGTGGAGCCGCCCACGGCCATCAGCGCGCGGATCGCGTTGTCGAAGGCGCGCGCGGTCAGGATCTCCGACGGCTTCGGCCCGCCCGCCTTCGCCATCTCGACGGCGCGGCGGCCGGCCAGCTCGGCCTGCGCGAGCCGCCGCGAATCCGGCGCGGGGATCGCCGCGTTGCCCGGTAGCGTCATCCCGAGCGCCTCCACCATCGACGCCATCGTCGACGCGGTGCCCATCACCATGCAGTGGCCTGACGATCGCGACATGCACGACTCTGCCTCGCAGAGCTCCTCGTCGGTGAGCCGGCCCGCGCGCCGCTCGGCCCAGAGCCGCCACAGGTCCGTGCCCGAGCCCAGCTCCTCCTGGCGCCACTTGCCGCGCAGCATCGGCCCGCCCGTGACGATGATCGCCGGCACGTCGGCGGACGCGGCGCCCATCAGCATGGCCGGCGTCGTCTTGTCGCAGCCGGAGAGGAGCACCACGGCGTCGAGCGGATAGGCGCGGATGCACTCCTCGACGTCCATCGCCATGAGGTTCCGGAACAGCATCGTCGTCGGCTTCATGAGGACCTCGCCGAGCGAGATCGTCGGGAACTCGAGCGGGAAGCCGCCCGCCGACAGCGCCCCGCGCTTCACGGCCTCGGCGACCTGCCGCAGGTGCGCGTTGCAGTTGGTGAGCTCCGACCACGAGTTCGCGATGCCGATCACGGGCCGGCCGTCGAACATCAGGTCGCTGAAGCCTTCGGTCTTCAGCCACGAGCGGGTGGCAAAGCCGTCGAGGTCCATTCGCCCGAACCAGTTGCGGCTTCGCAAGGTGTGTGTTGTCATGTGTCCCTCCGAGACACCGATTATATCGACGGAGGAGTGCATGGCCCGGCTCGAGGGGAAGGTCGCGATCGTCACGGGCGGCGGCAGCGGCATCGGACGCGGCATCGTCCTCGCGATGGCGAAGGAAGGTGCCGACATCGCGATCCCCGACATCCAGGTTCTCAACGCCGAGAAGACGGCCGACGAGGCGAAGGCGCTCGGGCGCAAGGTCCTGGCGATGAAGTGCGACGTCACCAGCAGCGCCGACGTGAAGCTCATGGTGGATCGCACGCGCGACGTGCTCGGCCGCATCGACGTGCTCGTGAACAACGCGGGGATGGCCTCGCCGCCCGGCATGCCGTTCATGAACAACACGGAAGAGGACTGGGACCGCACGTTCGCCGTGAACACGAAATCGGTGTTCCTGACCTGTAAGGCGGTGACGCCGTACTTTCTCGAGCGCAAGGCGGGCCGCATCATCAACATCGCGTCCATCGCGGGGCCGCTGGCGGCGGTGACGATGCCCGCCTACAGCGTGGCCAAGCAGGGCGTCATCACCTTCACGCGCGTGGTGGCCAAGGAGCTGGCGCCGCACCGGATCACCGTCAACGCGATCTGCCCCGGCGTCCTCTACACGGAGTTCTGGCAGAAGCTCGCCCAGCACATCGCCGACACCAACCCCGCCTTCAAGGGCATGACCCCGCGCCAGGTCTTCGACAAGCGCGTGAGCGACATCGTGCCCATGAAGTGCGAGCAGACGCCGGAGGACATCGGCAACGCGGCGGTGTTCCTGGCCTCCGACGAGGCGCGCTACATTACCGGTCAGGCGCTGATGGTCGATGGCGGCTGCGTCATGTGGTAGGCCACGGGCGACTGCGCCCGGTACGCGAATGACCGGCAGGCGAGGTAGAGGAATGGATTTCGAGTTCAGCGAGAAGGAGGAGGCGTTTCGGAAGGACGTGCGCGCGTGGCTCGAGGCCAACGTGCCGGACGACCTGCGCGGCAAGGCGTTCGCGTCGTCGCGCGCGGACGTCGATGAGGTCCGGCGCTTGCGCGCCTGGCAGAAGACGATGTGGGAGGCCGGCTACGTCGGCATGAGCTGGCCGAAGGAGTTCGGCGGCCGCGGCGCCCCGCTCACCGAGCAGATCATCCTCTTCCAAGAAATGGCGCGCGTCGAGTCGCCCCAGTTCGTCAACCGCGGCGGGCTCTCGATGCTCGGCCCGACGCTGATGAAGTACGGCACGCCGGCCCAGCAGACGCGACATCTGCAGAAGATCCTGACCGCCGACGAGCTGTGGTGCCAGGGATTCTCGGAGCCGAACGCGGGCTCCGACCTCGCCAACCTCCAGACGCGCGGCGTGCTGGACGGCGAGCATTTCGTCGTCAACGGCCAGAAGGTCTGGACGTCGATGGCGCACGTCGCCGACTGGTGCTTCCTGCTCGTGCGCACCAACCCCGATGCGCCCAGGCACAAGGGGATCAGCTTCCTGCTCGTCGACATGAAGACACCGGGCATCACGATCCGGCCGCTGCGCCAGCTCACCGGCGAGGCGGAGTTCAACGAGGTGTTCTTCGACAACGTGCGCGTGGCCAGGGACAACCTCGTCGGCACGCTGCACGAGGGCTGGGCGGTCGCCATCACCACGCTCGCCTACGAGCGCGATCTCTTGACCTTCATCCGCCACATCGCGCTGCGCAACGCGCTGCACCGCTTCGTGCGGCTCGTGAAGGAGCGCAGGCGCGGCGGCGACCCGCTCGTGCGCCAGAAGGTGGCCGCGCTCTGGATCGGCGAGCAGGCGCTCCAGATGAACGCCTATCGCAGCCTCACCAAGATCCTGCGCGGCGGCGAGCCCGGCCCCGAGGGCTCGACCTCCAAGCTCTTCTGGAGCCAGCTCGACTCGGACCTGGCGCTCGCGGCCACCGAGGTCATCGGGCCGTACGCCCAGATCGCGGAGGGCTCCGAGTGGGCGCCCGACGACGGGCAGTGGGAGTTCTACGAATTGCTCGCCCGCGCGAGCGGCATCCGCGCCGGAACGACCGAGATCCTCAAGAACATCCTGGGCGAGCGCGTGCTCGGCCTCCCGAAGGACTGACGATGAGTGACCTCCTCTACGAGAAGAAGGACAGGATCGCGACGATCACGCTGAACCGCCCCGACAAGCTCAACGCCTTCACGGGGCCGATGATCGAGGCGTGGGCGAAATCCCTCGCCGACGCCCAGGCCGATCCCGACGTCAACGTCGTGATCGTCACCGGCTCCGGCCGGGCGTTCTGCGCGGGCGGCGACGTGGCGCGCATGGGGCAGGGCGAGCCCACCCAGCTCGACCACAAGAACAACCTGTGGGAGGGCGTCCACCGGGTGCCGAAGACGCTCGAGACGCTGGACAAGCCGGTGATCGCGATGGTCAACGGCCTCGCCGTCGGCGCCGGCATGGGCATGACTGTGATGTGCGACGTCCGCTTCGCCGCCGCCTCCGCGCGCTTCTCGACGGGCTACGTCCGCGTGGGGCTCGTGCCCGGCGATGGCGACACGTACTTCCTGCCGCGGCTCGTCGGCCCGGCCAAGGCGCTCGAGCTGCTGTGGACGGCGGACTTCATCGAGGCGCCGGAGGCGCTCCGCCTGGGCATCGTGCAGCGCGTGGTGCCCGACGCCGAGCTGCGTGACGTCACCTACGCGTTCGCGCGGCAGATCGCCGACGGGCCACAGGTGCCGATCCGCATGATCAAGCGGCTCGTCTACCAGAGCATGAAGCTCGACCTCCGGACGCATCTCGACCTCGTGTCCTCGCACATGGCCATCGTGCGCCAGACGGCGGACCACAAGGAAGGCGTGGCGGCGTTCACGGAGAAGCGCGCCCCGAAGTTCCAGGGGCGGTAGCTAGACGACGCGGTAGGCCGTGTACTCCTGCTGCGCGGCGATTGTCTCGCGCGCGGCGGCGCCCCAGTACTTCTCGACGAGGTAGAGCCCGAGGTCGAGCGACGACGCCACGCCGCCCGCGGTCACCACGCGCCCATCCTCGACGATCCGCCGATCGGTGACGACCTCGCGACACAGCGGCTTCAGCGCGTCGAACGCGTTGTGGTGCGTCGTCGCCCGGAGCGCTTTCAGATATCCCGCTGCGCCCAGCAGCAGCGAGCCCGTGCACACGGAGGCGAGCGGCCGGGCGTCGCCCCACGTCGCGAGATATTGCAAGAAGCGCGCGTCGTGCATGAGCGGGCGCGTGCCGACCCCGCCCGGCAGGAACAGCAGGTCGTAGCCCGCGAGATCCTCGTACACCGCCTGGGCGCGGACGGCGAGGCCGCTCTCGTCGACGATCTCGGGCTCGGTGCCGATGATCGTCACGCTCACGCCCGGCGCCACGCCCATCGGCGTGACACGGCGGAGCGCGTCGTAGACGCCGATGAGGTCGAGGAACGTCAGCTTCGAGAACGCCAGCAGCGCGAACCGCCGCGGCGTCATCGCGGAACCTCGGCGATGCCCGCCAGGTGGCGCTGGGCGAGCTTCTGGTACCCCTGCGGGTTCGCCTTCACCCAGAACTCGGCCGGCGTCCCCGCCAGCGGGCCCTTCACCTTCGCGGGCGTGCCCATCGCGAGCATGCCGTCGGGGACCTGCGTCTCCGGCGTGACCAGCGCGCCGCCGGCGACCATCGCGCCCGCGCCGATGCGCGCGCCGTCGAGCACCGTGCTGCCGTTGCCGACGAGGGCCTCCTCGCCGAGCCACGCGGCGTGCACGGTGCAGTTGTGGCCGACGGTGGCGCCGCGGCCGATCTCGACGCCGGCGCGCGCCGTCACGTGCACGACCGAGCAGTCCTGCACGTTGGCGCCGGCGCGCACGACGATGGGGTTCAGGTCACCGCGCAGCACGGCGTTGTACCAGACCGACGCGCGCTCCTCCACGGTGACGTCGCCGATGAGGACGGCGGTGGGCGCGATGAAGGCGGTTGGATGCACGTTGGGGCGCTTGCCTTCGAAGCTGAAGAGTGGCATGGGCTCGATCCTCGCAGTATGCTCGACGTTGAGTCTCCATCTTATATGACGCCCCGGATTGCCGCTGTCGCCACCGCCGTGCCGCCGTACCGTTACACGCAGGCGCAGATCCTCGCGCTCGCCGGCTACGCCGACGCGCGCCGCCGCGGGTTCTTCGCGGCGAGCGACATCGAGGGCCGCCACCTCTGGATCGACCCGGCGCGCTTCACGCCGAACGAGACGGTGGACGACCTGAACGCGCGCTTCCGCGAGGGCGCCCTGGCGCTCGCGGAGTCGGCCGCGCGCGCCGCGCTGGAGCGCGCCGGATGGTCGGCCGGGGAGGTGGACTTCATCGCCACCACCACCTGCACGGGCCGGCTCACGCCGAGCCTCGACGCGCACCTCGTCGCGCGCCTCGGCGGTCGCAGCGACATCCAGCGCGTGCACGTAGGCGACACGGGCTGCGCCTCCGCGATGGTCGCGCTGCAGCAAGCGTGGAATCACCTGCACGCGTTTCCCGGCCACCGCGCGCTCGTGATCGCGGTGGAGATCTGCTCGACCGCGTATTTCCTCGACGACCGGCTCGAGAGCGCGGTCGCCCATGCGATTTTCGCCGATGGCGCCGGCGCCCTGGCGCTCGGCGGCGACCACCCGCGTGGGCCCGCGATCATCGGGCACCGCACGCTGTTCAGCTCCGAGCACCTGTCGGCGATGGGATTCGAGTATCCGGGCGGCCGGCCGCGCGTGGTCCTCTCCAAGGACGTCCGGCGCATCG
>WNFT01004525.1_pt1 | contig 12133 bp, 10 predicted proteins | sample 5400191 | NCBI WGS metagenome assembly WNFT01 (sample SAMN13153359, study PRJNA577476) | soil metagenome | isolation source: 80 cm saprolite under Madrone tree | place: USA:California | collected 2016-06-14
CCTGGTTCGCTTCGGCCGTGCTCCGCGTCAGCAGCCCGGCGCTGCCGCCGGTCACGCGGACGGCCGTTTCCAGGGTCTTCTGCTCCAGGACCCGCGCGCCTTGGGTCACGGTCGTCAGCGCTTGGGAGACCTCTCCCAGCGCATCCAGCGCGGTGTCCAGCTTGGAAGCCTGTCCGGTGACCGCCTGCAGGATGCGCGAGTTCTCGACCGCCACGCCGGCGAGCGAGCCCAGCTCGTCCAACGCGGCGACGTCGCGCTGGCTGAAGATGGATGCCGCGTTGCGGCCGAGGCAGATGGCGCCGAGCACACCAGACTGCGCGCGAATCGGGACCAGGGCTTCATTGACGGTGCCGCCTTCTGTCGAGGGCTGCAGACCACTGAAGATTCTCTCTTCGACCGTCACCAAAGTGCGCAGAACGGTCTCGCCACCGCGCACCTTGGCCATCGGCCCATCGATGGGGAAGGGCGCAAATGGCGCGCCGGCAAAGACATAGGTGTCGTCAGGCTGGAACAGTGCGACGCTCCCGGCGTCGTAGCCGATGAGCTGCGTGCCCTTGACCAGCACCAGGTCGAGCACCTCCGCCATCGTCTTGCCGGCCGCCTCTTTGACAAGCTGGTTCATGACTGAGTACCGGGCCGCTTCCTGCTGCGACAAGGCCACGGCGTGTGCGCTGGCGACCTGGGTCCCGGCCCTGAGCATCAAGGTGGTGGCCAGCCGACGGTCGTCGTCGGTGAAACCACCGCGCTTGTTACCGAGCAAGATGAAGCCGCCGATGCGGTCACCGATCCGCATCGGCACGGCCAGCAGGCTCTCGACCTGGAGGTCGGTCGGGATATAGCTCATGAGTCCCACCAGCCCGGCCTTGTCATGGCCGACGAACTCCTTGCCCGCCTCGATCGCTCTGAGCAGCGAGCCTGCGCCGCCGGTCCGGTTGATGGATTGAGGTCGCAGGCGATCGAGGCTGAAGCCGGGTGGCTGCGGCACAAAATGCTTGCCGTCTGCCGAGACCAGGTAGCAGACGGCGAACGCCGCTCCGATCTGGCCGGCGATGCCGGTTGTGAGCGCGCCGATGTCGCCCGGCTTGGTGGCCTCGGCGTCCGAGGTCGCGGCCAGAAACGCGCGATTCTTCTCATCCAGCTGGGCGACCAGGCCTTCCATCTCATGGAGCTGGCCGCGCAGCGCGTCGGTGAAGCTGCTGTAGGCGAGGCTGCCGACAAGCCCGCCCAGCCCTAAGAGCACGAGGCCCCCGAGCTCGAGGGGTAGCTGGCTGTCGCGGAAGTCGAAACGAGCGGCGGCCAGTGAGCCGAGTAGGGCGGCGGCCGCCAGAGGGGCTGAGATCTTCCACCGGACGTTCATCGCACCCGCCCCCAGGCCCAGCAGCCCCGCGACGACCGCGAGCAGCGCCGCCTGGCCGCTGCGTCCGTTCACGTTCAGCGAGGCCCCGGCCAAGATCAGGACCGCGGTTGCCGCGGAGAACCCGAGGCGCAAGGCAAACGTCCCACGTATCGAACTCATCAGGCGTGGGTAAGTCTAGGAAAGAGGACTCCTAAACTCTTAATTCCAGTGACCGTTTCTGAACTCCTGCGGATCGCCGACCACCTCGAGCCCAAGGACCGCGAGCTGGTCCGGAAGGCCTACGAGCGTGCCGCCACGGCCCATCACGGGCAGCGGCGGCTGTCGGGCGAGGACTACGTCAACCATCCTCTGGAGGTGGCCGCCATCCTCGCCGACCTCCAGCTCGACGCGCAGACCCTGGCCGCGGCGCTGCTCCACGACACCGTGGAGGACACCGCCCTCACGGCCCAGGAGGTCGAGACCGAGTTCGGGCCGGAGGTCGCCCGCCTGGTCGAAGGCGTCACCAAGTTGGGCCGGATATCGATCCGCACCGACCAGCAGCAGCAGGCGGAGAACATCCGCAAGATGATGGTGGCGATGGCGGAGGACCTTCGGGTCGTCCTCATCAAGCTGGCCGACCGGCTCCACAACATGCGCACGCTCGATCCTCTGCCTGAGGTGAAGCGCCGCAAGATCTCGCGCGAGACGCTGGATATCTACGCTCCGCTCGCGCACCGCCTCGGCATCGGCCAGCTCAAGTGGGAGCTCGAGGACCTTGCGTTCCGCAACCTGGAGCCGGAGGCCTACGAGGACGTCGTCAAGCGGATTGCGCGCAAGCGTCACGATCGCGAGACGCTGGTCTCGGACCTGCGCGAGATCCTCGCCCGCGAGCTCGACGGCGTCGACATACCAGCCGAGATCACCGGCCGGCCGAAACACATCTATTCGGTGTGGCAGAAGATGACCCGCGAGAACAAGGACTTCTCGGAGATCTACGACCTCTCGGCCATTCGTGTGCAGGTGGATACCGTGGGGCACTGCTATGGGGTGCTCGGCGTCGTCCATTCGCTGTGGAAGCCCGTGCCGGGCCGGTTCAAGGACTACATCGCGATGCCCAAGTCGAATGGCTACCAGTCGCTGCACACGACCGTCATCACGCACACGGGCGAGCCGATCGAGATCCAGATCCGCACTCACGAGATGCACCGCGTCGCCGAGTTCGGCGTCGCCGCGCACTGGACTTACAAAGAAGGCGGCAAGGACGCCAGCTTCGACCAGAAGCTGTCGTGGCTTCGAAGCCTGCTCGAGTGGCAGAACGAGATCGGGGATTCCGAATCCTTTCTCGACACCGTCAAGGTCGACCTGTTCCAGGACGAGGTCTACGTCTTCACGCCCAAGGGCGACGTCCTCAACCTGCCGGCTGATGCAACCCCGGTCGACTTCGCTTATCGAATCCACACCGAGGTCGGGCACCACTGCATCGGCGCAAAGGTCAACGGGCGGATGGTGCCGCTCGACTACGAGCTGAAGAACGGCGAGATCGTCGAGATCCTGACGTCGAAAGGTCCGCACGGGCCGAGTCGCGACTGGCTCAACTTCGTCAAGAGCGCGTCGGCGAAGGAACGGATTCGCAAATGGTTCAAGAGCCAAAGCCGGGAGGAGAACGTGGCCAAGGGCCGCGACCTTCTCGACAAGGAGCTCCACCGCATGCACAGGGTCAGCCTCGCCGACCTGCCGGAGCTCAAGCTGGTCGACATCGCGGCCGCGCACAGGTTTCCAAGCATCGACGACTTCCTGGCGGCGATCGGGTATGGAGACCTGTCACCACATTCGGTGGTCATGCGCATGTCGTTGACCTCGGATGTCGCGGGCGGCGATCTTCGCTCGATCCCGCTCATCCCGAACGTGCAGCCCACGCCCCGCGTCCTGGTGCGCGGCGAAAAGGGGATCCTGACCAAGATCGCCCCTTGCTGCCAGCCGGTGCCTGGCGATGCCATCGTCGGCTACACCACGCGGGGCCGGGGCGTGACCGTGCATCGGGCTGACTGCATCAATGCCGTCAATGCCCAGGACCGCGCGCGCGTCGTGCCCGTCGATTGGGACGCCGAGGCGACACACATCTATCCGGTCGATATCAAGATCGAGGCGTGGGACCGCCAGGGGCTCCTGCGCGACATCGCCACAGTCGTAGCCGAGAACCGGGTCAACATGTCAGCCCTCGAGGTGCACGTGTACGACGACAAGACGGCGGTCGTGTCGGCGACGGTCGAGATCGATTCCCTGGCGCAGCTCTCTCGCCTGATGGAGAAGCTCGAAGGCGTGAAGGACGTGCACACGGTGGCCCGCGAAGCCAGCTGACGTCTCCATCTTGAGCATCCGCATCACCGCCACCGCCGACCGCAGGTACGGCACCAACTCGTACCTGGTCGAGGACGAGGACACGAAGGATGCGGTGGTGATCGACGCCAACTTCGAGCCAGAGCAGATGGTGCGGCTGATCCGGGAGCGTGGCGCGACGGTGAGGGCCATCCTGTTGACTCACACGGACGTCGACCATGTCGCGGGGCTGGCGGAACTCTTGCAGTCGCTGGGCCCAGTGCCAGTGGCTGTGCATGACGCCGAGCGCGCGGTGATCCTCGAGGGCAAGCCGCTGCGCAGCGAGTTTGCGATTGCGTCCCCGCCGATCGGCAACGTGGTGAGCCTCGAGGAAGGCAAGCCGTTCAAGGCCGGCTCTCTCGTGTTTGAGGTCCTTCACACCCCAGGCCACAGTCCAGGCGGGGTCACCCTTCGGATCGGCGATGCGCTGTTCACCGGCGACGCCCTGTTTGCGGGCTCCGTCGGCCGTTCAGACTTCCGCAACTCCGACGGCCGCGCGCTCCTCCATGGGATCAAGACCAGGCTTCTGACCCTGCCGGACGACCTCACCGTCTACAGCGGCCATGGGCCCGCGACGACCATCGGGCAGGAGCGCCGAACGAACCCTTTTCTCTAGTCCTTAGTGGCGGGACTGGATGGTGAGCACGACGAGCAAGGCGGGGCCGAGGATGATCAGCCACAAGGTCGGGAAGACGCAGCCGACGGTGGGGAGGAGGATCTTCAACGACGCGCGCGCGGCCTCGACGCGAATCTTGAGCCGGCGCTTGACCCGCATCTGCGCCGCGTGAGCCGCGATCGTCCGCGCGATGGGCACGCCTGTGCGCTCCGCGTGGAGGATGGAGCGGATCAGGGCGACGAAGTCCTCGATCCCGGTGGCATCGGCCATCTCTTCCAGGGCGTCCGCCCGCGGCCGGCCGAGCTCGATCTCCCGCAGCGCCCGCGCGACCAGGAGCGTCAGGGGGCCTTCCTGGTGGCGGACGAGCTGCTCCATGGCCCGATCCAGGCCGAGGCCGGCCTCCATGCTGATGGCGATCACGTCGAGCGCGTTGGGAAGCGCCGCCTCGATCTCCGCCCGCCGTTCGCGGACGAGCTGGTTGAGCCAGGCGATCGGAAGGTAGAAGCCGAGAGCGAGGCCGAGCACCACGAAGATGACGATGGCGACAGCGGACCCGGTCAGCACGCCCAGGGCCAGGCCAATGGTTCCGAGCGCGGCAGCGGCTGCAATGCGGATCGTCTGCACGCCCGCGGGATCCAGACCAAGCGGGTTACCCGCGAAATCGAGCTGGCGCTGGAAGTTGGCGGCCTGGCCGGCAGGGGTAACCCGCTTCATTTGCTTGCCGAACCAGCTCCGAATCGGCGCGGTCAGCCGTTCGCTCAGCGGCTTCTCGAGTGCAAGCGCGATCGCGCTTTGGCCGAGGCCGAGCTCCTGGCGGGCCAATCTCTGGCGCGCGAGGGAGGCGGCGTCGTCTGTCCGTGTGTTCCCGAATCCCGACGCGACGAGCAATACACCTACCGCTGCAGCCAGCCCCAGGAGGACAGGGATTACGCTCATACGATCGCCGTCATGCGCCTGATGATCACGTTGCCGATCACCAACAGCCCGGCGCACAAACCGAGGATCACCCACCCGAGCGGGTTGACGAACATGGGCCGGAAATAGTCCGGGACGACGAAAAATAAAAACGTGGCGACCACCAGCGGCAGGAGCGTGATGAGCAAGCTCGACGCCCTCGACTGAGCCGTCGCGGCCATGATCTCCTCGCGCATCTCTGCCCGTTGCCGCATGGTGTCGGCGAGGGTGGTGAGGATGGCGGGCAGGTCGCCGCCGACGGCGTGCTGAATCGTGATCACCATCACCATCAGCCGGAGGTCGGTGCTGCCCATGCGCTTGACCATGTTGCTCAGGGCGCTCTCGACCGAGGCCCCAAGCTCGACCTCGCGCTGCGCGAGGCGGAATTCCTCCGCCACCGGCGGGCCCGCATTCTCGGTCACGGCGCCGAGGGATTGCGACACCGACTGGCCCGCCTTCATGGAATTGGCGATCAGCTCCATCGCGCGCGGGAGGCCGGCTTCGAACTTGGCCAGCCGGTGGCCTCGGCGGTTCCGAAGGTAGAGGGCGGGGAGGACGTATCCGACCACGGCAAGGACCGGTACCGCCAGGTTGACCCCGAAACGCGTGAAGGCGATCAGCGCGAACGCGAGCGCCGCGCCGAGCTGCAGGATGCGGAACTCGTATGGGCGCAGCGCCAGGTCAGCGCTCGCGAGGTCCGCAGCCAGCGGATTGGCAGCCTGTTGGGCCGCGATCCAGACCGGTGCTCCGGTGGGCTCGAACCGGCGCCGTAGCTGCTCCCTGACGTCGGCGAGCGTGCGATACGTGACGCGAGCGCTAGGGCCGGTCTCCGACGCTATGTTGGCGCGGTTGCGAGTGACGATGCCGTACATCACGAGGATGACCCCGAGCGCGGCTGCGACCGACACGACCACGACCGCCAGCGGCATGGTTAGCCGTTCCCGGGAAGGATCATTTAGTCAAAGATGACGTGAAGTTCCATTTCTTGTCCACGTCCTTCGGTCCAACCCCGCCCGCCGAGGCGAGGGTGGGGCAGTTCGAGTCGGGCTGAGTCGGCGCCGTCTCGTAATCCTTGTACGACTCGAGCGTGTATTTGAGGATCGCGTTGGTGAGCAACCAGTTCATGTATTCGGAGTCGCACGCGGTCATGAGGACGGTGAGGCTGCTCGTGAGTTGCGTCGGAGCGTTGGACGCCGAGGCCGGCCCCACCCTGATGACGTAGAGGTTTCTGAAGACGGTGCGCACGACCGACACGCCCGGATTGGCCCCGAAGACCGACGTGTTGATGGTGGCGAGCACCGTGATGCGGTCGCCGAGCTGCACGTAGCCGCCCACGCCCACCAGCTCGGAGGTCGGTACCTGGACGGCGACAAAGCCTTGGGGGATGGGCAGGTAGGTGACGTCGCTGCTGCTGAGCAGGTCTGGCGACTGGGCGATCAGGTTCGCCGTGATGGGGGCGTCGGCCGGGATGTCGACTCGGGCGCCTTTGCCCTCAACCGCTTTGACGTCATAGAACGCCAGCTTTGGGACTGGCGTGATGACGGCCATCGTCAGGTCGGAGGCCTGGATCTGAGTGCGGGCGCTGATGGCGTTTTTGGCCACCACCACTTTCGTGCCGATGGCTGCGGACGAGAAAAGGAAAGGCAGGCTGGCGACTCCTGCGGCGGTCGCAAATGCGAGGACCGCGAGGACGGTCCCGATGATGATGTAGGTGCGGCCGCGTCGCGACCGCCTGAGCTCAGAAGACATGTGACGTGCTCAGTGGGGCTTTAAGTGGGTGTTTCACGTGGCGATTCACGGTGCACATGATGCACGCAGTGCACCGGTTTTTCATTCGATCAGGATGGCTTCGACGGTGGCGGTGCTGATCCCGTAGTCGCTCCCGACCCCGATCCCGGCACCTGCCGCGGCCGAGATGGAGAGCGTGGCGCAGGCCAGGGCGCCGTCGATCGTACTCGTCCCGTTGATGGCGTACGTGCAGGTGCCGGACCAGTCGATCGTGCCCAGTAGCCAGGCGCGCACGGCCGTGCCCGTCAGCGCCATCTGCCCGGTGGCGCCGGCCGGGTGGTAGATGAGCAGGTTCGAGCAGGCCCGGTCGCCGGCAGGGCACCACGAGATGCCACCCAGGCAACTGGCGGAGTCTCCCGTAGGCGCCGCCGAGCACGGAGCTGCAAACCAGGTGAGGTTGTTGGGTGAGTCAGCTCCGGCGTTTGGCGGGCAGACCGATATCGAGCACGGGGTCGACCCGAACTGACATGTCGCACCGCAGCCGGCGGCCGACCCCGAAGGCAAGATCGAGGCGGTTGTTGTCAGGATGCCGGCGTGGTTGGTGTCGTTGAAAAGGAAGTTCTCGTTGCCGGCGCTCGTGCTCCCAGCCACGTCGAGGCAGAGGTACGCTCCAGCGGGGATGGTGATGGGAGCCGGCGACGCGGGAGACGTCACTGTCCCTCCCGGGTCCGGCAGTGCCACCGCCCATGAGACCAGGTTCGTCAGTCCTGTAGGGGCGAGGCAGGGAGTGACGAGGCTGTAGTAGACGGTGACCGTCGCATTGATCGTGCGGCCACCGTTGGTGTGGTAGGTGAGCGAATACGTCGTGCCGATCGGAACTGTTTGACTGGCTGCGGCGGACACGGTCTCCGAGAAGATGAAGGTGTCTGGCGGAGGGTTGAACTTGACGCTCTGTTGTCCTGTGTTCGGGTCCGTAGTCTGAAGGTGGCATCCGGGGGCGGCGCAATCGTTTGTGCCCTGTAGCCAGAAAGTCGAACCGCCGCCACCGCCTGGCGTGCAGGTGGCCGACGAGAATCCGGCTTGGTTGACGAATTCCAGCGTGACGTCGCGCCCCAGCAGGGTTGAGCTGTTCAGGCATATGCCACCACCTCCAGCAAACCCAGAGCCGTTGAAGTAGAAGAAGCCCGCGTCAAGGACGGCCAGCTTGCTGTCCAGCAGCGAGGGGTTCAGGTAGCCGTAGCAGCTGGGCTTGAAGTGGTAGTACCCGCTGGCATCCTTGACCGGGGCTGGAGCTAGGCCGGTGCCGACGGTGACCCCGCCGACCACGATGTTGGGGTAGGCGGCGCCCGCTGAGCAGGCCGCGCCCCCGGTGCCCTGCAGGGTCGCGACGGCGGCCGCGTCGGTGTTGGGGTCTGGGGGGAGCCCCGTGCCACGGGCGAAGACCGGCTGCGGCGCCACTCCCGCCGCGCACGGATCCGGGTTGATCGCCGCATCGCCGGCCGACAGGAGCTGGCTGGTCCCGGTCGTCCCGCAAGCAGGGGTGACGTGGCCCGATACCTCGGAGCCATCGGCGCAAGCGGCATTGCTGGAGCCCGAGCTCAAACCGGCGGCACAGGCGCCGCCGCCTCCGACCCAGCTCTGACCGTCGGCGTAGACACGGACGTTGCCCAGGCTGGAGTACGTCCCCGACGCGGCGTCAAAGCGCGCATGCGCGTACAGCGCGCAGGAGCTCGTCAGCGTGATCGCGTTCTGCGCCAGCACGTCGCCACCAACGTTCACCTGCCCGCCTCCGCAGGTGAGCGAGGTGGCCGAGATGGCGGGCATGGAACCCGGCAGCGCTTCCGCCACCGCCCGGCGAGTGACTGTCGTGCTGGTGGTCCCCAACTCCGCCCCGAACGAGATAGGAAGCGCCAGCGTCAGGATCACCTCGACCTGCTGCTGGTGGGCCCGGTAGGGATAGTTGTAGGTGGCGCTGAGCCCCCCGGCGAAGAAGTCGGTGCCTTTGTAGGGCGTGGCGCACGTGCCCGCCGCGACGCCGTAGGGCCCCAGCTTGGTTCGCCGCGTGGCCAGGAAGTCATCCGCCTCCTTGATCACCAGAGGGGCCTTGGTGGAGTCACAGCCGATGCCGATGCTCAAAGCCGAGTCCAACGCGGTCGAGTCGGCCAGCTCCTGAAGCTGGTTCTTCTGCCACTCGACCGACCCGGCGAGGAGGATCAACGCCGCCGACCCGATCAGCGCCAGCAGGGCGACGGCGACGAGCACCATCACCTGTCCCGACTGCCGTCCGGTCTTCATCAGAACTCCATGCGCTCGACAGACTGCGAGTCGAACGTGATCGCCGCCGGCAGTCCGAGCAAATGCGCCAGGACAGGCTGCCAGCTGAGCTTCAGGTCGACGACGATGCGCTGATGCCCAGGCGTGCGCACGTAGGCGCCGTTGGCGGCGGCGCACGTCGGGCAGCTCCACCGGGGATTCGGGTTGCCGGCCGTCGAATCGATCTCATAGATGAATACGTAGACGGTGTTGTTGGTCGCGCCGACCAGCGCGATGGTGCCCGGCTGGGTCGGATCGGCATTCGGGGTGTAGGTGCCGTAACTCGGCGCGGAGCCGATGGCGGTCGAATCCAGGTACGTGACCTGCACACCGAGCGGGTCGAGCAGGTGGGCGCTCTTGACCAGGGCGGTCAGTGAACAGGGGGTGGCCAACGCGGTGCAGGCGGGCGGCAGGGTGTTGGACCCGCTGTAATCGACGAGGGCTGCCTGCCGGGCGGTGTCGCGCGATGCCCCTTCGAGCAACGTGTACAGCAGGAGGCCTCGACCGAGGTCGACGGTGGCTCCGATGATGAGCAGCAGCACCGGCGCGATCAGCGCGAACTCCACCAACGCTTGAGCGGTATGCCGCCTCACCAGGACGTGGTCGTTTTGCTCGAACCGGTGAGGGTGACCAGGCCGCCAAGCAGGTTGAGGTCGTTGAACCCGTAATAGACGTACACGTCGACCTCCGAGTGGGCCTGGAGGTTGGCGCTGCCGGCGCAGTCGACGCTCGCGCCGCAATACACGGCCACCACCGCCTGGCCGCCGACGGGGAGGGTGTAGTCCACTCCGGGCCTGGGCGGGACCACAGGGGCCTGCGTCGCGCAGCTGACGTTCGTCGTCACCGCGGCGAGGTCGGCTTTGACCAGGTTGCACATCGCTGCGATCCCTGGACCATTGGTGGTGGCGGTCTTGCCGGCGACGTAGCGAGCCCCGTCGCGCGCGGCGTCGGACACCGCCACGGCATATGAGTAGCCGCGGCCGAGCTCGAGGACGCCCGCCACCACCAGGATCAGGATCGGCAGCGCGATCGCGAACTCGACCAGAGCTTGTCCCTGGGAGCGTCTGCGCGCGTTATCCATCGAGCTTCAACTTCCCGGCGATCAAGCGCGCGAGCTCGTTCGCGCCTCGCGAGACCTGGGAAGCGGGGTCGCGCTGAAGGACCAGGCTGCCCGCCAGCGTCGCGTCCTCTGGCCGCGTGTCGTCGAAGTTGACCGTCAACGACATCTTGTGGCCGAGGATCGATTCGACGGCGCCGCGGTCCAGCGGCGCCCCCGGCACGCGTTGGTTGAGGACGAGCTCGAGGCGGTTGTCGGGCACGTTCATGATGTCGCGAAAAACGGCCAGTGATCGCCGGGCATCAGTCATCGCAGCCATCTCCGGCGGTATCACCACGATGAGCCGCTCAGCGCGCTCAATGACGATGAGCGCCGCCTCTCCCAGGGAGGTGCCGAGATCGGCCAGCACCAATCGGTGCCAGCTCGCCGCCACATCGAGTGCGCGGGCGGTCAGGTCGGCGGTCATGAGGTCGACCTGTTCTGGGCGGAGGGTCCCGGGCAGCACGCCCAGGCCTGTCTTGTGATAGACGATCGCGCCCCTGAGGTTCTTCTCGAAGTCCCCCGATTTGGAGGCACCGGCGATGGAGCCGGTGGCAACGACGTCGGCAAAGAGGGCGGCGTGCCCGAACGGGGCCGAGAGGTCCATGAGCAGGACCTGGTGGGGGTAGCGGATGGCCAGCGCAGCCGCTGTGTTCACGGCCAGGGTGCTGACACCGGAACCGCCTTTGGCGGAGAAGAAGGCCACGACAGGGGCCGCACTTCGCGAGGCGGCCTGGGTCTGGGTCGCGGCGGCGGCGGCGACCTGTTGCTCCCACAGCTTGTCGAGCGCGATGGCGACCTGGTCGACGTCTTGACCCAGGCCGTCCAGGAGCCCGTCCCGGTCGAGCGTGAGCAGGATCGAATCGGCGATTCCCTTGATGCTGGTGACGTAGCGATCCCCCGTGCGGGGGGCGGGGAGGATCAGGAGGTCGCCCGGAGCCGGGCGAGTCGAGAGCAGGAGCTTGCCGGCTTCGTCGGTGATCGTCTGCTCGGCCGCTCCCGAGGCCAGGAAGATCACGACATCTCCGCCTTTGCCGCCCAATCGCAACGTATCGCCTGATGCGAGATGGACCGCCTGCATGCGACGGGCAAGCGCGCGAAGGACGCGGTCGGAGAGCTCGGCGAAGACCGACGACATTTCGAGGACACGTACGCGTGGCTGGACGAGAGACGGAAGATCCGCCCCGAGCCCGCCGCTCGCAGCCACCTGAGCTCCTTCCTCCCCCGCCCCGGGGCCCTCGCGAACCTCGCGGGCGTTCAAAACGTCGATAATGTACCAACGTCCCCCGAGATCGACCCTCGGTTGCCGGTACAGCTTGAGCAGCAAACCTCCGCCTGAACTCGATTTACGACGCACCACCCGGCGGATGATCCGACCGGAAGCTCCCCGAACGCGCCTCGCTTCCAAGATCGAACGCGTGCTCGCCACCGCTCTCAGCGGCGACCCTCGTGTGGTGCTCAACGTCAAGGCGTCGGAGGTCCTGGCAGAGCCCGGGCCGGTGGCGCAGGTGATCTCGGCGGCCCTGGAGAACGCGGGGAACGGTCTCGTGGCTCAGCTGGTGGTCACACAAACGTTTCGCCGCAGTGGCCTGGAACCGGACCTGGTCGACTCGCTGGCCAGCTCGGACCCGGCTGTCCGGATCGCGGGCGCCCGCGTCTGCGGCGCGCTGCGGCTTCCGAGCGCGGTGCCGTGGCTGGCCGACCTGCTCGACGA
>WNFT01010628.1_pt1 | contig 12132 bp, 9 predicted proteins | sample 5400191 | NCBI WGS metagenome assembly WNFT01 (sample SAMN13153359, study PRJNA577476) | soil metagenome | isolation source: 80 cm saprolite under Madrone tree | place: USA:California | collected 2016-06-14
CTCGGCGTCCCGGGCCTCGGCGCGGGCGGCCCGGACCGCCTCCTCGAGCCCGCCGGGCGTCTGCGCCGTGAGCCACACTTCGCTGATCGAGCGGATCCAGGTCAGAAGATGGATGTGGGCGTCCACGAACCCCGGCGTGAGCGTGCCGCCGCGGAGATCCACGCGGCGGACGCCCCTGCCGGCGAGGGAGCGAAGGCGCGCGAGCGGTCCCACCGCTTGGATCCAATCGCCGCGCACCAGAACGGCTTCCCGATATCGATCGCGGGCGCTTGCGGCGTGGGGGGCGTCGGTGCCCGCGGTTGCGGCGCGGCGATGCCGGGGTGGGGGTTCCACCCGGCGCGCGTCGAGGATCCGGCCCCCATGGAAGAGCCAGCCCGCATCGGTCGACGCAGCCGGCCGCGCGCTCCGTTTCGGCCTCATTTCCGGCCCACCTCCCTCGCGACCCAGGCGATGTATTCTGGATTCCCGTCCGCGATCTTCAAGACGAGGATCTCGGCGACCCGGTCGGGATGGGTCTCGCGGATCCGGCGCACGGCGTCCCCGGCGCGCGCCGCGGTGGTCTTGCCATAGAGGAGGGTGCTCCCGTGCGCCAGTTCCCGCCCCTGCCAGGTGTAGAACGCGCGGGCGCCCCCCGCGACCGTGGCGCACGCGAGCACGTGCTCGCGCACGAGAAGCTTCGCGGCGCGCTCCGCGGCCGGGCGGCGCGGATAAGCCGCGAGGATCAGAACCGCCCGCGGCGCGGACTTACCGGATCGCCTGCGCCGGGCGCTCGCCACGCGTCCTCCCACCCATGCGCGCCTCGAGCGCGCGCTCGATCCGGTCCGCCGTGCGCTCCCAGGAGAATTCCTGGATCTTCGCCGTGCCCCGCGCCGCAAGCGCCCTCCGGCGCTCCGGGTCGCGAAGCAGGGGCTCGATGGCCCTGGACAGGACCCAGGACCACCGCCCCCAGCGAGCCACGGCCGCGGTGACGCCGTCGATCGCAAAATCTTCGGTGCCGCTCCGAGTACAAGCCACCGCGGCGCCGCAGGCCATGGCCTCGGCCGCGGTATTGCACCACCCCGCGCGGCGCTCCGCGCTCACAAAGAGGTCCGTTTCGCCGTAGAGGTCGGCGAGCTCCCGCTGCGTGGGGTTCAGCACCCACCGGTGCGGGATCCGCAGCATTCGCGGGAGCCAGGGCGCCGTTCCATCGGGGGGCGCGTCGAAGAGGGTCAGGCGGACCGGAACGCCGCACTTAAGCGCGGCGCGCTCGATCGCCCGGGCTGCGGCCCACGTCCCCTTGCGCCGGCGCGAGAGCCTGCCATAGACAAGGGCCTTGAGCGGCCCGTCGTCGGGCCCCCCGCCCGCCCCGGGGGAGCGCCTCGCGGCCCGAGGATCCGGATCGGGCGGGCGAAACCGCTCCACGTTGACTCCCCCGGCGGCATCCTCCGCGTCGACACCCTTTCTCGAGAGGTAGCGGCGCATTCCCGCGGAGTTCGCGAGCACGAGGTCCGCGGCCCGGACGGCCTTGTCCTCTCCGGGCGCTTTCTCGAGCACGGAGTAATAGACCCGGAGCGCACCCGGAGCGCGGCATCTCAGAAACAGCTCCGGATCGGGCGAGATCATGGCGTCCCAGGATCCGAGCGGAAGCTCGGCGAGCGGGAGAATCATCCCCGAGAAGGGCACCCACGGCCGCGCGCCCTCGCCCTCGGGCGCAAGGACCGCGACCTCGTGTCCGCGCCGGGTCCAGACTTCCCCCAGCTCGAGGAAGCGACGGATTCCCCCGTACACGCCCAGATGCGGCAGCGCCAGAGCGATGCGAAGCGGAGCCATGGGATCGCGGAGTTTACATTTGCCCTAACCGGACCGGGTCCACTAAATTAGGGAGCTATGGCCTCGAACGGGGATCGAAGCTCTACCGAGTGGCTGCGCTACATCACCTCGCTGCCCGGCGTCCCCGGACACGAGGAGGCTACGGCGCGCGAGCTGATGAAAGCGTTTCGCACGGTCGCCGACCGCGTCGAGCGGGATCGGATGGGAAGCGTGTACGCCTGGATCCAGGGGACGGGCAAGGCCCCTCGTCCCCGCGCCCTTCTGGCCGCCCACATGGACAAGATCGGTTTTCTGGTACGCGCCGTCGAGCCGGGAGGATATCTCCGGCTGACCGAGGTCGGCGGATTCGACAGCCGCACCCTTCCCGGCAAGGAGGTCTCGATCCATTCGAGCCCCCCCATGGCCGGGGTGTTCGCGACGCGCCCGCCGCACTTCCAGAAGCGCGGCGAAGCGGACCGCCCCATTCCGCTCGAGGAGCTTTACATCGACACCGGGCGCCCCGAGCGCGAGGTGAGGCGCAAGGTCCCCATCGGGACGATGGTAACCTTGCGCCAGTCGCCCGTGGAGCTCCTGGGCGATCGCCTCGCCGCGCCGGGGATGGACGACCGGGCCGGAGTGGTGGTGATGCTCCGCTCGCTGGAGCTCCTGCGCTCGAAGCGCCCCGCGTGGGACGTGGTCGCGGTCGCGACTGTGGAGGAGGAGTTCGGGATCGTCTGTCTCGGCGCGCGAACCGCCGCTGAGAATCTGAGACCCGATCTCGGTATCGCGATCGACGTGAGCCACGGCGACATGCCCGGTGCGCGCGAGGGAGACACAGTGCCGCTGGGGAGCGGGCCGGCGCTCTCGATCGGCGGAAACATTCATCCCCTCATCCTGGAAGACCTCAAGCGCTCCGCCCGCGCGCTCTCGATGCCCTATCGCGTGGAGCCCTGCCCGACCGGCTCCGGCACCGACGCGATGGACATCCAGATCGCGAGCTCGGGCGTCCCGACCGCCGTGATCGGTATTCCGTGCCGTTACATGCACACCGGCGTGGAAACCGTCGAGCCCCGCGACGTGGACCGCTGCGCGCATCTTCTCGCCCACTATCTCTCGGAGCTCTCCCTCGAGTGGCGGGCTGTCGAGGTCTTGAAATGAGCGTGAACGGAGCCCCTGCATTTCACGAAAGCCTCCTCGAGGCGATCTCGAACGCCCCGGGCGTCAGCGGCGGCGAGGAAGCGGTCCGCGCCATCCTCGCGGAGTACGCGCGCGACAAGGTGGACTCCCTCGAGGTGGACCCCATGGGAAGCCTCGTCGCTCGGATCGAGCCGGCCACGCGCGGCGGGCGCTCGGGGCGCCGGAACGGCGCGCGCGGAAGCGGCGCGAAGAAGGGCCCCCACGTCATGCTCTGCGCCCACATGGATGAGGTCGGACTCATGGTGACCGCGGTCGAAAAGGAAGGACGGCTGAGGTTCCGGCGCGTGGGAGGGATCGATCCGCGAATCCTTCCCGGCCAGGTGTTTCGGATCGGGATCGAAGGGACCCGCGCGGTTGTGGGCGCGCTCCCGCCGCACCTGGTGCCGCGAACGGAGCGCGACAAGGTCACCGCCGCGGACGATCTTTACCTGGACATCGGCGCGCGCTCCCGCGAAGAGGCGGAGGAGCGCGTTCCCGTGGGGTCCTACGCGGTCTTCGACACGACCTACGAGGCCTGGGGCACCACCCGCAAGGGGAAGGCTTTCGACGACCGCGCGGGATGCGCGGTGCTCGCGAGCTTGATCCAGCGCCGTCCTCCCGTCCCGGTGACCGCGGTCTGGAGCGTGCAGGAGGAAGTGGGGCTCCGGGGGGCGGCCGCGGCGGCCCGCCGCGTTCAGCCCGACCTCGCGATCGTCCTCGAGGGCACCGCCTCCGGCGAATCGCCGGGCGCTCCACCCGACGAGCAGTACCCGTATATGGGACGGGGCCCCGCGCTCACGGTGCAGGACCGCTCGCTCATGGTGCACGCGCGTCTTCTCGACGCGATCGAGGACACCGCCAGGCGCCATCGCGTGCCCACCCAGTGGAAGCGCCCCGGGGTGGGAGGCACGGACGCCGGCCGCATCGCGATCTCGGGATCGGGAGTGCCCTCCTGCAGCCTTCCTGGACGTGCGCGACGCTCAACGGGCGGTCACGCTGGTCTGGCACACCCTCGAAACCCTGCGAAAGGAGTGGCCGTGAGCCCTCGCACATCGCATCTCGACTCGCTGCTCCCGGCTCTCAGCGAGGCGTACGGACCCCCGGGCCGCGAGGCGGGGATTCGCGCGGCCCTCAAGCGCGCGATCCGCGGACTCGGTCCCGCGGGCGAGGACGCGCTCGGGAACGTGCACCTTCACATCCCCGGCAAGGGCGCGCGCCTCCTCCTCACCGCGCACATGGACGCGCCCGGAGTCATCGTGACGCGCGTGGACTCCTCGGGGTTGGTGCGGCTATCCATCCTGGGGCCGATGGCCGCCGCGGATTGGATCGGCGCGGTGGTGAGCCTGAACGGAAGCGGAGGCAGAGCATCGCGAGCCGGAGGGGGCGGCCCAAGCAGGGAGAAGAGCGCCTCGCTCGGAGTGGTGGGCTGGGACCGCCCCAAGGACATGAAGGACAGCCGCGAGATCGAGCCCGAGGCGCTCTATCTCGAAACCGGCCTGGGCGCGAAGCAGGCCGTGAAGCGGATCGCGGTCGGCGCCGTCGGCGCGATCCAGGACCGTGCCGAGAAGCTGGGGGATCTCTGGTGCGGCGGGAACCTGGACAACCGCGCCGGTTGTGCCGTTCTGGTGGCCGCGCTCCAGGGGGCGCGCGGGCTCCGGAACGACCTCCACGTCGTATTCAGCGCGCAGTCCGATCTGGGAGCGCGCGGCGCCGCGACGAGCGCTTTCGGGATCGACCCCGACGTGGCCGTGGTTCTGGACGTGGCCTTCGTGGGAGAATCGAAAGGCGGCGACATCGCGCTCGGGAAGGGCCCGTGTCTGGGTCTCAAGGAGGAAGGGTTTCTCCCCCACCCGGCCGCGCTCGACCTCGCGAAGCGCGCCGCCAAGGCGGCCGGTGTGCCGCACCAGTGGCTCATCCGCGAGTCAGGCGGCAGCGACGCGCGCGCCGTCCGCGCGGCGCGCTCGGGCGTGCCCACCGCGCTCGTGGCGATCCCGGCGCGGAAGACCGGAGGCCCGCGCGTGCTGGTCAACGCAAACGATCTCGAGCAGACCGTGAAGCTGGTGCGCAGGATCGTGACGACTCCCTACACGGGAGAGAAAGGCTCCAGATGAACGTCTCCTCGCGAGGTGTGAAGGCACAAGCGTCGCCGATCCGGCGTCTCGCCCCCTACGCCGATGCGGCGGTGCGGAGCGGAGCCAAAGTGTACTACCTGAACATCGGCCAGCCCGACGTCCCCACGCCCGAGATCGTGATGGAGCGGCTGAGGACCTACCCGGGAAAATACGTCCCGTACAGCCCGTCCGCGGGGATCCCGGAATTCGTCGAGGGTATGTCGCGCTACTACGCGCAGCACGGCCTCGAGGTGAAGCCCTCGGAGATGATCACCACGGTCGGCGGAAGCGAGGCGCTCCAGTTCGCGTTCTGGGCGCTCTTCAATCCCGGCGACGAGGTCATCCTCTTCGAGCCTTTCTATACCAACTACGCCACGATGGCGCTCCTGGCGGGCGTCGAGGTGAAGCCGATTCCGTGCGACGCGCGGACGGGATACCACCTCCCGCCGATCGAGGCGATCGAGCGCGCGGCGGGTCCGCGCACGAAGGGGATCCTAGTGTGCGCGCCGTCGAATCCGACCGGCACCGCCTACACGGCCGCCGAGGTGGACGCGATCTGTGATCTCGCGAAGCGGCTCGATCTCTGGATCGTCACGGACGAGGCCTATCGCGAGTTCATCTACGACGGCACGAAGCACGAGAGCCCGATGACGCGCTCCGCCGTCACGGAGCGCACCGTGCTGGTGGATTCGATCTCGAAGCGGCTCAACATGTGCGGCGCGCGCGTGGGCACGCTGGTCACGAAGAACGCCGGCGTCCGCGACGCGGCCTTGAAATTCGCGCAGGCGCGCTTGAGCCCTCCCACGCTCGGGCAGTGGGCGGGCGCGGTACTGGATCAGGTGCCCGCGTCCTATACCCAGGCCGTCGTGGCGGAGTACCGCAAGCGACGCGACCTCGTGCTCGAGGGACTGGCGGCCATCCCGGGCGCCTTCGCGCGTAAGCCGGAGGGGGCGTTTTATCTAATGGCCGAGCTGCCGGTCGCGGACGCGGAAGATTTCGTAATCTGGATGCTGAAGGAGTACCGGAAGGGGAACGCCACCGTCATGGTCGCCCCGGGCGACGGCTTCTACGCCACGCCGGGCCGCGGCAAGAACGAGATCCGCTTCGCCTACGTGCTCGAAACCGACGCGCTCCGGAAGTCGATGGACATCCTGCGCGGAGCGCTCGAGGCGTACCCGGTCAAGGTGGCGCGGTAGAAGGCGCGGGCCGTCCGGGTCGCTACCACTGGACCGGCGGACCGAATTTCTTCTCGAGGACGCCCCGGACCACCTTCACGAGCATCGGGATGCTCTCCAGGGCCACGATGTTCGTGACCACAACGAGATTCGGGTCCAGGGCGCGCCCCATGCAGGCGCCGAAGTGCTCGAACGCTCCCTTGCCGTCCGCCGGCCGCGAGTACTCCCGCAGGCGCTCCACCACGGTCACTTCGTGGGCAGAGATGGTCCCCTCCGTCGGGACTTCCACCTTGGAAAGGCCCAGGGAGCGGAGCTTCTCGGGCAGGTATCGAAGGAAGGAGATCCGGAACGCCTCCATGCGCGCGCGGTCCGGCTCGCGCCCGAAGAGGAGCTTGCGCCTCGTCAGGTAGTCCTTGAGCTCGTGCTCCAGCAGGAGCGCGCTCATGTACGCGATCGCCTCGAACAGGATGCGGCCCCTGTCCTCGTCGAACCAGCTTCGCGGCTCGCGCCCCAGATCGCTCGCCGAGGCCTCCGTCGCCTTGCGGTACGTCTTCGAGAGCCACTCGACATAACCCGCATCGCCGAGTCCCGCGACGGCCTCGTCGATCGTTTCCCTGGCGGCAAGCTCGAGGCTCGTGACGGCCATTGAAGGTACCCGCGGGGCCTACGAAAACAGCGCCCGCGCTCCCTGCCGCGCGGCCTCGATCCATTGTCCGGGGAAGATCCCCGCGCCGAGTGTCGCGACCGCGGTGACCAGGAGCGCCAGGCCGATCGCGACGGGGACGCGGATCGGAGGCAGCACCTCCCCAGGCTCGCGCATGTACATGAGCACGAGCAGGCGCAGGTAGTAGAAGATGGAGGTCGCACTGTTCAGCACCGCGATGACCGCCAGCCAGATGTGCCCCGTTTGCACGGCGGCGCCAAAGAGATAGAGCTTCCCGACGAATCCCACGGTGGGCGGAATCCCGGACAGAGAGATCATGAAGAGGGAGAGAGCCGCCCCGATGAGCGGATAGCGGAACCCCACGCCCGCGTAGTCGCGCAGCTCGTCCCCTCCCCCGCCTTTGTGCTCCAGCAGGATCACGACGGCGAAGGCTCCCAAGTTCATCGCCGTGTAGGCGATGAGGTAGAAAATGGCGCCGGAGCACCCCGCGTTCCCTCCCGCGACGAGCCCGATCAGCACATAGCCCGAATGAGCGATGCTGGAATAAGCCAGCATTCGCTTCACGTTCGTCTGGGCGATGGCCGCGATATTCCCCACCGTCATCGTGAGCGCGGCGATCACCGAGAGGAGCATGTTCCAGTCGCCGTGGATGGGACCGAACGCGACGAAGAACGTGCGCAGGAAGGCGGCGAACGCCGCGGCCTTGGGCCCCGCGGACATGAAGGCGGTAATGGGTGTGGGCGCCCCTTCGTACACGTCGGGGGTCCACATGTGGAACGGCACGAGAGCCACCTTGAAGGCGAACCCGATCAGGATCATGGCCATGCCGGCCAGGAGGAGGCCCGCCGGGAAGGCACCCTCCGCGTTGGTGAGGGCGTCGGCGATCCGGCCCAGGTTGGTCGTGCCGGTCGCGCCGTAGGTGAGCGCGATCCCGTAGAGCAATATCGCCGAGGCGAACGCTCCCAGCAGGAAATACTTCATCGCCGCCTCGTTCGAGGCTTCGGAGTCGCGGCGGTAACCGGCCAGGATGTAGAGCGCGATCGAGAGCACCTCGATGCCGAGAAAGAGCGTGATCAGATCGAGGGCCTGCGCGAGGAGCATCATGCCCGAGGTGCAGAAGAGGATCAGCGCGTAATACTCCCCTTGCTCCACGTTCTCCGAGCGGAGGAAGGGCTCTGACAACAAGATTGTCACGAACGTGCTCGCCAGGAACAGGAGGTTGAAGAGGGTCGTGAGGTCGTCGAGCACGACCATGTCCGCGTAGCCCCGCTGCTCCTGCCCCCACTGTCCCAGGGCGACCGCGAAGGCCCACGCGACTCCCGCCATCGCGATGTAGGCGGTCCAGTGTCTCCTGGCGTGCGGGAGGATCAGGTCCGCGATCAGGACCAGGAACCCCACGCCGCACACGATGAGGAGCGGCGCGATCATCCCAATCGGTGCGTCGACCTGGATCAGCGGGCTCATGGCGTCCCCTCTCGGGCCGCGGGAGCGGCAGCCGGCGAAGCGGCCGTGGCGACCGGCGAAGCGGCCGTGGCAGCGGGCGGAGCGGGCGCCGGCGTCATCAGGGACGGCGCCGTCCGCATCGAGATTGTCCGCGCCTGGGCGCGCGCCAGAAGCTCCGAGACCGAGACGTCGAGCTTTCTCAAGAACAGGTTCGGATAGACCCCGATCCAGACAATGAAGAAGATCACGGGGGCCAGCGTCCAGAACTCGCGCTTCGAAATGTCGGGCAGCCCGCGGTTCTTCTCGTTCGTGATCGGTCCGAACATCACGCGCTGGTACATCCAGAGAAGATAGACGGCGGCGAGGATCACCCCGAGGGCCGCGATGGCGCTGACCAGGGGCCCCCACGGCGATTCCCCGCGGAACGCGCCCAGGAGAATCAGGAACTCTCCGATGAAGCCGTTCAGCCCGGGAAGCCCGATGCTCGCGAGACACGCGATCATGAAGAGCGCCGCGAACCAGGGCAGCGTCGCCGAGAGCCCGCCGAAGTCGGATATCTCGCGGGTGTGGCGGCGTTCGTAGAGAATGCCGACCGCCAAGAACAGGGCGCCTGTGGAGAGGCCGTGATTGATGCTCTGCAATATTCCCCCCGAGAGGCCCTGCGTGTTCCAGACAAAAAGACCCAGCATCACGAATCCCAGGTGGCTCACCGAGGAATAGGCCACGAGCTTCTTCACGTCACGCTGCACCATGGCGACCAGGGCGCCGTAGACGATCCCGATCAGCGCGAGCCCCACAATCCAGGGCGTATAGCTCAGCGCCGCGTCCGGGAAGAGCGGCATGGCGAACCGGAGGAAGCCGTACACGCCCATCTTGAGCAGCACACCCGCCAGGATCACGCTCCCCGCGGTGGGCGCCTCGACGTGGGCATCCGGGAGCCAGGTGTGGAACGGGAACATCGGAACCTTGATCGCGAAGGCCAGCGCGAAGGCCCCGAAGAGCCAGAGCTGCGCCTGCTGGGAGAGCGGTGTGTCGTAGAGGGCCAGGAGATCGAACGTATAGGCGCCGGTCGCCTGGTGGTGCGCGAAGTAGAGGTACAGGATGCCCACGAGCATCAGAAGGCTTCCCGCCACCGTGTACAGGATGAATTTCACCGCCGCGTAGACGCGGCGCGGTCCGCCCCAGACCCCGATCAGGAGATACATCGGGATGAGCATCGTCTCCCAGAAGATGTAGAAGAGGAAGAGGTCGAGGGACGCGAATACCCCGATCATCCCCGTCTCGAGCAGGAGGAACGTCACCATGTAGGCCTTCACCCGGCTCGTGATCGCGGAAAAAGAGGACAGGATCGAGACCGCCGTGAGGAGCGTCGTGAGCAGGATGAGCAGCATGCTGATCCCGTCCACACCCATGTGGTAACTGATCCCCAGCTCGGGCACCCATGGAGCCTGCTCCACGAACTGCATGCCGTGATGCGTCGAATCGAATAGCGTGAAGAGTGGAATCGAGGCCGCGAAGGTGATGAGCGAGACCAGGAACGCGCCGACGCGCACCGTGCGGGGCTTCGAAGCCGGCAGCAGCAAGATCAGGAGCGCCCCGACCGTCGGGAAAAAGGTCAGGAACGTGAGGATCGGCACGCCGAGGATGGTGTAGGTCGTCACCGAAGCGCGAGGTAGCCGATCACGACCACCGCCCCCAGCGTGAGAATCAACGCGTAGACCTGAACGTAGCCAACCTGGGCCTGCCGCAAGAGCACCGAACCGCCCTGGATCATGCGGCCCACGCCGTTCACCGCCCCGTCGATCACGGCGGCGTCGAAGTCCTCCCAGAGCTTCACCGACCACCGGTACAAGGGCTGCACGATCAGAGCGTCGTACGCCTCGTCCACCCAGTACTTGTTGAAGAGAGTTCTGTAGATCCCGCGCGCCTGCTCCGCCAGACGGCGCGGGATCGCGGGATCGGCCACGTAGAAGCGGTACGCGACGAAGATACCCACCAGCGCGACCGCGAGCGAGATGAGCATGAGCAGGATTTCTGCGCCCTCCGCGCCCGCGGCATGTGCCGCAGGCATGAGCGCCGCCGCGTCGGCGAAGACCGGCTCGAGAAACAGGTCGAGACGCTGCCCTCCCTGCACGAGCGGCAGCTGGACGAAACCGCCGACCGCGCTCAGCACGGCGAGGATCATGAGCGGAAGGACCATGCTGTTCGGCGACTCATGGATGTGCTGCTTGGCTTCCGCCGGGACACGCGAGGGACCGTGGAACGTGAGGAAGTAGAGCCGGAACATGTAGAACGCGGTCAGGAAGGCCCCGATGATGCCGGCCATCCAGAGCATCGGCCCGCCCCGAAGCCATGTCTGGTAGAGAATCTCGTCCTTACTGAAGAAACCCGCAAAGGGAAACACGCCCGCGATCGCCAGAGTCGCGACGAGCATCGTGATGTGCGTCTTCCGAAGATGCGTCCTGAGCCCGCCCATCCTCCAGAGGTCCTGCTCCCCGGAGAGCGCGTGGATGACGCTGCCGGCCCCAAGGAAGAGGAGCGCCTTGAAGAAGGCGTGCGTCATGAGGTGAAAGATTCCCGACGCGAAGGCGCCCACGCCGCAACCCACGAACATGTAGCCGATCTGGCTGATGGTGGAATAGGCGAGCACACGCTTGATGTCGTTCTGGACGAGCGCGATCGTGGCCGCGAGGAGCACCGTGGCGATGCCGATGATCGCGACGACGTTCAGCGCCACCGGCGACAGGAGATAGAGCACGTGGCAGCGCGCGACCATGTACACGCCCGCCGTGACCATGGTCGCGGCGTGGATGAGCGCGCTCACCGGGGTTGGTCCTTCCATGGCGTCCGGGAGCCACACGTAGAGTGGAATCTGGGCGCTCTTGCCGGTCGCTCCGAGGAAGAGCAGCAGCGCGATCGCGGTCGCGACGGGGGTCCCCACCGCGAGCCGCTGCGGCGCCTGTGCGAACACGGTCGCGAAGTCCACCGAGCCGAACGTCACGAAGATCAGGAAGATCCCAAGAAGAAATCCCCAATCTCCGATCCGGTTCACCACGAACGCCTTCTTCCCGGCCTCCGCCGCCGCGGGACGTTCGTACCAGAAGCCGATCAGGAGATAGGAGCAGAGCCCGACCGCCTCCCAGCCGAGGAACATCAGCACGAAGTTGTCCGCCAGGACCAGCGTCAGCATCGAGAACATGAACAGGTTCAGGTAGGCAAAGAAGCGTCCGTACGCCTGCTCGTGACCCATGTACCCGGTCGAATAGACGTGGATCAGGAATCCCACGCCCGTCACGACGAGCATCATCACCGCGCTCAAGGGATCCAGCGCGAAGCGCACCTCGGCGTGAAAATCGCCCGACTGGATCCAGGTGAAGAGCGCCTGGGTAACGCGCCGCGCTTCGGGGGGGAGCGCGAGCAGCCCGGCGAAGCAGCCGACCGCGATCAGGAAAGAGATTCCCGCCGAGCCGACGCCGATCGCGCTCACGACCTTCCGAGGCAGCTTTCCGGCGCCGACCCCGTTCACAATCGCGCCGAGCAGCGGAATCAACGGCACGAGCCAGAGAAGCGAGAGATCCACGCTATCCTTTCAGAAGATGCACGTCGTCCACGTTCGCGGTCTCCCGATTCCGGAAGATCGCGACCAGGATCGCGAGGCCCACGGCCACTTCCGCGGCCGCGACGGACATCACGAAGAAGACGAATATCTGACCGTCCATCTGCCCGTGGAATTTCGAGAACGCCACGAAGCTCAGGTTCACGGCGTTCAGCATCA
>WNFT01004527.1_pt1 | contig 12129 bp, 10 predicted proteins | sample 5400191 | NCBI WGS metagenome assembly WNFT01 (sample SAMN13153359, study PRJNA577476) | soil metagenome | isolation source: 80 cm saprolite under Madrone tree | place: USA:California | collected 2016-06-14
CTTCCCCAGTTCGCCGGCAGCGGCTCGAACAGCCTTTAAGATATTTTGATAGCCCGTGCACCGGCAGGTATTGCCCGCGATACCCCTCCGAATTTCTTTTTCGCTGGGCTTGGGCGTTTTCGACAACAGGTACACGGTGGAGAGCAGCAGCCCGGGCGTGCAAAAACCGCATTGCAGCCCATGGCACTCCGCAAACGCCTGTTGGACGGGATGCAATTCGCCGTTCTTGGAAAGTCCTTCGACGGTAATGATTTCGCCGCCCTCGGCCATCGGTGCAAACACCGTGCAGGATTTAACTGTGTGACCGTTCAGCAGGACGGTGCAAGCGCCGCAATACGTAGTGTCGCAGCCGATATGCGTTCCGGTAAGGTTGAAATGCTCGCGTAGCAATTCCACGAGCAGGGTCCGCGGTTCGACCAGCGCCTCCCGCGGCTCTCCGTTGACGCGAACGCGCACCAGAATTTTTTCAACGTCCGACATATTCGTGCCCCGCCTCAACTTGATCCCCGCGCGCCCGCCGCACCGCGATTCCGAAGGCCCGCTTGACAAGAGCGGCGATCAAGACGCGTTTGTAATCCGCGGAGCCTCGCATGTCGTCTTGAGGTTCCGCGGCCGCGCGCGCCGCTTCGGTGGCGCTCTCGATCCTCTTCTCCTCGAGTTTCTTCCCTCGCAAAGTTTTCTCCGCCTCTTTTGCGCGAATCGCAGTCAGTCCAACGCAGCCAAGTACAATCCTCACATCCTTGCAAGTGTCGTTGTCTCCGAGCGTGAGCTGGACCGCCACGCTAGCCGTCGCATAGACGGGCGCGCTGCGCTTGAACGCCAGATAGGCTCCGCCGCTATTTTTCACCGGCTGTTTGACAATAACTTCGCTGATCAGTTCGTCGTGTCCGAGAACCGTGGTGTAAGCATCTTTGAAAAAATCATCGAGCGCGATGGTCCGCTCTCCCGACGGCCGGGAGCATCGCACCGACGTGTCCAAGGCTAGCAGGACCGCGCCCCAATCTCCGCTAGGGTCCGCTTCCGCAAGAGATCCGCCGATCGTCCCTTGATTGCGCACCTGCACGTCCGCGATGCCCGCCGCGCAATCGTGAACGATGGGAATGGACGAAGCGGCGTCCGATGCTTCGATGTCCGCGTGACGCGCCAAAGCCCCGAATCGCAGTTGGCCGTCGCTGCGCCGGATTTCACTCAGTCCCGGAATGAAATTGATGTCCACCAGCGCGCTGGGACGTGCCATGCGCATCTTCATCAACGGAATGAGGCTTTGCCCCCCGGCAATCAGCCGCGCCTCCTCGCCCAATTGCTGCAAGAGTTTGGAAGACTCCAGAACCGAGCCGGCGCGATGATACGAAAAAGGATGCGCGTACACGATGTTTTCCGCTTGCCTCTTGGGATGGCGAGTGTCCGCAGTTGGACCGCGGCAAAAATCAATGGTTGTAGTGCGGGCGCATTCTATTGCGAATGGAGCGGCGAGGCAAGGCGAAACGCCTGTTTCGCTTCCAGCTGACGAAAAAATAGACGACTTCAAGCCTGGCGTTTAGCCACTGACTCATCTATGCTGCCGCAGCCTTGCGATGAGAAGACGTGAAAAAATCTTTCCGATTATCCTGGCGGCGGGCCCCTCACACCATCTTCCATTTCCAAAGCCGCTGGCGATGTTCGGCGGAAAAACAGCGTTGGCTATCGCGATTGAAAACTGCTCGCAACTCGAGCGTCCCCTTGTCGTCCTGGGCTACGATGTAGCGCGCGTCCGTCGCGCAGTTCCCCGCGCAGCACGTATTGTATGGAATCGTGGCTGGCGCCGGGGCCAGATCAGTTCACTCCGCCGCGCGCTAAAACAGATTCCTGCGGATGCCTCGTTCTTGATCTATCCGGTGGACCATCCCCTCCTGAAACGGAAAACGATTCAGCAATTGATTGGCGCGTTCCGAACTCGCGAGGAAAAGCAGGAGATTGCCATACCGCGGCATGGAAGACTCTACGGCCACCCAGCCATCGTTGCCGGGAAACTGCGGGCGGAGTTCTTTAAGTCCAAAACCGCGCGCGACGTAATTTATCGTCTTCCTTCCCGAGTGCGGGCGATAGAAGTCCAAACGCGCGCCATCTTCACGGATTTCGATACGCCGGAGTCCTACCGGCTGTGCCTTCGTAAATTCAAATCGGGAAAAAGGATTAGTATTCCGTGACCGCTATTCTGAGGGAGCTTCGCGACCCGCCATGCCCAGCGTAATCCCGAACAGCGCGGCAATTACCAGCACCGATCCGAGAATGGCGATCCCCCGCGGGATCGCGCCGTGATCGAAGGTCTGCAGCAAAACTCCCAAAGGGAAAATCGCGGCTCCCCCCAGAAGTGCGGATGCCAGCACCAGCTTGTGACGTTCCGCAAGTCGGACGCGATCGAACGCAATCCCCACGACGATCAGCAACATCGCCAATCCAATCCAGTGACCATGAACATCCACTTGCCGATCATAGATATATTTCGCTTCCTTGTAGTTGCGGAATGCGATCTTGGCAGCGCCAAGGTTTCGACTCGCCGAAGCATCGAATGCCGTCGCGAGCGAACCGCCAATCCCATTCAATGCCTGGTGCTCCGCAAAAACCGCGTACCACAAGCCATAACCCATGCCCCACAGCGCCAGTGCGATGCCGCCCACAATCAGAAGCCGCCTGCTGCCGCTCATCGCACATCTCCCGCCTGCGAATCAAGCTCGCTGGTGTAGCGAAGAATTCCGATCCACATCGCGAACAGCGCAACGATCACCAGCAAGCCTCCAAAGTCCGCTAGCCCGCCAGCCACCAGCCCGAACCTTAATTCCATCAGCACACACACGGGAAGCAACACCGAACCGAGAATCAAAACGTACGCCCATCGCAATTTCCAGCTCTCCCGCAAACGAACGTAAGGCTGAAAAAACGCCAGCATCATCGCCAAAAGCCCAAACTCGATACTGTGTGCGTGCGCGGCGATCTTCACGGCTTTATCACCCTGCAGTTGTCCATAAGCTTCCAGCGATCGGTCGACCATACCGGCATCGTTTGCCGCGGCCGCCTTCGCCATCTCGCCGAGGATGGAAGAATCGAGCGCTTCATGACGATAGAGATCGACGCCCGCGTAATACGCGCCATGCAGGAAACCAGCGAGGACCAGCACCATGCCGCCGCTAAGCAGCAAGCGGCCCGCCACGCTGCGGTCAGAGAGCAGCCCATCCTTTACAGGCGCTGGTGCATGGAACCGAAAATGCTTCACCAGACCCAGGAGAAACCCCAGAGTGGCAAGGATCACCAGCAATCCACCGAAGTCCGCAAAAATGCTGGCCCAGCCAATCGTTTGCAGCGGGCTATGCGCGAGCCCGACATAATGAATGAGAAAAACGCCCACCGGTAGCAGCGTCGCTCCGGCGAGGAATAGCCACGCAAATCCTCGTTTTGCTTTTTCCTCAAATGCGATCCATGGCTGAAGGATCGCGAGCATAAGTGCCAGATATCCAAAATCGATCATGTGGACGTGGGTGTCCACCTTGGTTCCGCGATTTTCCAGAAACGCGCCGACGTCCTGAAAACTGGCGAGAACTGCGGCATGATCCCCAGCCAGGGCAGCATGCGCGGCCGCCGCCAAGCTGGCGCCCACGCGCGCCGCATTCTGGTGCAACACAAACACCGCAAAAATGTCCCCGAACAGCATGCCAACAAGGATGAGACCGATTCCGCCGAGCACGAGCAGACGTCGCGCGCTCAAGGGAGCAAAAGACGACGCATACAATTTGTGTGTCTTTTCGCTAAACGAGGACTTGGAGAATCCCATAGCGGTTTGTCGCAGCTCTCGCTTGCTATGACTCCCGAAAAAGAGGCTGGCTGCGGCGCTGGGCCGCGGCCAGCCCCCGAAACAAATTGATCAGAAACTAAATTTCAGCGCCAGCTGAATCTGCCGCGGATTGTTTACTGCCCGCGGTGTTCCATAGTACTGATTTGGAGAACCTTCGGGGAAACCGGAGGACGTCGCCGGGCAACCACCTGTACCAGCACTAAATGGGCAGAAATCCGCGGCGCCGTAAACCGTGTTGAAGTAGCGAACGTTTAAGGTGTTGGAGAGGTTGAACGCTTCGGCGATGAATTCGAGGCTGCGTTTCTCGCGGAAATCAAACTTGCGAGAGGCGCGTACATCCACGGAACGGAAATTGTCGCCGATGAAGGTATTGCGCGGCTCGATGCCTACGCGGTCGTTGTTTCCGAAAATGTCGCCGTTCGCGTCGAATCCAGCAAACTTCGTGAAGCGCATCGGCGATTGAATGGTGGTAATAATGCCAAACAGAAAGTCCCGCGCGAAAGGGTTCCATGTTTTGGGGGTCGTTACCGTCGCGTTGAGCACGATCCGGTTCCGGACATCGTCGGAAGACAACGCGCGCTCCTCGCGGAAATTTTGGCTGTCCTGTGGAATCAGCACGAAGCTGGGATTCGGGCCATTGTCGATGGACTTCGACCAGGTGTAGCTGATGCCGTAGGAAAAGTTATGTGCAAGGCGCTTGTTCACGTTGATTAGAAGCCCGTCGTACTGCGAATCCCAGCGCGAGGTTGCCTCAAAGTAGACAGCGTAAATAGTGGGGAAACCAGGCGCGCCGCTACGCGATCCTGGGATTCCAGGAGCCGCAAAGTACGTATTCTTGAGCCCTGCCCTGCCCTGCGAGTCGTGGACCAGCGCCTGCCCGGACGGGTCCGGTTGATTTACGTTGAAGAAGCTGCCAAGGTGCACGCCGCGAACGTGCAGCCCGCTGATGCTGACGGTTGTGTCTGGCAGCGGCTCGAATTCTACCGCTAGACTCGCCTGAATTCCGTACGGATTTTTGTGATCCTTCACGAAGCGTACGATTGTGGCGTCCCCAAAGAAACCGCAACCGGAAACCGTTCCACCGGGACAGAAACCCAGCGGTGCCGCATCAGGGTACGCCCCCCCGAGCATGTCACCCAAAGCGATGGAAGTAATATTCGGCGCGCTCGCGAAGGCGAAGAGCCGCGTCTTGGCATCCAGCGAATCTTCAAACGGCCGGCCTGGATATTTTCCATTTGTTCCGCCGCACGAAGGTAGCTGACAGGCAAGCAGCGGTGCTGGAATCATGCCGTGAAAGAGTCCAAAGCCGGCGCGGACAACCACGTGACGAGTCGTTCCGACGTTGTACGCGAGGCCCAAACGGGGATCGAAATTCTTCCACTGCGTGTCGAGGACGTTCGAAGGCCAAGTCTCCCACTCCCAACGCAAGCCGCCGTTAAGGGTGATGCGGCTGGTCGCACGCCATTTGTCCTGGATGTACAGGCCATTATAAGTATGGTTCAGGGTACCTTTCGCCTCATTGCGGATAGCAGGTGAGATTCTGCCCCCTTGAAAGACCGCTGGGTCAAAACTGGGTTCCGTGAAGTTGGGAGCCAGGAAGCGCTCGAAGAACAGCACGAATGGCGAACCCGCTTCCAAGCTAAAGGGACACTGGCTCGCGAAGATGCAGCCGAAATCACCTTCGAAGGGATAGAAGAGGGGAAAGGATTCGGTGGTGCGCACGAAATTGTAATTGCCGCCAAAGCTGATCGTATGGCGGTCGCGGCTAAGCGTGACATTGTCGACCACTTCGAAGCGCGATTCACGGTAGAAATCCGGATTGCCCCGGTTTACCCCGGTCGTGAAGGTGTTGGAAACTTCGAGGTGTGGCTGCGTGGTGACCGTCGGGAAATCAAACGATCGCCGTGCAAATTGCATACGCAACTCATTCACCAGCTTTGGATTGACTACAGAAGCGAGGGTGCCGGCAATTGACTGATCACGATAGAAATTGTTCTTGAACGCAGACGGCAAGTCGAATCCGTCATTGAGCGGCGACTGGTTCAGCAGGCGTCCATCATTAACGAAATAGCGGACGAACAAATTCTGGTTTGTTCCGATACTGCGATCAAGGCGGACAAAACCGTTGTCGGTGTCATTCGTGCGCAGGACGCTGCCGAGATTCGGCTCGACAGGAAGGTTGAAAGAAGTCTTGAAATTATTGATGGAAGTGATGTTGGTGAGGACGGCGGAATTATAGAAAGGCGACTCGCCGCGGCGCTGCGCCTCGTAGTTCGCGTACAGGAAGGTCTTGTCCTTCTGAATAGGCCCGCCAATCGCCGCGCCGAATTGGTTTTGCCGCAGCACATGCGCGCCCGTGGCTTGCAACAGATTAATCGCGTCCAGCTTGTTGTTCCGGAAATACTCGTAGAGGCTCCCGTGCCAATCGTTCGTCCCACTCTTGGTGATGATATTGACTATACCGCCGACGGCGCGTCCAAATTCTGTGGAGTAATCCGAGTTGATTACGCGAAATTCCTGAACCGATTCCTGCGGCGGCGTCCCGCGCTGGATCCCCGAAGCCGTTGAAATATCGTCGGCGCCATCCACGGCGATAAAGTTGTAGTGGATATTCTGCCCCGCGAAAGAGAGCTTAGTCACCGGCTCGACAATTACATCCGTGCTACCTGAGGTCGTGTCCCCAATGGTCACGGACGGCGAAAGAAGTGCGAAGCTGATGAATTCCCGGCCATTTACAGGCAAATTGACAATCTGGCGCTCCGTAATCACGGTACTTACCTGGGTCCTCGTCGGTTCCACCAATTCTGACGTTGCGTCGACCTCTACTCTTTGCGCCACTTCACCGGGTGACAGCGCGAAGTCGAGCGCCGCGGACTGCCCGACTTGCAAGGTAATGTTTTTTGTTTGCTTCCCAAAACTGGTGAATACCACTGTCACCGCGTACTCGCCAGCCGGAAGGGCAGGAATCGTGTACTCTCCTGTGTCGGAGGTTTGCGCCGACCGCGAGAACCCCGTCGCGGCATTGAGGACTGTAACGGTGGCTTTGGCGATACTTCCGCCGGAAGCGTCCGTGATTCTTCCGAAAAGTGTTGCCGATACGGCCTGACCGGAAGCATCCGTCGCATTGAAAGAAAGCAACGCAAACAAGAATGCAAACGAGCAGACCAGTAAAACCGTCATCCGCTTGATTCGGTCCATCACACCCTCCCCCGGAAGAATCATCTACCTGCAACGAACGTTTCAATGTTCGACGGTTTATAACACGCGATAGTTAGTGTCAAGCCTAGAGTAGTCAAAACAAATCCCTTACGTGCTCGAAACACCGCGCAAAAGGAGGGCCTCAGGGGTCTTGTTAGGCATCGTGACGACTCACGTCGCTGCACGCCGTCGGACCGCGCATCGGAAAATCAGCGCGGCACTCGATCGGCATTCTGGTTGAAGAGGCCGCAGACGAAACTTGGTGGATGGATGCGGGACACCCAGTTTTTCCTAAATTTCAACGCGCAACAAATTTAGATGGTTCGAATCTCAGACGAACTGGGCCAGGATCGCACACTCAAATTTAGCCTGGGGATATAGAGTGCAAAAAATATGCCGTGAGAGCGCACTTTGAGAAGCATCCGAGCCACTTCCCTTTCTTGACTCCATCCGTTCGAAAGACGAATGCATTCGAAAGACACAGGAATTCGAAACCCGGGCGGACTCGAATACCGAGCGGATTCGATACACGAACGGTTTAGAAAGACGCACAATTATTGTTTCAAGCAGGCCGCGACGCGGCCCGTGGCGAAAGCTCTTCAGCTTCGAACTTGTCCGCTCGGCCGGGAACTCTAAGCCGCCTTTGCGCTTAGCTTTCCGCTGCAGCACGAGCAGTGCGGCAGCCTGTTCATCCATTGCGCGCCCAGTGCGTGGCGCGGCAACGGGCTACTCGCAGACCATTTGCCGCCGCACTGCGGACACTTGCTCAGGATAAAGCGGGGGGATGCTAATCGCTTTCCGTCCACACGTACATCCAGGACAAAACGGCAATTCGGATTTTCACAAAGTAGATAGTGGTTCATGCCGGGTGCCTCCTTGAGGGAGGCATAGGGTTAACTCCGCCCGGTTCGAAGGTCAATACCGTAGAAATACAATAGGCTGCCGCAATCTGCATGGTCGGCACGTCTATATTGTATAAATACGTAAGGGCAGCCGCGCTCCGCCGGTCGGGGCTAACGACCTGCGGCGGGCACCGTGATTTAGGCTTCAATGAGTTTGTGACGGACCGCGTAGCGAACCAGCTCGGCCACCGAATGCAGCTTGAGCTTTGCCATAAGTCTGGCCCGATACATCTCCACAGTTCTGGTACTGAGCTCCAGGACGGCCGCCATTTCTTTGTTGGCTTTGCCTTCGGCTAACAATTTGATCACCTGGCGCTCCCTCGGACTCGGAATGCCCCCATCGTCCTCGTTGGACTGGGAAAATTCCGGGCGCTCGCTCAGATCCACTTCACGTTCCAATGGCTGGGCCACTGGAAACGAGTAACGTTGGTCGGTTGCCGTGATCGCCGAATAAGGTGAAGCGTGCATCAGCGCGGTTTCGATGCGCATTTCCAATAGATGGCATCGCAGCGACATGGAACACCGAAGCAGATCAAGGGACTTTTGAAGCATCTCCGCGGACTGTGCGGTTAGATCGGTGAATTCTTCGCCGGGATTTTTGCTTTCGGCAAGAACAGGCGCGCGCTTCTTCTCGGCAAGATGACAAAGCCGCTGTTGTAGTTTTCTCTTGCCGTTAGCGCCAAAAAACAGGCCGGCGATCAGGCGTACTTCCCTGTCGGCTCCTTCGATCGGGACAAAATTCACAACCAGATATATCTTCTGCGGACTCCTGGGTAACGAGACCGCCAACTCGACGTCTGACACCGGCTTGCCCGTGGTCCACGCCCGCTGAAACGCAGGCTCGATCTGCGCGGCATAGCTGCCGAAAATCTGCCGCATGGTTTTGCCGATGTGAATCTCGGGCAGCGCACCGCACATCGAAGCGAATGCCTTGTTCTTCAGAATGCAGCAAAGATTGCTGTCGTAGATTTCCACGCCGACCGTGGAATTGTTGAGGACGAGGGCCAGCCCCGGCGTGGCTGCGCCAAAGACCTCGCCGAACGCAGGCGCGGGTGGTTCGATCAAGGCCGTATTATCGCTTTTGAACATTGGTCCGCTGATGGAATCGGAGTTCATCCGATCCGTTCCCTCCGGCCCTGCACGCCGCGAGTGAATTCTCTCTGCGTCCAGCCGCGAGCGCCATTCAGCTTCGCTCCATGAAATAAATGTCGATATTGCTAAGGGACAGATTTGGTGAATTTATATACTTAATATGCTATTCCTGTCAATACCTTGCCTAGGACAGAGACACCCTGTTCCCGCATCGTGGACCTCAAGTCCGGCTGCCGGCACGAATTGGATTGCCCAATTCCGAACACATGGAAGCAAAACCGCCGCGTTGTCCGCTGTTTCGCTTCTAGGCAGGATCACCTGCCTTTGAGGTGGAACTGTTCGTGATGGTGATCACCGCACCGTCAATCTTGTTCTCCAGCGTGCGATAGGGCAGGATTCTGAGCCGGTAGCAGACTCCTTTCGCATCTCTAAGCTCACTTTCCAGCGTCCGATAATTGGTCATCACTTGCAGTACCAGCGACTGGAACTGCGGAATGTCGATCGTCGGGTTGATGTTCAAGAGTGCACGGCCAATGTCCCCGGGGATCAGGCTAAAAAACTTCTGGGCTTGGGGCGTGAACCGCCGGATGGTCAGGTCGCTGCCAACAATGATCACGGCGACATCAATGCTCTCGAAGATGTTCATCAAATCGCTGTTGGCCTGGGTGATTCCCTGATTGCGACTGCGCAATTCGTCGTTGACGGTGCTTAATTCCTCATTTGCGGACTTCAGCTCCTCATTCGTAGCTTCCTGAGTTTCGATGACGGATTGGAGATACTCTTTCGTTGTGGCCAGCTCCTGTTCGAGCCTAGAAATTTTCCCGGACTCAGCTTTCGACCTTTTGCGGGAAAGGATTCGGCCGGATGCGGCGGCGTGCTCCCCCTCCGGCGCCGCATCCTGAATCTTGTGAGTGTGGTCTTCCGTCGCGAACAAACTTCTCGCGGCCTCCAGTTTGGAGGCCCGGGGTCGCGGGGTCCGTTTCTTCGGCTCTGACTTCATGGCGTTGTCTGCAATCCTCCACTGAGAACGAGTGCCGCGCCTGGCGGCGACTCTCTACTCGAACTGCTTTCGGAACACTGCGAACTGGTGCCGCAATTCGGCAATCTCTTTCTGAAGATCTGCGATTTTCTCTTCCAGAGTGGCGATGCGCTCGTCATCGGCGTTGAGACTGGCGGCAGTAGCTTCGGATGCGGGCCTAGCGTCGCCAGCTTCCACATCGCCAGAGAGGAGATGGGCGTAGCGCGCCTCTTTGGTGCCGGGCTGCCGGGGGAGAACCTTGACGAGCGGCGGTTCGCGCTTCATCAGATGCTGCAGGCTGGATTGCACGGCGCTAAGATCGTCGAAGGAGTGCATGCGCTCGGCGCGGGTGCGAAGTTCGCCCGGCGTTTGAGGACCGCGCAAGAGCAGGACGCAGAGAATGGCGATTTCGTGGCGGTAAAAGTTGAAGGCCTCCTGGAGACGGTGTTCATACTTGGTAACGCGGCTGTCCGCGGCGCTGACGGAGCGGACGAGGGATTGCTCGTCCAAAGAATGGAGCGCCTGGCGGACGGCGGACTCGTCCAGATTCATGGCGGGTTCGCGGTTCGATTTCTGGTTGCAAGCATTGACGAGGGCGTTCAGGGAGAGTGGGTAATATTCGGGAGTGGTGATCTCTTTTTCGACGAGGGAGCCCAGGACGCGGCATTCGATTTCGTTCAGGAGGATGTTCACGGGGTGGAATGATACAACGATCGGTGCCCCCGAGAGGCTCTGGGCAGGCCGGTGAAAAGATATGTGGTGAGCCGCTTGGCTCAGTTCGGAGCTTGTGGTCGCAGCCTGCAGAGGACGCGGGGCTCCTGACCGCTTTTTCGTCAACCCGCTGGGCAAATTGTTCCTCCCTGTGGAGTTGCCGACGGAATTAATGGAATACTTTAGGAATCTAGCGGCGGGACCCCCTACACCCCCCATCCGACGCGTGAATGTCAAAACAAAGGGGATAGAAAATGGGCAATTTGTAAGTATATGAAAAGAAGCAGCGAGGATGATAGTGGTGAGCGAAGGGTGTCGAATTCCAGAATGGGAATTTTTGGTATACACCCCGGTTGTTTTCGTAAGAGTGACAAATACAGGACTTACGGGATACGGAAAATGAAAAAGTGCGGAAGTGCATGAAAAGAAAGGGCCGGAAAAATGGTGTGTGAGCGGTGATGAGTGGAGAGTGACGGAGAAGTTCAAGCAAGACTCTAGGAATGGAGACGCTTGCGCTAGGGACACCTGGCAATTTACGTAAGAGCACATTCTAAAAGAGTTGCAGACGTCCCGGTTCGTAAATGCAGGTTCCAAGGAAGTTGTTTGGTCGTGGTGGCGGAAGTGAAGTGCACACAGAGGAGTGCCAGGGAAAGAGGCCGAGAGACAGAGGCTTTGATCGGCAAACACACGGAAGAATACCACAAAAGTATCCTGCGTGTCCATTACTTTCTAAGTATCATTCGAACGGCGCCGTAAGTCGTTGAAAGACTTGCGGATTGAAAGAGTTGAAGGGCAAAATTGCCGTCTGAGCGGTCCCGACCAGTGAGAACGGCGTGTGAGATCTCCTGGTCAGCCCAGCGGCGTACGCCCAAGCCCCTTGCTCAAGACCAGATGGGGGGTTGCAACGTCAAAGGGATTGGTGAGAGATTCGGGGTGGAAGGATGTGAAAGGCTAAGTTTGTCCGAAGGCGGGACGGGTAATCCCATTTCCGAGCAATTTGGAGGGACTGCCAGGAAAGGAGGCAGGCTAAGGCGTTGAAAAGGCGTAGACTTACGGAGGGGAACACCGGGCAGGTGAGTTGCGTTCTATACAATGGCAGAACACTATGGACATTCAACGACCATCCAACGCAAGAGCAAAGAAAATCCGGCGGATCGTGTACGCGACCGTCGCTATCCTATTGGTCGGGGGCGTGACCTACGGGCTCTCACGGCTGCGGCCAGCGGCGCCCTCGGTGGACCGCGCCACGATTTGGCCTGATGAGGTGAAACGCGGCCCCATGGTGCGGGAGGTGCGCGGCTTAGGGACGCTGATACCCGAAGATATCCGCTGGATTCCGGCGCAGACGGATTCGCGTGTAGATCGTTGGGTCTTGCGTCCGG
>WNFT01004529.1_pt1 | contig 12126 bp, 12 predicted proteins | sample 5400191 | NCBI WGS metagenome assembly WNFT01 (sample SAMN13153359, study PRJNA577476) | soil metagenome | isolation source: 80 cm saprolite under Madrone tree | place: USA:California | collected 2016-06-14
ATGTGGCAGAGCGTCGCGATTACAGGCGGCTGCATCTTGTTCGTCGTCATCATCGCCAGTCTTCTGAGTATCCGGCGAGTCGTCGTGTTAGAGACCGCGGCAGTGTTTCGAGGGTGAACAGTGCAAGAATACGAATCCATCGCTATTTCCTGCCGCGGGGTGCACAAGCACTTCGGCGATCACACGCGCGTCCAGGCATTGCGCGGTGTCGACTTCGAGGCCCGGCTCGGGGAACTTACCTTTATTGTTGGCCCGAGCGGCTGTGGCAAGACCACGCTCTTATCCGTCATCACTGGCTTGCTTGATCCGAGCGAAGGTGAGGTGGAATTGTTCGGCAGCAGCGCTGGCCGCTTGCCAGCCAACCAGCGAATCTTGTTTCGCCGTGAAAACGTCGGCTTCGTTTTCCAGCAATTCAATTTGTTGCCAGCCCTGACGGCCGCCGAAAACGCGGCGGTGCCGCTGATTGCGGCTGGCGTGAAACGCACGGAAGCTGTCGATCGTGCGAAGGCGCTGCTCGATCAACTGGGGCTCAATGGACGGCGCGACGCACTGCCCGCCACGCTGTCTGGAGGCGAGCAGCAACGCGTGGCGATCGCGCGGGCTCTGGTTCACAAGCCAAGGCTGGTCGTCTGCGACGAGCCGACTGCCGCGCTTGATCACGCGACCGGGGAAGCTGTGATGAAGCTGGTCGCCGCTAACGCCGTTCATCCGCATCGCGCGGCGGTTGTCGTAACGCACGACTCGCGCGTTTTTCACTTTGCAGACGTTATCGCCCACATGGACGACGGGCGGATCGTAAAAACGGAGAGAAACGGGAAGAAGGAGATTCAGTCATGAAGAGAGCAGTTCTTCCGATCGTCGCCGCGGTCGCGGCGATTCTTGGCATGGTCTCGGTGATGCGTTCGCGTCCTAAGCGCGAACCGACCGCTCCGCCTTCGGCTCCCCCTGCCTCAAGCTTCGAGCAGGTCGTCGCGGGAGTGGGGCTGGTCGAAGCCAACTCTGAAAACATCGACGTAAGTTGTGCGGTTTCAGGCATGATCACGCAGGTGTACGCCAAAGTCGGCGACCGCGTGCAGGCTGGGCAGAAACTGTTTTCCTTGGATGACCGTGAGCTTCAAGCGGACCTTGGTGTCAAGCGCGCGGCCCTCGCGGCGGCCCGGGCGCGCTTGGCCAAGCTCGAAGAGCAGCCTCGAGCCGAAGATATCCCGCCGGCGGAGGCCCGCGTGCGAGAGGCGGAGGCGAATCTGGGGGACGCGGAAGTGCAACTGCGATTGATCGAGAGCGTCACGGACAAGAGGGCTGTCCGCGACGAGGACGTTCAGCGTAGGAGACAAGGATACCAGGCAGCGCAGGCCCGTCTGGCCGAAGTCCAGGCCCAACTAGCCTTGTTGAAGGCGGGTGCCTGGGCACCCGATGTCACTGTGGCGAAGTCCGAGATGGCCCAGGCGGAAGCTCAATTCAAGCTGGCGGAGACCAACGTGGATCGTCTGACCATGCGCTCCCCCATCACTGGCGTCATACTGCAGAACAAAGTACGGCTGGGTCAGTACGCGCAGTGCGGCCCGCTCAGCGAACCGCTCATGGTCCTTGGAAGTGTCACTCCCTTGCATGTTCGCGTGGATGTGGACGAACAAGATGCTTGGCGCGTGCGGGAACGTGCCGCGGCAGTGGGGTCTCCGCGAGGCAACGGTTCCCTGGAGGTTCCTCTCGAGTTCGTGCGTTTTGAGCCTTACGTGATCCCCAAAAAGTCGTTGACCGGCGATAGCGCCGAACGCGTGGACACGCGCGTTCTGCAGATCATCTACCGGGTGAAAGACCAGGACGCGCCTCTGTACGTGGGGCAGCAAATGGATGTGTACATCGAAGCGCCGGCTGCTGCAAGCACTGGCGGTCAGCATTCCCAGCCGGCATCAGGACGTGGGAAATGAGACGCCTGGTTTGGATCTTGGCGGCCGTTACTTCTGTCGTAGCGGCGGGTTGCGCGGTTGGACCGAATTACAAACGGCCGCAGGTTCCCGTTCCGAACCAATGGACGGTTACGCCTGCTCGCGGAACGTCAACAAACCCACCGGAAACAGAAGAGTGGTGGTCCTCCTTTCAAGACGCGGAGCTCAATTCTCTAATCACGCGAGCGGTTGATCGCAATCTCGATCTGAAGCTGGCTCTGGAACACGTACAAGAAGCCCGCGCGGCACGGGGCATCGCACGGTCAGGTTACTTTCCGTCCGTCGAAGCGACCACCTCGGCGACTCGCAATCGCCAGAGAGTGATTGCACCAGGGACCCAAGGATCGGCGAAGATCGTTCCTGTCGAGTTCAACAATTTCCAGGGCGGCCTTGCCGCGTCCTGGGAGTTGGATGTTTTCGGTGGAACCCGTCGCGGTGTCCAGGCAGCTAGCGCCGATGCAGTCGCCGCCGAGGAGAATCGTCGAGATGTGCTCGTAATTCTCCTGGGGGACGTGGGTCGCGCGTATGCGCAGTTGCGCGGCTTTCAGCGACGGCTGGAGATTGCAAACAAAAATATCAAGACACAACAGGACACTTTAGACCTAACCATGGCCAGGGCAAAGGCAGGGTTGGCGACAGAGCTTGATGTTTCGCGTGCTGCAGCGCAACTTGAAACCACGAAGGCCGCTGTTCCCACCCTTCTCGGCGGCATCGATGTTTCGATTCACCGTTTGAGCGTTCTCCTCGGGGAAGAACCTGGCGCGCTGCGTGCCGAGTTGGAGAAAGTGATTCCGATCCCCACGGCGGGACCGGATGTCGAGGTTGGGCTGCCCTCCGACCTGTTGAAGCGACGCCCAGATATCCGCCGGTCCGAGGCTCAGTTAGCTGTCGCGACAGCGCGGATCGGGGAGGCGAAAGCGGATCTGTTTCCTCGCTTCGTACTCACCGGCACGGCCGGACGCCAGGCCACTCAACTTCACGACCTCACGCTAAGTGCAGGAAATTTCTTTTCGGCCGGTCCTGTTATCACTTTGCCCTTGTTCACTGGTGGCCGTATACGTTCGAACATCGCCGTACAAACCTCGCGCCAGCGGCAGGCCCTGATCGGTTACCAATCCACAGTTCTCAACGCTCTCGAGGAGGTCGAGAACGCCCTGGTCAGCTATTCGCAGGAACAGGAACGTCGCGACCGGCTGAACGAGGCGGTATCACACAACCAGTTGGCGGTGGATCTCGCTACGGAGCAATACAAGGCGGGCCTAGTCGATTTCTTGTCGGTGCTGGATGCGCAGCGGGATCTTTATGCGAACGAAGACCAGTTCGTGCAAAGTCAGACGACTGTCACTACCAATCTCGTTGGACTGTATCGCTCCTTAGGTGGTGGCTGGAGCGCAAGCGCCGTTGTATCCATGAAACGAGCGACACCATGATTGCTTCACAGGAGGCTGTCACCAGTTAGGGCCAGTCGGCATCGCCTGGAACCGACCGGTTCAGTTTGAAGTTGTCGGCTTCAGCGCGGCACGGCTGCGCGCGGAGGCGCTTGAACCTGAGCTGAACGCAGCCATTCTGGAAATCGGCAAGAATTCGACATATGACTCGATAGGCAGTTGAAAGAGGAAAATGACAATGAGCACGGAAAACTCACTCATCGATGCGGCACTTAGCGAGAGGGGGCACGATCTTTCTCGACGAGGTCAGAGAACTTCCAGCCGAGACTCACGTTGCCCTCTTACGCGTTTTGCAGGAGCACGAGTTTGAGCGTGTTGGCAGCAATCGTCAAATTCGCTCCGATGTTCGGGTGATTGCGGCCACCAACTGTGACTTGGAAGCCGCCATCCGCGCCGGGTCATTCCGTAGTGATCTGTTTTACCGCCTGAATGTTTTCCCGATTGAGATTGCTCCTCTTCGAGAACGAAAAGAGGACATTCGGCTGCTGGTAGAATACTTTATCGATCACTACGCACGGAAAGCGGGCAAGCACATAAAGCGGGTCAACAAGAAGACACTCGAATTGCTTCAGTCATATCCTTGGCCTGGGAACATACGTGAATTGCAGAACGTCATCGGGCGTTCAGTGATCCTTTGCGAAACGGAGATTTTCTCCATCGACGAAAGCTGGTTGCCACAACGGCCGTCGCCAACAGAGCCAAAAAACGAAATCGAGCTCCCTCAAAAACTCCTCGCGCAAGAAAAGGGCATGATTGAGGCCGCTCTGAAAGAAACCCGCGGGCGCGTGTTCGGACCCCGGGGGGCCGCGGCCAAGTTGGGCATACCGCGATCCACGCTGGAGTGGAAGATTCGGTCCCTCACAATCGACAAGAACCGATTCAAAATAGACGCCGAAACTTGACCTCCTCCCCGAGCAATTGTTTTAGCAGACGCCCATGACCGAGGCTGACGCGCGCGGCAGAAGCGCATCAGACGAAGACATTGAGAGGCAAGGTGGCAAGAATCCGCGCGTTCTCCGCGACTTCGAATTAAAGAAGCGCGTTTTTCACGACCTGGCTAAGCTCGGCCCAGAAAAACATTCCGCCGAGAGCAAGAGGGAGGTAGCGGAGAGACACGGCCTGCAGCTCGTCCGCGGAAAGATTCCACTCCCCGACCTTCGGATCGAGTACGAAGACCGTGAAGGAAATATGGCTCGCGTAGACCTTGAGCTTGCTACCGAGCACTACCGGGGGAGCAATCTAGCAGAAAAAGTGCGCGCCGGATTCTCTCTGTACGCACGCGCACAAGACGCCCCTGGCCTTCGCCGTGTTCTAGACCAGAGAGAACTGACAGCGGAAATTCTATCACTATGAATCTGAGGACTGACCAAATCGAGCTGATTAAAGACCTCGGCTACACCGAGTCGGAGGCTCGGTTTCTCTACATAGTGGCGATCCACTCCGGTTATTTCACTCTGGGACAATTCAGAACTTTCACCGGGACACAGTACGGAAAACGTCCCACTTCTTTTGCTCACAAACTAACCGAGCGAGGTCATGCTGCCGCGCGGGACTATCTGCGAAGAGGTTTCGTATTTCATCTCTTCTCTAGAACTGTCTATGGCCAGATCGAAAAGGACAACCTCCGCAACCGCCGCCGACATTCGTTTGATTTCATCCGCACGCGACTCGTGCTCTTGGACTTTATCCTGGCCAACCAGGACCTCGCCTATTTTGAAACCGAGCAGGACAAGGTGAGTTTCTTTTGCGAGAGTTTGGGGCTCTCGAAAAACCTTCTTCCGGCCAGGGTTTACGACGGCGGTCCCGGTAGCCGCCCCACGATCCGCCATTTCGTGGATAAGTTCCCCCTCTTTCTTGCACCGCCGTCTCCCGGTGCTTCGCCTGTGGTCACCTTCAGTTTCGTGGATTCAGGGTCCGCAACGGTATCGGATTTCGCCACACACTTGGTGGCGTTCCAAGCACTGTTGAGGCAGTTGGGAACTTTTCGGTTTGTGTATATCGCCCCAAAGGACGCGCCTTTTCGGAGGGCGGAAGAACGTTTTAAGAGCGTGATGAAGAGGCCGCTTGAGTGTGACATATCAGCTGACATCCTCCGTTATTTTGCGATTCGGAAGAAATGGGAGAACCGCGAATACGTTGTACCAGTGACAGAGGACTTGGAATTCTTGAGCGAAGCCAAGCGGCGCTTTCAGACAGACCGCTTTGAATATTTATATGGGTCTTGGCGTTCAGGATCGCTCAACGAGCGAGACTTGCAAGTGGAGTTTCGGCAACTTGTGCCCGATCGGACGGTTATCTTTGAAACGTACCTTGTGAAGGGGAATCCGTCTCCTCTCGCCGTTGATGGTCGGCGGGGGTGACGGCAGCATGAAAGACACTCATCACCCTATCCGTCACCCTTCGCGTCACGTAGAGCGTGACGCGAACTCGTCGAGAGCGTTGAGGTTGCACGTGGCGCGGCAGTCACTTTTGGACGCGGGGAAAACACCGAGTTGGGCTGGAGCGACCCCACTTTTGGGAGCCTTCGGCTGCCCAAAGAATCATGGGGTCGCTCCAGCCCAGGGAACAAAATGCGCGTTCCTATTTGCAGAGTGTTTTGCCCGCGTCCAGGGAAGTAGATAACTCACAAGGAGGAAGGATATGTCGATCATCAACAAGCGACCGGAACTCGTTAAGAGGGAATACGAGCTGGAGGATATTGTCGTCTCGACCGTCGAAAAGTACGCGACATTCATCGAAAGCACGCCGGATCATGTCGTGAATTCAGCTCTGAAGATCTTGCTATTCAAGGACAAGCAGTTCCTCAACTGGAGAAAGCAGCAACAAGTAGCTGGTAAGAGGGACGGAAGTGCGGTTGCAAGAGCCGCAGCAAAATGATTCAGAAAATCCTCAATTCGAAAAACTTCGTCGCATGCCTATTGGCGGCGGCTACGGGCATGACCCTCTATTTTCGGGTGCCGTTTCCCGATGAAAATATCTTCCTACGAGTCATGGCCCTGCGGTCGCCGTCAATCTTCTACTTCGTCAAATACTCTTACACTCTCTTCCTCTTTTCGACCCCTTACATCGGATATTCAATTGTGCTCTCGGGAGTTTACATTTTTAGTCTCAAAGCAGGCCGCCGCGTTCGCGCGGGCCGCTTGCCTCTCTTTCCCGACCCTCGCAAGAGGCACGAACTGTTCCTTGTCCTCGGGGAGGTTCACAATCCTCGTAAGCTGACACCCGCAGAAAACCCGCAATGGTTAGTGATCCCTGAAAGGGGTCTCTTCACCGGCGTAGCAATCCTCGGCGCAATCGGGACAGGAAAGACAAGCTGCTGCATGTACCCGTTTGCAGACAAGATTCTTGGATACTGCGCAACTGACAAAGATAAGAGGATCGGCGGCCTCGTTCTCGAAGTGAAGGGCGACTTCTGCCACAGGATTAGAGAAATCCTGGAACGCCACGGGAGGAGCGAAGACTACATCGAAATCAGCCTCGATTCTGAATATCGCTACAACCCACTCCACAACGATCTCGACGCATACGCCTTGGCGTGCAACATCGCATCACTGCTAAACAACCTGTTCGGGCGGGGTAAGGAACCGTTCTGGCAGCAGGCATATACGAACCTGGTCAAGTTCATCATCCTTCTCCACAAGGTAGCGTTCGACTACGTAACCCTGTTCGATGTCTATGAATGCGCGATAGACCCCACCACACTCGAAAAGAAAATCAACGAAGCAGAGCGCAGGCTCACTGAGACGGATTCCGTGCTGGTCTCGGAAGAGGAATATCTAAAGCATCCCCGAGAGCTTGAACCATTCAAATTCCGGCTGGACGAGGAATCGAAGAGCTATATGGCGAGTCTCACGCCCGGTCTCGCCGCCGTGTTAAAGGACAAAGCGATTCAATGGGAAGCTGAGAATGTCCGAGGACGCATGCCCGTTTCACCAGAGAAGAAAGAGCAGCTCGAATCGGTCAAGCGTTGGTTCAACCACGATTGGCGACGGATTGAGCCAAAGCTCCGCACATCAATCGTAGAAGGGATTTCGGTATTCCTTTCGCTGTTCGACGACAGCCCATCTGTGAAGCGGACGTTCTGCCCACCGGCACAGTGCTACGACCCACAGGCGAATGCCGATTTCAAGTACGGCAAGCCGTTGCCTTCGTTCAAATGGCTCATCGAGAGCGGCAAAGTCTGCGCGCTGAACTTCCCGATTGCCATGAACGCGGGTCTGGCAAAAGCCATCGGCGTAATGATGAAACTCGACTTTGAGCGGGCCGTTCTGAACCGGGTCCCAGATATGGAGGCTCGCCCCGACCGCCATTTCCGCGAGGTCCTCTTCATGTGCGACGAGTACCAGCACTTCGCCACGGTTGGCGAAAGCGAGCCTACAGGCGATGAAAAGTTTTTCAGCCTCTCCCGCCAACCGAAGTGCATCCCCATTGTTGCCACCCAAAGCGTTAGTTCCCTTAAGTCCGCTTTACCCGGTGAAACTTGGCGCACACTTTTGCAGACATTCCGCACGAAGATATTCCTCGCCCTCTCGGATGATTTCTCCGCCAGGACAGCGAGCGAACTGTGCGGACGCGAAGACAAGCTCAAGGTCAGTTACAACCTCTCTGAGAGTGGACATGACGCCCGTGTGAGCCTGCTCACAGGGAAAACGCTCTCCCACAAATCCAACATTACGGCCTCAAAAAGCTATAACACGCAGGTCGATTTTCGATTCGATATGAAGACCTTCACGGAACTCCGCAACGCGCAATCCGTGACCATCGCTTACGACGGCACGAACCCGATGCCGCCGATGTTTTGCTACCTGAAACCCTACTTCAACAACCCGAACAAATCCTACTTTCGGCAGCTTGCAGACGGAGAACTCTAATGAACGGATTCGAGACAATCCTTCCATTCTTGAAGCCCATCGAGCACTTGATCCTGGACGATTCAATCAGCGAGGTTATGGTGAACGGGCCGGATCGCGTGTTCGTCGAGAAGGCCGGTTTTGTCGAAGAAGTCCGTGGGCTTTCTATTGGAGAGAAATCCCTAATGGTCGCGGTAAAGAATATCGCTCGCCGTCTTGGAGATGACATTTCGGAGTCTAAGCCCATTCTCGACTCACGTCTGCCCGACGGCAGCCGCGTCGCGGCTGTAATTCCTCCGTGCAGCTTGAATGGGGAAACACTCACCATTCGCAAATACAATTCCCGCCACTTCGGCATCGAGGACCTAATTAAGGTCGGCACTATTGAAAGATCACTCGCGAACCAGCTTGAGAACTTGGTCCTGGCCCGTAAGAACATTCTCATTACGGGCGGGACCGGCACGGGCAAGACGACACTCGTAAATATTCTCGGAAAGTTTATTCCCTCCGACGAGAGAATTCTTCTTATCGAAGATACGTCAGAAATTCAAATGGATCAGGACAATCTAGTTCGTTTCGAGGCCCGCCAGCCACAGAACGGACTACCTGCAGTGAGCATCTGCGATCTTTTGAAGGCATCCCTGAGACACCGTCCCGACCGGATCATTCTTGGGGAGATACGCGGCGGCGAAGCTTTTGATCTCTTGCAGCTTCTCAATACAGGTCACTCTGGCAGTCTCTCTACCGTTCATGCAACGTCCGCAAAGCAAGGACTTGCCAGGTTTACGAGCTGCGTCCTCCAGAGCGGAGTTGAGCTTCCGTATCGGGCCATCAAGAGCAATATCGGCGATTCCCTTAACATTGTAGTGCACCTCGACCGCCGCCCTGGCAGACGCTTTGTTTCCGAGGTCCTCGCGATCCATTGTTATGACCCCGACGCCGACGAATACGAATTCAGCGCAATCTATCAGAAGCACGAGGAACCGCAATGAACGAAACTGAAAAACCAAAGCGGGTTTCTCCGACAGCGTCGGAGTACATCAACGACAACTTCAAGCCCTCCGACCGAATCGCCGTACTCATCCTGAATAGGAATCTAGGCGAAACGACTCAACGCATCACGACGGCACGGAAGGCGGCTAGCCCCGAATTCCAAGCATGGCTTCGCTACAAGAATGCAAACGGGGCCAACATCTATGTCGGCATGAATCCGCTGAAACAAGATGCTTCGACTCGAACCAAAGACGACATCGAGAGCATCCGCCATCTTTACGTTGACCTAGACCACGATGGGTCCGCAGCTCTTGATGGAATTAAGAAGTCCGATCTGGTCCCGCAGCCGAACTACGTGCTGAACACATCACCCGAAAAGTTCCAGGTGGTCTGGAAAGCTGAAGGGGTCACGCTCGAAGAAGCTGAGGCTTTGCAGCACGCAATGGTCAGGGCGTTCGGGGGCGATCCGGCAGCGACGGACTCAACGCGGGTGTTACGACTTCCCGGTTTCGCTAATAAGAAATACGACCAAGATTTCTATGTGAAGGCAAGTGCAGAAGCGACGCAGACATACCATCTTCGGGATTTCAAGGTTCCGATTGATTCTCAGGATGCCCCCCGAAACCACAATGAAGAACCATCTCGCAGGAATCGTGTTCTCAGCACTGCACTCAGCCAATCGGAACATGACTGGGCATATGCCAAACGTGCCCTTACTCGTGGCGACGATACCGAAGAAATCATTCGAAGAATTGCCGACTTTCGCGCTGAAGACAAGCCATCCCCTGAATACTACGCCCGGCACACCGTCATGAATGCCCAGGCGGACTTGCGCCGTAAGGCAGCTATTGTCGAAGATTTTAGTACGAAACAGACGCCTAGAATTGAATCCAGTCATGACCGGAGTGAAATGTCATGAGTCATCAGAGCTTCGTCGAGCTTCACGGAGAAGCTTCTATGCTTCTCGAAGAATGTCCTCTAACGGTCAGAGAAGCGGCCAAATATCTTGGCGTCAGCCCACAGACGGTATATCTTTGGGTTGAGCGAAAGCAGATTCCCCATCTCCGCGTAATGGGTCGCAATATCCGGTTTCTCAAATCGGATCTCGAAACATTCCGCGCGTCCTTCAAACAGGAGATGGAGAATGCCTAGAGCACGAAAGTACGACGGAGTGGTTTATCGCCGGGCTGGCACCGAAATCTGGTGGATTCGCTATCGGGATCGCAAAGGCATTGCCCGAAGAGAGTCAAGCCCGACCGCTGATTGGCAGGAAGCAAATAAGAAGCTCAGAGAAAGACTTCAGGCGAGAGACGACAATCTACTTGAAGTCGTACGAAAGGGCGAGACCTTGGCTTTCGGGCAATGGGCGGATTTCTTCTTGGAGAACTATTCCAAGCCGCCCGTGCGCGCTGAGAAAACACACGAAGCGAACGAGCGGTGCATCAAACACCTCAAGCCTGCTTTTGGTACAAGCAGATTGGGGGACATCACTGCGGATTCGATCGATCTTTATCTTCGCGAACGTCTTCGACAGCAAGTCCGCATCAAGACCAAGCTCGGTTACAAAGAACTAGGGTCAACCAAAGCCACCACGATACATCAGGAGTTCAGAGTTCTCCGACGTATGCTCAACGTGGCGGTCCGCAAGAAGCTCCTACCGGCGAATCCGTGTTTAGGCGTTGAGTTTCCGGTTGCTGTGAAAGGATTGTTTAGACCTCACTACGTCACATGGTCTGAGCAGCAACGAATCGAATCCCACGGCCCGCAGTATTTGCGGAACGTCATTCGAATCATCACGGAAACCGGGTTGCGAGTCTACAAGGAACTGACTCCGATGATTAAGAACCAGGTGGACTTGCAAAACGCGGTTGTCTGGATACCGGTTTCGAAGACTCCTAACGGTATCGCGGAGGTTCCCCTTACTGCACACGCCATTGAAGCATTCAAGAGTCAAATGGCGATTTCCGGTGAGGGGCCGTTCCTGTTTCCGAGCAATCGGAATCCGGGCGGGCACCAAGCGAGCCTCAAAACTGTTTGGCGAAAAACTCTTCGGCGAGCGAAGATTCCCTATTTTCGGATTTACGACCTTCGCTCCACATATGCCACAAGGCTGAGTGCTGGAGGCGTAGCTGATGAGTGGGTAACCCAAATGCTCCGCCAAAGCGACGCGCAAGTCTTCAAGAAATATTCCCAAATGAAGTTGCAGATGAAGCGCGAAGCCCTAGAAAAGCTCAACCGTCGAGCCAACGAAATCGCACCCGTGGCCGCCGACAATTTGACGGCGGCTCCAACGTACACAGTCACGGTCCAATAACCCATTCGTGCACAGTTCGTGCACAGTAGGAACCAGAACAGAGGAATTGGGGCAGAGATGAATCTGACAAGTGCTTTGCAATCAGAGAAAAGGTTGGTGGACGTGACAGGGTTCGAACCGGCGACCCCCTGCTTGCAAAGCAGGTGCTCTCCCAGCTGAGCTACACGCCCCAAACAACTATATGATTCTAATAATGATGCTAATAGAATTTCGTGAGAATGACTACCTGCTCTGTTTGCAGGTGCTTTCGAAACTGATCTGCCAACCCATTACGTGCAACCTTCACTGTGTCAGATACTTACAACGATTTCCTGAACAGCTTTAACTTTGATTCTCGGTCCACTCGGTCCAGGAACGCACTTTTTCAAAACAATTGGAGCGTTGGATAAAGCCTTCGGCTCGCCAGCCGAACGCTTGGGCATCTGAAGTGAAAGTCGCGCGCAGAAGTTGTTGAGGGAACAGCGCATTTCGGCAATGCGTGCAGAGTCAACATGTGGCTTCATAAAAGCGTAGTAGTACTTTCGGATTTCGGATCGACGAAAACGTTGTTAGTGGTTGCGTAAGCTGACATTTCT
>WNFT01004531.1_pt1 | contig 12124 bp, 9 predicted proteins | sample 5400191 | NCBI WGS metagenome assembly WNFT01 (sample SAMN13153359, study PRJNA577476) | soil metagenome | isolation source: 80 cm saprolite under Madrone tree | place: USA:California | collected 2016-06-14
CGGTAAGTTGCTCGTGGCCGCCGCTATCGAGCCATGCGTCGAAGATCTCATTCGGGGTCGCCGGGATGATGTCCGAGACGGAGAATTCGAAGGGCATCGTGGAACTCCTTCAAGGTTGGAGAGCTGTCAGCGAGTCATACACCCAGCCTTGACGGTAAGCTTACGTTTCGCGCGGCTGTGGTTCCATCCGTTGTGAGGAGCGGGAAAAGAAATCGCGGATGGGTGATCCATAGAGAGTAGCGGCGCGGAGGACCTAACCCCCGGCCCCTTCCCTAAAAGGGAAGGGGCGTAAATCAGAGGCATGGGGACATCGCGTTAGCGCTGGCAGCGCGGGCAGTAGAAGCTCGAACGCTGGCCGACCACGATGGCGCGGATCGGCGTGGCGCATATGAGGCATGGCTTGGCCTCGCGGTCGTAGACCTTGAGCCGTTCGGCGAAGCGGCCGGGCTGCCCGCGTGAATCGCGATAGCTGCGAAAGGTCGTGCCGCGGCTGCCGATCGCCTCGTGCAGGATATCGCGCGTCGCCGTGACGATGAGGTCGATTTCCTTGCGCGTAACCCGGCCGGCGCGGCGCGTCGGCCGCACCGCCGCCCGAAACAATATCTCCGAGGCGTAGATATTGCCTACTCCGGCGACGATCCGCTGGTCCATCAGGAGGTTTTTGATCGACGCGGTCCGGCCGCGCGTCGCCCGCCAGAAGTATTCCGCCGCGAAGCCATCGCCGAGCGGTTCGGGACCGAGTCCTTTCAGCTCGGCGATCGAATCGAGTTCGTCGCGCGGGACGAGCTTCATCAGGCCAAAACGGCGCGGGTCGTTGAAGACGAGCAGGCTGCCGTCGTCGAGCGTGAATTCGATATGGTCGTGGCGACGATCGAACGGACCGGCGTCGAAGCCGGGGCGGCGATGCGTCAGGCTGCCGCTCATCCCGAGGTGGACGAGCATCACGGTGCCGCCGCTAAGTTCGAGGATCAGGTACTTGGCGCGCCGGCCGACACGTTCGATGGTGCGATTCGCGATCGCGTTGGCTAAATCGGGGGTGACGACGCGACGGAGGCGTGGTTCGTTGACCTTGGCGGCGACGAAGGTGCGGCCCGTGGCGGAGCGTGCGAGGATCCGGCGGAGCGATTCGACTTCGGGCAACTCAGGCATCGTGGGCGCGGGCCTCGTGCGCGAGCGGCTCGATCGCGCGAGCGAGGCGTACGAAGTCGGTCACGGAAAGCGTCGCGGCGCGGGCCGACGGATCGATTCGCGCGAAGTGGAGCACGGATTCGGCGCGATCGGGCATCAGGCGAAGTCCACCACATAGTGCGTTGCGAATCGTCTTGCGCGGAGCGGAAAAGGACGCGCGTATCGTCGTCAGCACTGCGCGTTCCTCGCCGGGGTGAAAAAGAGGCGCGCGCGGCGCGAATACGATTACTTCGGCGTCGACCTTGGGCCGCGGATGGAAATTGCCGGCGCCGACGCGAAAATGAGAAAGCACGTCCCAGTAGAGCGCGGTGTAAACGCTGAGCGCGCCGTAAGCACTCGCGCCGGTGCGGGCGCGAATCCGCTCCGCGACCTCGCGCTGGAACATCAGGACCATCCGGGCGATCGCGGCTTGATGACTGCACAGGCGTTCGAGGATCGCGGCGGCGACGTTGAAGGGGAGATTGCCAATTATTTTCAGCGGCTGACGTTCGTATAGTTCGCGAAAATCGGTCTTGAGAAAATCGCGCACGATGATCGAGACGCGCGTGTCATGCTCGAAATGCGCGCGGAGCCGCTCGGAGAGCCGCGGATCGAGTTCGACAAGGGTGAGGCCGCGAATCGGGCAGCATGCGATGCGCTCGCTCAGGATGCCAAGGCCGGGGCCAATCTCGATCACGTCGTCGCCGGGAGCGAGTTCGGCGGCGGCGACGATACGGTCGGCGATACGGGCCTGGACTAGGAAATTCTGCCCTTTCGATTTGAGCGGACGCACGCCTGCGATTGCGAGCGCCGCGGCGGAGCGCAGCGGGCTGATAATCGGTGGCGATGTTTCGTCGCGCATCGGGTTAGTCAGGATGCTAAGGCAGATAAAAGCGTAGCGGGGGGTTCACCGCGCTTACAGTGGGAGGTTGGCGGATGCGTCGATGGTGAGCGGGTCGTATTCGCCCCGCAGAAGCCGGTAACTGCCGGCGAGCGCGATCATCGCGGCGTTGTCGGTGCAATACTTGAGCGACGGCGCGACGAGACGGCGGCCTTCGGCGCTCGCGGCGTCGGCAAGGCAAGCGCGTAATCGCGAGTTCGCAGCGACTCCGCCGGTGAGCACGATAGTATCGACGTTGAGTTCGCGGGCGGCCGCGATCGTCGGCCGTATCAGCATCTCGACCACTGCCTCCTGGAAGCTTGCGGCGAGATCGTCACGCGAGGCCGCCACGCCCGCCTCGCTTGCGAGGAACATTGCGACCGCGGTCTTGACGCCGCTGAAGCTGAAATCGAACGGAGCGCCTTTCACGCGCGCGCGCGGAATTTTGACACGGCGCGGATTTCCGTTGTGGGAAAGGTCGTCGATGATTTTGCCGCCCGGGTATCCGAGGCCCATCAGCTTGGCGACTTTGTCGAAGGCTTCACCAGCGGCGTCGTCTCGCGTCGAGCCGAGGCGGCGATAGCGGCCGAAATCCTCGACGACGAAGAGGGCGGTATGGCCGCCGGAAACGACGAGCGCGAGATACGGCATCGCGAGCTCGTGCTCGAGCATCGGGGCGAGCAGATGGCCTTCGATGTGGTTGACGCCGACTATCGGCAGGCCGGTCGCCTGTGCGAGCCCCTTCGCGCACATCAGGCCGACCAATAGCGAGCCGACCAGGCCGGGTCCGCGCGTTACTGCTATACCGCCGACGTCGCCCAACGCGCATCCTGCCGCGCCAAGCGCGCGCTCGATTACCGGCAGAAGGGTTACGACGTGATTGCGGGAAGCCAATTCCGGAACGATACCCCCGTACACGCGATGAATGTCGTCCTGGTTGGCGAGGGTGCTCGAACGGGTGGCAGCAACGCCGGGGCGTGTCGTTTCAATTATTGCCGCGGCGGCGTCGTCGCACGAAGATTCGATTCCTAAAATCAGCATCGGATCAGACTCGCGAATATGTAATCAGGTGCGTCATCGTGGACGCGATTAAAGCGTATCGTCAATGAGCGGGCGGAGGAGGCGCCTCAGCCGGCGGAGGCGGCGGTTGCTCCGGCGCCGGCTTATCGGCAGAACCGTCGGGCGGCGGCGGTGCGGAATCGACGTTCGGCGCCGCTGCGTCGAGGTTGCCGGAGGCCGGGACATTCGGCGCGACGCGTCCGTACCCCACGCGCGCCATCACGTTGTTGGGCGCGGCGCTAAGCGCTTGCGAATAAGCCTTGGCGGCGTCGCTTAATTGCCCGGCCTCTTCGTAACAGGCGCCCTCGCGGCTCAACGTTTCAGCGAGCCAATCGGGGCGCGACGCGAAGCCGATTTCGGCACGCTTGAAGAAAGTCATCGCTTGCTGGCAATTGCCCTTAGCGACGTAAGAACGGCCCAGCAAGAAGTACTCGAACGGGTTGCCGGGATCGATGGACACGGCGCGCGCCAACGTGCGAATCGCCTCATCGGTCTTTTTTTCAGCGAGTTGACGACGGGCCTCCTCTGTGAAGCGGAGTGATGCGGCAAGCGCAGGGGTCGCCGCCTTGGTGATTTCGGGCGCAAGGGAGGCGCTTAAGTCGGGGCCGGCGCTCACGGTGCTGACGTCGAGGGCGGGGGGCGGCGAGACCGAGCTGTCGGCTGAGCTACCCGGGGATGCGGAAGCGGATGCGGGCGCATCCGGGCTTGCCGGAGGCACCTCCGCCGCGCTTGGCGCGGCGGAGGTGCCTCCGGCGGAATCGGTGGGAGCGGGGGCGGCGTCAGATGACGCCGCCCCCGCTCCCACCGTTGCAGCGTCACCCGCAACTCCGTGAGGAGTTGCGGGTGACGCTGTCTTGGCGGAGTCACCCGCCGCCCCGAACGGGGCGGCGGGTGACTCCGCGCGGGGCGGGGCGTACGACGGGGCGACTTTGCCCATCGGAGGTACCCGGTGAGTGACAGGCGGAGCGGCGCCCGCGTCAGCGGGCGCTGCTCCGCCTGTCACGGGGGAGGACTGGGGCGTTGTGTCTTCGGGTAAGGACGCTTGCGGGGCGTCGGCACCTGGTGTCACTTGTTGCCAATCATCCATCCATCCGGGGCGTTCGTTGCCGGGGGCGTCGGCGGGCGAGGCCGTCGCTGCCGGGCTGTTTAACGAGCCGGGCAGCTCTGCTGGCGGAACATTTTGCTCCGAGAGACCGACGAAGAACAGGTGCGGTGATATTTGAGCGGGCGCGGTACTGTTCGCGAGTGACAACGCGTCGCGCTGGCCGTTATGGGTAGAGACGGTCGCTGCCGTTGCGGCGCAGGTCGGCCGCATCAGTGCGGTGAGCGCGGCGCTCGGGCACAGCGCAGGGAAAAGGCCGACTGCGGTCGCCAGGAAATGCAGCGCTGTTCGTTTCGACATCAGTCGTTCGGTGAAGCTTCGGGTACTGCTTCCCAATTGCCGGCGTCGGTCGGCGGCGTTCCTATAAGTCCGTCCGTAGCCCCATCCGGCAAAGCGCCGGCAGGCGAGGTGTGCGACGAGGCAGCGGTAGTGCCTGACGAGGCTGCCGGCGAAGTATGGAAGGGGCATTGCTGTGTCGGCGCCATTTCTGTGGGGAATACGCCCTTCATGCTTATAGGGCAATACGGGCCGGCGAGGTAGCCCGTTAACGGATCGATCTGTGCGGTCACGATCCCCGGCGGAACCGGGAAATCGGGCGCCGGACGCGACGCCGTCGCGGCCTTCATGAACATCGTCCAGGCCGGAAGCGACGCTTCCGCGCCGGTAAGCCCCAACTTCTCCTTTTGATCGAAGCCAGTCCAGACGACGGTTAACAGGTTCGGAGTGAAGCCGGCGAACCACGCGTCCATCGAATCGTTGGTGGTACCGGTCTTGCCCGCCGCGGGCCTCGTGAAGCCCATCTTGCGGGCTCCTTCGCCGGTGCCATGGTTAATCACCTGCTCGAGCATGAAATCGATAGTGTACGTGAGTTGCGGCGAGAGCACCTGCTGGGCCTTGAGTTCATGCCCCTCGATGACCTTGCCCTTCTGGTCGACGACGGCGGTAACCCCGTATTGCGGCACTTCCATTCCCTCGTTGGCCATGATCGCATAGGCTTGCGCCACCTGCATCGGCGATTCTTCGATTCCGCCCAGCACGATCGACGGATAAGACGGAAGGTTGCCGAAGCCGAGCTTGGAGGCCATCTCGCGAATGCGATCGAGCCCGACCGCGTCGGCTAGGCGCGAAGTCGCCGAGTTGAGCGACTCTTCGAGTGCGAACTCGAGCGTCACGCGGCCGAAATAGCGATCCTTGTAATTGCGTGGCGACCAGCTCATGTCGCCGTAATTCCAGGTGAATGGCTCGTCGTCGATATAGCTGGTCGGCAGGAAGTGGGCGGGTCCTCCGTCGAACGTTTCCTGCAAGGCGGCCAAATAGGTCACGGGCTTGAAGGCGGAGCCGGGCTGGCGCTTGGACTGCGTGACACGGTTGAATTGGCTCTCGCGATAATCTCGTCCGCCGACCATCGCGCGAATCTTACCGGTCTGCGGTTCGATTGAGACGAGGCACGATTCGAGTTGTTCGCTCTTTTCCTTGCGGCGAAGCGATGAATGTTTTGTCTCGAGGTCGTAGAGGTTCTGCTGGAGGGCGTGCTCCGCCTCTTTGTCCATATGGACGTCGAGCGTGGTGAAAATGCGCAGGCCCTCACCCGTCAGGACTGACGGCGGGTAACGTTCCGCAAGCTCGTGCTTCACGTAATCGAGGAAGTAGGGTGCGTCGTTGGTCTCAGTCACCTGTTCGCGCGTGCGGATTGGCTCGGTGACGGACTGGTCATAGGCCGCCTTGCTGATGTAGCCGTCCTGAAGCATCGAGGAGAGCACCTCGTTGCGGCGCTCGATGATCTGGCGAGGGTGGCGCATCGGGTTGAAGTGGTTAGGCGAGCGGATCATCCCGGCGATCGTGGCCATCTCGGCGATCGATAGGTCGCGAGGCTCCTTCGAGAAGTAGAACTCCGAGGCCTCCCAGATGCCGTAGATGCCCTCCTGGCCGCGCTGCCCGAGGTAGATATCGTTGATATAGTTATCGAGAATTTCGTCCTTGGAATAACGGCGCTCGGCGATGTAGGCCATCATCGCTTCCTTGACCTTGCGATGCCAGTCGCGCTGGCTCGTGAGGAAGAAATTCTTCATGAGCTGCTGAGTGAGCGTTGAACCGCCTTGGCGGACGTGGCCCGCAGTGAGGTCGATCCATGCGGCCTTGAGTGTGCGGACCGGGTCGATGCCGTGATGTTCGTAGAAGCGATGGTCTTCGGCGGCGAGGATTGCGTCGACGAAGGCGGGCGGAACTTCGGAGAGGGGAACGAGACGGCGCTGCTGCCAATCGCCCTCGAAGATCGCACCCAGCACCTCGGGCTCGAGGTCAATCGAGTAGACGGCCGCGTGGGTTGAGCCGTCGGCGATGGAAGCGATGACGCCGTCGGGCGACAATTTCATATCGACTAACTCGCCCGAGAAGCCGCGATAGGGGTACGCGAAGTTATGCAGAAAGATGACGAGCTTGCCGCGTTTGCGGTTGTAGCTGTATTCACCGCGCGCGGTCACACCGGAGTCCACGCGATGATAATTCAGGCGCGTGAGACGCTGATAGAAGCCGATGTCGTCGAGTTTCTGACCCGGATAAATCGTCGTCGCGTCGGAATAGACCAGCGACGGGATTGTCCACTGCTTGTTGGACATGCGCGTCACAACTTCCTGCTCGAGCGAATCGTAATAGCTGAGGAAGAAGTAGAGCGCGGGGACCATCGCGAATACGAGGGCGGCGCAGATGCCCAATAGCGCTATCTTTATAACCCGTTTCAACTTCGTGAGGCGCAGCCGCCCCCCCCTCCACCGCTTGCCGTAATGCTCAGCCCCGGCGCTTGAGCGGAATGTAGAGCGTGCCTTTATCGCGCTTGACCAGGAGCAGCACGACGTTACTGCCGGCGCCGGCCTCGAGCGCCTGCTCGTAAGAAGCCACGTCCTTCACCGTCCGACGGTTTACTTCAACGATAATGTCATGCTCCCGCAGTCCGGCCGATTCGGCGCTACTGCCGGGCTCGACCGCGCGGACTATCACGCCGTTCGACGCGGGAACATTAAGTTCGTGCGCGAGTCCCGGAGAGAGGTCCTGCACCGAGAGGCCCAGCGAGGCGTTGCCCTTGCGAGCCGACGCCAAGGCCAGTTGCTCCTCGTGCGAGGGCGTGATCGTGATAGTCAGTTCCTTGGTCGCCTTGCCGCGGAGAATTTTAAGCGTCGCATGCTGGCCGACCGGCGTGCTGCCGACCAGGAGCGGCAATTCCTGCGATTCGTTCAACGGATGATGGTCGTATTCAAGTATTATGTCGCCACGCCGCAGTCCCGCGACTTTCGCCGGCCCGTTCTCGAGTACATCGGCAATCACCGCGCCTCCCGGTTCACCCAAGCCCGCGGCCTGCGCGATTTCGGCGGTAACCGGCTGGATATAAACACCGAGCCATCCGCGCTCGATCTTGCCGTGCGTCCTGAGTTCCGGCAACTCCGCCTTCACGAGGTTGACCGGGATGGCGAAGCCGATACCCATGTTCATGCCGGTGCGCGTGTAGATCGCGGAATTGACACCCACCACCGCACCGCTCAAGTCGATGAGCGGACCGCCCGAATTGCCGGGATTAATCGAGGCGTCGGTCTGGAGAAAGTCGTCGTAATTGCCGGGGATAAAGCGTCCCTTGGCGCTCACGATGCCGGCCGTCACGGAATGGTCAAAGCCGAAGGGGTTGCCGATCGCCATAACCCATTCGCCAACTTTCACATCGTCGGAATTTCCCAACGGAGCGACCGGCAGGTCGTAATGCGGGTCGATCTTGATGAGCGCGATATCGCTCTTGCCGTCGCGTCCAATAACCCGCGCCTTGAATTCGTGGCCATCCTTGAGCGTGACCACGATTTCCTTCGCGTCCTCGACCACGTGATCGTTGGTGAGGATATAGCCTTCCTTGTTGATGACGAAGCCCGAGCCGAGGCTATGCGGATGGGCCAGGCCGTAGTGCTCGAATGGTTGGCCGAAGCGATCGAAGGGGTCGGCCTCGCCCTCGGGCGAGGGGCTTTCTGTTGGGGTTTCCTTCTGCTCGGTCGAGATATTGACGACGGCAGGTGAAAGTTTGGCCGCCAGGTCGACAAAGTCAGGCAGAGTTGCGACCTTGCGAAGGTTCGCGCTCTCGGGTTGATCAGCCCACAGACGAGCCGCGTTCGCAGAGGGGCAGAGCAGAGCGATGCCCGTCAGCCCGAGTATAAGCCCGCTAATAATACGCTTGCACGCCATCATGACAGCGTCCGCACAGGCCTCGCTCGGGAGATTCTTGGTGTCTCCTTATCGAGGCGCCTGCCGCGCTCTTTCAACGTATTTCATTCGCAGTTCAAAGAGAATCGTTTCCAGCAAGGTGTCCTCGTCATGGTCGAGGTTGCCTCGCGTCTTCTCCTTGAGGATCGCGATTATATCGATTAACTGCTGCGCGGCCGGCAAGTCAGCAGAGGGCTGACCGCTTAGCGGGTCGGGAATTTCGCCGAGATGGACCAGCGCCTGGGTCGAGAGTCCCACCACGAACGTGCCGAAGGTGATCTCGGGGGCAACGCCGGCGCTCGCACGGGCACGCGACTGCGCGGTGGAAGGACGCTCCGCCGCCCGCGCTGAACCTGCCGAGATGCTTGCGGATGCGGACGCGGCAGCCGCGGACGAAGCAGCCGCGGACGAAGCAGTATCACCGCCCCTGGCGGGCGGGGCGTCAGTGCGGGCACCGGCCGTTGGTTCGTCGGTGCCCTGGAACTCGGGTTTCAGCTCGCCTTCGGGCGAGAAGCGGCGCCGATCATCGATCTTGAATGCTCTAGGCTTTTCTTCTTCTTCGCCCATGACGCTTCACCCGGCGTGGTGCGCCATCTGCTCCAGACGGCGGATTCGTTCCTCGATTGGCGGATGAGTGGAAAAGAGCCGCATCATCCCCTCGCCACTAAGCGGATTGACGATAAAAAGATGTGCGGTTGCGGGACTCGCATCCGTAAGCGGCATACGTTCGTTGGCGCTCTCGAGCTTGCGCAGCGCGTTGGCAAGCAGGAGCGGGTTGTGCGCGAGACGCGCACCACTCGCGTCGGCCTGATATTCGCGAGTGCGCGAAATCGCAAGCTGAATCATCGTGGCCGCCAGCGGCGCAAGCACAGCCATCAGGATCAGTTCGAGGAAGCCGCCACGTTCGTTTTCGTCGCGGCCGCCAAAGCCGCCGAAGATCGCTGCCCATCGCGCCCAAGTTGCGAGCATCATCACGACGCCGGCAAGGGTTGCCGCGATCGAGCTGGTCAGGATGTCGCGATTGATAACGTGCGACAACTCATGGCCGAGCACGCCCTTGAGCTCCTCGCGCGTACAGATCCGCATTATGCCGCGGGTCACGGCTACAGCCGCGTGTTTGGGATTTCGTCCGGTCGCAAAGGCATTGGGCGTATCGCTATCGATAAGATAGAGCTTGGGCGTCGGGATTCCGGCCGACGTGGCAAGCTCGTTGACGATTCCGTAGAGTTCGGGGGCGTTTGCGGGCTCGAGGGGCTGGGCGCCGTAGGCCCTGAGGACCATCTTGTCGGAGAACCAGTAGCTGAAGAAGTTCATCGCGATTGCGATTATGAAGGCGATTGCCAAGCCGCCATGTCCGCCTATCACGCCGCCGATCAGCATGATTAAGCCGGTCATGGCGCCTAATAATAACGTTGTTTTGAGCATGCTAGTCATAAAGTTTTGGACCTATCGCAGAGGCCGACTACTATCCTCGTATTTATCCTCAGTTCTTGAGTCAACGTAACCATTATTTTAGCCATTCTACATCACTGGCGCTGATTGTTTGACGACTAAGGCAAGCGCGATATTCCCTGGCTTCCTCGTGAGAAGGGAGCCAGCGGCGTCGATGGTGGTTTCGGGATGCGCAAGGGGAGCATGAGCCGTCACCATTTTGCGCCGCGGGCCAGGAGCGATTAGCTTCTTTGACAGTCGAGCCGATTAACACTCGCACGTAACTTAAAATGCAGCGCTTCGAAGACATCCTTTGTTTCTGGTTTGGCGGTCTCGAGGAGAAGGACTTCGCCGAGCCGCGCAAGTCATGGTTCGCGGTCGAGCCGGATTTCGATGCGGAAATCCGTCGTCCCTTTTTCGACGATTATAATCGTGCGGCGCGCGGTGAATTCCATAGCTGGCGCGATACGGCACAAAGCTGCCTCGCGCTGACGATCGTACTCGACCAGTTTCCCCGCAATATATTCCGCAACGATCCGCGCGCCTACGCGAGCGACGATACGGCCCTCGCGACTGCCGAGTATGCCGTGCGAACAGGCTTCGACCGCGAGTTCCCGCCGGTCGCGCGCGCATTTTTCTACCTGCCGTTTGAGCACAGCGAGAATCTCGAGCATCAGAGGCGTTCGGTCGAATTAACCAGCGCCTTGCCTTACGACTCGCGCACCGCGGCGTTCATCGAGCATGCGAAGGAGCACAAGGAGACTATCGAGCGCTTCGGCCGCTTTCCCCATCGCAACGCGATCCTCGCCCGCGAATCGACGCCGGAGGAACTGGAATTTCTAAGCCACACCCGCCAGCGATAAGCCGGCCGGAAACGAGCAAAACCGCCACGCATTTGCAATCGGAATGTCGTATTGAGATGAGGCGCGCCTCCTGGCGCTGCGCCGGTAGTTCTGCCGCGCCCTGACGAAGCGTATCGTACCATAGGACGGGCGGCGGTTGTTGTGTTACTGGATTACGCGGTAATCCAGTTCCGGCCCTCAGTGGACCGCTCGTTGCAGCGAGACGAAAGACTTCAAATGATTAGAGATGAGGATCAGAAGATGGGAAGGCCCGATTCGAAGATGTTTGCCTGTCTGACATTCTGGCTCGCGATCTTGATTGGTTCGACTAACGCTATCGCCCAAGTGAACAACGCACCTATGAAGGCGAGTGGCAGCGCAACCTCTCCAGCCGGTGCCGCTTCCACCTCCTCCGGCGCCCAGATCGTTAATCCGGATGGAGCCGCGACTGACTCTATCGCGCCCGGCACGGTTATCACGATGCAAAACTGGCAGCAGTACAAGCAGTTCATGCCCGACGGGATGGTTTGGCTCTTCGGAGGACAATATTTCTGGAAGATGCCGGCTGACGTGAGGATGGAGGTGGGGCCAACGATCATCCATCCGCTGCCAAAAACTTACATGGAAGCTACCGAGAGATACTCGGCCCAGACGAAGGTCGTCGAACTTCCCGACGGCGCCCTTAATATCGCCGGCTATCAGGGCGGTATCCCGTTCCCCACCCCGGCCGAGCCGCATAAGGGTTGGAAAATCCTTGCCAACCTCTGGTTCCGCTATGTTCCGCACGTTTCGGTCGATCCGTACGGCGCGGGATGCGAGGTCGATAGCTTCGGCAGTATTAACTGTCAGGATGTCGTAATCGTCTATCGCCAGCTCTCATACAACACTGACCCGGGGGTACCGGCCACGATTCCTGGGGGCGAAGGCAAATTCTTCACCCAGTATCTCGAGTTCGTGACACCCGAACAACTGAAGTATACCGCAAACCTAAGAATGTCGTGGACCGACCTCTCGCGTGCCGAAGATGCCTACCTGTTCGTCCCATCGCGGCGCAACTACCAGCGGCTCGCGACAGCAGCGCGATGCAGTACGTCGTCGGGCAGCGACTCAACTCCCGACGACGGCCGCGGCGGTTACGATGTGAATATGACGCAGGTCAAGGTTGACGTCCTCGGAGAAAAGAAGATTCTCACGTTGCAGGACATCGCCCGGCCAGCAGGGACGTTTCCGCAGAACTTCGACATGCCGCTTGGATGGCCGACACCGTCATGGGGCAAGTGGCAAGTGCGCGACGCTTACGTCCTCAGCGTGAGCAAGCTGCCGGCATATGCTTCGGGTTACTGCTACGCCCGGCGCGTGATGTACATCGACAAGAGCTTCTATGGAGTTCTGTGGGACGATCTGTACGAC
>WNFT01004532.1_pt1 | contig 12124 bp, 7 predicted proteins | sample 5400191 | NCBI WGS metagenome assembly WNFT01 (sample SAMN13153359, study PRJNA577476) | soil metagenome | isolation source: 80 cm saprolite under Madrone tree | place: USA:California | collected 2016-06-14
GATTAATCAATTTCATATTGCAGCGATTACAGAACATTTTCGGACCGCGAAGAAAAAAGACAAACTACGGGCAAAGGATTTGCCGCTGGATCAACGGCTCGCGAACTACATTATCGAGGGTACGCGAGACGGATTGATCGAGGATTTGGAGAAAAAGCGCGCGGAAGGCGCTGCGCCGCTGGACATCATCAACGGTCCGCTGATGGCAGGAATGTCCGAAGTTGGCCGGCTATTCAATGCCAACGAGTTGATCGTGGCGGAAGTGCTGCAGTCCGCGGAAGCAATGAAAGCTTCAGTGAATCACCTGGAGCAGTTCATGGAAAAAGCGGACACGGCGAAGCGCGGGCGAATCGTGCTGGCGACGGTGAAGGGCGATGTGCACGACATCGGAAAAAATCTGGTTGAGATTATTTTGAAGAACAACGGCTACGACGTGGTGAATCTGGGAATCAAGGTGCCCCCGGAAGAATTGATCAAGGCGTATCAACAACATCATCCGGACGCGATCGGACTATCTGGTTTGCTGGTGAAGAGCGCGCAGCAGATGGTGATCACCGCAAATGACTTGAAGGACGCGGGGATTTCGATTCCGCTGCTGGTGGGTGGAGCGGCGCTGTCTGGAAAATTCACGCAGACAAAAATCGCGCCGAGTTACGGGAATGCGGTGTGCTACGCGAAAGACGCGATGACAGGTTTGCGGTTGATGAATGAGTTGATGGATCCGGCGACGCGCGAGACAGTGCTGCGTTCGAATGGCGAAGCGGCGACCGGAGTGAGCGTCACGACTACGGTTACCGTGAAAGAGTTGCCGCCGGTATCGCGTTCGCCGAAGGTTCGCACTGATTTACCGATCGAGGCGGTTGGCTATCTGGACCGCAAAGTGCGACTGGTGCCGGATTTGCACGAATTGTGGGGTTACGTCAATCCGTTCATGTTGTTTGGGCGGCACCTTGGCTATCGGGGAAATTTTGAGCGGCAACTTGCCGCGAGGGAGCCGAAAGCGGTGGAACTCTTCGCGGCAATGGAAGAAGTGAAAGAAGAAGCGGCGAAGTTCATGAAAGTTCGAGCGGTGTGGCAATTTTTTGAGGCGGAGGCTGACGGCGAACAACTGCACGTGTTTGCTCCGGGCGAGAGTTCGCCGGCGCACACCTGGAAGTTTAAGCGGCAAAAAATCGCGGACCGGCTCTGCTTGAGCGACTACATTCTGCCTGCGCAAAGCGGAAAGCGCGACCACGTGGCCTTGTTCGTGGTGAGTGCGGGCGAAGGAGTGCGGGAACGGTCTGAGGCGACGAAGAACGCGGGATATTATTTTCGATCGCACGGACTGCAATCGCTGGCGATTGAGACGGCCGAGGCCTGTGCAGAGTGGCTGCACCGCAGGATACGGGAAGATTGGGGATTTCCGGATCCGCCGGAAATGACCATGGCGCAGCGATTTACCTCGCGATATCGAGGGAAACGATACAGCTTCGGATATCCTGCGTGTCCGGAATTGGAAGACCAGGCTGGCCTGTGGAAGCTACTGCGACCAGAGGAGATTGGCGTGGAACTAACCGAGGGGTTCATGATGGACCCTGAAGCCAGTGTAAGCGCACTGGCATTCATTCATCCAGACTGCACATACTTCTCGGTAGGCGAAGAATAAGCCTTCATTACGTCTAACCGACTCATTCCAAGGGAGTAAACTTCGAATAACGCTTTTCGGACGGACGGTTTGGGCCGAAGAGAGATAAAGTTTTGCCACTTCGTGGAATGTCGCAGGGACAGGCTCCTGATACGAGGAAACAGGTAGGAAGAAAGGCTCCCGTCAAACCATTGTAATTGTTGACGTTAGTCCTGATTTCGAATGCCGACAGGTGCAAACGCTTGGCGAGGCAGTTGCTGATTAGGCGTTGGACCCTTATGGTTACCGGTGTAAATCGAGCGTTTGAGCTTGTGGGCGAAGCTGGCTTTGTCTATGGCCAGTCCGATGCCATTCTATCGGTCAACGCGATTGTTGGGGAGATTTCGCGGACCGACATCCCGGTGTTGCTGCAGGGCGAAAGCGGCACCGGAAAAGACGTTTACGGGCGGTTAATTCACCAACTTTCCGCGATGCGAGAATTGCCACTGGTGAAATTGAGTTGCACGGCGCTGCAGCCGGGAGAATTGCTGACCCGGGTGAAAAGCTCGCTGGGGAATTGGGAAGGCGAACCGCAGGAGAATTCGGGGACACTGTTTTTGGATGGCATCGACGAACTAGACTTGGATTGTCAGAGGGTGCTGTTGGCGCTGCTGCAGGGACGAGAAATGGCTTCTGGCGGACAGCTAGGATTTCGACTGATTTCGACGACGACGCGAAACATAGATCGAGAGATCGGGCTGGGAAGGTTTCGCCGGGAGCTTTATTTCCGGATCAATGGCGTGTGCATAAAACTGCCGCCATTGCGCGAGCGGAAAGAAGACATAGCGGTTCTGGCTGAATACTTCCTGGAGAAGCATGCTCTGGATGCGGGGAAGCGGACGCCAGTATTAAGCCAGGAAGAGGAAGAACTTCTACGGACGCATGACTGGCCCGGAAACATCAGGGAATTGGGAAATCTTGCGCGAAAAATAGTGGCGCTTGGGCAATCGCGAGCAGCGATGAGCGAACTACACAAATCCGGCCAGGGAACGAACCGGGCGGCGGTTCAAGTGGCGAGGAACGAGTCGTTGAAAGTGGTTGCAAAAGAGGCTTCGCGGATCGCGGAACGGGAACTGATTTTAAAGGCGCTGGAGAGAACGCACTGGAATCGCAAACAGGCAGCGAGAGAACTACAGGTCAGTTATAAGGCCTTGCTGTATAAAATAAAGCAGATGGAAGTGGACGGGGCCCAATTCAAGAGATTGCCGGGAGAAGAGTGATGAAAGCGTTGCTATGGATAGGGCTGGGAACGATGTTGGCAGCCGGGAGTGTGCCGGCCCAGGATGCGGCCAAGAGCGGCAGCAAAGCCGCACAGGCGACGTCGCAATCAGCCGTGGCGGCCGATGCAGGCTACAAGATCGGGCCGCAAGACGTGTTGCGAATTGACGTGTGGAAAGAAGCGGAGATTTCGAGATCGGTTCCGGTCCGGCCAGACGGGAAAATTTCACTGCCGCTGCTGAACGATGTGCAGGCGGCTGGATTGACGGCCATGGAACTGGCAAACAACATCACCGAAGGATTGAAGAAATTTATTACCAGTCCGCAGGTGACGGTGACCGTATCGGAGATCAACAGCCGGAGAGTGTACGTAACCGGGGAAGTGACGCGGCCGGGAGCGTTCCCGCTACTGCCGAACATGACGGTGCTGCAGGCAGTGACGAGCGGGGGCGGTTTTACGCAGTTTGCACGAACTAAGAATATTTACGTGTTACGCAATGAAGGCGGCAAACAGACCAAATATCCGTTTAACTATAATGACGTGGTGAAGGGCAAACGACCCGAAGAAAACATTACGCTCCAGCCCGGCGATACCATCGTGGTGCCGTAGAGAGGGCTTATGAAAAAGCGTCTGAGATTATTGAGATTTTCAATTATGGCGGCTGCATACTTCTGCGTTGCAGGGATCGGAATGGCACAAGATCCTCAGGCGCCCCAAGGCGGGGACAAACCAAAGCCGGCAGCAAAGAGCTACGGCCCAATCGGAAGCGGGGACGAGGATCAAAACCCGCCGCCCGACACACTGCAGCCAGACAACCGGCCGCTGACCGGCTTTCAAGAGCCCACGCTAGGAACGCAGATGGAGAGGCATAGTTATTGGGTGCCGGGAGTGTCGTACTACAATTACGCTCAATCCAATGGAAGTTCGCAAGGCGGAAGCTCAGATTGGAATTCGACAAGCTACCTCTCCGGAAATGTCAGCTTGCTCGAAAATTGGAGCCGATCGTCACTGGCGTTGAATTACTCCGGGGGTGGAGACTTCTCAACGGATTCCACCATTGGGAACGGCTGGTTCCAGCAGTTTAGCGCAGTGCAAACGTTCAATTGGCAGCGCTGGCAGTTGACGCTGCTGGACGAGTTCGCCTACCTGCCGCAAGCACAATTTGGATTTGGAGCTGGCACCGGACTGGCGAATCCGGGAATCGGTGGCACGCTGGGTGTTCCTTCCACGGGCCTGGCAGGACAATTTCTCTCCGGGCAGACGATTTTCACGGCAATCGGGCCGCGCTACACGAATACGGGTGGCGCGCAGGCGACATTCGCTCTAACGCCGCGAAGCTCGGTGACCATCGGAGGGCTGGCCAGCCTATTGAGATTCAGCCAGGCAGGGAATATTGAGAGCAATGACTACATCGGGAACATAGGTTACAACTACCAGCTAACCCGCGCGGACACCATTGGTGTGCTTTACCGGTTCAGTTCCTTCCACTACCTTGGCTTTCCGCAGGCGATTGGAGACCACACGGTCCAGCTCGCCTACGGCAGAAAGATCACCGGCCGATTGGCGCTGCAAGTCTCAGGAGGGCCGGAAATCACGGAATTCCGAATTCCGCAAAGCGCCACCAACAACAAGACGCAATACATCTCCGGCTCGGGCAATGCGACACTAAGCTATGCATTTTCACGCTCGAACGTTTCGGTGAGCTACCTGCATGGCGTTACCGCGGGAAGCGGCGTTTTTATAGGTGCAACGACAGATCAGGTTACGTTCTCGGGATCGAGAAAGCTTACGCGAAAGTGGAGCGGGAACGCAAACGTCGGATTTGCGCATAACTCCGCTATTGGGTCCGCCATTGGAACGGTTCAGACCGGCGCCAATACAAGTTACGACACAGTCTATGCAGGGGCTTCGCTGGCGCGGCAGTTGGGACGAAATGCTAATTTCACACTTGGATACACCGCGTACATCGAGAACGCAAACAGCACAGTTTGCGCCGGAACAAATTGCGCCTCGAATTTCACGTCGCACCAGATTTCGGTCGGACTGAGTTGGCACACGCGGCCGTTGGTGCTGCGTTAAAGAACAGCAAAGATGATCAGTAAAGACAGAACAGAGTGTCGACGGAGACGACCACAAGCCTATGTATAAGAATTTCTTCGGGCTGAAAGAAAACCCGTTCAATGTGAATCCGGACCCGCGTTACCTCTTTCTAACAAAGCAGATCGAGGAAGCGCTCTCCGGGCTAATGTACGGGATCCAGACGCGTAAAGGATTTATCACGCTGACCGGCGAGGTAGGAACCGGGAAGACGACGCTGATAAACAGGCTGCTGGACTGGCTGCATTTAAAACGCACGAAAACGGCGTTTTTGTTCAACTCGCGAATGAACTCCAACCAGTTGTTTGATTTTATCCTGGCAGAATTCGAAATCTCCTGCGACAGCCGGTCAAAAAGCCAGCAACTGATGAAGCTGAATCATTGGCTGCTGGATCGCTATCGCGCCGGCGAAACGGCCGTGTTGATTGTGGACGAAGCGCAAAATTTGACGTTCCCGGTACTGGAGGAAATCCGGCTGCTGACCAACCTGGAGACCTCGACCGAGAAACTGCTGCAGATCGTGCTCTCCGGCCAGCCGGAGCTCGAAGACAAGCTGAAGCTGCCACAACTGCGGCAATTGCGGCAGCGAATTACGTTACGCTGCCGAACCACGCCGATGTCAGAGGAGCAGACGCACGACTACATTCAGGAGCGCCTGCGGATCGCGGGGGCTGTCCCGCAATCCGCAATATTTTCGTCAAAAGCGATGGACGCGGTGCATATGTATTCAATGGGCATTCCGCGCGTCATCAATTTGCTGTGCGAACACGCGCTGATCAATTCGTTTGTGGACCAGCAACCCGTCGTGGAACCAAGGGTAATTGAAGATGTTGCCCGAGAATTCCAACTGGACGACGTGGAACCGATCGCACCGCCTGCCGCCGCAAGACAAGACGCGGACGTGTTTCAGTCGGAAGCGTTTATTCAGAACCTGGGCGAGGCGCTATCGCGATTTCGTATGCATCCACCGGTATCGTCTTCGACACGTGACAGAAAATAACTGGGAAGCCGGACGTCCGAAAATGCCGTAGCAAAGTTTATTTAACTTTTGGTACCATCACGCGGTCCCGCCTAACAGTAAGCGATATACTTCTCGAAAGTGGTTCGTGCTTCGTGGTTCGTGTCCCCTTTTTTCTGTAGTAGAAGCGCGTCGCCTCGACGTTCGTCAATGTGAGAGAAGTGTCTAGATGCAGGCATCGGCTTGGAGTTCTAGCCCGCAAGCGAAGCTTTGCTGTGTGTTGGCCGCGCTGGGTATATTTCTCGGCGGCTGCACGGCCGCTTCCAAAACTGAAAGTGGGCCGCCGCCCGCTCTGGAGATTCTTACTCAGTCGCCTCTAACCGCTGCCCAAGTGGGGGTTCCCTATAGCGCCATGCTGATGGCACGCGGAGGCGCAACTCCCTATAGGTGGTCGCTCGTTAATGGAATAATTCCCAAAGGGTTGATGTTTAGTGCCGCCACAGGCGTAATTAGCGGAACGCCCAGCCAGGCGATCAGCAGTACCTCACTCACATTCAGCGTGACGGATTCGAGTAGTTCGCCCAAGACTCGGAGCGTGATTCTGTCGTTGACGATATCGAATGCGACCCTGATTTCGATTGTGGTGACGCCGGCGAGCCCTTCGGTCGGGGTTGGCAAGACGCAGCAGTTCACGGCCACTGGGACTTACTCCGACAACAGCACACAGAACCTGACCGGCAGTGTCGCCTGGGCTTCATCGAGCACCGCTACTGCTGCGGTCAGTGCGGGCGGCTTGGCTTCGGCTTTGAAAGCAGGGACCTCGACGATTTCTGCTACTTCGGGAAGCGTGAGCGGATCGACTACGCTGACCGTTACCGCTGCGGCCCTGGTTTCGATTGCGGTGACGCCGGCGAATCCGACAGTTACAGTTGGCAAGACGCAACAGTTCACAGCGACTGGGACCTACTCGGATAACAGCACACAAAACCTGACCAGCAGTGTCGCCTGGGCTTCGTCAATCACGGCTACTGCGACGATTAGCGTGAGCGGTCTAGCGACAGCTGTTACTGCAGGAACCACCACGATCTCAGGTACTTTTGGGAGTATTGCCGGATCGACCTCGCTGAATGTGCCTGGTAGCTCAAGCATCAGCGTGAGTGTGTCGCCAAAGCGCGGCGGCTTGACCGTTGGACAGACGCTAAACCTTACAGCAACGGTGCTGAACGATCCGCTGAGTCAGGGTGTGAATTGGAGTGCAACGGGCGGAACGTTTTCTGCTGCGGCGACTGCGTCGGGAGCGGCCACTACGTACACCGCGCCAGCCACGCCGGGGGTGTACTCGCTGACAGCCACCAGCGCCAGTGATGGCACACAGAGTGCCAGCGCGACGATTGGCGTAACGGACCTGGCAGGCGTGTTTACGTATCACAACGATCTTTCGCGGGACGGCAGCAACACCAGCGAATATGCTTTGAGCACTTCGAACGTGATCAGCGGCACTTTCGGCAAACTGTTTTCCTGCACGGTGGACGGCGCCATTTATGCACAACCGTTGTGGGTGGCCAACCTGACGATCAGCGGCGTTAAACGGAATGTGGTTTTTGTCGCAACGCAGCATGAGAGTCTGTATGCGTTCGACGCGGATGTGAATACGACGCCATGCATACCGCTGTGGCACGCAAACCTCATTGATGCGGCACATGGCGGCAGCAGTTCAGAGAGTTCGGTGCCCTCCGGCGCTGGCGGATTAGTGGGAGACGGTAATGGAGACATTACGCCGGAAGTAGGCGTAACCGGAACGCCGGTGATCGATCCTTCAAGCAAAACGTTATATGTGGTATCGAAATCGGTGATCACCTCCGGCCCAACTTTCTTTCAACGACTGCACGCCATTGACATCACTACAGGTAGTGAGAGATCAGGAAGTCCGGTGCTGATTCAAGCGACATATCCCGGGACCGGGGATGGCGGCACGACAGTGACGTTCGTGGCGCGGCAGCAAAATCAGCGGCCGGGACTAGCACTGGTCAACGGCAACGTGTATATCGCGTGGGCCTCGCATGAAGACACAAGCCCCTACTACGGGTGGATCATGAGTTACAACGCATCTACCCTGGCGCAATCCTCGGTACTGAATGTGACGCCGAATATGGGATTTGGAGGAATCTGGATGGGAGGCGGAGCGCCCGCAGCGGATTCGAACAACAACATTTATGTGCTCACTGGAAACGCATACTTTGACGTAACGAATTCGACCGGGCCGACGAACGACTATGGCGATTGCTTCCTGCGCCTATCGTCCAGTTTGACCGTGACCAGCTATTTTTCACCGAGCAATCAGGCATTGGATAATCAAAATGACAGCGATTTCGGTGCCGGTGGCGCGGCTATTCTTGTGGACCTTCCGGCCTTGTCGGGCAAGCCGAATCATCTGGTGATCGGCGGAGGGAAAGACGGTTTCCTGTACTTGTTGAATCGGGATGCGTTGGGCGGTTCCGGAGACGGCAATGCCTGGCAGAAAGTGGCGTTTGGAGACAGCATCTTTGCCACGGGCGCTTTCTGGAATAATAATTTTTATCTTGGTGGTGTTGGTGGAAACCTGAAAGCCTACACATTCGACACCACAACGCGGCTATTCAACGGGTCACCTAGTTCTCAATCACAGATTTCCTACCTCTTTCCGGGCACTACACCGTCTGTTTCCTCGGACGGAATGGCGAACGGAATCGTTTGGGCTCTGGACAACAGCAATTACTGCACGCCTGGGTCGCCTACACCGCCGTGCGCTCCGGCCGTGTTGCATGCCTATGACGCGACCAATCTTGCGACCGAACTGTGGAACAGCACGCAAGGCAGCGGCAACGCTGCCGGACATGCCGTAAAGTTTGCTGTGCCGACAGTTGCCAACGGCAAAGTGTACGTGGGAACGCGTGGCAACAATTCGGGTGGCGGCCCTTCTTCTTCGACTGTTCCGGGGGAGCTAGACGTTTACGGGCAGCTGCCGAATTAGGAACGTTAAAGGGCGAAAGTCCGGCGAACGCGGATCGGTGCGTCATCGGAAGCTTCCCGCGACGTCGGAGCCGGAGTTCGGATTACGTTGAATCAGAGACGAGAAGGCGGAAAAAACCAACCGCTAAAACAAAATGGGCAACGTATAATCCACCGCGAATAGGATCTGAAGACCTTACGGGGGTACCACCGGCGCGGGAGAGCCTTGATCGGAACCAAACATTGCTTCGCTATGGCAGGACAACGAAGCTTCGATCCTCTTCGACAAAGAAGTGCGGGTGATGGTGTTCGTGGGTGGAAGGCAACCTTCCCAAAAGTTGTAAGGAGTTGCCCATAATGCTGCTTTTACTCAGAGGGTATAGAGGCATTCGTTGTGATATCCCCCTGCACTGGGGACAATGGGGCGCAAGCCCAGCCGCTACAGCGGGTTATAAAAGCAAAAAGGTTTCTGAGGCCCTCTGGCACCGGCGACGCATCGCGACTTAACCACAGACTGGCAAGGGCCGTGCTCGCGGTAATGTAGGACGGAAATCAATCGCAATGAGCCTTTTGACAACTCCCGAATCGGATAAGTGCGAAGGAAGCTCGCGCTGGATAAAGGTCGATGCGGGAGAGTTCCGCCAGAAATTCGACCGGACAAGTTTTGCTTTGCAGCATGAGCTGGCAACCCATCCCTTGTTCCAATTGCCTGCATTGGTGGACTTGGCCGAACGTACAAGGAAGCAGCGTCCAGACGACATTTACTACAATAATGGCGAGATCGGTGTCGATCAAAAGTGGATTCATAATCCGGACCACCCCTTCTCGCCTGCTGAGACGATACATCGCATCGAGGAATGCTCGGCGTGGTTTATCTTTCGCTCGGCACAACGCGATCCGCAATATCGGGTGTTACTCGATAAGGGACTGGCGGAAATTAAAGAAATGATGGGCGGAAAGCTGCAACGAAAAATAATGGTCGAGGACATCATTATATTCGTCACCTCACCGAGGCGAAAGACCCCTTACCACATTGATCGCGAATGCAACTTCCTGCTGCAGATTCGCGGGGACAAGACGATTCACGTGTTTGATCAGAACGACCGGGAGATCCTGCCGGAAGAAGAGCTGGAGCGATTCTGGTCCCTGGATTCGAGTTCGGCCGAGTACAAGGCACATATGCAGAGCCGCGCAAAATCATATCTGATGCGGCCCGGCTTGGGCGTACATATTCCGGTGAATGCGCCGCACTGGCTCGAAAACCAAAACAACGTGTCGATTTCGTTAAGCGTAAACTTTCAGTTTGCCGATTCTGTACGTGCGAACGTTTATCGCGCGAACTTTCTATTGCGAAGGATGGGAGTGAAGCCAACGCCGCCAGGCCGGTCGGAGTGGCTCGATTCGGTAAAGTCCGCCGCGGTAGCTCCAGGGGTATGGGCGACGAAAAGTTATAAAAGATTGAAAAAGCACGCTTAGTCCTGTCTGTCAGTTCGTTGGATTCCGCGGTTTCCGTGGGCGAGCCGTGAAGTCTTCGCTGTAATGATTTTCGAATAGTTGTTGTCCACACTGTAGCAAGGTGATTGTGAAGAGCCTACAGGAGCTTTCAGACCAACTTCAGTCTATTCCGATCGTGAAATCGATCCTGGCCGTGTACTACGAAAGAATCTTTGCAACCAGCGGTTATGGCATGTTCAGGGGCGTATATCGCGATTTCCGGGAAGCCGAGCGGGCAGCTCCCAATACCAAGAAGATAGGATTCGACCACGAAGAGTTCAGCACGTTTTACCAGGATCGTCTGAAGCGAATCTTCCCGGAAGATTATCCCGTTTTGTTTTGGTTACGCCCAATTCTCGAACCAGGCTGCCGAGTATTTGATTTTGGCGGACATCGCGGCCATCACTTTTACGCCTATTCGCGATTTGTGAGCTACCCGCAAGACTTCTGCTGGACAGTGTGTGATGTACCGGTTGTCGTGAGGGCAGGAAAAGCACTTGCACAAGAAAAAGGCGAGTATGAACGCCTTCGCTTTACGATCGATTTTCAGGAGGCGGATGGCGCCACGGTCTTTCTTGCAGCTGGTTCTATCCACTATGTTGAATCTCCACCGTTGGCGGATGCGCTGGCAATGCTGGAGATCCTGCCCGGACATTTGATTCTGAATAAGCTACCTTTGTATGGCGGACGGCCGTATGTATCATTGCAGAACGGTCGGCTGGCCTTCCATCCCTTGCACGTCTACAATCGCGAAGAGTTCGTCGCGTCACTCAGCAACCTCGGCTACGATTTGGTTGATGAGTGGGCAGTGCCAACTCGCCACGGCCGAATACCGTTCCATCCTGAGGCGTCGTTTCCCTCTTACACCGGAATTTATCTGCGCTTGCGCGGTTAAACGCTGTAGCAAAAAAAAATCAAAAAATTGAGCGAATGCTGATAGAGAATTTTCCTGCGCTTGGCGGTCAGGCGAGGCGCTTTAATGGCAAAAATTTCGTTATCCGATGCCGTGTCGTCGTTGCATTGTTCTAAAAACGGTTAGTAAATCGAAGCATTTTTAATAAGATCGATACTGTAGCTGGCAGTAACTCTATTGACGAAGTTAGCGGACGTTGTAGTAAGATTGCTGCTGGTGCAGTTCTCGGGTCCCCGCCGTTCGAACTGTTCCGTTTTGATCTGCTGGTCGGCGGGTTCCAAGCAAATTGCCAGGTGTGGTGTCCTCCGCCGCCAGGGTGGCTCGCTATCTTTGACTGGACTTCACCTATCGAAAACGATCGTTCGGACAGCCGATGACTGTCCATAAAAGGGCATCCGAGTTTCAGCACCGGTCAACCGAATCATGGTGACAGGTCACGCATGCTGACAACTTATTTAGATTGAATAAGATAGTTGGGTGCATCGATTGACGAATGGCACTACAGATGCTGTAACACGTGGGGGGCGGGGTCTAAGATTGCTTAAGCGATTCGGTGTGGAGAAATTTGGCAAACGGGGCGGAATTTTGCGCGCCGCTGTATTGCTTAGCGGGTTAGTTGTGTGCTCGGTGCCAGCCAAAGCACAAGGGGCAATTACCTGGTACAACTCTGCTTGGCAATATCGCAATGCAATTTCAGTGGGCAACAGTTCGGGCGTAGCTTTAAGCAACTTCCAGATCAATGTTTTGCTTTCCAGTGGGTTTCCCTTTGCCAACGCCAAGGCCGATGGCAGC
>WNFT01007060.1_pt1 | contig 12123 bp, 7 predicted proteins | sample 5400191 | NCBI WGS metagenome assembly WNFT01 (sample SAMN13153359, study PRJNA577476) | soil metagenome | isolation source: 80 cm saprolite under Madrone tree | place: USA:California | collected 2016-06-14
ACAGCGGGATCTCTTGTGGTATATTTCAAGGAGCGGTGGTTCACCGCCGAGCGGCTGTTCGAGAATATGGTCTGGATCTGCAGCGCCTTTGCGATTGCTGTCGAGGTTTCGACACTCCTCCTGATCTCGACCGTGTTGATGATAGGCGGGAAGCCAGAATTTCTGATGATGGTGCTGTTCTGGCTCAAGCTGGTCGTCATTCTGGCGACGCCTTACTTCTTTGCGGGAATGGCAATATCGCTGGCTCTGACGCGGAGCCCTTGGCCCGTCCCTCTCGTTTATGGTGTAGATCTTATCGGGGCGGCGACCGGCTGCCTCGTTGTTCTCGTGGTGCTCACTTTCGTCGATTCCGTTTCGGCATTGTTTCTAGTCGGTACGGTGGGGGCCTTAGCGGCCATTTCATTTTCATCGGCCCGCCGTGCATCGGCCTCCCCGGGCGAGCCGCTCCTGCCAGTGGTCCGGCTTCGAATCTTCGCTCGGCCGGCGATCCTAGCTACAGCCTTGGCCTTGCTTGCATTGGGTAACGCTGCGATCCAGCCTTACGGGCTCAAGCTCTCGATCGTGAAGAATGAGCTTGAGTCTGTGGTGCCGGGCACACCCGGAACCCGTGTGTCGGAATTTTTGCGTTGGAATTCGTTTTCCCGCATCAGCGTAGGTCCGAGCAATTCCGGCAGTCCAAAGATGTGGGGGCCATCTTCCGAGACGCCTCCTTCCGTTATAGAGCAGCGCGAGATGGCGATCGACGGCTCGGCGGGCACGGCGATGTACCGCTTTGACGGCGATTTCGGGAAGCTCGAATTCCTGAAATACGATGTGACCAATCTGGCCTACTACATTCGCCACGCAGGCCGTGCCGCCGTAATCGGCGTGGGTGGCGGCCGCGACATACTCTCCGCACATCTCTTCGGATTCCGGGATATAACCGGCGTCGAGCTCAACCCGATCTTCATCGATATGCTGTCGCGGGTGTTTCGGCCGTACAACCACTTGGCCGATCTTCGAGGAACGCGGTTGTTCGTGGACGAAGCGCGCAGCTGGTTTGCCAGGTCGTCTGACCATTTCGACAGTATCCAGATGAGCCTGATCGATACTTGGGCCGCCACTGGAGCGGGCGCGTTCTCGCTGTCCGAGAACGGTCTTTACACCCTGCAGGGCTGGCGCACCTTCTTCGATCATCTGACGCCATCCGGCGCGTTCACCGTCTCCCGGTGGTATTCGCCCGACAATATCAACGAGACTGGGCGCATGCTGAGCCTCGCGATGGCAACGCTGATGGATGAGCACATTTCTAGTCCGCGCGAGCACATCTTCTTGGCGGCGGCGGAGAACCTAGCGACCTTGATAGTCGCAAGAGCGCCGTTCACCTCGGAGGAACTCGCGACCCTGACCGCGACTGCCAATAGACTGCATTTTACCATCTTGGTCAGCCCGCAATCACAAACCAGATCCCCGACTTTGTCGGAAATCATGGGCGCGACCACACCGCAGGGGCTCAACGAAGCGGTAGCGAAATACCCTCTCGATTTGTCAGCACCAACGGATGACCGGCCCTTCTTCTTCAACCAGCTCCGAATCGACCCTGCCTCGGTTTGGCTTGCGCACCATTTAGGGTACGGTGTAATGCACGGCAATTTAGTGGCAACGATCACACTCACCATTGTCGTCGCGCTTTCGACGATTTTGGTGCTGATCACCACTATCGTTCCTTCGCTACCCTCAATCCGTAGGGTGACGCCTCGCATTGCCGTGCTCGGCTCGATCTATTTTGTCCTAATCGGCCTCGGCTTCATGTTCGTCGAGATTGGTCTCATTCAGCGGATTTCCATCTATCTGGGCCATCCAGTCTACGGGATGGCTATTGGGCTCTTCGGAATCATCGTATCGACCGGGCTTGGTAGCTTGTGTTCGTACCGCCTCTCGTTGCTGAACGGCCTGCGACTCCAACTTTGGGCCGGTGCGCTCGGGCTTTATCTCATTCTCCTGCCCTATTGGTTCCCGCTGCTGATCGACCAGTTCGCGGCGGGAAGTCTTCTCGTCCGTGCCGCGGTTTCGCTTACGGCAATCGTCCCTTCCGGCGTGCTGATGGGTTTCGGATTCCCCACAGGAATGGAAATCGTAAATGCCATCGATTCGCGTCCGACACCTTGGTTCTGGGCGGTCAACGGTGCGGCCGGCGTTCTTGCGGCAGGAATCGCCGTACTTGTCAGCATCCACGCCACAATAAGTACGACGCTCTGGTGCGGAGCCGCCTGTTATCTGCTGCTCGCGCCAATTGCGATCATCCTAGCGCGACTCCGCCGTAGTGAGGCTGATGTCATCGCGCTGCCGGCGGCATCCGGATAAAGGCGTTTAGCTGGCGGCTCATGGATAGCCCCTCACACAGCTACTCGTAGGCCCGAACCGCCTGAAAATAACTTGCTCAATTGCGAGCGCAGTCCTAAAAATCGTTATGCACGTGACCGTCAGATAAAGCTTCTGAAGGCCGGGCGCCGCGCGATCTCAAACCGCGTTGCGTAGCATCATGATGTACAAATACCAACTCAACCATGGTAGATACTCAAGGGGTCAACCACATCTCACAGCTTCCGGCGCCCGGGCGATCCTGGGGCTGTAAGCAGTTTGCCGGAGCTAGCACGCTGGAATCAAAGCGCCATAGCTACCTAAACCGGGGATGAATATTTTTGACCCTCTGTGGCCCGGGTAGCTCATCAACGACCACGGTTTCGCCACTCGCGGCAAGGAAATATCAGATCGGCGATGTGTTTAGGGGGTCACGATTACCCCTCATTCCCATGAATCAATTCGCCTTCGAAAGTGCTCACTTAAGAGGCATCACAAGTATGTCGGAGCTATTTCCCAAAATGTTCAAAGCTTCACCTAAGAACTGGATTCGTGTACATTTTATTACGTGTACAATTATCGTGGCGATGGCAGTGCTGTTTCTGCTCCCAGCGTTGGACAACGGCTTTCCATTTGTTTACCCTGATACCGGCACTTACCTGGGCGGTGCTGGTTTAACTCATATTCCACAAGATAGACCCATATATTATGCCTGGTTCACCAGGATATTCGATCTGCCGATCTTGGTCCACTCGTCGTCGAGCCAGACGCATTTGAAGGGCTGGTCGCCATGGCCAAGTGTCGTCCTCCAATCTCTCATAACGGCTTGGATGATCTGGCGCTTCGCATCGACTTTGTTTGGGTTAACTGCGGCGTCTCGGCTGCTTTTGGTAGCGCTGCTTCTGACCTTGGGCACGAGCCTGCCATGGTTCGTCGGTCAGATTATGCCTGACATTTTCACTCCATTAATGATCCTAGCCCTTGCCTTGCTTTGGTTGGCACACGATACCCTCCCCAGAGTGTCGCGGATACTGCTGATGTTGCTTGTCAGCGCGGCGGTGGCGTTTCATCAGGTAAATCTTCTCGTCGCGCTTTGGATGCTCCCGGCTTTCGGTTTATGCGCTCTTCTGGGTTGGTGGCCGTCGAAGGCATCGATTTATAGCATTTTGGAGAGCGGGCTGGCCCTCGCACTCGGCGCAGCCGCGCTGCTTACAGCGAACCTAGTGGACGGTCGTTTCGCGCTGTCGAACGGCGGCTCTGTCTTCTTGCTAGCGCGGCTCCTGGAGGACGGCACGGCGATCAATTATCTCGAAAAAGCTTGCCCGCAGCGCCACTTCGCTGTCTGCGCACAGCTCGATGAACTTAGTTCCTACCGGCCTGAAGTGGTCACGGAACCCGGCTGCGGCTTCCGACGAACCTCTCTTGCCATTGAGTTCCTTTTTGGCGGCCCTCTCGACAGACTGGGCGGGTTTCGCGCAGAGCAATCAGAAGCTAGCGCTATCGTCGCGGGCACACTCTCGGCGTACCCGCTCGAGCAATCCCGTGCCGCGATTGATAATGGTTGGCGTCAACTGTTCCGCTTCCGAGCGGGTGAAGGCTTGTGCGCCTATTCAGAGACGGAGTTTTGGTCGACCACCATCGATAATATATTTGGCCCAGTTGTCTACAATCACTACCTTAAGTCGAAACAGATTCGCGATGCTCTTTTTGATCGGTTCGAGTTGCTCTACTATATTCATGCTACCGTTCTCGTCGTGTCATCCTTGGTTCTTATCGGTTTCCTTGTCGTCGGGGGGCTGCGAGAGCAGCCTCGCGCGTTCTTTGCCGGTATTTTCGTGATCGTTCTGGTGGTCGGAAACGCGTTCACGTTGGGAGTACTGTCGGGGGTCGGTGACCGTTATCAAACCCGGGTGATATGGCTGGTGCCGCTTCTCGCGGGCTGTTTCGTGTTGGAACGTCTGCCCCACCTGGGGCATCGAAAGCGGAATGCGTCTAGCGCTTGAACCTACGGAACATAGGGCGATCCAGTCTGCTCTTAGCTAAATGCTCGGCGTAGGCCTTTACCCGATCCGGCGTAATGCGATCGGCTGGAGGAACTCGGCTTAGAGCGAAATGCCCGATCCGTGGAAGGTCATGCTGCCGCCGCGCATCCGGGGTGGTCGCTAGGCCGAGGACTAGGGCATGGCCGAGCAGCGAGTTATCACTTCGCCGGCGGTCAAGGTCTAACCAGACCGCAACAGATGTCCCGCTGGAATGCCCAGACAGAGGTCGCGCACCAGCGCTTTGCGACCAAGACTCCAACCCGGTTTCGGCCGATACCCACCTCTTGACATAATCCGGTAAAATGCCTTCACCCGTTCCCCAAGGGTTGTGCACGTATACAGCTTTTTACGTGCCGCATAGATATCGGCCAGAACCTGGTATCGCGCGGCTCCGACACTTGCACGTTGATTCCACACATTAGTCAGGTCGCATCTCGCTTTCTCGAGAATTTCCGCGCAACGCTCAGCCACGTGTTGCAATGCGTGAACGCCGTCGCTTGGACTAGTTAATACATAAGGGAAAGCAGAGAAAAATTGCGACGGCCGATCCCAGCCAAAGAGATTAGCGCCATGCTGGCGGTAGGACGCCAAAGCCTTGTCTATATATACTATTTTTCCGAACACGGACGCGATAAAGAACACCCACTGATCATGCGCCATAGGGGCCGTCAAATCGTTATAGTCCAAAGATATTTCCCACAAGCCCGAAAACTCCAATATCGAACGACGAAATACTTCTGTGAAACCCAGCGGGCTCCCCATTCGCCGTATCGGGCACAATGCGAGCGGCGGCATGATCGGCAGGGAAGCAAAGTGATCAAGTGAGCCGATTCGTTCGCCAGCTTCCGTCACAACCTTTGCATTATGATAGGTTAGCAGCACAGCCGGATCGTGAAACGGCTCGACGCAGCGTGTGAGTTTCCAGGGTGACCATATGTCGTCCTGGTCGCAGAAGGCGATCACGTCAGAGATACAGTGGCCGGCGGCCCGCATAAAGTTGGCACGATAACCCACACGCTTCTCGTACCGATGAATATGAACCGGGAAAGGAGCGGCCTTTGCAAATTGTTGCAAAATAGCTACTGTCTTGTCCGAGGATGCATCGTCTGTTATGACGAGCTCGGATGGCAAGCACTGCTGAGCTGCCAAGCTGTCCAGCTGCTCGCGGATGAACTTTTGGCCGTTGTAAGTGGCCATAGCAACAGATACGGAAATCATCCATCCTTGATATCATCAAATTTGTACCGATGCTATATACCATATTAACACTTTCAACATCTCGTTATTGTCCGTTAGGGTTGTATTTTGCTCGCGTAACTTCCCTGAAGATGATCGGAACAGAGGAAGAGTTTTGGAGACCAGTCGATGAGCATCAAACGCAATACCTTCATCAATCTGGCGGGCGCAATGGCGCCGATGCTCGTGTCGCTGATAGTCGTGCCGTTCTATCTCCGATTGGTAGGAGAGGCTCGTTTTGGCGTCCTGGTTCTGGTCTGGCTGCTTGTCGGGTACTTCGAGTTCTTTGATTTTGGCATCGGTAAAGCCACCGCGAATCAAATGGCAAGGCTCCGAGATGCGCCAATATCGGCGCGAGAGGAAGTATTCTGGACGGGAGTGCTGATCAACGGGATGTTGGGACTGCTGGGTGGCCTCGTATTGCTGACGGCCGGCCATTATGGGGCAAACGGGTATTTCGGCCACAATCCGTCGGGCGGTTTGGACACTGAAATCCGCATGGCGTTGCCGTGGCTGGCGTTGGCCGTGCCGGTCGGGACGGTTTCCGCCGTAGGTGTCGCCGCGCTCGAGGCCAGAGAGCGGTTCCTCACCCTGAACACGCTGCAGGTACTGGTAACCGTATTGATCCAGCTTCTGCCCCTGCTGGTGGCGTGGTTGCGGGGTCCGGCGCTAGACGGATTGATCGCCGCGGCCGTGATCTGCCGCGTTGGCGCCAACCTGCCGGTTTTGCTCGCCTGCCGGCGCTATGTCCCGCTGCTGGGTCGACCCCGCTTCCGCAAATCCTTGGCGGCCCCCCTGTTTCGCTATGGTGGCTGGGTGACAGTTACCGCGGTTATCGGCCCGATCCTGGTCTCGGTGGACCGGCTCTTGATCGGCTCCCAGATTGGGCTGAGCGCCGTCGCCCATTACACGGTACCGTACAATTTGGTAACAAAATTCCAAATCTTGCCCGCCAGTCTGATGCGCACGCTGTTTCCTCGCTTTTCGCTGCTCGAGTGGGAAGAGTGCGCGCCAATCGCCCGGCAGGCTGTGTCTGGCTTGGCCGCGATTACTCTGCCTCTGACCGTCGCCGCAGTAATCGTAATCAAGCCCTTCCTGAGCGTGTGGATCGATGCGCGGTTCGCCGAGGTCGCCGCGCCGGTGGGCGAAATTCTGTTAATCGGCGTGTGGATCAACAGCCTAGCCTGGGTGCCCGCGGTCATGCTCCAAGGACAGGGCCGGCCGGCAATTGTCGCGAAGCTGCATGCCATGGAACTTGTCCCCTACGTTACGATACTATGGATTGGAATGGCATGGGCCGGCTTGCAGGGGGCTGCCTGGGCTTGGGTGTTGCGGGTTGCCGTGGACGCCCTGCTGATGTTCTGGGCCAGCGGCCTGCGGGCCTGCGTCTTGCCGGTGTTGTGGATCGGGCTGGCATTGATTGCCGCGGTGCATCTGGCAGTGCATCTTACCGCCGAAATGTCAATACCACGCGGCATCGTGGCGACTGTCGTGTTGATGGCGGCGATCTCATACAGCCTGCGCGTCGCACCGAACGATTTACGGCTGATCCTGGCGCGCGCACTGCCATTAAAATGGTCGCGACTGGCGGCAATGCAGAAATGAGGAGAAATCGCAACGGTCACATTCGGCATCGCCGACCGTACTAGAGCAGGATCGACCGAATGGCACCCGAACCGTGGCCGGCCGACGAACTTGAAGCAGTTGATTGCTGCCCGCTTTGCGGCTGTGCAGAACGCATAACTCTGCACCGGGACCTGACCGATCGTATATTCTTTTGTGCGCCGGGCAGGTGGCACCTTTACCGGTGCCGCGGATGCGAGGGCGCGTATCTCGATCCCCGGCCGACCTTGGAAAGCATCGCGCGCGCCTATAGCTCCTATTACACGCACGAGCCGGAAGGCGGCGGTGATGCCCCCCCAACTGCCTTCGGACGTTTCAAGCGAGCATCGTATAATGGCTACCTCAATGCGCAATACAACCTCGACTTGAGGCCGGCCATATCGTGGAGCCGCTGGGCCGTAGCGGCGGTGCCGCGCATTAAGCTCAAGAAGGATCTGATGGCTCGGCATCTGCGGCTCGATCGTAGGGGAGCCCGTCTTCTCGACATTGGCTGCGGTAACGGGGCCTTTGTCAGGGCAGCACGCGCCTGGGGTTGGGACGCCGAAGGATTGGATCCGGATCCCAATGCGGCGGCGGTTGTTCGGGCGGCGGGCTTGCCGATTACCGTCGGAAGCCTGCCGAAGCTCGGTTACCCCGACGCCAGCTTTGCCGCGGTAACCATGAGCCATTCGATTGAGCACCTGCATGATCCGCTTGCTGGTCTGCACGAAATACGCCGCATTTTGCAACCGGGTGGCACCGTCTGGATCGCTACACCCAATTTGGATTCCAACGGTCACGAGGTTTTTGGCGCTGAGTGGGTCGGACTTGATCCACCACGTCATCTCGTCTTGTTCACAGCTCCGTCATTGATCTCAACGTTGTCCCAAGCGGGTTTTGTTGAGATCCGTCAGGTCCGCTCATCTTTCGTGACCCAGTGGTACTTTACAAGCAGTTATCGGATAGGGCGGAATGAAGATCCCTTTCCGACCAACGGGGCTCGCCTTCCCCAATGGCTGAAATTGAAAGCTGCGATAGCTGATTGGCAGGCATTACTTCATCCCAAATCCGCAGAGGAGATTATCATTATGGCAAGACGCCCTCTCTGATGCACATTAAACTTAGAGCGAAAAGGGTGGTTGCGGTCGTCGCGGCGGTTCGCCTGTTGTACTTCGCTGATTGCTGGACAGTGCGCACATCCGCGAGCACGTCACCAGCCCCGTGCCGGTCAAGCCAAGCGTGTTGTCCAACTCGCGGTAGGCGAGCAGTCCCGCATCGGAGGTGATCACGCTGCGGTGGTCAAAATCGAGCCTCTCAGCCGCGCGCTCGTCAGCTCACCCGTTGGGTCCACCATGCCGCCTTAGCCGATCTCGCACAAGTGGTATCTTATGCCGGAATTGCCCCAAATGCTCGCGAAACCGTGACCTCATTCGGGGAATGGGGTTTAGATTAAATCTCTCGCGTGGCCGACAGCCGCAATCATCGCGGTGTTCGTGTTGAAGGGTGAGCGTCGCGGCTTTGTGCCACCCTCGGAAATCGGCTACGGTCAGATGGAGGGCTCGCATATGGCTTCGGTCTGGACTTTTATTCGAAAGCCGAGGAACCAACGGTTGCTCACCTGGCTGGGGAGTGGCGGAGCGGTCGCCGCTGCTGGAATATGGGCAGTGGTGACATATGTAGGGACCACGGGCAGCACAGCGACCATCCCCTTCAATCACCTCTTCGTCGATCCAAACCCCAGCACCAGCATTGGCAGCGGTATCGCACTCGCCGATATAGACGGCGACGGCAGACTAGACGTCATTACCGCCGATGGCCCCACGTTCGGCACTGGTGGGCAGCCGGTGGTGGCGTGGTACCAGAATCCCGGCGTCGAAGAACAGGGGAACTGGACAAAGACCATCATCGACAGTCAGTTCGGCGGCACCGATGATGCGCAAGTCGCCGAGATCCGTGGCAACGGCATCATGGACGTCATCACGAGCGATTACCCCGCGGGCCAGATCGTGTGGTACGAGAACCCCCGCAACTGGGGTGGCGATCCGGCGAAGGACCCTTGGAGGAAGCACGTCATCGCCAATGGTTTCCTCCATGATATGGCCGTCGGCGACGTGCTTGGAAACGGCAAACTCGATGTGGTCGTCCATGGCCACTTTGGCGCGTTCAGTGGCGAGTCGGGGCCAACGGTCCTCTATATCCAGAACGACCCCGATTCGTGGACGGAAGTCACCATGACGAATGCCCCCGACCATAACGGGAACGGCAAAGGTATCGCCCTTGCCAACCTGGCCGGACACGCCAACGGCAAGCTGGATCTGGTGGAGAACGGTTACTGGCTGGAGCAGCCCAACGATCCAACGAACGGCAATGCCTGGACGGCACATACCTTCGACAGCAGCGGTCCCAGCCTGGCCGCCGTTGCGGTGGTCGACATCAATGGCGACGGCCGATTGGACATCGTCATGGACGGCTCCGATGGAACTCCGGGGGCGCTGGCCTGGTATGAGCAGGGCTCAGGGAACCCTCGCGACGCCAACAACTGGACGAAGCACACGATTGACGCGACCATCAACACCAGCCACATGCTCGCGATCGCCGACATGAACCAGGATGGCCATCCCGACATCGTTTTCGGCGAGGGCGGGCCAAATCGCATTGGCTTCTTTCTCAACAATGGGGACGGAAGCTCCTGGACCATGCAACTCATTTCTCCGACCAACGGGGGCCGCCCCCTGGTCGGCGACCTCGGCGGCGACGGCGATCTGGACATCGTGGGAACCAGGGATGACAGGGTGCCGGTGGACGTTTGGTACAACCAAAGCAAGTGATCAACCGGACACTCGGCGACGACCGAGATCTGCTCGGATCCACCGTCAAAAAAATCGTGTCTGATAATACATGGGTGCGGGCTGTGGTGGTCCGTGTCAGTCTATATGGACGGGCGATCCAGGATAAATGTAACGCCGGTGCAGTGGTCTCGCTCCTTCACGATTGGCGCGCAGCACTAGGCTGCGTTGCGCTTCTTCTCCGACGCACCGATTGCCGCGTCCAACAGATAGTGCAGCGACGGCCGCGGCTTGAATACGTAAATCATTTGGAATGAAAACAACGACCGCGCGGGTTTGATCAGCATGTCGGTGACCGCAAGAAGCACCCGGGACAATGCGCCATCGCCGAGGACCAAGGGAAATGGTGGCGGCGTACCTTTTCGAACCGTCGCGACGAAGCCGTAGCGCTGGAACAACGTCCTGAACGTTGAGAATGTGAACAGCCGTGTGTGCGTCCGGTCGAGGATTCCCCGCTTGCCGTAATTGAACATGCCGAACAATAGGTTGATACGCATCGGCAGGAGGCGACGTTCGCGGTGCTGGCAATGATGGTGACGTGCGGCGCGGCACCAGCCTTTTCGGCAAGCCCTGCGACAAATCGTTCGGGATCGTGCAGATGCTCGATCACGTCGAGCAGCAGGACGTAGTCGTAATCATCGAGTGAAACGTCCGGAAATCCGAGGTTGAGCTCCCATCGAATGAATCCGTCAAGCACGACATCGCGGGCCAACGCAAATTTGTCGACGCCCGTTACCGAACATCCCTTTTTCTTCAGCGCGTCCGCGATGTAACCGGGGCCGCAACCCACATCGAGTACGCGTGCGCCAACGGGGATTAAATCGACGGCAAATCTGTGCGGGCTGGGATAAGTGAGTTTCGGCCGATAGTGGTCATTCCCCGGGACGTCCTCCTCTTCGCCAACGTCATACTTTGGATCATACCAGACCCTGAACGATTGCGAGCGCGCCAGCGCCGTCTGTATCATGACGTTCGCCGCGTATTTGATGCCGTTTACGCGGCAAATCTCGTCACCATAATATGTCGGGATCGGCAGTTCCTTGATCCGGAGTTTGGCAAATACGAATTGAATGATGATTTCCGTGTCAAAATGGAAATCATCGGTGTTCAACGCGAAGGGCACTTTCTTAAGGGCGTCGACTGCATAGAGGCGATAACCGGAGTGGAATTCGGAGAGCGATGTTCCAAGCAGAGTGTTCTGGCTGAATGTCAGTATCTTATTGCCCACATATTTGTAGAGCGGCATGCCTCCTTTAAGAGCTGCGCGCGGTTCCATCATGCGCGAGCCGAAGACTGCCTCGGCCTCACCACGTGCGATGGGCTGGACCAGATTGGGGAGACACTCCGGCGCGTATTGTCCATCGCCATGCACGAGCGCGACGATATCAAATCCGTTCGCGATGGCGTAATGGTATCCGACTTTTTGGTTTCCCCCATATCCGAGATTTATCGGATTATACAGCAGATGAATAGGAAAAGTTCGGCCACTATATTGTCGATTTTCGTCGGCGCGACTGAAGGTTGCATCCCTGGATCCGTCGTCGATGATCAGAACTTCGACGTCAAAATCGTGGGTGAGCTCATTGGGGATGCGTGCCAAGACACTGTCGATTGTGCTCTCGGCATGGTAGGCGACGATAAAAACGAGCAGCCGTTTGCGGCGGGCATCACGCCCCCTCTCGCCCACAAGTTCCGGCTTACTCGCAGCATTTGCTCCGAGTTCAACTCGGCCCATTTGTGTCCTCTTTACTAAGATAGCTTTTTTTCACTCGGGCTCACCTCTTGCTTGAAATCCGGTGATGCCGTCTTCGCGACCTGCAGGTTATAAAGCACCTGATCGGCCGCAACGAGCAAATCTTTAAGCATGCCGATGAACTGCCATCTCGTCCAAAAAAACCACGTGCAATAGCAACGAAGCTTCTGTCCAGCGCCAAGGGGCGCGCGATAGATCGACAGAAAATATTCGAGCGACCGGCGAAACTCCGGAAACGTGACGGCTCGGGTTTTCGCTGGATCCCACCACTCGGGACTCGGAAGGGTGGAATACCGGTTGGTGA
>WNFT01004533.1_pt1 | contig 12122 bp, 9 predicted proteins | sample 5400191 | NCBI WGS metagenome assembly WNFT01 (sample SAMN13153359, study PRJNA577476) | soil metagenome | isolation source: 80 cm saprolite under Madrone tree | place: USA:California | collected 2016-06-14
GAAGGTACGCAAGTATTTATCTACCCGCATCATCGCGTCCTGAACAAGATCTTCCCAGTGATCTTGAGGAATGTTTTTTGCCTGTACCTGGACAAGCCTCTTTACAAACTCACGGCATTCGTACCACTGTCCCGATGTGCGATCCCTTAACATTTCTTCGACTACTATTCTATCGTCCCCTCCTGGCCATGGAGGGTAAGGTTTGCTCTCTGTCATTCGTTACGCTCTCTCCTGGTTGTTGCTGGCTTCGTTGACAGTACAATCATGTGTTGAATGTGCGGAGAGTGTCCTTCTCCCAGCATCCTTTGAGATATCGCCATTAGCGGCGACAGTCCTACAACGAACGTTTTATGGATGCTTTTTACGATGGCACAATAAATTTGCGAATCGTCCTTCCCCTATCCTTATATACTTAGACGTGATTTCTCTGTTGTGCTAAAAGGAATTTCATTCAAAACGGATAGATATAAATACAAACCTTTTCGGCGTGCAGGTACGGCCATACCGGTACTTTGGCGCTCCGGGAATTTTCCTCGCTTCAGAGGAAGCAACCGGGGGTTTTTCAGGTTTGATGAATCCAGGATAGGTGTTGATGTCGAATTCCTGCTTTGACCTCTAAAATTCCCCGTATGCGGCGTATAGATAGGCAAGAAAGGCCCTTCCCCAGTGGTTCGGCTTGCGGATGCAGGAAGATTCTCCCGCGTCCCGTTACTGAAGGATACCTTTTTGGAGCATGCGCCATGGTCTATTGTTGTATCAATCAGCATCACAACCAACCTGGTGGTCTCTGGTGTGGGGAGTGCGAAAGCCTGCTGGAAGGCACACCCATCGGCGACTACCGCGTAATCTCCCATATTAGCAAAGGTAGTTCCAGCGATGTGTACCTGGCAGAGCAGCATTCGCTCAATCATCGCAGAGTCGTGATTAAGATATTGCACCGCTCGTGCAATCAACGCCATGTAAAGAATTTCCGGCGCGAGGCGGCGTTGTTCGCAACTTTATCACATCCCTATATACTGCCTATCTTCTCCTATGGAGTAATCTACGAACGGCAGACCGCGCTAGCGACCTGCCTGCCATATCTCGTGTTGCCATTTGCCGAGCAGGGTTCCCTGGCGCAGCGTTTTGTACGGGAGGGGAAACGCCCCTGGTCACTTGAACAAGTCGTATCCTTAACCAGGGAAGTGGCAGAAGCGCTGGATTATGCTCATTCGCGCGGTGTGCTACACCGGGATGTCAAACCTGCCAATCTGCTGCAGATGGGCTCGCATGTCCTGCTCTCAGATTTCAGCGTTTCCTCGTTAATTGATGTTGACTCGTCGCACCTGAATGTAGCATGGGCCGGTTCGCCAGCGTTCATGGCTCCCGAGGTGTGGGGTCTACGCCCAGGGCGCTACTCCGACCAGTATGCGCTTGCCGTCACCTGTTTCTTTTTACTCACGGGTGACTATCCTTTGAGAAAAAACGGTGAAACCGATGCGCGCAGTTGGCAGCATCTGCATTGCTTCGTTACTCCGTCTTCGCTCAACAATTTTCGCGCAGATATACCCCTGGCAGTAGACCTTGTTTTGCAGAGGGCGCTGGCAAAGAATCCGCATGAACGCTATCCTACCGTGCAAGCCTTTGCAACTGATTTACTCGTTGCGTCGCAAGATGTTACCCAGCCTCTCGACAAGATGGCTGGCCCGGGCCTCGCCGCGGTTACTCGATGGCGTCCTGCACCAGGGAGCGTGCAAACAGGTGAGCAAGAGCGGCCAGGGCTCAAGCGGATCGGCGTAGCTCTCGCGGATGTACCTACTACAGATCCCATTGCAGCGCCTCTCGTGTCACCCATTTACCAGGGGCGCAAAGCAGTGGCCGTGGAAAGGGAAGATGTTCGCACGGAGACGCTCAATAACTCGAGCCGGGGCAAGAAATGGATCTGGTATGCATTACTGCTCAACGTGCTCATTTGCCTGGTGTTGGCAGGGGAATATACCTGGCAAATGGGGAGAGATGTGGAACTCGGTGCCGGTCTGTTGCTGGCATCATGGCCCGCCTTGCTGGTAGGCCCATTGCTCGCCCGCTTCTTCAGGCGTATTCGGTTAACTACGTTTGCAAGAAGTCTTTTCTGGGGCGTATGCTTCGGGCTATCGAATGCCCTGCTTTCAGTGCTTGCCTGTTTTGCCTGGAAAGCGGTCTTGTTCGCCATGCCGTTCTCCGGTAACGCGGGCGCTGGTTTGAGTGATTACCTCCAGCAAACTTTAGCGTCAGAATCGCTGCCGGGTGTCGTGGAATTGACTCTTCTCGCGTTGTGGATGTCCGTTATAGGCGGTGCGCTTATCGGCATCTTTAGTGTGCGGGACGAAGGCGCAGTGCCATCGCTCCACCAAGGATCACGAAAGTAAAGCAGAAAATGACAGGCCATAGTGGGCCAACCGTGTTGAGCAAGAAACCGAAAAACCAGCTGCAGAACACAGTGCTGATACCGCTTACGAAGAGCAGGATACCGGCGACCGAGCCAAGCGATCTTCCTGCTCTTTCGCTGCCTATTGCAAGGCAGGTGGCGAAGATAGGTGAAAGACCAATGCTCGTGAGTGCGATAGCCAGCGTTGCGATAATAGCGTTCGGGCTAAGCATCACCGCAGCCAATCCCAGGAGCGTTAGCACCACTCCAAGCATCACCATGCGCCAGGAGCCAATGCGCACGATCAGGAAAGCCGCGCCCAGGCGGCTGCCGGTCGCCAAAGCCCAGGTAATACTGCTGAGCGCAGCGGCAATAGCCGGCGTCTGCGCATAAGCAACATGCAGGTAGGCCGGTGCCCAGGCTCGTACAGTCGAACTTATGCCCGATGTGAAGATCATCACCAGAATCACCGGAGCCAGCACCACCACCAACGACGGCGACGACCTATCTCCTGAATCGTCTATTGTAGGGGTGGGGCTTGCCCCCGCCCTGTTAATTTCGATCCTGCCTCCTGTATCGTCTATGGCATAGGCGAGGCTTGCCCCCGCCCTGTTAATCTCCTCTCCGCTCCTGTATCTTTCCTCCCCGATCGTGTGCCCCTCCTCCCCGATCGTGTATCCCCGGGGTATGCCCAGCAGAGAAATCATCGCCCCGGCCGCGTAACACATCGTGAAAATCAAGGCTGGACGCGGATCATTGTGAAACAGCCGCAATAATCCCGCGTCGATCAGCGCAACCAACAGCCCTCCCAGAGGGTAGAGCAAGTTGAACAGGTTGAGCGCCATGCCGCGTCTCTCTGCGTAGACCGCACTAATCAGTCCATTGGTTGTCGCGTCGATGACCCCACCGCCTATGCCCGCCAGTCCCGCGATTACCAGTAGCGCTATCACAGGCGTAGAACGCGGTAACAACAAACCAACAAAAATAGCGCATAAACCGCACAGGATAATCAATAAAGCTGCGATCAGTACGCGCCGGGGTCCGTACCGGTCAAGCATCGACCCACCTATCAGCGCCCCCGGCAAATAGCCGGTAGACCAGGAGACATAAAACAAGCCCGTTATCGTCAGTGAGACCTGCAACTGGTTGGAAAGTGGGACGAGTATCGGCCCCCATCCGCTATCCGCAAATACAAATGTCCAGAATACAAGGCACGCCGCGAGGGTCATATGTACAAGCAGAAGTTTATTTGTGTGTACCTCGCCCTGTTGCCTCACGGAGCTTGATGATGTGGTCATTCTGCTTCTCTACAGTGGTAGTAGCGCCAGAGGAATCTCCATCTCTTCCGGCGTCAGGCCTCCATGATGGCCCAGAAAATGCATATCAAACCTCCCTGTCTCGTACCACCATACCGACTCGTATCGATAGGGCAGGATAACGACATTGCCGACCCGCGCCATAAACTCGTTTGAAGGCTGTGCAGAGCCGAAGAAGTTTTGGGCCACCAGTTGCTGTGTTCGATACACCTCAGCCTTGTTTCCCAGGCGTTTCTGCAATAATGCTATCGCCTCGTCAATCCATTCTTCTTTAATGTGTAAGAACATATCACGGGCGGAGCCTGCCGGGACGATTAGTTTCCCATTGCGGTTCGTTTGCATATACTGTTCAATACCCGCAGCATGCCAGTTCAGAAAAAAGGTCCGGCGAGGATCAACCTCTATCTGCCCATGATCTGCGGTCATGACAAACAATGCGTGCTCAATCTTACCCGCCAGCCTTTTATAGAAAAGCTCTGCCATCATCCGCAAAAATGCATCTATTATCTGCTCAAACTGGTTTGAGTTTGGCCCATAGGTATGACAAATAGCATCGATCTTATCGAAATACAAGAAGTAATAGGCCACCGGCGCTTTGTCAGAGAGCACCAGTTCCGCCAGGTGCGTTAAAGCATCTGACAATCCCCGGTAGGGAATAACCGTCGCTCCTTTGTACACGACATTCGAGAATGTCGATGGCGTGTAAGCTTCGCTTTGGAACACGTATGACGCTACAGCCTTTGATTGCAGCCTTTGATAGATTGTATGCCTTGGAAAATACGCATCTGCAGGAATCCCGGCTCGCATCAAGGTATCGCGGTCCTTGTCTCCTGCGTAAGCAAAAATCAGCGGGGTGATCACTTCGTCGACCAGGGGTTCATAGTAGTTCCACTCGTACACCCCGCTCTGCCCGACGTTCAGGCCGGTGTGCATACACGTCACGTGTGCTGCCGTAGTCGAGGGGAACTGCGAAGTCATCTTTGAGATGACTCCGTGACTCAGCAGCATTTTCAGAAATTCGTATTTTTCTGCGTAGCGCTCGAAGAATCTCCAGCCAAAAGCATCCACAAAAAACAGGATCAGTTTATTGTACCTGGTCGGCAGGCTGCCAAATATAGCTGGGGGTAGGGCATTGTGTCCCTCGCCTGTCAGCATATATTCAACCGTCTGAGGCAGGTTGGCGAAGCAGTAGGAGTCATACAGTGGCTTGACAAATCTCTGCGAGAATCTTGTGCCGTTCACTGCATCCAAAGAGCTTGTGTTGAGCATAGCCCACCCTGCTTCCTGCGGTAGGGTAAGGCCCCGTCACTTCTGGCCTTTTGTACCCCTTTGGAACAGTATATCACGAAAGGCCTCAGCAGGATTCCCAGGCGCGCAAGAGCTATTGTTGAATCGTAATTGCCCCCGTAGCGTTATTCACAGTAATGGGAACACTGGTCAGCGGCGTATTAGTTGGCCCCCCGACAACAGCAGCATTGTTTGCGGGATCAAACTCTGCACCATGACAGGGACATATTAAATACCGGCTGGAAGGATCGTATTGAACCGGGCAGCCTGCATGGGTACACGTCGCATCGAACGCTACAAACTTCCCATTGTTGAGATGTATTAAGACACCTGGATCACCGTTGGATGGAAGAGTGAATGACACAGCGCTGTTATCTGGAACAGCGCTCACCTTGGCAATAGCTGTAGCTGCTCCAGGTGTACTACCTGCTGGGGCAGTTGCAGTCGCTGATCCGCTCGTAGAGCCAGACCCTGACCCCGCATTCGAATTGAGGCTTGAGGCGCTATCGTCTCCACCGGACTGCAATACTTGCAGGGCTTTCCCTCCTACGAATGTGATTCCTAGCATCGCCAGTCCGCCTGCAAACAGCCCCCACAAGAAGCCACGCCGGCTCTCTTGTCGTTTTAAGGCCGCCTGTTTTCCTCTATAATTCACCTGCTTTTGTTGTTGTGGTATCCCCTGCACCGGCCTGCCCTGGTTGTTCACCATATATTGGGGCACTCCCTGCGGGTATCCTCTCACTGTGCTGTTATAAACCGCCGTCTGCCCACCCGGGTTACTCGTAGCCTGCGCGGCTATCCCTTGTGGTTGAACAGCCATCTCATCCTTTTCTCCTACTCCAAGCAGGAAGTTTAGCACGGGTCCGAGCTTTGCTTTCGAGTCAGGTGAAACGCTCATAAGCAAGCGCGGTACGAGCAATGCATCCAGTGATGGCAACCCACTTCTGAGAGGGCCTGCCAGTATCAGCGTAATCCAGCAGAAGACAAACACGATGTCGGCTCCGTAAAAATACGGATACACGCGCCAGCTAGCCGACAGGAAAAATAGTATGTTGAGCAAGAGGCCGAAGAAAGAAGCTGGGCGCAGGAGTAATCCTAGCAAGGCTCCGATCCCAATTGCTAACTCGCCGAAAGCGACGAGTGCGCCGAAGGAGACGGCGTGGGGCAGCACAATATTGATCAAAAGACCATGAATCGGTGATCCAGCAGCAAACCCGATAATCTGTTTACCGATAAATCTTGTGGCTGATCGGTTAAAGTATTGCGGATCGGTCAATTTCTGGAGACCGGCATAGATGAAAGTGATACCAAGAAAGAGCCGCAGGGGGAGCAGAAATCGATCTGCTAGCAACGTTGTCGTCCACCATGAACGTGGTTTCGCCGGGGTACCCATGTCCGCCGTGGGAGGGTTATTTGGCTGTGTTGTAGTAGAAGGCTTCATTGCAGGAGCTGGGCTTCTCTGCCCTGCCGCCATATTCGGCTTATTTTTCATATTGCCAGGTTGTTTCATGTTTCTTGTTTACCTCATAGCTTGAATGGAAATGCACAAACTTGCTGTTCCCATCTCTTTTTGTCGTGCACAGTAGCAAGTTCTACGTGACAGTCAGTGTTTGCGCATCTTGAGTATATAGGCCCCATATGAAGGAACGATGAAATTTGAGAGCTATTTGTAAATTCTTCCAGGTTCCGAGAAACCATAATTATCGTATCATCTCATGAGGATACCTGTGTAGCGACGGGCAGCGTCACAGTGAACGTAGTTCCTTTCCCAACCTGGCTTTCAACACTGATGTTACCGTCATGAGCGTGTATGATCCATTCGACGATGGCTAGCCCAAGACCGGTGCCGCCCACGGCTCTTGAACGTGCTGGATCAACACGGTAGAAGCGCTCGAAGATATGCTCCAGGTGCTCCGCTGCAATCCCAATACCGGTATCGCGTATGCTCAGGCACGCTTTCTGGTTCTGAATACCGACTTCCAACACTACCTTGTCACCCGCATTAGTATAGGCAATCGCATTATCTATCAGGTTCATGAGCACCTGGATCAATCGTACCTCATCTCCCAGCACCATTACAGGTCTATGCGTTACTACCTCAACAGTTATCCCGTGTTCCGCTGCCAGTGTCTCGATGGTTGCTGCGACATCAGCAGTCAGTAGATCCAGGCGCACAGGCTCGCGCTCGAGTAACAAGTGGTTTTCGTCGGTCCGTGCCAGCTCCAACAGATCACTGATAAGATGGCTGAGCTGTTCAGCCTGAACATTCACGTCGCGTAGGATTGTCAGATACTCCTCGCTATCAACCGGCTTATTCTGCGCCAGTGCTACATCCGTCATACTGCGTATAGCAGCAACCGGTGTTCGTAACTCATGTGAGGCGTCGGCCACAAAACGACGCTGGCGTGTAAAGGCCTTATCTAAGCGTTCGATCATCTCATTAAAGGTCAATGCCAGGCTGTGTACTTCGTCCTTACTATGTGGAACCGGTACGCGCTCGTGTAAATCTCCCACCTCGATGCGCCGTGCCGTGCGGGTTAATCGTTTAATCGGTGCAAATGCACGTGCTGAAAGCCAGTAACTTCCAATAGCCCCGAGTAGCAGGACAAAGGGTGCAATGAGCAGTAATTCGATCACTACGCTCCGCATCGTGTTACTCAGGGGGCTACGTGATTCCCCGACCTGGACCACCCCGTAGACAATGCCATTATCAAGGAGGGGAGAGCTGTAGAGGCTCACTGTTTGCCCGTTTCGCGCTGAGATGGTGCCTTGCCATGTACTGCCGTGTAGTGGCCGTGTCACGCTTATTGACGGTATATGCAGTGCGAGAAAAGCGGGGGATACATAGATGATCTTGCCCCTGGCATTCAAGATACGTACGAGGGTTCCCAGGTTGACATCGGCAAGGGGCTTCTCGGTACTTAAGGTAGCAGGGGTTGGCGTCCCTCCTATGCTAGTGGGTGCATCGGGATCGATCAACCCGGGCAATGCGCCAGTGACATCATGAATCGTGATGGTGCCTTTCTCTTCATCGATACCGGCGGCAATTTGCTGGGTGCGCTGCGCCAGTGAGTTGTCGAAACTCGTCTCCAGCGACGTTCGCAGATTTACATAAAAGACGGTGCCGAAGAGCAGTATCAGTACAGCAACGGCCAGGATGAACCAGAGCATCAACTGTACGCGAATACTCAGGGGCCATATGCGCCCTAAAAAGCTGGACATCTCATGGCTCCTTGAGTTGGTATCCGAATCCGCGCATGGTCGAAATCACGTCCGGCTCCCCAAACTCGCACAGTTTACGCCGCAGGTATCGAATATAGACATCGATCACATTCGAGAGGTTATTGGCATCAATGTTCCACATATGTTCCGCAATCATTTCCCGGCTCAATACCTGCTCGGGATGGCGCATCAGGAGTTCTAGAAGAAGGTACTCTTTGCTTGTGAGATTGATGAGGCGCTCTCCCCGGCGCACTTCATGTGTGAGTGTATCAAGCGTAATATCCATAAAGCGCAATGCTGTTGTTTTAGATGGACCCTCGCGCCGCAACAGGGCACGCACACGCGCCTCAAGCTCACGAAAAGCAAAAGGCTTGGTTAAGTAGTCATCGGCCCCGCTATCCAGGCCATTCACACGTTGATCGATTCCGCTCAAAGCGGTCAGGAACAGAATAGGGGTCATACGTTTCTGGTCACGCAGTTTCCGGCAGACCGCGAGGCCATCGATTCGTGGCAACATAATGTCCAGGATGATCAGGTCATATGGGATCGCTAATCCTACCGAGAGTGCTTCTTCGCCATCTGTTACCAGGTCAACGGCATAATGGCTGCCCTCCAACCCCTTTTTCAAACTTGGGCCCAGGTATTGATCGTCTTCCGCAACCAGGATTCGCATCATTTACTCCATTGTTAAGAAATTCGCCAGCTACGATCTCAATTATCATGAGTATACATGTTCTTGATGAAGATATCATGAAAGATGAGGGTGTGCCAATCAGGCTCTTGTAATCGTCCCCCTTAGAACGTACACTACCCATAGCATCTTCTGCTCTTGAACACAGAAAGGACAGCCACATCATGGACTTCGAACTGCCGTTGGAGCATCAAATCGCCTATGAAAGCGCTTTTGCCTTCGCACGAGACGAGATAAAACCGTATAATGACGAAATCGAACGCACCGACGATTTTCCTCCCTGGATCTGGAAACGGCTCGCGGAACAAGGGTATACCGGTATAGCCATCCCTGAAGAGTACGGCGGCAGCGGCGGCGATTTCCTGATGGCTGCCCTTGTGGCCCGCGCTATCGGGCGTACGAATGCTGGCATCTCCATGTCCTTTGGCGCACACCTCGGCCTCTGTGCCCACAATATCATGCGCAACGGCACGGAGCAACAGAAACAGAAATACCTGCCCAGGCTCGTCAGCGCTGAAATGATCGGCGCGCTAGGCCTCACCGAGCCAAATGCCGGTTCCGACGCTATGGGTATCCAGACTACAGCCCGCGAAACCAGTGGCGGCTACCTGCTCAATGGCACCAAGGTCTTCATCACCAACGGCCCCATTGCCCACCTGATCATTGTCTACACCAAGACGCGCCCGGAGGCTGGCAGCCGGGGCATTACTGCCTTTATCTTTGAAACAGATACCCCCGGCTTTCACGTTGCCCGCAAATTACAGAAAGTGGGCATGCACGGCTCTCCCACCGGAGAACTGGTCTTCGAGAACGCCTTTGTGCCAGAGGAGAATGTCCTGGGCAAGGTCAACGAGGGTTACAAGGTCGTCATGAGCGGGCTGGACTTGGAGCGAGCCTTCTTTGCCGTGAGCATGGTGGGTGGCATTGAAGCAGCCCTGGAAGTCTCCTTGAAATATGCAAAAGAACGCGAACAGTTCGGTCAACCTATCGCAAATTTCCAGCTCATTCAGGCCAAGCTTGCGGATATGTACACCGACCTGGAAGCCGCGCGGCTGATGTCCCACCGCTGCCTGTGGCTGGCGCAGCAGGGCGAACGTGTCAGTAAAGAAGCTGCCGCTGCCCTCCTCTTCACAGCGCGTGCTGCCATGCGTGCCGCTGATGAAGCCCTGCAGATTCATGGTGGGTGGGGCTACCTGACCGACTTTGAGGTTGAAAAGATGTGGAGGAATGCCAAGCTTGGTGAAATTGGGGCCGGCACAAACGAAATTCGCCAGTTGTTGATTGCCAGAGAATTATTAGGCATGAGGTAGGCAGACCATGAAATCCGTTCGCATAGCCGGAGGTCTCGGCTTCTATGGCGACTCCTGGCGGCCAATCAAGGCCAGCATTGAGCGCGGCAATGTGCAGTATGTCGCCTCCGACCACCTGGCAGAATTGACACTGGCGATCCTCCAGAAGGATCGCCAGCGCGACCCCAACCTCGGCTATACCCGCGACTTCGCGCCCATGCTGCTCGATCTCCTTCCTATAGCCATTCAGCGCGGCGTCAAATTCATTCTCAATGCAGGCGGGCTTAACCCGTTGGCCGCGCGTGAAGTGCTTTTGAGCGCCCTCAAAACGTTCGGTATCAAGCTCAAGGTGGGTATCGTATTGGGTGATTCCGTGTTGGAACGTCTCAAAGAGTTACAGGCTGCTGGCGTCTCCCTGGCACATATGGATACAGGGGAGCCTATCTCCGCCGTGCGCGATCGCCTGTTATTCGCCAGCGCTTACCTGGGTGCCCGTCCGCTGGTAGAAGCGCTGGATGCGGGTGCCGATATCGTGCTGACGGGCCGTGTCGCGGATGCTGCTCTCTTCCTGGCTCCGATGGTGCATGAACTCGGTTGGCGCTGGGATGACTGGGATAAACTGGCGCAAGGTATCGTAGTCGGGCACCTCTTAGAGTGCAGCGGGCAGGCAACGGGCGGCAACTTCGGCGGCGATTGGCGCTCCATCCCCGATCTTGCGCATATTGGTTATCCTATCGCCGAAGTATGGGAAACTGGCGAAGCTGTCATCAGCAAAGCGCCTGGCACCGGCGGACGTGTCAATTTCGACACCCTGCGGGAGCAACTGCTGTACGAAGTGCATGACCCGCGCCACTACATCACACCCGATGTTGATGTAGACATGACAACGCTGCACCTGGATGAGGTTGGGCCAGACGAGGTGCGTGTGATTGGGGCAAGCGGGCGACCCGCCCCCGAGATGCTCAAGATCGTTGCGGGCTATGAAGATGGTGTGATGGGACAGGCCATGATCGGCTATGCCTGGCCCGATGCGCTGGCAAAGGCGCAGTTGGCAGCACAGATCATCCAGCAGCAGATGGTTGAAGTCGGCCTGAAAGCCGAAGAGACGGTCATCGAGTACATGGGCTACAATTCGATCCACGGCCTGCTGGCTGATCCCATGCATGCCGGCGACTTGAACGAGGTGTATTTACGCATTGTAGTACGCTGCACCGATAAGAAAGAAGCCGCAAAATTGGGGCGTTTGTTCCCCCCATTGGCGCTCAGCGGCCCACCATTCATCGGCGGCGCCGGTGGTATGATCGAACCACGCGGCCTGCTCGGCATCTGGCCAACCCTGGCGCCTCGTTCAATCATTGAAGAATATGTGCGGGTCAGTGTGGAGGAACCATGAGAAAGCAGTTAGTCGAATTGGCCCACGCCCGTTCCGGCGACAAGGGCGATATAGCCGATATCAGCCTCTTTGCCCCCGACCTGGAAATCTATGACCTGCTGGCGCGCGAGGTAACAGCCGAACGCGTAAAAAAGCATTTTGAAGGTATTATCATGGGAAAAGTCGAGCGTTTCGAGGTTTCCAACGTCCTCGCACTCAAATTTGTGCTGCACGGCGCGCTCGATGGCGGCGCCTCGCGTTCTTTGAGGAGCGATGCGCTGGGGAAATCGCTGTCTTCAGCTTTGTTGCGGATGGAGATTGAGGTGTAAACTGATCAGGTGCAAACAAATGTACGCCTGGTCTGTGGTAAAATGCTATCAGCAATAACGTTGCCGGTGTAGATTGAAACCGCAAATGGAGGAGGAGCCAGGGCGATGCCACTTGATGAACTTTTACGCACAAAACGCGAGGACATTCTCCGCATCGCAAAAAACTATGGTGCATACAATGTGCGGGTTTTTGGTTCTGTTGCACGAGGAGAAGCCGACTCGGAGAGCGA
>WNFT01007900.1_pt1 | contig 12120 bp, 11 predicted proteins | sample 5400191 | NCBI WGS metagenome assembly WNFT01 (sample SAMN13153359, study PRJNA577476) | soil metagenome | isolation source: 80 cm saprolite under Madrone tree | place: USA:California | collected 2016-06-14
TTGGCTTAACGCTCAGTCGCAGAGACACGGTCCCTTCCCTCGCAGCCCGTCGAGTGACGTTCCAGGTTAACTCCTCTCAAATCGACCTCCTGATGCCTCTTGGCAACGGGCCGGTGCAGCGCGCACTGGAAGAGGTTGGCGAGGGTCCATTTGAGGTGCGACTAGCCATCAGAGATCTAGATCAGACACGCACATTTTTAACACAGCACGGTGTGAGCTTTGAGCCGGTCGTGGCAGATCCGGCTGCGCTTCTTCTCTCTCCAGACCAGACCACCGGCACTCGCCTGGTGTTGCTAGCACAACATAGCTTATAACGAGAGGTGATGATGCAAGCAACTGTCATTCACGACGTTTGCTCATCCTGAAGTGGGGGCGATTGCAAAGCCTGGCGAAGATGCCAGTTTTCTGCGAACAGGTTGAAGAAGACACGCTGCTGCGGATGTTCGCCGATGACATCCTCATTGAGCTTGACGCCGAGCCCCGGCCCTTGAGGCAGCGAAAAGTATCCATCCACTACCTCTGGATTGCCCGGCGCAGCGGCCTTCACCCATCCCTCTGTAAAGTCGTTGAAATGTTCCTGAATCTTGAAATTAGGCGTGGAAGCTGCAAAATGAAGAGCGGCGGCTGTTGATACAGGTCCACCGACATTGTGCGGCGCGACCAAGACGTAATAGATTTCTGCCCAGGCGGCGAGTTTTTTGGTTTCGAGCAGACCTCCGAGATGAGTAATATCAGGCTGAATAATGTCAGCGGCCTGCAACTCGAACAACGTACGATAGTCATAGCGGGTGTGCAGGCGTTCACCCGTAGCAACGGGGATAGCAACCTTCTCTGCCGTCTTCTTCAGCGCAGCGAGATTTTCAGGTGGAACAGGCTCCTCGATCCAGGATGGCTTGAATGGCTCCAGTTCACGCGCCATCTCCACGGCTGTGGCCGGATTGAAGCGCCCATGCATTTCGATGAGAAGTTCGCTATCAAGGCCGACGGCGTCACGTACTGCTTCCACCAATGCTACCGCCCTGTTCTTCTCGACTCTATCGAGTTCATAGAAACCCGCTCCAAATGGATCAAGTTTGAGTGCTCGATACCCTTTCTCGATCACGCGCTTAGCCGCCTGGTGAAATTCCTGAGGGGTGCGTTCAACCGTATACCAGCCGTTGGCATAAGCTTTGATCCGATCACGCACTGCACCACCGAGGAGTTGATAGACCGGCTGTCCGAGTGCCTGTCCTATAATATCCCAGCAGGCAATCTCAATAGTGGCAATCGCTGACATGGCGATTTCGCCTGCACGCGCATAGTCGTTGCGATACATCCGTTGCACGAGGCTCTCGATATCAAAAGGATTATGCCCAAGAACATGGTTGGGTACAGCTTCCGCCAAATAGCCACGTAATGCGTCCGTGTGATTGAGCATACGCACTTCGCCCACTCCTTCCAGCCCCTCATCGGTGATCACGCGGACAAAGGTCAGATTCCGCCATGCAGTTCCGAGTACAGCACTTTTGACATCGACGATTTTCATGAAGCATTCCTCCTGCTTGTTAGCTAGTCCCTGGGGTTGCCGGATGATGTGAGTGTGCCTCAACCGCTTCTGTCACCGGTAGAGCGAGTCCGGCGGCTCCTGGCTGTGAGGATACGGCGTTGGGATAGTATCGCGCGAGTAGGTCCAGGCCTATTCTGGCGCGGCGTACCCGCTCACGACTGAGAGCAACGGATACACTTTCGAGGTGCTTGCCCACCGGGTAGATGTTTGGGGCGTTGCGCAGACCAAATTTGACGTAGACAGGGGCAGCAATGCGTACCAGTTCAGCAATTTCGTATAAACGTACAAAGCCCCCAAGATCGTCGGGGGCCTCGACATAGATATCCAGGGGGATGTCAACTGCCTGGCGGATCGCTGCGATTTGTGCCAGGGTGAGATCGGTGGGGATGTTGAATGTGCTCGCCCCAAGACGCTCCATCAGCCGGATGGACGCTGGATTGGCAGAAGCCATCATCACACTGACCTTAAATTGCATATTCTGTGGGAGAAGACCTGCCTGGCGCATCTCACCTGCCACCCATAGAGCGCCCTCATCGGCAAGCAAGACGCTGCGGATGCCCAGCGATGCTGCGCGCCGGACATCTTCCAGGCAGTAAACCAGTTGATCCTGTCCTCGCAAACGAGGACCGACAGTCTTGCCGCCACTTGAAACAGCCATAGCACCGGTATCCCACGCGGCATTGGGACGGGCGAAGAGGCTGATCTCTATGCGATGGGCCAGGGCAATACGTGCCATGGCTGTGATTTCCGCGTCCGTCAACAGCATAACGCCGCTCCCCTGAGAAACACGATGAATGGTCACCTGGTAATGTTCTGCTTCCTCGAAGATGGCCTCCAATGCTGCGGCACTTTCTGTGCTGGGGATCTCGACACGATACTGCGCTCCATCAGGGAAACGCTTGGGGCTGTCGGGCAGCTCATGCAGATCGCCCTCTGGTAAGCCCATCGTGGTGAGAAAATGACGGGTCGTTTCCATCATCGAGCCTCCTTCAGATACGTCAGGTGATGTCCTTGTGCAGGAATAAGGACTGAAGCACAAACGGCTTGACATACGTCCGATACTAATGTACCATTATACAATATAATTGTCTGACAAATGCAGGTGAGATGGCCAAAGCATTGACCTCTTTTCAGCGGCGGAACCTATCTGAGCAGGTCGTTCGGCAGATCGGTTTGAGCATTATGCGCAACGATTTCAAACCCGGTGATGCTCTGTTGAGTGAGCCCGAACTAAGCCTTCAATTCAACGTCAGTCGGCCCATCCTGCGTGAAGCGCTTAAGATGCTTGATGCGAAGGGACTCATCAAGTCTCGCCCCAAGATCGGTACGCGAGTGCGTCCGCGCGCCGATTGGAATCTCCTTGATCCTGATGTGATCGCCTGGCGATATGAAATTGGACCCGACAGTTCTTTTCTCCAAGCTATTTGTGAGATTCGCCTCATGTTTGAGCCTATGACAGCCAGATTTGCTGCGCTGCGCGCCACTGCTGATGAGATAGCCACGATTGAGGAAAGTTGTAGGCGTCTGCAGGCGGCTGTTGCTTCCGTCGAGGCTTACATCCCTGCAGATTTGCAATTTCACGCTGCGATATGTGCAGCAGCCCATAACGAGCTGCTGCAAAAGATTATGATGACACTCGCCGCACCCTTACGCGCCAGTCGGGTTGTCACATCGCATCTCCCCGGAGCTAACCAGGAGGCCATGCCCTTCCACTGGGCGGTGACCGAAGCTATTTGCAACCGTGATGAACAGATGGCAGAGGAGGCAATGCGAAAGCTGGTTGTCCTGACAACTGAAGACATTCAGCGTGCTTTGGATACATATCTTGTGAGAAAGGAGCGAGATTAACCGTAATTAACAGATAGGGGGTGTTCCTGGCTTAGTCGTCGTCTTTCTTGTAGTTTATTTCTTTAGTTGTTGGCCTCTCGGTTCCCTTGGCTTAACATAAAGGTTTTGGAATTGGAGGTAATTCTCATGAACGAAACAAACAACTCGCCAACCCAACCAGGGTTGCGACTCGGGCGGCGTAGTCTGCTCAAAGGAGCGGCGCTGGGTGCCACAGGTCTTTCTCTACCAGCATTGCTGGACGCGTGCGGGGGTACTAGTACCCCAAATCCCACAGCCCCGACAGAGGGCAATTTTCCCAGTCATCCCCAGTGGAATTTCGTATTTGTCAACCATGTGACCACGAATCCGTTCTTCGTTCCCACGCAATACGGCATTCAGGATGCCTGTGCGCTCGTGGGATGCAAGTACCAGTGGACAGGCTCAGAGAACAGTATTGTTGCTGAGATGGTTGACAAAATGAACGCCGCCATCGCAGCCAAGGCCGATGGCATCGCCGTCTCTATTATTGATCCTATGGCATTCAATGACCCCGTGCAGAGGGCATTGTCTGCAGGCATTCCTGTTGTGGCTTATAATGCTGATGCACCAGCTAGCAGTAACAACGCTCGCCTGGCTTACATTGGGCAGGATCTCTTCCAGTCTGGAGTGCAGGTGGGCAAGCGCATTGCCTCGCTCGTCCCCTCGGGGAATATCGTCGGGTTCATTGCAACTCCAGGTACGCTGAACATCCAGCCCCGCATCGACGGCATCAAATCGGTCATGTCTACAATGCCGTCGATCAGCTTCGTCGAGATTGCCACTGGTGCTGCGGTCAATGACGAACTTTCCCGCATCGAGGCTTACTACCTGGGGCATCAGAATCTCAAAGGCATGGTCGCCGTTGACGCTGGTAGTACGCAAGGGACGGCTCAGATCATGGAGAAGTATGGGCTTGCCGCCAAGGGCGTGCATGCCGGAGGCTACGATCTGCTGCCCAAGACACTGCAGGAGATCAATGGAGGAAATCTTGACTTCACCATTGATCAGCAGCCTTATCTGCAAGGCTTCATTCCCGTGATCCAGCTCTTCCTTTACAAGCTGTCGGGGGGCCTCCAAGCGCCATCGAATACGAATACCGGACTGCTCTTTGTCACCAAGAATAATGTCGGCTCCTACCTGAGCACCCAAACACGCTTCGAGGGAAGTTCCAGCCAGGAGAAAGTGGTGTCGCCGTAACAGGTTCAATCCCAAAGGGAAGAGCCTATACTGTTCCACGCGGTGAACTGTAGGGGCACCCGCAATGGGTGCCTCTACACCTTGGTTAACAAGATCGCCGAGAAGTCCCATGACAGGTGGCTTCACAGGTGCTATAATCGATCATTGAGAGTGTCACCATATACTCTTTGTATCTGAAACGGTATCAGGCCACAGTAAGGAAGCATCCTGACATAATGAAGGAGTAGATGGAATGGCCAAAAATGTTCTTCCAAGCGCCGCCGCTCAACAGACAGAGCCGGAAAAAGCGAAAGGGAGGGGAGCATTCTGGTCGAATCTGGCCGGTATCTTCTTGAGGCGGCGCGAGGCGAGTATCATTGTAGTCGCTATCCTGTTGGTCATATATTTCCAGGCCTCCAACCAGAATTTCTCGACGCAAGCCAACATCCGCACAATCTCCCAGTTCGCAGCAGCGACGGCTATCATCGCGGCCGGCGAAGTCATGCTGCTGATCTGCGGCGAGATCGACCTCTCGGTCGGCAACGTCTTTGCGCTGGCACCCTTCATTATGTACTTTACCAACCAGGCAGGCCTACCTTTGTGGGTGGGCATCGTCTTCGGCCTGCTGGTAAGTGCGGTCGTCGGGCTGCTCAATGGCCTGGTCACTGTGCTGCTGAAGGTGCCGTCTTTCATCACCACGCTGGGAACTCTCTTCTTGTTACAGGGGCTTACCCTCACCATCTCTAATGGCTTTCCCGTACTCATACCGGAAGCGGGGGCTTTCAACCAGGTGTTTGGAAACAGCCCTTACTCCGAAATCATCTGGGCTATCGTCATCGCCATTATGATGCAGATTATTCTCTCCTATACTCGATGGGGCCTGCACACGGTCGCGACGGGTGGAAATCTGCTCGGAGCCAGCGAGTCCGGTGTCAATGTCAACAGGGTGAAGATTGGGAACTTCATGCTGGCCAGCGTGTTCGGTGGATTCGCGGGTATCCTGGAGGCGTTCCGCATCACATCTATCGATCCGAACACGGGTGGCCCTGGTATTATGTTTATGGCGGTCGCCGGGGCTGTCATCGGCGGAACTTCGCTGATGGGCGGCTTAGGCACGATTGTGGGTGCTTTCCTGGGCGTCCTGGTGCTCTCCATCCTCAATGATGGCTTCACCCTTTTGGGGGTCAGCGCGTTTACCTTCGACCTGATTCTGGGTGCTGCGATCTTGATCGCAATGATACTTAACGTCCGTCTTCAGTTATTGCGAGAGGCAGGTCGACAATGACAGAGTCACAAGCTCCAGATGTGATACGGGCAGAGCACATAGTCAAGAGCTTTGGCGCAGTCAGAGCCTTGCGCGATGTGAGTTTGCATTTGATGAAGGGAGAGGTCCTGGGCCTCGTCGGTGACAACGGGGCCGGCAAATCGACCTTGATCAAGATCCTGACCGGTTTCATCCAGCCAGATGACGGCAGGATTTTTGTCAACGGTCAGGGGATCAAACTTCGCTCTGTGACACACGCTCGCTCACTCGGAATCGAGACGGTGTATCAAGACCTGGCACTCGTCAACGAGCTCAGCGTGTACCACAACATGTTCCTCAAACGAGAGTTGACCCTGAAGCCTTTGCCGCTGCTTAACAACCGGGCTATGCGCGAGCAAGCACGTGACCACCTCGAGAAAATGGGGGTCAATATCCCCTCGGTCGATATCGAAGTCGCCAAGCTCTCGGGCGGCCAGCGCCAGGGCATCGCGATCGCGCGGGCGGTTTACTCGGAGGCCAGGATCCTCTTGTTGGACGAGCCTCTAGCGGCAATGGGAGCCAAGGAAGGAGCTCTTATCCTGGACCTCATACGCAACTTGAAAGCCATGGGCGAAGTATCGATCATCATGATCGCACACAACTACGCTCAGGTCCTCGAGATCTGCGACCGCGTAAACCTGCTCCAGCACGGTATCATCGCATTGGACAAACCAGTTGCAGAGACATCGATGGACGAGTTGACCGAACTGGTGATGCGCGAGTACCGGGTAGGGACGAACAGTTCTAAGCAACCGCGTCAAACTCCTTGAGCGCGGATTCACGAGTGCCCATTTCATGCTGTTCTTCTATTAAAGAGAAAGTCCATCGGCATAGGACGACTTCTGTTGAAAGGAGATCCCGTAGTGAATGAGGTAGAACACGTTCTGGCCGTAAACAATAAATTGGGGGAAGGCCCTGTATGGAGTTCAGAAGAGCAGGCGCTCTACTGGGTTGATATCGAAAAGCATTGCTTTTATCGACTGTATCCAACAACTGGGAAATATGACGTCTTTGAGGTTGGCTTGCCAATAGGCGCCTTAGCCTTACGGGCCTCTGGTGGCCTGGTCATGGCAACGAAAAACGGGTTCGCTTTTTGGGATGCGCACAAAGGATTGCGCTTTATCGCGGACCCCGAGGCCCATAAACCACACACACGCTTTAACGATGGGACAGTCGACTGCCGGGGTCGCTTCTGGGCAGGCACGATGTGTATCATTCCTGAGACGTGCGAAGCGCCCGAGGGATGTCTTTATCGCCTCGATCCAGATGGTTCCATTCATACGATGGAAACAGGTTTGACAATATCTAATGGGATTGGCTGGAGTCCTGACAACAAACTCATGTATCTGACCGATACACTTCAACACATGATTTATGCGTATGATTTTGATGCCGCAACAGGGACCATCGAAAACCGCCGAGCTTTTCTTCACACCCCCAATGAAGAGGGTATTCCAGATGGCCTTGCAGTTGACAGCGAGGGCTATATTTGGAGTGCTCGCTGGGGGGGGTGGAAGGTCACGCGCTATGACCCTAGCGGAAAGGTAGAACGAGAAATCCGACTGCCAGTACAATATCCCACCAGTTGCGCGTTTGGGGGAGAACACTTAGATGAACTCTATATTACCTCTGCCTGGACTGCTTTGAGTGAAGAGCAAAAAAAGAAACAACCGTACGCCGGTGACATTTTTCGCGTAAAAATGGACATCAAAGGACTGGAAAAGCCAAAGTTTGCTGGATAGAGGCTTTTTCTGAAAAGAGGTATGTCTATGAAAGCCCTACTTCTCAAAGCGCCCGGTGAGGCCATTCTGACTGAAGTTGAGAGGCCGGCAATCGGGCCGGAGGACGTGTTGATCCGCTCGCGTGCGGTCGGCATCTGTGGCAGCGATGTAGAACTCTACCGAGGCACCCGACCAGAAGGCTTCTATCGCTATCCTCTTGTTCCTGGTCATGAATGGGCTGGTGAGATTGTGGCAGTTGGTGAGAGGGTCCGCCGTCTCTCGCCAGGTGACAAGGTGGTATCAGAGGGCTTCCTGTTCTGCGGCACCTGTCGCAATTGTCGGATGGGTTTGACCAACCTGTGTGAAGCTGGCTACGACGAGATCGGCTTCACACGGCCAGGGGGACTTGCCGAGTATGTTGCTGTTCCGGCTCGGCAGGTGCACACACTCCCCGGTGCATGCTCGCTGGAGGAAGCTGCACTCTTAGAGCCTACCGCGGTAGTAGTGCATGCCTTCCTTCGAGCGCAACCACAGGCAGGGGGCACAGTAGTCGTGGTGGGAGATGGGAACATAGGCTTGCTTGCCGTACAGGTGGCACGACTGTTCAGTCCTGCCATCATCGTGGTGGTGGGGTCTCGGAATGAACGATTGGAAATGGCACATCACCTGGGTGCTACCCATACCATCAACACCAAGGAGAGCGACCCCGAGCCGCTGATAGGGTCACTGACCGAGGCCCGAGGGGCTGATCTTGTATTTGAGGGGGGCACACGTCCGGAAGGAGTCGAGATAGCTATCCGCCTTGCACGACGAGGTGGTACGGTAGTGCTGGAGGGCATTGCTGGCTCAGGCGCACGACTAAGCCTGGAAAGCGATATCTTTGTACTCAAGCACCTGACAGTGCTCGGCATTTTTGGGGCGAGTTCCGCTGCCTGGACCTACGCTGTACAGGTTTTTCGCGCTGGCCTCTTGAAGCTGGCGCCGCTCATCACGCACCGCTTTGCGCTGACCGACTACCAGGCCGCACTGGATACGATTGTCGGTCGCCAGTCAAACACGCTGAAAGTTTTGCTGGTCCATGACTGGGACGACATCGGCTGATACCACGCCTGTCACAGGTCTTCACCTCCCTTGTGTCACACAAACTATCGTCGACCAGTTTCTTGATCTGAGAGACCTCATCAGCAGCTAGCATAACGACACACACTCAATGCGGTCACATCTGGTTCGGTCTCGGCGGTAGTCCCCCGATTTATCGTGGGGAATTCCTTACGCGATCAGACGCCATGCGAAGGCTTTGCCCCTTGCGCCCCCATTACATGGTGGTCCAGCCGATAATGGCTAGTTGGGTGCCGTCGGAGATGGAGGCGAAGGATTGGGGTGAGCTGCCGCTGAGTTGGCCGAAGGATAGTGTGTAGGCGTAAGGGTAGGTGCCGGTGTTGTTTGTCTCGAAGGCATACAGGCTGCCGTCGCGTGAGACGTTGGACCAGGGGTTCTGCGAGAACTGGCATAGGAAGGTGACGTTCCCTTTGACTTCGGTGGTGAGGCGTGTGAGACCTGTGCCGTCGGTATTGAGCTTCCAGAGGCCGTTCTGGCTGCTGTCGACGTAATGATTCTGGCTGAAGTTTTCGATCTGTAGCAAGAGGGTGCTGCCGGAGATGGCGCGCACTGTTGCTATGCCGAGGGACGAGTTTGTGAGGATGGTGTGCTGCGGGCCACCGGTGGCGTGTTCGGTGTTGATGACGCTGGGGCCTTCGCGCGTGCCGAGGGCACACGACCCGCTGCAGTTAGGCGCGGAGAGGCCACTGCACTGGGCAGTGAAGAGGGCGCTGCCATCGTAGCAGGGGACCTATTGGCTCGGTCGTGAAGCTTATGTAGACGCGTGTGTTATCCAGCCAGCTGAGGGGTATGCCGATGGAGGTCAGGTGCAGCGGTGGGCCATTATCGACAGGTCGTAATTCCAACCGGATGGTGCCGTTGGCAAGGTTCAGCAGGTAGATGCCTCTCTGATTGTTGGAAGAGCCGTTGAAGATGACGAGTTTCTGGTTGGTCGACCACAGGACGTTTTGCAGGGCGTTGTTGGGTGAGCAGTAGAGGGTTTGCAGGCCCTGGCCGTCCATGCGTACGATCTGGAGCTTGTTCTGCTGGCCTACGATCGTAACGAAGAGGAGCCATTGCCCATCGGCAGATAGCTGGGGGTCGGTGATGGAGACACCGGCCAGCTTGAGGATCTCGGTTTTGTTGCCGGTGGTGACGTCGTAGTGCTTGAGGGTGCTGGTGGGAGTGTTGCCATGGAACTCTTTGACGAGGTAGACGATGTCATGGTGGTTGCCCAGCGCCAGAGCAGGCATGGTGGCGGCGCGTGCTGTGCCGGCTGCCGGGCAGTTGGTTTGTGTTGGTGGGACGGCAGCGGTGGTGACTGCAGGTGTAGATGTGCTGCCAGGTAGTTCAATGCTAGCGGTGGGTGTTTGGCCTGCTGGTGTGGGCAGTGTGCCAGTAGTGCCGCAGGCGGTGAGCAGGAGGACGAGGCAGCAGGCTATGAGTGAAGGCAGGTAGCGAGGGTAGTGAGAGTGGCGATAATGGTGATGCGAGTCCATAAAGTTTTCTCCGTGAAAGTTGATAGCGGCATCTCCAAAGGTCTCCGCGAACAGGGGGTCCAGGGCGTGGAGATCCAGCAGCGTTTCATTGACATCAAAAACGTAGATACGTGGCACGACTAGCATCTCCTCATCTCTCTCATGACTCTGCTTCCGAAAAGGAATTCGCCACGATAAATCGGGCGACTACTGTAGCACCCCGAGCAATCCTGCCTGGGGGGCAGGTAATGAGTGGGTGACTCCTAGGCTACAGGCTTCTGTTCTGCCGCCACCGGCGAGTGCGCCGCTTGTGACCCCTCGATAGGAGGAGGGGTCGCCTCCTCGTACGCCGATTGCGACGCCGGAGCACCCCAGTACATCAGAGGACTCTGAGAAGCCAGCCAGCGAACCGGCTTCCAATCAGGAGCTAAGATCAGGGTCTCAGGAGCATACACTTCGATGCGGTTGCCCCCTGGCTCTCGTGCATACAGGTAGAAGGTCCCGGCTATCCCATGGCGTCCTGGGACGATCTGGAGGCTCTCGTGGCCGTAGTCGCGCAGAATGTCAGCGGCTCGCATGACATCCTCGCGCGTGTCTACAGCGAAGGCGATGTGATTCAAGCATCCATGTGCCCCAGTACGGTCCATGGTAAAAGCGAGGTCGTGGTCAAGTGCTCCCACAGAGAGGAAGGAGGCCACCTGGAGCTCGATACTGTCCGGGACGACGTATGCGCGATGGAAGAAGCCCAGATGCTGCTGGAAGAACTCGCTGCAAGCCCGAACATCGCTCGTGGCCAAATTGACATGGTGAAGCCAGCGCACAGCAGCCCCTCGCCCCGTATACTTTTGCGGGCGGTCAGGCAGCGTACTTTTCAGATCAGGCGGAGCTTGCCAGCGTTCGACCTCCCAGAACACTTCATTGATATGACCGTCGGGCGAAAGGAAGCGGTAAGCCGGGCCATGTCCTTGATCCCCATCAATCCAGCCCAGGCCCTGCTCGGTGGTCGCAACTGCCTGCGCCAGGGCGGCCAGGTCCTCAGCACTCTCCGCCCGCCAACCAACATGGCCCAGGCCCGAACGCTCCGATTCGGTGATTTTGAGGCTGTGATGAAAGAACTCACCCCAGCCACGCAGGTAGACCGATTGCCCAGCGCGCTCAGAGATTTCAAGGCCAAGTTGGTGTTCAAGGAACGCGACCGTCTCGGCGGGTCGCGGACTCAAGAGTTCGACGTGTGCGAGTTGGGAGAGTAGATGCTTGCTCATTGGGTATTCCTCCTCTTTTCACTTTCGATGCGCAATGCTTCTTCCTTCTGTTCAGCTACAACTCCTAGGCTTCCTCGACTTGCTCCTCTAAACGTCTGATTTGCTCTTCAATCCATTGCATTTCTCCCTGAATGCTGCTCCACCTGAAGCGAAGAATGTAGAGAATATGAGCACGTTGACCATCCGGGACGTCTGCGCTTGTCAAGACATGCTGCTGAGCGCCTTTCAGGTAGAAATCTTCGACTTGCAGGCACCCCCGATACTGCTGCAGAACGGTGAGTTGTTGTTGAGGAGAGAGATGATCAAAATTATTGAGCTTGATCAGAAAGAGTTCACGATACTCAGCATGGTAATCACCTTGCTCCAGCATAAGAGTGTAGAAGCGTTTCCTCCCAGTTGCAGTGATCGTATAGTGCTTGCTTTGCCGACTGCTGGCTCCTCCCTGCTTACGCTCTCCAGGAGGGGCCTCAGGCTCATAGGTAAGAAGCTCCTCGCGTTCAAGCTGGCGGATCAGGGGATAGAGCACACCCCAACTGATCTGACGAAATGGCCCAAGCAGGTAGCTGAGGATTTCGCGGAGTTTATACCCGTGATGCGGCCCATCCATGAGTTCCCCAAGGACAAACAGCTCATAGATGAGACGCTTGTGGGCATGACTCGTCTCTGCCTT
>WNFT01004534.1_pt1 | contig 12119 bp, 9 predicted proteins | sample 5400191 | NCBI WGS metagenome assembly WNFT01 (sample SAMN13153359, study PRJNA577476) | soil metagenome | isolation source: 80 cm saprolite under Madrone tree | place: USA:California | collected 2016-06-14
AGATAGAGATGTATGCCTTCCACTTGCTGCAGTTTGGACTGGAGCCGGTCGATTACCGTTGTCGCGTCGACGTGACGCTCGGCAAATGGCTTCAGGTTGATTTGTATGCGTCCGCTATTCAGCGTTGCATTTGTCCCATCAACCCCAATAAAAGAGGACAGGCTTGCCACTGCCGGGTCCTGAAGAATGACTTTCGCCAGTTCCTGTTGCTTGAGCGACATGGCGTGGAAGGATATCGACTCAGGAGCTTGCGAAATGCCTTGGATAATCCCGACATCCTGCGTCGGGAACAAGCCTTTCGGTATGACAACGTAGAGGTAGATGGCAAGCACTAAAGTCGCGGCAGCTACCAGCAGGGTCGAGATTTCATGCCGAAGAATCCACTGCAAGGTTCGGCTGTATTGCGCGATGAGAGTTTCGAACATGCGCTCGGACCAGCGGTAAAAGAGTCCCTGCTCCGATTCTGGTTTGTGGCGCAGCAGGCGAGCGCTCATCATGGGCGTCAGGGAGAGCGAGACCGCGGCAGAGATGAGGATCGTAACGGCGAGCGTGATGGCGAATTCGCGGAACAGTCTTCCTACGATGTCCCCCATCAGAAGCAGCGGGATCAGAACGGCAATTAGGGAGATCGTGAGCGAGATAATGGTGAACCCGATCTGTTCTGCTCCCTTGAGTGCGGCTTCGAGGGGGCGGAGTCCTTGTTCGAGATAGCGTGAAATGTTCTCGATCATCACGATCGCATCGTCGACGACGAAACCGGTCGAGATCGTCAGGGCCATCAGGGTGAGATTGTTCAGGCTGTATCCCAATAAATACATCACAGCCAGCGCGCCAACGAGAGAGATGGGAATGGCAATAGCGGGAATAATTGTTGCGTAGAGATTGCGCAAAAAGACGAAGATGACCATCACGACGAGGCCGATTGTAAGAACCAATTCGAACTCCACATTCTTGACCGAAGCCTGGATCGTCGTCGTCCGATCGGTTAACACCGTCAGCTTCACCGACGCGGGAAGATTTGCCTGCAACTGAGGGAGGAGAGCTTCAATGCTCTTCACGACCGCAATTGTGTTTGCCCCTGGCTGGCGTTGGATGTTCAGGATCACAGCGGGAGTGTGATTCATCCAGCCTGCAAGCCGTATGTTCTCGACACCATCGCTGATCTTGGCGACGTCTGAAAGTGTCACCGGGGCGCCATTCTTATAGGCAACGATTACGTCGCGATAGTCGTCGCCCGCGAGCAGTTGGTCATTCGAATTGATTTGATAGTTCTGTGCCTCTCCATCGAGGGTTCCCTTAGCGGCGTTGACGCTAGTGCTCACAAGCGCCGTACGAAGCTCTTCGAGGCTGATGCCATACGTCGCCAAGGTTGCCGGATTGACCTGAATGCGGACGGCGGGCTTCTCGCCGCCACCGATTGTCACCAGTCCAACTCCACTGAGCTGCGATATCTTCGGGGCGAGCCGCGAGTCGGCCAGGTCCTCCACCTTTGAGAGCGGAAGGATCTTTGAAGTCAGGGCGAGCGTCAATACAGGCGCGTCCGCCGGATTCGACTTGCTATACACAGGAGGTACTGGAAGGTCTGTGGGCAAAAAACTCTGAGCGGCGTTGATGGAGGCCTGTACCTCCTGTTCGGCAACATCGATATTCAGACGCAACGAGAACTGCAAAACGATGACTGAACTACCATCCGAACTGGTCGAAGTCATCTGCGTCAAACCGGGTATCTGTCCGAATTGCCGCTCTAGCGGCGCTGTGACAGCAGACGACATCACGTCCGGACTGGCTCCCGGATAAAAAGTCCGAACCTGAATCGTCGGATACTCCACCTCGGGTAATGCCGAGATTGGCAACTTGATGTAGGCTGCAGCCCCGACGATGAGGATCGCCACCATAAGCAATGCAGTCGTGACGGGCCGAAGAATGAAGGGGCGGGAGGGACTCACAATGTGAGTCCCTTATCGACTGCTGATTTTTGAGGTGACGGTTCGACTTGGACCGACGTTCTTTCCTGCAGCTTGTCGAAGCTCGAGAGCGCTACCATTTCTCCGGCCCGCAAACCGTCCACCGCAGTCGTATTGCCGTCGGTACTTTGCTCGGTAATATTCCTGACCGATATTGCATTCTTCTCGACAACGAAGACAAAGGCTTGTGTTCCATTGCGCTGGATCGCGGCGCTTGGAATGAGAACTGAATCTTTGAGTGTTTTAACCAACAAGCGCGCATTGACGAACTGGTTTGGAAACAGGGCGAGGTCGTGATTGCTGAATTCACCGCGGAATCGTACGGTACCGGTCGACGTGTCAATTTGGTTGTCGACACTCAGTAAGGCCCCGATTGCTACCTTCGTTTCAGCAGACCGGTCGAAAGCTTCCACGAGAAGAGGTTTCTGTTGGCGCAATTGGGCTTGAACCTCTCCCAGATGATCTTCCGCCACGTTGAACACAACTGTAATCGGCTGGAGTTCGGTGATCACTACGAGGGCGTTCGAACTTCCCGCAAAAACGGTATTGCCGGAATCGACGAGCCGCAAACCAACCCTGCCAGAAGTGGGAGCTGTGATGTGACAGTAGCTAAGCTGGACCTCGGCATACTGCACTTGACCAAGGTCGAATTTGACGGCTCCCTGGTCCTGAATCACAACCTGCTCTTGGTCGTCGAGAATCTGCTTTGCAACGGCATTCGAAGCGAAGGCCTCCCTGTAGCGGGCAAGATCAATCTCCGCCTGCTTTAGAACCGCTCGGTCGTGATCGAGAAGGCCTTCGGCCTGCTGCAATTGTGCCCGGTAGGGACTCGGATCGATGTCGATGAGCGGATCGCCCTTGTTTATGATTTGCCCCTCGCGATAATGCACGGCAAGGACTTGACCACTCACTTGGCTGAAGATGTTTATCGTAGAAATCGGCGTCACCGTACCGAGAGCATTGATATACACACCCATATCCCCTCGATATGCCGTTCCGGCTCGAATGATTACAGAATTATTTGCTTCACTAGCAGCCGCGGGATCACCCTTGTGTTTTCCAGACCGCATCGCAAAGGTGACGCCCAGCACCAGGATGGCAACCAGACAAATGGCCCACATCCGCTTGGCTTTGGAACCACCCTCTCGAACCACGGCCGGCTGCGCAATTCCAACTTCCGAGATCTTTTCTTCGGTGTCTTCGAGATAAGTAGTCAATTTGCCGACCTTCATGAGGCCCCCGTGGCTTCTATTGTGCGCAGCGCAACCACACACCGCCGTTTGAAACGTTCAGTTAAATGTGAGGATTTGTATGGGAAGCAAACCACCTACACGGGGAAAGGATCGGGGAAACAGTTCAAGGCAATCGATGAGAGAGCCTCAGAGCGAGGTGCTATGTTCGGGCTTTGAGAGCTCATCTCCGCGAGAGGCTTGGTCGTTTGCGGCAGGCAATCGAATAATAATTTGGAGGCCGTTAGGCCGAAGGTTTTCGGCGTGTATCGTGCCGCGGTGCAAACGAATTGCTTCAGAGGCAATGGCAAGCCCCAGGCCATTCCCTCCCGTTGCTTGCCCATCTCCGCTTATTCGATAGAACGGCTGAAATATTGCCTGGAGAGAATCTTCGGGAACCCCAGGACCATGATCCCGGACTAAGAGCAATGTCCACTGCTCTTGAGCGGTCCGATCGATCTCCAAAACGACCTGGACCTCGCTTCCCGGTCGTGTGAAGCGGACTGCGTTGCGTATGATGTTTTCGCAAGCGCTTCGAAGGGCGTGGGGATCAGCATTCCGGAGAATGACCGAACCCGGCGTTTGAAGACTCACGGACTTGCCCAGGGCTTGCGCCTCGAAATTCGCATCCGCCGCCACTTCCTCGACGAGTTGGGCAAAGTTCACATCTTCTCTCTCTCCAGACGAAAAGCCTGCTTCCAGGCGTGAGAGCGTCAAAAGCTGCCCCATTAACAGATCGATTCTTTCGATATCGCGGTCCAGACGTTGAAACAGGTCATCGGAATCGGCGGAGTGGCTATTTCTTAGAAGACCCAGAGAGAGATTAATGCGAGCCAGAGGAGAGCGCAGTTCATGCGATACAGAGTTCAGCAGCTTCTTTTGCGCTTGAATCAGTGAGTCAAGCCGGCTAACCATCGAATCGAAGTCTCTTGCGAGAGCCGCCAGCTCGTCATAGCGATGGGATACGGAAGACGGCACTCGCGCCTTGAGATCTCCTTGCGCGACTCTTCTCGCGGTCGCCTGAATACTATAGATCGGAGAGGCAATATGATACGCAAGCCAGAGACAAAGCAAAGTGACTAAAAGGATCAGGGAAATGCTAAAAGGGACGCCCTCGCCCCACACCATTTCTCCTATCCGACGCAAATCGGACTTCAGGAAGAGCATCAATATGTAGGGGTGCCCGGAGGAAGAGACAAACTTGTAGGCTGCGATATGGGCACGAAACACGACGAGTTGGCCGTCCTTTGCTGCATGCGCAACTCGAAGACCGTCGTCCGATAGCGGCCGCGACAGCACGTCTTTATAGGACCCGTCGAGCAAGAAGAGTTGCCATTCGTTACGGTGACCATTGCTGCTTTGCGAAAAACGAGCAAACGCCTCAGGGCCGCCCGATTCGTACGCCTTAACGGCTTCTTCCGCCAGGATAGGCGCAACCGTCGCATACATGTTTGGAGCTGAGACCTGCCTCATGCCCGTCAGGCGACCGCCGAGAAGCACGATCGCGATCACGCCCCAGGCGGTCAGCCAATACCAAAAAAAGATCTTCAGGAAGAGCCGGTGCATGGGCACTCTGGCTCTCACCTTTAGGAGTCTTGCATGAAGATTGAGAGGCAAAAGCTTTTCCTTCCGGCTCAACGGTTCTCAGTTCGATGTATACAACACAACCCCGCTGCCGAACAGCCCTCCAACCAAGGCCTAACAAATCCTCACAGACGCTCTACGCTTCCTGACCGCACCGTCCGCCTCCTCCCCATATCCTGCATGCAGGAACACTTTTCCTGCTTGGAGAGTTATGATTTACCGGCGTTTCAGTTTCGGGCGTTCATCCGCCATCATCTTTCTATTGTCTGCGAGCACCATTTTTTGTCTAAATCCGCGCTCTACCGGCGCGCAGGCTTCGGAGGCGAAGCCTGCGCCGACTGATCGTGAAGCCGTTTCTCCTTCCTTCATGCCCCAAGGAGATAAACTCCAAACTACTCGGCGAGACTTGAGTATCGACTCTCTGCCCGATGCACCACTGCCCGTAGAGCATGCGCAAGAGGAAGCTCAGTCCCCCGCGATGCCCTTGGGTCAGCAATCGAACCAAGTGCTGGGACTGCCTCCAGCACTAACCCAAACCCCTTTAACGGGCAGCGACAAGCTTCGGATCTATATCCATAAATCCTTTGGCCCACCCGCCGTGATTCTGCCTGCATTTGGGGCAGGCTTCCAAATGCTTAATCCGCCGAGCCACTATCCAAGAGAATGGAAGGACGGCAGCGACGCATTTGGCAGACTCTACGGATACAAAGTGGCTGATCGCACCTCCAGGGAGACTGCACAATTCCTCACGGGGTTCCTTCTGCACGAAGATCCTCGCTACCAACGCTCCACCAGCACCAACCCGTTGCGTCGAACCTTTCACGCGCTCGCCTTCACCGTCTTCGACAAGACAGACTCGGGCAGAACTACTTTCGCGGCAAGTAACTTCGCTGCGGCTGCAGCCGGAGGTTTCGTGGGCATGGGCATCCTTCCGGACGGCTATAACGATGTAACGCATGCGGAACAGCGTATGGCCAGTGAGTTCCTGCAGATCGCTATCGGGAACGTAGCGACTGAGTTTGAGCCCCAGTGGGGACCGTGGGCCAAAAAATTACGACTTCCGAAGATCTTACCTGCCTGGTGGGTTCCGCAGCATCCGCACCAGCCTTAGCGTTATCTGAGCCAGTTGCGGGGCGCTCGGACAATTTCCTTGCGCACCCGAATATCATGCCGAGGAATGGATTATAGGTGGCCGGTCTGGTCTAAGTTGCATCGAATTGTTGACAGAACACGGCATAATACGCTCGGCAAAAGCGATTTCTTCGTTAAGGTTTTGTTTGGACAGGCCTCTCCCAGTTGAGAAGGGATTCGTCGGAACCGTCATGAATGAAAAAAGCGCAGGGAGTGCAAACGAAAAGGAAGCCGTCGGTAAGAAGGCGCAGCCGCTCAAGCCGCATCTGCTCGTAGTGGATGACGATCTCGAACTCTGCGAAGTCCTGAAGCGCTACCTGGAGGGTGAGGATTTCCGGGTTTCTTTTGCGCATACGGGTGATGCCGGCACAAAGGCGGGAATTGAAGGCAATTTCGAGTTAATCGTGTTGGACGTCATGTTGCCGGACAAGAAGGGATTTAACGTTCTCAAAGACATTCGGCAGCGGGCGCGGACTCCGGTTCTGATGCTGACTGCCCGGGGCGAAGAGTTTGACCGCATCCTCGGGTTGGAGCTCGGCGCCGACGACTACCTGCCAAAGCCATTCAGCCCGCGCGAATTGATCGCGCGTATCTCCGCCATTCTGCGCAGATCGGACTGGCAGTCTGACAACAAGAACGGACTTAGACCTCCCAAAATCAAGTTTGGAGATTTGGAACTCGATTTGGGGGCGCGAATCGTCTCGAAATCCGGCGGGCCTTTGAATTTGACATCGGCGGAATTTGAGCTGTTGCACATGTTTTTCGAATTTCCGGGCCAGGTGCTGACACGGGATAAACTGGTGGAACGTGTCCTGGATCGGAAATTTTCGCCCTTCGATCGAAGCATTGATTTTCACATTACCAATCTCCGGCGCAAGCTTGGACCACAGCCCGACGGCGGCGAGAGGATCCGCAGTGTGCGTGGCATCGGCTATCTGTATGCGTGGCCCGGGAAAAAGTAAGCCCGATTCGTACTCGTCCGAGGTACAAGCTCTGAGTTTGATTCGTACCGACGCAAGCGCTTGGCTGACGGGCCCATCATTTTCCTACTTCCGAATATCGATCACCTACAAATACTAGCAGGAGAAATACTCTTCCTAGCCGCACTGCCCGTCACAGTTCACCAGAATGAGACAGAGAGGAAAACTCTGCATGAAATTCTGGATTCAGAGGATCTGTACGACAGTTCTGTTCCTGTTACAGATGTTGGGATATTAGGAATTCAACGTACCAAAATTGGCGCCTGAGGCCATTGAAAACGCCTACCCGAAATCGTCGGGGAGCTGCATGAATCGTCACCAGCGAAAAGCGGCTGCCCTGTGGGATCTGGCTTCTTACGTCGTCCGCCGTCGCTCGAGCCGGGGCCCTAAGCTCTCCGCCAACTTACGTCGAGCACGATGCATCCGCGCTTTCATTGCCGTCACCGTGATACCCAGTCGGCTCGCAGCTTCTTGCAGCGAATGCTCTTCTATGCCGCAGAGCACAAATGCTGTGAATAGTTGGGACGATAGCTGTCCCAAATTTGTTTGAATCATTTCCCTCAACTCTTTGTTGGCGAAGAGTTGCTCGGGATTAGGATCGTTACCTTGCACGCTCTCGGACATCGGAACTTCATCTTCTGAAGGCGCGGCGTCGAGCGAGGTCAACCGTACTCCCTTTGCGCGGCGCCGCCGCATGAGCGCCGCATTGACCACGATGCGGGTCAGCCATGTCGAAAACTTGCAGCGCCCCTCAAAGCGCGCCACATTGCGGTATGCCGAAAGAAGCCCATCCTGCAAAGCGTCTTCCGCGTCTTCTGTGTTTCCCATAATGCGTCGGGCAGTTCCGAGTAGCTGCCTTTGGTAGCGGCGGAACAGCGTCTCGATTGCCTGGTGGTTCCCGCCCTTGCTCGCCCGAATGAGCTCCTCTTCCCATTTAGCTTCGGTGGTCATGCATCGGCTTCCCATTTCCCAGCTCCAAAGTTTTCTCGATTGCAAAGACGAATGATTCTGTTATCCCGGGGCTTCTCGAACGCGCATCATCAAAAACGTCCATTCCTTCCACCTGGGGCTCCGTGGCGGGGACCAGAAGCTTTTGGGCAAGCGGGCTGTGTCTGGAGAACAGCGGATGCGATTTGTCCTTCCGTACACCGCATCTCATTGTGGTCGCGGTTAGAGCGTGGTGCCGTAGGGGAATGATATTTCTGCGTGAGGAATTGATTGCCAAAGGATTTCCCGCTCGAGCTGATCTTCGCCACAACTAGCAGAGAGAATCACCGCCAATTTGGCAGGCAAGAGATACATGCTATAGAATCGGACTTATGGGTGACATGGGTGAAAAAAAGATAACCAATCGTCCAGCATTTGAACACCGCATGGACCCGCTGTCTGAGGTCTTTGGATCCCTGAAAATTCAGGATGCGATTTACAGGCGTCTGGAGGCGACAGCCCCCTGGGGTTTTAGCTACTTGGGGGATACAGATCCGCGGATACGCTTCGGGTTGGTGGTTCGCGGATCGGCCCTTCTGAAATTCAAGAATCAGCGCCGAACCATCTCCCTCTCCGGCGGCGATCTTTTCATTTCCATTCTCAGTGATGAGCCGTTTACATTAGTGGATCATCCGCGTTCCGCCATCGTCGACTCCAGCGAACTAAAAAAATTTGAAGTGGATGGCGTGATTCGATTCGGAGGAGGCGGTCCGCTCACAACTTTCGTGAGTGGATCGTTTGGCATGAGTACATTCGGGGCGCCACTTATTTCCACGATTCTGCCTCGTTTTCTCCACCTCCGGCTTGAACAAAATCGAAGTCACGCCTTCCAATCCGTACTGGATCTTTTGGCCTCGGAAACCGCTCAGCCCGGCATAGCTTCATCGCGCTTGATCAGTTGTCTTTATGAATTACTGTTTGTCTACGCAATTCGGGCTTACGCAAGCAGCCCCGCGGCTCCGCCAAAGGGGTGGCTGGCCGCCATGTCGGACAAGCATCTCAGCAAAGCCATAGAGGCAATGCATGCGGGGCTTGCTAGGAGCTGGTCTGTTGAGTCGCTAGCTCGCGAAGCACGCATGTCGAGATCTGCCTTCGCCTTGAAATTTAAAACTGTTTTGGGCCAGACTCCTCTCGAATACCTTACGCAGTGGCGCATGTACAAAGCAGGGGCCATGATTCGCTCGAAGGATACGTCGTTCTCCGAGGTGGCGTCGGCCGTTGGCTACGGATCGGAAAGTTCCTTCAGCCGTGTTTTTAAGCGAGAGATGGGCGATGCTCCCAGGGAATATCGGCGCAAGTGCGTGCTGCTGCAATCATCCGCGGGAGAATGATTGCAGGCGAGCATTTGTGTTCTCGCGTCTTGCCGCAAAACCTAACAAGTCGGGAAACTCGCTCCAGAGCAGGCAGTTATCAGCCAAAAGAATTACTCATTGTTGATTGACGCGACATTGGCTACCTCGACGAGGGCGACTTTTCCTTCAACCTCATTAACATGGCCTTTTCTGGCGGCGACCCAATCGGCTGAAGCCTGGATGAACGCCGGGCCTGAGGCCTTGCTCATCGGCGATCCGCCGAAGAAATCCGGTCAGCTGCTCACGCTCGCGCTGAGACAGCGCTGCGCAGAGTGATTCGTTGTGTTCCTGTCCGACGCGACCGATGTCACGGAGTGCCACCTGCCCTTTGTCGGTCAGGTGGAGCTCATATGTACGCCGATCATCTAGCCGGTCCTGCCGCTTCACAAGCCCGCGCTCTTCCAACTCGTCGATGATCGCCACCAAACCGCTCGGGTGCATATGGAGCGCCTCAGCCAGTCCTTGCTGGCTGAGCCCTCCCGATTTACGGAGTACCCCGAGAATGCCCGCATGCGGCGGCGAGAGACGCAAACGACCAAGTCGCTCCGCGAATTTGCCAGCAGCGTGCGACCCAACCTGAGCGAGCAAGAAGGCCGCGGAAGAAGGTCGTTGAGTTCCACCATGGTTTGCCATGACAAACTACGATTGCACATCGCAATCGTTTATAACATAAATGATTGTACGGTGAAATTAGTTCGCGTGCGCCAACGTATAGGGAGAAGGGAGGGTTTGACCATGACAATCTATTCGACCGTTCTTTTCATACATGTAATTTCTGCGATCGGTCTGTTCATTGCACTAGCAGCGGAAGGAGGGATTTTCTTTCGCATTCGCTCGGCCCAGAGCGTCGAGGAGGCGCGATTTTTCATTCGTGTATTTCAACGCCTTCGCATAGTTGCCATTCCCTCGTTTCTCGGTGTTCTGGTTGGTGGCATGTACTTAGCATCCAAGTGGGGAAGAGGGATTTTCTGGATTCCGCTGGCTCTGGGAGCGACTCTACTGATCATGTTGATTGGAGGATTTGTAACGGGACTACGGATTGCTCGCCTGAGGAAGGCGCTTTCAAGTATTGAAAATGATGCGTCAATCGAAGCGCTATTGGCTATGACAAGAGATACCGCACTTTTGCTGTCATATGGACTGCGCGTGGGACTGGGCCTAGGAATCGTATTCCTAATGACAGCAAAACCCGAGTTGCTCGGCTCGCTGAGCGCTCTAGCTGCCGGATGCGGCGGGATTGCTCGTTGCTGCGTGGATGCGCCGAGCTTCCAATCGAATCGGAACAGTCCGTTGTCTATGGAGTCAAGCGGGACGGCTTAAGGCGGGACAGGAAGCCCGCTTCGAGGAGGCACAGTTATGAGTTCCCTCTCAGGTAAGATCGCAATCGTCACCGGCGGATCGCGCGGAATTGGCGCCGCTATTGCAACTCGTCTGGCCGCCGATGGTGCCGCCGTTGTGGTGAACTATGTGAGCCATCAGGCGGAGGCCAACGATGTGGTCCAAAAGATCGTGCAAGCTGGCGGACAAGGTATCGCCATCCGAGCCGATGTCTCGAAGACCGAGGACGTCCGTCTTTTATTTACAGAGGTAGCCGAACGGTTCGAAGGATTGGATATGCTCATCAACAACGCAGGCGCTACGCACATCCGTCCACTGCCCATCGCCGATGCGACTGACGAAATCTACGACCGGATGTTTGCGGTCAATACGAAGGGGACATTTCTCTGTCTTCGTGAGGCAGCGAAGCATATGCATAGTGGTGGACGAATCGTCAATCTGTCGTCGACGGGCGTATTCAATGCGCATCCCGGATACGCGATTTACAGCGCGGCAAAAAGTGCCGTGGAAGTCTTTACGCGGGTCCTCTGCAAAGAGCTCAAGGGCCGGAACATCACCGTTAACTGCGTCGCACCTGGCGCAACGTCGACGGAGCAATGGCTCAAAGGCAAATCGGGGGAACTGCTGCAAACCATCGCCAATCTATCGCCATTGAACCGCTTGGGCACACCAGAAGACATAGCTGGCCTGGTTGCATTTCTCGTGAGTTCGCAGGGCGAATGGGTCAATGGTCAAGTCATTCGCGTCAACGGTGGTTTTGCTTAATGCAAGATCAACGATCTTCTTCTCGGGATGGAGTCGGGTACGCCCCGGCTCTGCGGTCGACACGCTCTTCATGCATGTTTCGCGGCGGGATGAGTCCCCCTTGCTTTTACCCTGACCCGCGCCCTGTGGTTCATAGACCAGCGACCTTTGTTTGTGTTTGTTTCTCCTATCTCACGAGGGGTGTGGCGATTGATCGATTGTTTCCGGTTTGCCCGTGATTCGCTCAGAATCGCCGGACATAAGCTAATTCGACTGTAGGAATCGCCGAGCAGTCATCGTAACGTTTCGCTGTCCGGCTCCGGACGACACAATGTGCAAAAACGACAAAGATTGGGGGAAACGCTAAGAGTCAGGCGGCTTGGTCTAGGAGCGTTCGACCTTGGGCGTCGACTGAGCTCCTAGCGGTTCGCGGAAAGGATCCATCGGAATCGGCGCGTACTCGACCTCGATGATCTCGAGATGCTCCGTCTTTGCTGGCGCGCACAGGTTCACGCGGTCGCCGGGGCTCGCCTTCATCAGCGCATTGGCGAGAGGCGAGCGCCAGCTGATGTAGCCGCGGTCGAGGTCCATCTCGTCGATGCCTACGATCGAGACGACGTGTTCGAGGCCGGCGGCGTCCTTGTAGGTGACGGTTGCGCCGAAGAAGACGCGGGTAGCGGCTGACCCTGGCCGTGGAGCGGCGGGATCGACGACCACGGCCGCGTCAATGCGTTTCGTGAGAAAGCGAATCCGCGAATCGATCTGGCCTAACCGTCGTTTGCCGTAGAGGTAGTCGGCGTTTTCACTGCG
>WNFT01007448.1_pt1 | contig 12119 bp, 11 predicted proteins | sample 5400191 | NCBI WGS metagenome assembly WNFT01 (sample SAMN13153359, study PRJNA577476) | soil metagenome | isolation source: 80 cm saprolite under Madrone tree | place: USA:California | collected 2016-06-14
GCGCTGGAATGGCGCATCCGCCGAGCCGACATGCCAGAACGCTGGTCCCTGGAAACGTTTCCCTGGTCGCGCCAGCCCAGCGTGAATCGCAAACAGATACGCGCCTTTGCCGAACTCGACTTCATCGCCAAGCACGAGAACTTGGTGTTTGTCGGTGAAACCGGCGTGGGGAAAACGGGACTTGCCTCCGGCCTCCTGTTGAAGGCGTTGCAGAACGGCTATCGCTGTCAGTTCATCTGCGCTCAGGATCTGTTCGACGAAATGTACGCCTCGCTGGCCGACCGCTCCACCCGCCAGTTGCTGAATCGCCTGGCTCGCTTGGACGTTTTATTGATTGACGAATTCGGATACCTAAACCTCAAGCCTGAACAATCGAACATTTTTTTCAAGCTGATGGAGGAACGCTATCATCGCCACTCCACCATCATCACGACGAATTTGATTTACGACGAATGGAAGACTTTTCTGGGCAACAAATCCATGGTGGAGGCGCTGCTGAGCCGGGTGCGGCATTACTGCCACACCGTCACCATCACCGGCGCTTCGCTGCGCGATCCGCAAGGCTGAACTCATGGAACAACGTGACTATGTCCGCAGGCTTCTCGATGCCTACCGTACCACTCCGGGCACCTGTGGTGCCGTCCGGCCTCCGGACCGCCTACTCGCGGCCCAACTGCACCAACGCGGCGTGACGCTCGAGGCGGTGGAGAACGCGCTCACTCTGGCTGCCGCGCGGCGTCTGGTACGCCCCGCCGATGCTCCACCTCTCGGCATCATTCGCTCACTGGCTTACTTCTCGCCCGTGATTGAAGAGGTCCTGAGTCTTTCCGTGAGTCCGGAGTACTTCCGCTTTCTGCGCCAGCGCATCACAACCCGTACATCCGCCAAGTAGCGTTTATCCCGGTGACCACCTTCACGCCTGCGGCGTGGATGATGTTGACGAGGTTCTGTTTCTTCGTCTCCAACCAACCTGCGCGCCTACGGCGCGGATGATGATAAAGCACACCCCGCCATCTCGGTCCTGTACTCAGTCCGGGTAACTCTAACCAACCACTACTGGGTCACTTCCGACTAGCGCCGACGAAGTGACTAGGAGGAAACAATAGTTGTTTGTCGCAGGCGTTGACGGATGTTCCGCAGGATGGATCGCCTTCAAGGTTGAGTCGCCGTCTTTCACTACCTCAATCGAGGTTGTCGATCTCCAATCATGGTTGAGAAAACGCCCTCCCGATCTTGCATTCCTCAGCATCGACATCCCTATCGGGCTATTTGACCCGCCGGAGTCAAGCAATGAGTAGAGATGCATGGACGGTAGCCGGGGCTAAGGCGAAATTCAGAGAATTGATAGAAAGGGCGAAGTCGGAGGGCCCGCAGAAAATAACTAAGCACGGTCGCACCGCGGTAGCCATTGTTGCAACCGAGGAATGGGAGAGGAAGACAAGGCGCAAAGCCAATTTAGCCGAGTTCCTGGCGTCATCAGCATTACCGCGGTCCAGATTAAGGCTTAAGGGCTTGTCCTTGCCGGCTGCGGAAGGTTGAACTATGAGTTTTTCTCCTGGACACGAGTGTTCATTTTCATCCACGAGGCCCCGCGTTCAAGTGGCTGGCTGAAATTGAAGCGGACAGCACTTTCATGTGGATGGTGACGATTTAAAGCAGATCCTCAAATCTCACTGTGAAGCACTACTCGGTCCAGTTTTGCACCTTCAGCCTGCGCACACGCCGGAATTCTTTTTCGTTGTTTGTGACCAGAATCAAACCTGCTGCCAGTGCATGCGCGGCGATCCATAGATCGTTGTTTCCGATCATCTCGCCATTCAATTCGAGTTCAGCACGGATCGTTCCGTAAGCTTCGGCGGCTGCTTCGGGCAGCGAGAGTGCTGGCAGCACACTGACGAGTTCATGCAGTTGCTCAATCGCTCGAACCCGTTGTTCGCTTTTGGCCGCCCCATAGAGCAACTCTCCATAGGTAATGACCGAAAGGACAGCTTCTCCTGGACGCAGCTTGCGAAATCGGCGCAGCACTTCTTCCGGCCTTTTCTGCCGAATGTAAATGCAAATATTTGTGTCCAACAGATAGCGAGGCTCCATTAGAGTCCTTTACGTTGCTGCGGTTGGTCCTTGTCTCGTTCTGCGAGTACAAGATCATCCGGCAAGCTGGCCAGCAGATCGAACGCTCGAACCATAGTTCCGTCCTTCTCACGCAAGACGATTTCGTCCCCTCGGCGAAAGATTTCAACCTCCTTGCTTTTTAGCCGAAATTGCTTCGGCAGGCGGACTGCCTGACTATTTCCCGAGCGGAATATCCGTGCAGTGCCCATGTTTGCTGACCTCCATAATTGTATATACACTAAGTATACACACGGTTTAGGTTGCACGCAACGGGCTTATCCCCCCCGACTATGTCCCTGGACGCCGCTATCCGCTCGTGTTTCAAACCCACGGGTTCAACGAGAAAGGAATTTCTGACCGATGGCGCGTTTCCTACAGCCGATGGCCGCACGGGGAATGCTGGTGTTGCAGGTGAGAGAGATTCCGATATCCCTTAGCGTCATGTCAAGCCCGCAAGAGGTGGAGACGATGCGCGAGGGCTATGTAGCAGCTATCGAGCAATTGGATGCAGAGGGATTGATCGACCCTCACAAGGTTGGCATTGTCGGCTTCAGCCGGACGGGGTGGTACGTCCTGAATACGTTGTTGCACGCCACGAAGTATTTTGCCGCAGCCACGCTGGCGGAGTGCTCCTATATCAGCTTTGGGGAATATCTAATGAATGCCGACTACTCTGGGCGCTGCGCGAGAAGGCCCAGGAACTGGGCTGGAGCGAAGCTGCGATCCGCCGCCTACGGCGAACGGATTGTCGTGACGGTGTCACGACAATGTGCCAGGAGTTCGGGACGTTGCGGTTTGAGCAACCGAAAGGAGGGAAAACGACAAAAACAACAACCACAAACACGCATGCATCTTCACGGAGACCTCCGGTCGCAAAATCTCAGAGTGTTGGGGAGGAGGAAGGGCCTGGCCCAGGGGACATGCCATTATCCTCTTGTCTCGAAGGATGTCAATGGCCCTCACTTCGCGTGCTTGCACGTCTCACGTAGAACGCAAGAACAGCTCATTGCGCCAGTGGTGCCGAAGGCTGACCGGGTTGACCTACGCTTTCAGCAAGAAGAAAAAAATCTGACGGCGGCGCTGGCTTTGCATTTCCCGTATTACGATTTCGCCAGAATCCACAAGTTTGCGAGCCCTCAGCGGATACCTGTTCAAGACGCGCTGTTCGGCTGTGGCCAGGAAGTGAACACAGTCGTATCTATCCGAAGTCCAAAACTCTTGTGCATCATCATGAAGAAGTGCATCCACGTATTCCGCAGGTAATCCAGATTTTCGTCGATATCCGCAATGGGAGTGCCGAGAAGATCACTGTGAACAATATCCGGCCGGAGTTTGTCTATCGCCTTCAGCTTCGCCGCGTCGAACTTGTAATCGGGATGGTCCGGCGGTCCTGACGGTTTACAGATAGCGAGCAACAAATCAGCTTTCTTAACCAGTGACTCGCTCCGGCGAATACTCCAAATCTCTTTGCTGATAAGCGAGGCCACCACGTCGTCCAGCCCCGTCTCCATGACAGCTTCCAAATCGAACTGCTTCTTCTTCACCCGGTCCTTCCAGAAATCGGGCGCGAAGTCAGATGTAATCCCCAAGAAGGAATTGATGCCGTCCTCCAGCACGGTATGTGCGAACACCAGCGATGCCGCATCGACCGAATACGAGGCGTTCTTTAATGTTTGCTCATTGAGCTTCTGGACCAGGAAATCGGCAGTTTTCTTCAGATCGGCATCATCAACAATACCGATAATGAATTCCTTTAACTGTCCCGAAACGGTCAGACCAGAAACGAGCGACGTCTGCTCGACCTCGACGATTTTCGCGGCGTAGGGCATCCCAGCCTTCGAGACGCTCCTGAGAGAGTTGATGACCGCCCATCCGTTATTCATTCGTCTGAAAACGATGGTGAATTGCTCGTCTGGAGTCACGCTGTAAAGGGTAGCACGCATTGCGATGGCAGGACGCCGGAGGACTCAGGTTTTCCCATTTGAGAATGAATTATGCGGCACTGGAAGGAGGGGTGGGAACGGCGACCTCGGTTGGGGCCGAAGCACTCGCCGTTCCCCTTGGCTGAATGCCATTGTCTCCCGCGCGTGTGACGCGCAATGGAACCGGGCGGACGTGGTGGGCTTTGCAAGCCTCGCACCAACTCGCTTCGACCGAGTAGCCTTTGTCTCTTGGATACTGCGCGGCAGCCTCACGCGCGGCAGCTTCGTCATAGAACTTTGTGTTGCGTCCGAAGCATGTCGGTGACATCTGGATTACGATGCCTTTTGTGCGGCTGGTATTCGGTTCTTTCTTCCGTCCTTCCTTCGTGCTGTTTTCGCTGACTTCAGCCAACTGCCGCTCTCTCCGTTCCGCGTATCTTGGTCGCGGAGTCGCGGTCTGTTGCTCGAATTTCCGAAGTTGAAACTTTACGTCGGCGAGTCGTGGCAGGGTTCTTGGGTGCAGTGCCTTTTTGCGGGGACAGACAAACGGTTGCATCTTAAGCCCAGGCATCAGGAGGGAACCATCGAACCATCTGAATCGGTCTACAGTTGAATGCATCTGTTTAGCGCCCACTGTAGTTCCGAACTGGTCCGTGCTTCTCTATGCGAACCGTCTTCGAAGCCCCGTTTTTGAACTACTGAGGAAGCTGAGGCAGGCAATTATTGTCGGAGTTGTAAGCTGTAGCGCCCAGCACGTTCTTCGACAGCGTGTACCGGACAAACTCCTAATTTTGCTTATCGTCCCAATCGTCTGGCGGTGTCCATTTTCCTGGACAACTTTGACGGTACAAGGCGCCGTCGCCAACATAGTGCATCCATTCCTTGCGTGACAAATTTCGGCCAACTATTTCACAGGCCCTGCCTACCCATAATCCGGGGTTCAGAGTCCAGAGCAGAGCATTTCCCGTAGTACTCGATGTAGCCAAGGCATTATTATCGGGACTAAATTCGTAGTGTTTCACCCAGCTTGTCGCCTGGAGTTCCGCTAAAGACTTGCCCGTCGTCGTGTCCCAGAGCTTCACGCGGTCGAAACCTACGCCCGTCACGGAGTACTCTGCCGTCATTGCTCAAGTCGAATTCATCTTCCTCGGCGTTGTCGCTTGAACTGATGTCCTCGCCGAGTTGCTTGCCGGTAAGCGAATTCAACACTTTTACCGTACTGTAGGACGCTTGCGCTGCCACCGTTCTTCCGTCTCCACTCAGGCGGATGCGCTGTAGTCCATAGCTTCCTCCCCTTAACGGTTGGCTCAGAAGCCTTCCGCTAGGTACATCCCAGATGCTCACGGTATTAGAGGCGCGATCAGTCGTTGCGACCGTCGAGCCGTCGCGGCTAAAGACCAAGTTCCCAATCAATTTGGAGTCAACTCCAATCGGTTTTCCCCAGTCTTTGCCCGTTGCTAGATCCCAAGGTGTCATAGTCCGGTCATCGTGATCTGAAATCGGCGTCCCCCTGTTAGGTGGAGGATTCTCGAGGCGACTACCGGTTGCTACATCCCAAAACTTAACCTTATTTTTGATGCTGGCTACGAGTGTCTTACCGTCCGGACTGAAGGCGACCTTGCCGATGAATCCCGGATCGGCTGCCAGTACCTGATTGCCATTGGGTCTAGCGTTCGCAATGTTCCACAGGATCAGTCCGCCGAAGTTCCATATTGCTAGCTTGCTGCCATCGGAATTAAAGGCCAGAAATGGAGCGTCATCGGTCTCTGAGGGCGGACCCTCAAATGGCTCGCCGAAGAGAGTTCCCGACACCATATGCCAAATCAATACGCTCCCGTCGTCACCCGCCGCCGCGAGCGTCAATCCTTCCGGACTGAAAATGATGTTCCGGGGCACGCCTGCAGTGCCTTTAAGTGGCTCGCTCAGCGGGTCGCCTGTTGCTACATCCCAGAGTCTTATCGTTCCGTCCCAGCTGCCCAATGCCAAGGTCTTCCCGTCAGCACTCAATGCGAAACTCGGCACGGGTGTCAGATAACTCGTGAGGGGCGTGCCGAGTCGCTTCCCAATGCGCTTTCCGGTCGAACGCTGCCACAAAGACACGGTGCCGTCCCGAGCTCCGGTGACGACTGTTTCTCCGTTACGGCTTATAGCAAGCATAGACGGGTCGTCGCCGTGTACCTTTACCTCCTCGGGCCAAGGCTTGCCTGTTGCCCTGTTCCAATATCCATAGGTCTCCATCTCCAAGCCACCATCGCCAACGTCTCTACTAAGTACGAGATTTCGTCCATCACAACAGAAAGCCGAACTCACTGTCGTTTCTCGAACGGAAGGTTCGCTTTCCACACTTCCCTTTGCTACGTCCAACAATTGCCCTGTTGACAGTTCGTTTCCGAACACAAACAACTTTCCTTCGCGGCTGAAGATTAGGCGAACAATCCCGTCTCCTAAATAATGGCTTAGTGCGTACGGCTCGCCGATTGGCTTGCCGGATGCTATATTCCACAACCTCACGATGTTCTTCTGATCGCCGGTAGCCAGAGTCTTTCCGTCGGGAGAGAACGCAACGCTTAGGACTTTCGCGGCATGCCCCAGCAAAGGTGCCGAAATCAGTTCGCCAGTTGACACGTCCCACAAGATCACGGATTTGTCGGCGCTTCCTGTGGCCAACACTTTGCCATCTGGACTGAATGCGATGTCATAGACCCGTCCACGATGACGAGAAAGAAATCGAAAGCCCTTTGGCATGTTTGCCATCGAACTCAGCCAGTTCTGACGGGCTTCGAACGTAGGCGCGAACTTGTAGGCTTCGATGGCCAGGAGCATTCCGATGAGGATACTCTTGTGAACCTCTTGCGATGATTGGATTGCAAGCTGGCGTGACAACGCAATTTCTCGCTGTTGCTCAGCAATCTTTTGTGCTTCTTTGGACCTTAAAAATGCTAATCCCGCAGTTGCCGCGGTGATGGCAATTAGCCCGACAGCAACGATTGCTCCCACTCGCTGCCAATTTCGGCGGTTTCGCTCTTCGTCACCCCTTTTCTTCGAAGCAGCCACCAAGTCCTTCTCAGCCTCGCTCCAACCGCGCATGCCTCGGGACCCCTGCTCCACAACTGAGAGAGCGGCTTGGTCGAGCACGCTCCCACCAGATTTACTGGAGTTCCACTCAGAGACTCGACTCTCCAGAATCCGTTCGGCACGCTGCCCTGGCTTGTTCGAACTCGCATGCCGAGAACGGACCAGCGGCGCAAGCGTGTCGTGAGCAAGGTATGTCACTCTTTGCTTGGCGGTGGGGCCGTTAGCGCCGTACAAAAGCCAATGGTCCTCCAGCGCATTCACGAGCTTGCCAAGGTAGTCGATGTTATCCGAGTTGCCCCCTTCGATCTGGTAGTAAATTCTCCTTAGATCCTCCGTCGAGACTTCCTTAGCAGTGCCGTGCTCGGTCGTATGTTGGTACAGCACGTCGTTGACGAGTCCGGAGCTCTCGTCTTCAACTTGTGTGCTGGCAACCTCCTGGATCTGTTCGTCCAGAAATCGGCGCAAATCTAGCTTGCCTCGCATCCTCGCATCGTAAAGCGGTTTGCTCAGGCGCCGCTCGCCCACAGACTGCGTTGCTGCTTCCCAAAGTCGTGTCAAGACGATGCTCAAAATTGGGCTCACCGGGGACTGGGGATCGGCAAGGAGATCGGCGGCAACTTGCCGCGGCAACTCCTCGTCAACCTTGACTCCATAGGCAGCACGCAACCGACCTGTACTCGCCACGTCGCGCACAATATCTTCGATCTCGTCGGTGACTAGGCGTTCAAGATGGAGCTCGTTGTAGGCTATGTCGGCTTCGTTCATCCGAGTACGTATTGATGCGAGCCACTCGCTACGGAATCCGAGCACGATCCTGACACAAATGCGTTCCGGATTATTGAGTATTCTTTTGATGCCCTTGCTTAGCGCAGCCACCTCCGCATTGCCATCGCGCATAGGATCGGTAAAGACTTCTTCTATCTGATCGAGCACCAGGACGAGGGGCTTTCTCGTCACTGACGCTTCCATTCGAGCAGCACAAAACAGTTCGTCTATTGTTAGGTCCAGCATCTTGGAGGGGTCGCGACGCCTGGCGTGGACGTGGTAATGCCAAGACAATCGGGGCAGGAGTCCCGCCTCAAGCAACGACGACTTGCCTACACCCGATGCACCATAAAGAAGCATCACGCCACGTGTATCCTCGGACGTTATCCACTCATGAAGGATGCGAACGTTGCGGTTGCGACCGAAGAACACCTCGGCATGTTCTGCTCCATACCAGCGCAGATAGCGAAACGGTTCTTTGGGCAGATCCTTGTGCGGCAGCCCTGGAAGACCACGGATCGGATCGAGAGAGGGCAGATAAGGTTGGCAGCGTTCCTGTAGCGTTGCAGTGGCAATAGGGCAGGAATAGAGCTTGCCCGCAACGACATGCCCCTGCTGGCCTGTTTGTGGAGTTCCCTCGATGATAAGGTTCGAACGGATGATTCCAACCACAACACCATTTATCAGGCAGGGGGCGCCAGAGAGTCCATTCAACGGATCACCGAATGCAGCCGCTGCTTGATCACTGTAGAGTTCCTGGGCCCATGCGTCTTGATAGACGGCATGGGAGTCTTGGACTCGACCGTCTAGGGTGATCCCGCTGCCACTCATCCGCGCCAGCGTCGGAAAGCCCCAGGTTTCGAAAGCCAAAGTGAGTCCCGCCTTCTGGAGTTGTTCGATTTCCCGGTCTAACACCTCCCCCATCGGAAGTGGGCGTACTCCTACGATCGGAGATCTCAGCTCTAGTAGCGCCCAGTCAGATAGTGCATCACAACAACCTGGAACAAGCTGAACAGTCAGACCGGCTGGGGAAGACGATTGTTTTTGCTAAGAACCATGACCATGCGCCAGTTCATCGCGGACCGATTCGACAAGAACTACCCGCAGTATAAGGGCAGCTTTGCCCGCGTGATTGACTTCCAGGTGGAATACGCGCAGTCCCTGATTGACGCGTTCTCGACGGAAACAAAGTCTCCGCACATTGCCATCTCCGTGGACATGCTGGATACCGGGATCGACATTCCCGAGATTGTGAACTTGGTGTTCTTCAAGATGGTCCGGTCGAAAACGAAATTCTGGCAGATGGTTGGGCGCGGGACACGACTGCGACCCGATCTGTTCGGCCTGGGTCGGCACAAGAAGTGCTTCTACATCTTCGACTACTGCCAAAACCTGGAATTCTTCAGCCAGAACCCAGAGACCGTCGCCGGATCAGCGAACGAGTCGTTGAGTAAGAAGTTGTTTGAGAGCCGCGTAGAACTGATCGCGGAACTGGACAAGAGGAAGGATGATGAGGGAAAGGACGAATTGCGGGAAGACGTGGCCGAGCGGCTACGCCAGGAAGTTGAGCAGATGAACGTGAATAACTTCATCGTGCGCCCGAAACGCAAGCTGGTTGAGAAGTATACCGACGCGAAGGCGTGGGAAAAGCTGGATGCGGACGAAAGAAATGAGCTGGTCAGCGATGCGGCGGGCCTGCCGTCCGAATTGGTAGACGATGATCAGGACGCCAAGCAGTTCGACCTCTTGATGCTGCGCTTGCAACTTGCGCTTCTGCGGCACGAAAAGTCGTTCACTCGCTGGAGCACCGAATACTGGCAGGACATCACGACTGCGATGCTAGAGGACGTCCGCAAGCGGCTGCGCAGCCTGGTCAAGTTTATCGAAAGAACAAAGCGGCCAACCATCTACACGGACTTCACCGATGCTTTGGGTGAGGAGCAAGTAATCGAATTGCCAGGCTTCGACGGTGGCCATGATGTGGAACGCTTCCGCGACAAAACCCAGCAATTCCTCAGGACCCACGAAAATGACCCAGTCATCCATAAGCTGCGCTTCAATGAACGTCTGACCAAAGAAGATTTGGACGCTCTGGAGAAGATACTAATCAAGGCAGGCATTGGGACAACGGTTGAGTTGAGCAAAGTGCGCGCGGACAGTGGTCTGGGACTGTTTGTCCGTTCGATTGTTGGCTTAGACCGGGAGGCAGCGAAACGGGCCTTCGATGGTTTTATTACCGGCAAGACGCTGGCTGCAAACCAAATACAATTCATCAATCTAATTATTGACTACTTGACCCAAAGTGGCTGGATGACCGCCGCTCAGTTGTACGAATCGCCTTTCACAGATTTCAGTCCCAAGGGCGTGGAAGGGGTCTTCGGCTCAGAACAAGTGCTGCAATTGGTTGGGATACTCAAGGACATTCGCAACAGAGCTGCTGTCTGATCAAGGTTCGACCGATTCGGCTACCGCCTTCTCTTGGGAGAGCGAGGACGACGCAATTTGGGTTTGAGTCGACTCGCAGTCGCCCGTTCCTCCAGTTCGCGGCGGGAACGTTCAAGTTCCTCGGCAATGAGCGTTTCGTCTGGAAGGATAGTCTGATATTCCGCGGCGAGCACCTTGTTGGGAAGATTGTCGAGTGCGTAGTGGGCCTCTGCTCCTCCCTTTTCTGCGCACAGAATGAGTCCGACTGGGGGGTTCTCGCCGGGCTTCATCCAGTGCTTGCTGGCGTAGTTCAGGTAGAGGTGCATTTGCCCAGCGTCCGCGTAACTGAATTTGCCTACTTTGAGGTCAATAACGACCAAACAGCGCAAGCGGCGGTGGAAGAAGAGGAGGTCGATACGAAACCAGGTATCGTCGATACGGAGCCGGCGCTGGCGACCGATAAAAGCAAAATCATCGCCCAATTCCAATAGGAAGTCGGTTAGGTGTTGGATGAGCGATTCCTCCAAGTCTGACTCAGAGTATTCGTCCTTGAGGTCGAGGAATTCGAGAATGAACGGATCCTTGATTGCTTCTTCTGGTGTCACCAGATCGGTGGACTCGGACTTCTTTGCTTTTGCCAGCATGGCCGCTTTGTTTTGCGAGAGTGCGATGCGTTCGTAAAATTGACTACCGATTTGGCGGTCAAGTTGTCGGATGGACCAACCCGAACGCAGCGCTTCGGTTTGGTAGAATGTCCGCGCTTCCGCATTCTTGACAGAAAGCAGCCGCACGTACGCCGACCAAGGCAACGGGAAGCGAGACGCGAGAGCCAGAACTGTGCCTGAGTCGGGGTTTGTATTATCGGGATCAATAGAGCTTGTAGATTCTCCAGACAGTGTCTGGAGAATCTTTGCCTCCGGCCATGCGCGGTAAAATGCACGCATTTGCCAAAGATTCGCTCGGCCAAAGCCGCGACCGAATTGGCGCGTCAAATCCGCAGACAATTGCTCGATTAGCTGTTCGCCATATTCAGCACGGCGCTGCCCGCCTTGTTCAAACTTTACGATGCGCCGGCCAATGTCCCAATACGCAGCGGTCATGATCGAATTGACATTCCGAGCGGCGGCAGACCTGGCAGCTTTGAGTAGTTCGACGATACCGGCACGGATGTTGTTGTAGTTTTCTGGAATGGTTGTCATCTTCGTCATCGACGATTCCCTCATGTTAATGGCTGACGCTGTCAGAGGCCTAGCCCAATTCCCTGCGCCACTGATGAAGCTTGACTAATTTCCAAGGCGGAACTCTTTGAAACATCGGCTCCGAGCAGAGGACCGAGTTTCGCCACGTCGTCGGTGAAGAGGGTGGCCTCGTGGCTTGCGCGCGAGATGGAGACGTAGGCGAAGCGGGAGTTGAGAAGGTCCGGGTGGACACTGGTATCGGCGTGAATAAGAACGCGTTCGGCGGAGAGGCCCTGGGAGCTGTGGCTGGTGACGGCGTAGCCGTGGTAGAAGTGCCACCGCTGCTCCTTCCAGATCGCGTCCCAAGTCGCGTTCGCGCAACTTTCTGGTTAGGTAGGCCCGCCGTTCCCGCATGGGACCCTGAATAGTTCGATTGTGATATTTACCTTTGTGGGTTTCGTGATCGCGACCGAGATAAACCCGGATGACCCATCTGCGGTCGCCCCGTGCGATGATCTGTCCTGGCTAGCCGTAGAGTTTCCTCCTTGGCTCGCAAGAGCACACACCTGAAGCGCCAGCGAGGCATCAAACTGCGGATTCGTATTGCGACACGGCTTGCGCCGAGGAAGGAACTCAAAAGGCC
>WNFT01004536.1_pt1 | contig 12118 bp, 10 predicted proteins | sample 5400191 | NCBI WGS metagenome assembly WNFT01 (sample SAMN13153359, study PRJNA577476) | soil metagenome | isolation source: 80 cm saprolite under Madrone tree | place: USA:California | collected 2016-06-14
CGAAAACGATCGCAGACGAGATGGAGGCATGGCTGTTCACCGAAGGCTCCGACGGCTTCACCGTGATGTTTCCCTACTTGCCGGGCGGGCTTGAGGATTTCGTCGAGCACGTCATTCCCGAGTTACAGCGCCGCAGCCTGTTTCGGCGCGACTACGAAGGGACGACGCTGCGCGAGCATCTCGGCCTGCCGCGCCCGCAGAATCGCTTCTTTCCTGATTAGTTCACCGTGTTGTGGGCTAAATCCATTGTATCGAAAGCGCGTTTGCCGGGGCTCGTAGAGCCGCCTTTCGCGCAGCGCGCCGAATCCTGACCTCTGCCTCGGAGGGCCGGGGAGCGTCATGGCGAGATGTCCGTCGGCGATCTCTTCAGTCGATATGAGAGGCGCCCAAGATGCGATATATTCGGCTTAATCCACTGGCGAGACTTACACGGCATGCTCCAACTCCCCCACAGAAGTAGAGAGCGAGACTGTCTCGCCATCGAACATTAATGACTAACCCACCGGGTTGAGCGGCGTCACGACCTCCAAGCCACAGCCGCGGTCAGACTTAAGCGAGACGCTGGCCACTCGCACCACCCTGCTGGCGCTTGGGCCATCAATGCCATCGATTTTAGAAGGTTGGCGCCATCGCAGCTCACTTTGCGACCAAATGGGAAGCAAATACGTAGCCCAGCGTGTAATTCGGCCCTTCTGTTCAATCGTTGTGTCGTGGCACGCTGTGCGCAGCGCGCGTCCGGTTAGGCGCGATAATGGCAATTCCGGGAAGTAAAAAATCAGGTGATCGAACGTGAGCGACAGTCAACATCTTCAAAATGAAGCGGCCGGCCTGACGATGGCAAAGTAGTGGCCTTATACGACGAAGGCGCGGTTCAGCTCCTTCACGTGCTCGAGGATGGTGATTTATCCGGCGTCATGCCCTATTTGTGGTGCAACCCATGGAACCCACGCTTCTCTTGTCGGAGGCGCTTCGCCGTGAATTCGAACAACGCACCTGCATTCCCATGTCCCGGCTAGCCGCGCTCCTGCCCATGGACCGCAAGACGCTCGCCGAGCACGTACGCCTCGGCAACATCGATTGGCGCAAGAAGGGCTTTGGTGAAAAGCGGCCTCGCCGCGTATTCACGCAAGGTGATGTCCTAGCCTTCCTGCAACGCATCATCGCAAGAGAGAACGCATGTCTAGACCAGGACACAAGACCGCGAACGTGGTTCGGTTCCCGACGCGCGCATCATCCGCGATCCCAAGTCACCATACTGGTACTGCGAATTCGAGGTCGACGGCGAACGCTTCCACAAGAGCACACGTGAGCGGGACCAAGCGGTCGCCCAGAAAATCGCGAATGGCTGGTACGCGCAAGCCGTCGCTAGCGCCGAACGCCGCCGCAAAACCGGAATAGAGCCGATGCGGCTCGCGGAGGCCGCCAAGAAGTGGTGGACCCACGTCCAATACGGCTCCGAGCAGGATCTTGGACCCTTCTCGGTCGATCCGGAACACGCCAACCGTCCGGTCAATTGGCTCGTGCGCGTCATCGGGGCGCGCAAGTTCGTGCATGAGATCGGGCCCGCCGATCTGCAGAAGGCGATCGACGAACGACGCAAGCACGTCAAGCGTTGCGGCACCGATGACGATGGCAAGCCGCTGCTCAAGCCGATCTCCGTGCGCACCGTCAACCGCACAGTGACGCGGCTGTTACGGCGCATTCTGCTGTTCGTGCACGAGAACCATGGCGTCGCACTGCGCGACCCGCCGATCAAGTTCGGCAAGTTCCTGACCGGCCAAATGAAGGAAAAGAAACGGCCGCCGCGGGTCATCACGCCGCGCGAGGCCGTCGTTCTCAAAAACGCCGAGCGGCCTGATCTGACACCGTTGCGCGAATTCGCGGTGCTGACGACATTGCGGCTCGATGAATGCCTGATCACCTGGCCGCAGGTCGATTTCGCGACCCGCAAAATCCGGTTGATCCAAAAGGGCGGAGAAGCGCGAGAAGTCGACATCACGCCGGCGATCGAGCGCCTGTTGCGCCCGCTCAAGGGCCATCACGAGACCCATATCTTCACCTGGAAGGCGCAGCGCACCCGCACGGACAGGTGGGGCAACAAGTTCGTCAAAGGGCAGCGCTATCCCTGGACTTATTGGGGCGTCAGCAGCGCGCGCCGACGCGACTGGCCCAAGGCCGGCGTGAAAGCAAACTTCCACGACCTACGCCGCACCGGCGCCGAATACATGCGGGCCGCCGGTGTGCCGATCGACATCTATTCCAAGCAGCTCGGCCACGCCGACATCGCGACGACGGAAATCTATATGGGCGACCTCTCGCCCGAACAATTGGCCGCGGCCGCGCTCAAACGCGACGCCTGGCTTGAGGCCGTGATGGCAAAGGCCGAGGCCGAGCTGGCGGACGAGGCCGCTGCCGCCGACGCCCAACAACCCACGAAAAATCCCACGATCGTCGTGCGCATGCAGCGCAAGGAATTGAAATCACGGTAGAACCATGGTCTTATCAAACTTCCTTGCGGGCTTCGGGGCGTTGATCGCTGTCCCCCTGTTGTGGCGATGGAAGCTTCAGACCGGCGCGGCTCTGGACCTCACGCCATCCAGCACTGGCCAGCCCCTGTCCTCTCCGCCGGTACCGGGGCGGATCAAGGGCCGGTATTGGTGACCGTGGAATATCACATCAGGCCAGCCGATCGCGGTCCGTTTCTGGAAGCACATGAAAGGCTGGGAAGCGAACGGCGGCGGGACGGAGCCTTTGAGTGGGAGGTCTTCGAGGATTTGTCGCAGGAAGGCCGTTTCCTCGAAACGTTCAAGCTGGACTCCTGGCTAGAACATTTGCGTCAGCACGAGCGCGTGACTCATGCCGATCGCGAGCAGCAGGAACTGGTTCATCGCTTTCAACTGGAGGGCAAGCCAATGGTGAGCCACTTGATTGCCGCCTCGGCGCCGATCGGTACCCCACCTCTGGTCTGAATTTCCGTGAAGTGGGTGCCGGCTCCGACGCGATCGTTCTCGCGTTGGCGACGGTGAGTGCCGCGAAAGAGAACGTCTACATTGTTGGCACCGCGAGCAAACTATCACAATATCCTCGGCGCGCAGAAACGGAGGGCCGATGATGCCGATGGAAAAGTGGGCGGCCAGGATCGGCGCCCTGTTTTATATTTTTTGGGGTGTCTTCCACCTCCTGGCGGCAAACGCGGTTTATGGATTGGCGGAGCAGTCGACCGGTATGGTGCGCGCCAGGCTTCTGCAGGACGCTTTTTATCTTCTGTTTTTCGCAGTTGCCGGCATCCTGATGGCCGTGATCCTGAATTGGCGCAATGACAAGCAGGGTTACTGGATGAACGGTGCACTCATCGCGTTCGCGGATATTCCCTTCGTGCTGTTCGTGTTGGTGCCCGGGCTCATCCCCTGGTGGCCGGGCCTTGTGGGGCCTCTTTTCTGGCTGATCGCCTTCTTGTTCACCACCGTTGCCCGCTTCTCCGCCCACCCGAGGATCGCAGCCGGCGCTCCCGCTTGATGGAGCGGCTTACTTTCCATCCCTGAAGATCGCTCGATCCCAGAACGGCTCGTCGCCGAACCGTTCAACCATAAGGTCGATGAATACCCGGACCTTCGCCGATAGATTTCTCGTCGAAGGGTAGAGTACGTAAAGTCCGATCGTCTCGCGAGCATACTTCGTGAGGCAGGTTTCGAGCCTGCCTTCCTCGACGGCACGGTGGATGATGAACGTTGGCAGAAACGCAAGGCCGTGGCCCGCAGCCGCCATTTCCCTCAACACGTCTCCGTTGTTGCAGCTGAAATCCGAGGAGACCAGCACCGGATCGCTGCCGCTGAATTGCCACGCCTGCCGGGGTTCGACGTATGAGTAGAACAGCGCCTTGTGATCCTTGAGGTCGGCAGGGACCTTCGGCTTTCCGTGCTTGCGGAAATAGTCCGGGCTGCCGCAGACCGCGTGCCGGATCGTCGCCAACTTGCGTGCTATCAGCGAAGAATCCTTCATGCGGCTTATTCTCACTCCCACATCGAACCCTTCTCTGACTAGATCCGTGTGTCGGTCGAGAAATTCCATCTGAACCGAAAGCCTGGGATAGCGCGCAGACATCTCGCCCAGGACCTCCGACATGCAGTTTATGCCGAAGGACACCGGAGCCGTCACGCGCAACTTGCCGAACGGATTGTTTCGCCCCTTTGAAGCGAGGTCCTCGGCCTCCTCCAGATCGGCCAACAACTTCATTGCGCGATCGTAGAAGTCGGCCCCGGCCTCCGTGAGACTTACCTCCCTCGTCGTGCGGTGCAGGAGACGCGTGCCGAGCCTGTCCTCGAGGTCGCTTACGCGTCGACTGATCGCCGACTTCACCACGCCGAGACGTTCCGCGGCGCCGGCGAAGGTCTTCGCCTGAACGACGGTGATGAACGTGCGTATGTCTTCAAACCGATCGGTCATGAGCTTCGGTGCAGCACATAGTGTCTCGAGGTCGAGAACGCTGCAACCGGTTGCATTTGGATAGCACTTGCGGGCGGGCGAGGTCTATCAGCGCGGTAATTGCAGGGCGCAGCATCATTCAATCGGTACGGCCGTTCGACACAACTTAGAGCACGTTCCGATGTGATCGAATTAGCCCCTCCATCGTCATGCCCGCGACAAGCCCGGCCATGACTCCGTGGAATGATGTTCGCCGCAGGAGAATTGTCTGTTGCCCACCGGGTCGTTGTCTCGGCGCCCTTCTCACCTACTCTTTTGTCAGTCCGACGCAGTGCAGCCGGATGACAGGAGGAGCCGATGAGCGGGACGTTATCCAGCGGAAGGTCGCCAGGAAAGAAGTTGATCGGTACGACGTTGATGGCGGCGGCTGTTCTTCTTTCTTTTGCTCCTCCGCTACGTTCCGCACCCTGGAACGCGATGGAAATTACTCTGACCCCACGTAAGCTTGCCGAGGGCGTCTATGCGCTGGTATCGAGCACCGCGGATACGAACAATCCTGCCGGAATACCGGAAGCCACTACGGGCGGGATCATCGTCGGCGAGAAGGGCGTCCTGGTGATTGAGTCGATGCTCAACGCCAAGCTTGCCAATCAGGTACTAGATCAAGTCCCCCGGCTGACGGACAAGCCGATCCGGTACGTGGTCAACACCGTCTATCACGGGGACCACTACTACGGAAATTTTTTGTTTCCGAGCAGCGCGACAATCATCATGCATTCGGAATCGAAGCGCTACATCGATCAGAAGTTCGAACAAGACCGGAAGTTCATGATCAATCTCATGGGCGCCGACGTTGGAATCCAAGACGTCAAGCCTCGCGCTGGCGACATCCTGCTCGACCACGACGCTATCATCGATCTGGGAGGGCGCACGGTCGAGCTCAAGGTCTTCGGGCTGGGCCAGACGAAGGGCGATCTGTTCGTTTGGCTTCCGAAGGAGAAGATATTCTTCACCAGCAACGCAATTCTCGCGGAGAAGCCGGCTGTCCCGTGGCTGCTCGAAGGGAATCACGATCTTGCCCTCGAGACGATGCGGAAGATGAAGTCGTTCCTGCCAGCCGACACCGTCATCGTGCCGGGCCACGGCCGGCCCACCACGATCGGGGTCTCCTTGGACTACTTCATCGCTTATCTCGAAACGCTGGATCGGGAGGTGCGGGCGGCCGTGGCCAATGGATTGTCATTGGAGGAGACCGTCAAGGTCGCCACGGCTCAGGCGTTCTCGGATTACAAGCTTTACCCGTGGATTCACAAGCAGATGAACGTGCCGCATGCCTATCGCCGGATAAAGGGGTCGGAATGATGGGTCCGAATCCTTCCATGCTCCGAAGATCGGTTCTTCAAGCTGCCGTCTTCCATGCCGCTATTCTTTGCCAAGGCGATGCATCTTGGGCGCAGAATCTGGCGGAGGACAGAAGGCTTTTCGAAACAACCTGCACGCCTTGCCACAACTACGACAAGGGAGCAGAGCCCGACATATACGGGCTGACGTTGAACCTCTATGGCGTCGTCGGCCGGAAGCCGGCTTCGGTGGCGGGGTTTCAGTATTCCGAAGATCTGCGGAAGGCGGACGTCGTTTGGGACGAGGCAATCATTGATAAGTTCATCACCGCTCCAAAGAAATTATTCCCCGGCACGAGGATGGAACTATCTGGGGTCGAAGATGTGAAAACGCGAACTAGCATTATTCGTTATTTGCGTAGTCTTGCGCAGTAATGCCCGGAGCTGATCCGTTGCTATCGACGCCGTCGTTGGGCGGCTCGGCAAATTGAAGAAAGCGCACGCGTGGAGGCAGATATGGTCCGGAGCCGTCGTTCCTTCATTGCAGGCCTGGTTGGCGCCAGCCTCGGCATCTGGCCCCGGTCCGCCCGATCCCAGAACTTCGTGGCGCGCCAATATCATCCACAGCCGGTGGGCAGCCACCTTCATATCTATCTGACCAAGCTCTGGGACGCGGTCCGAACAGAAACGCGCGGCCAACTGGACGTCACCGTATATCCCCAAAACAATGGCGCCACTATCGCCGACCCGGACGTCCTCAAGCAGTTGCAGTCCGGCGGACTCGAGTTCTTCGTGCTCAACGGCAACATTTTGAGTCAGGCGCATCCATCGGCCGACATCCAGGGCATCCCCTTCGCGTTTACGTCCAGCGAACAGGTGACGTCCCTCACAGACGGGAAGCTTGGGGACCTGATGCGCGATGGGCTCTCAGCAGCCGGAGTCTATCTCATCCCGTTCGGCTGCATGGAGAACGGCTTCAAGCACATTACCTCTGTATCGAAGCCGATCCGCACGGCCGCCGATCTCGAAGGCTTCCGCATGCGCACGCCCGGCGGCAAATTGTTTGTCGAGTTCTACAAGGCACTCGGCGCGGAACCTCGGATCGTTGGCTTTAACAGGCTATACCAAGCCCTCGCTGAGGGTCAGGTCGACGGTCAGGAGAATCCGCTCGTGATCGCGGAGGAGAACAAGCTTTATGAAGTGTGCAAATATCTCAGCATGACCAGCCACCAATGGGCAGGCTACAATATGATCGCCAACATTGGCTTTTGGCGGCGGCTACCTATTCAAGTTCAGGAGATTGTCATCCGCAACACCAAGACCTACGTTGCCCAGCAACGTGCCTTCGTGCGCGCCGCCAATGCGAATCTGGAACAGATGCTTCGCCAGCATGGCATGCTGGTCAACGCGGTTGACACAGAGAGTTTTCGCGAACGGCTGAGGGACGCCGATTTTTACCGCGATTGGCGCCGATCCGTCGGCGAGGAAGCGTGGGCGTTGATTGAAACGAAAGTCGGCAAGGTTGGGTGAGGAGACCATCGCGCTTCACCAATGAAGCCGCCAAACGTCTCCAATAGCGCGGGCAGCGCTCGGAGGAGCTTCCTCACACGGCCTTGGAATTTCGCCGAATCGTCTGCGGCGGCTGGCCGATCGTTCTCAGGAAAGCGCGGCGCATGCGCTCGCGGTTGCCGAAGCCGGTCTGCTCGGCGATTGCATCCAGGGTGTGGCGGCCCTGTTCGATCAGCACGCGAGCCGCTTCGACGCGCAGCCGCTCGACGGCCCGTGCCGGCGACTGGCCCGTCTCGGCGCGAAACACCCGGCTGAATTGGCGCGGGCTCAAGGCCGCCGCGGTGGCCAACTCGTCCACGGACAGCGGTCTTTTCAGGTTTCGGCCCGCGTAATCGAAGACCGTTTGAATGCGGTCGGACTTGGGCTCCAGCTCGAGCAGGGTCGAAAACTGCGACTGGCCGCCAGCGCGGCGATGATAGACCACCATTTTGCGGGCGACCGCGCGGGCGATTTCGGCGCCGAGATCTTTCTCCACCATCGCCAGGGCGAGATCGATGGTCGCGGTCACGCCCGCCGAGGTCCAGATCGGGCCATCCACGACGAAGATGCGATCCGCATCCACAGCGAGCTTCGGATAGCGCGCTGCAAGCTCGCGCGCGAATTGCCAATGCGTGGTGGCCCTACGGCCATTCAGCACGCCGGCTTCAGCGAGGGCGAACGCGCCGGTGCAGGATGTGGCGATGCGCCGGGCGGTGTTCATGCTCTGCCGGATGAAGGCGACCACAGCGGGCGTCGGCTCGTCGAGACGGGTCGATGCTCCGACGATCAAAGTATCGAACGTGTCGTCACCGAACTTTTCGGTCATGACGCAGAAACCAGCCGAGGAGCGCACCGAGCCTCCGCCCTGGGAAAGGAGTGTGACCTCGTACACCGGCTCCCCCTTGACGAGGTTTGCGTGTTCGAAGGTGCTGAGCGCCGCGAGCCCCATCGCTCCAAAATTGGCGAACGCCACAAACCCGACACGATGCATGGCCATCCTCTTGTCCTAAAAGGTGGTAAATATGACCTTTGAGACGGAGATTGGAAGGGGTTAAATCCAGGCGACATGTGCACTTGAGAACGATTCCGACCTTACCGCTTTGGAGGCGCGCCATGGCTTTCACCATCAAAGTCAACGGGACGACGCACGTCGTCGATGTCGACGGGGACACGCCGCTCTTGTGGGTGCTGCGCGACGTGCTCGGCATGACCGGCACCAAGTTCGGCTGCGGGATGGCGCTGTGCGGCGCCTGCACGGTTCATGTCGACGGCGCTCCGACCCGGTCCTGCATCACGCCAATCGAGGGCCTCGACGCCTCCGAGATCACGACGATCGAGGCGATCGGTGCGACGCCGGCCGGCGCCAAGATCCAAAAGGCCTGGCTCGACCTCGAGGTCCCGCAGTGCGGCTATTGCCAATCGGGACAAATCATGTCGGCTGCCGCGCTCATCGCCGGCAATCCGCGCCCGACGGATTCCGATATCAACGAGGCGATGTCGGGCAACATCTGTCGCTGCGGGACCTACGTCCGCATTCGCGAAGCGATCAAACAGGCCGCCCAATAGAGCAACGGAGGCTAGTCATGATCCTCGATCACATCGCTGCGCGCACCTCGGATCCGGGACAGTCCGAGCGAGCGACCGGTCTTACGCGGCGCGGGTTCCTTCAGGTCGGCGCGGCCGCCGGCGGCGGCTTGATGCTGAGCCTGCGCCTCTTCGCCGTCGACGAAGCCGAAGCCGCGGAGATCGATCGATTCGAGCCGAACGCTTTCATCCGAATCGGCAGCGACGGGCAGATCACCTTCACGATGCCTTACGTCGAGATGGGCCAAGGCACTTACACTTCCGTTCCGATGCTGATCGCGGAGGAGCTCGAGGTCGAGCTCAAACAGGTGCACCTGGAACATGCGCCACCCGACGAGAAGCGCTACGCAAATCCCTTGCTGGGCGTGCAGGCAACCGGCAATTCAAACGCCATGCGCGGGGCGTGGGAGCCGCTGCGCCTGGCTGGGGCGACCGCCCGAACCATGCTGGTCGCGGTGGCGGCAAAGAGGTGGAACGTCGAGCCCGCCTCCTGTCGCGCGCAGCACGGCGAAGTGCGGCACGAGCCCACGGGACGAACCGCGACATTTGGCGATTTGGCGACGGATGCCGCCCGCTTGCCGGTGCCGCAAAACGTAGCGCTCAAAGCGCCTCGTGACTTCAAGCTGATCGGCACGTCGGCCAAGCGCCTCGACACGCCGGCCAAGGTCAACGGAACGGCGGTCTACGGCATCGACGCCCGCCCGCCGGGCGTAAAGATCGCAACGCTCGCACAATCCCCCGTGTTCGGCGGATGGTTGAAGAGCGTCGATGATACCGCCGCCAAGGCCGTCAAAGGCGTGCGTCAGATCGTGCGCCTCGACGACGCCGTCGCTGTGGTGGCGGACCACATGGGGGCGGCCAAGAAGGGATTGGCTGCCCTCAAGATCGAATGGGACGGCGGACCGCACGCACAGCTCGACACTGGGGCAATCGCGGCCGAGCTCGAGCAGGCGACGCTCACGCCTGGAGCGGTCGCGCAGAATATCGGCAACGCCGACGCGGCCATGGCGACCGCGGTCACCAGGGTCGAGGCGATTTATCAGCTTCCATTCCTGGCGCACGCCACCATGGAGCCAATGAACTGCACCGCGCATTTTCGCAACGGCACGTGCGAGCTCTGGATCGGCAACCAAGCGGTGGGGCGCGTCCAGGTCATGGCCGCGCAGGCCGCGGGCCTGCCGCCGGAGAAAGTGATCGTCCACAATCATCTGATCGGCGGCGGGTTCGGTCGACGGCTCGAGGCCGACGGTGCGGTGCGTGCCGTCCAGATCGCGCGGCAGGTGGAGGGCCCGGTGAAGGTCGTGTGGACCCGCGAGGAGGATATCCAGCACGACATGTATCGGCCTTACTGGTTCGACCGCATCTCGGCCGGTCTTGACAAGGACGGCAAGCCCGTGGCGTGGAACCATCGCTTCGCCGGATCGTCGGTGATTGCGCGATGGCTGCCCCCCGGTTTCAAGAACGGTCTCGATCCCGACACCACGGAGGGGGCGATCGACCTCGTCTACGATCTCCCGAACTTCCATGTGGAGTATGTGCGAGCGGAGCCACCGGGCATTCCGACCGCCTTTTGGCGCAGCGTTGGCCCCTCGCACAACGTGTTTGTCGTTGAAAGCTTCATCGACGAACTCGCGGCCGCCGCGAAGCAGGACGCGGTTGCGTATCGTCGGGCGCTGCTCGACAAGTCCCCCCGCGCGAAGGCGGTGCTCGATCGCGTCGCGCAGAAGGCCGGCTGGGGACAGCCGCTGCCGCAAGGGAGCGGCCGTGGCGTTTCGCTACAGTTTGCGTTCGGCAGCTACCAGGCACAGGTCGCCGAGGTCGAAGTCTCGAAAGCAGGCACCGTCCGCCTTCGGCGCGTGACCTGCGCGATGGACTGCGGCACCGTCGTCAACCCCGACACGGTTCAGGCTCAGCTCCAGAGCGGGATCATCTTTGGCGCGACGGCCGCACTCTTTGGCGAGATCACCCTCAAGAACGGCCGTGTCGAACAGAGCAATTTCGACACCTACCAGATGGTGCGCATGGAAGACGCGCCGGTGATGGAAATCGATGTCGTGAAGAGCGCGGAGCCGCCGGGTGGCATGGGCGAGACCGGAACCTCGGCGATTGTTCCGGCCATCGCCAACGCGGTCTTCGCGGCGACCGGCAAGCGCCTGCGCAAGATGCCGATCGATCCTGCGGCGCTAAAGCAGCCGTAAGGGGTTGCACACCGGTGAGGCAGCAAGCGTAGACCGCACATCGCTGTGCATGCCGATCTTGTAGGCGGTCTTACGCGAGATGCCGAACTCGCGGCATCGGTCGTTCGGGCTGAGCGCCAACACGCTCGCCGCCCACTTGGTGTTACCCATGTCTCCGGTAACGTAACCTATGTGTCCGGAACGGACCCAGGGGGCAAATTTAGCTCGACATGTGATTTGGCGCTCGTTGGCCCCGGAAGCACCAACGAAGCAATCGGCAGACGATATCGGACAGATTAGCGAACGCGGTGCGGTGGACGCGGATAGCCTCACGTCACGTTTTCAACACGATTGGAGCACTTGCCTGAGTAACCAGAGAGCGCGCCATCGCTCCACAAGGAGGCGGAAGACGGGGCCTTGCCGACGTTCTGCTAGGAGCGGCGCGACCTCACGGCCGAACGCCCATGGCTCACTCGGCCGGCTCCGGCACCGCCACCACGCTGGTTGTCTTCTTCCGGCCAAGGGCAGCGAGCCACCGGCAAATGACGTAGAAGGCCGGCGTGAAGATCAATCCGAACGCCGTTACACCGATCATGCCGGAGAAAACCGCGGTCCCGAGCGTCTGCCTGAGCTCGGCGCCGGCGCCCGTCGCCCATACCAGCGGCACGACACCGAAAATGAAGGCGAGCGACGTCATCAAGATCGGCCGCAGCCGTAGCCGCGCGGCTTCCACGGCCGCGGCCCAGCGGTCGCGGCCTCGGTCCTCGAGCTGCTTGGCGAACTCGACGATCAGGATCGCATTCTTCGCCGCAAGGCCGATCAGCACGATGAAGCCGACCTGGGTGAGGATGTTGTTGTCCTGTCCGCGCAGGAGCACGCCGGTGATGGAGGCAATGAGGCTCATGGGAACGATGAGGATCACCGCCAGCGGCAAGGTCAGGCTCTCGTATTGGGCCGCCAGCACCAGGAATACGAACAGCACGGCCAGTACGAAGGCAAAGACCGCAGAATTGCCGGCCCGTATCTGCTGGAAGGCCAGTGTTGTCC
>WNFT01004539.1_pt1 | contig 12117 bp, 5 predicted proteins | sample 5400191 | NCBI WGS metagenome assembly WNFT01 (sample SAMN13153359, study PRJNA577476) | soil metagenome | isolation source: 80 cm saprolite under Madrone tree | place: USA:California | collected 2016-06-14
CTGGTCGCGGAACCCGAAGGCTCCGCCCGGCTGGTAGTAGGCCGATCGGGCCCACAGCCGGCAACTCACGTCCTGATAGAGCAGCCAGCGGTTCGTCAGCAGGTCGAAGGAGTCGTCCGGCGTACGGATCCGGACCGTGTCGAGGATGCCGTCCCAGCTCCGGCGCACGGTCTCGAGGGCGCCCTGCGCGGCCTCCACGCGACCATGCCGGCGGACCAGCTGGCGGGCCTCGTCCACATCCTTCCCCTGCCCCAGAAGGAACACGAGGCGGCGGGTCTCTCCGGGGGCCAGGGTGAGGGAGAGGTGCAGGGCAGCGCAGGGATCGAGCCCCGCCCCGAAGCGGCCGGACAGTGCCTTCCGGCGGAGGGCCACCGGTTGCGCCAGGGACCCGTTGCGACCCAGGAACGAGAGGCGGTCTCCCGTTGCCGAGCGCAGCGCTTCGCTCGCCTGGGCGAAGGCCACGCGCCCCGTGAACTCCTGATGGTACGCGTTCCGGGCCAGGACCGCCCCCGTCTCGTTGTCGAGCTCGGTCACCACGTGCGCGTTCTGGCCGGCCCGCGGCGGCCCCAGGACCCACTCGTTGTAGGCGAACACGCTGAGGCGACGCGCCCTTCCGCCCACGTTCGCGAGCGTGAGCAGGGAGAGCTTCACCGGGTCCTTGGCGTCGACGAACACGTCCAGGTCGTGCCGCAAGCCGTGCGCTACGCGAGCGAAACGGGTGAGCCCGGCGGAATGCCGGATCACGAAGCGGCCGTCCGTTCCCGTACGGGGCATGGGGCCGGGCGTGGGTGACCACGCCTCGCCGGTCTCGTCGTCGCGGACGAAGAGCGCTTCCGCCGTGGGGTCGGTCACGGGGTCGTTCGCGAAGGGCGTGATGCGGTTCTCGCGGCTGTTCTCCGACCACGTGTAGGCCGAGCCGGAGGCCGTGACCACCGTCCCGAACGCGGGGTTGGCGATGACGTTGGCCCAGGGCAAGGGCGTCTCCTGGTCCGCTTCGAGGACGATCAGGTAGTCGCGTCCGTCCTCGGCGAAGCCACCCATTCCGTTGGCCAGGGCCAGCGGAGGCACCGCGACCTCCCCCGACGACGGGGCGGCGGGGCCCGGCTCCGCCGAGGGCGTGAATTCCTCCGGTTCCGGCCACTGCGGATCGAGCTGGTCGAGCTGGTTGGCCAGATCGCCCCGCTCGCCGCTCAGGACGGCGCGTGCCACCGCGGCGAGGAGGATCCGCTCGGCCTCCGTCATGCGGTCCCCACGCAGCAGGTATGCCCCTCCAGGCCGGTGCTTCCACGTCCTCCAGGGCCCATTGTCCAGGAGGGCGGTGAGCTGCGCGTGCATCTCGTCGAGATAGCTCACCGGGTGCTCGTTGAGGATCACGACGTCGGCGCTCAGCCCCTTCAGCCGCCAGTACTCCTGTGCCTGCAGGACCTGGCGCACCAGGGGCAGGTCGTCCTCCTCGACGACCCGCACCAGGAGGATGGGAAGGTCGCCCGAGATCCCATGCGGCCAGAGACCCTCCTGGCCGAGCGTGCTCTGCGCCAGAAGCTCCGGGCTCGCGCGGAGCGAGCCGTCGGCGCACAGTACGCGAGAGGCCAGGCGCTCGAAGAGCATGGCCTGGTCGCTCGAGATACCGAGATGCCGGAGGCCGCTCTGCGCATGCGCGAAGGCGAGGGCGAAGGTCCGCGCCGCCGCGCTCGGCTCGTGGTAGCGCTGGGCGAGGGCGAGCGCCGTCTCCCGGGAGGGGGCCATCCCGGTGGCAAAGGACAGCCTCATGAAGCCGCCCGGCGCCAGGCGAATGCGCTGGCGGAGGCTGACCACGGGGTCGAGCACGAAGCCGGTGGTGCCGGAGAGGGAGCGTCCGTCCAGGGCCTGTGGGCTCTCGGGTCCGCGGCCGCGACCCAGGAAGAGCGCGCGGTCGGTCTCCCATTCCACCGGCCCCTGCGTCCGGCCTTCCAGGCTCAGGACGTGAACCGCCCAGGCCTCCGGCTCGTCCGGGGCGCGGGGCCGCCGGTGGCAGAGGAGGGCCGCGCTCTCGGGAAGGCATTCCGTCTCCACGAACAGCTTTCCGAAGGCCGGGTGGGCAAGATCGTCGGCCGGCGGGGCGAGCACGATCTCGGCATAGCTGGTGACCTCGATCTCGCGGGGACGATCGCTGTGGTTGGTCACCGCCAGCCGGCGCACCTCGACGTCGTCCTCGGTCGAGACCGCGATGTCGAGCTGGGTGGCGACGTCGTCCTCGCGGCGGTAGAAGGTCGCCTTCTCCGCGAGGAACGAGACCAGGTAGTCCTCCGGCTCCTTCAAGGTGGGGTGGAAGGTGGGTGACCACACCGAGCCGCTCCGCACGTCCCGCAGGTAGAGGAACTGGCTTCCCGGGTCGCGGGTCGGATCCTCCCGGTGCCTCGTCACCGCGCGGCCCCGACAGAAGCTCGCGCCTCCTCCGGCGTTCGTCACGATCGCGGTGTAGTTGCCGCTCGACAGGAACTGCGCATGAGGGAACCGGGTGTGGGGCGACCGGAAGCGGCGAACCGCGACCGCGGGCACCGGTCCGACGACGCGTGTCTCTTCGACCGGTCGCGGCTGGGTGATGGGCGCCTGGCGGGGGACCCGCTCCTGCAACAGCAGCTCCGTGGCCTGCACCCGCGGGTCGGCATGAAAGCGCTTGACCATCGGATCGCCGAGGAGGGCGTTGGCGAGGGACACCAGGGTCATCCCCTGGTGATGGGCCATGAACGCCCGCACGACCGTTCCCTGGGAGAGGCTCGCTCGCCTCGCGGCGGTCCCCGGCTCGTCGGTCTTCCCGTGCGTGTAATCGATGGCGTCGTAGTACCCGTAGGCACCCTCGAGTCCTTCCGCGGTCAGGCGCCGCAGGTTCCGGGCGGCCCCTGCCGGGTCGAGCATGGCGGCCAGGGCGGTAGCGTAGGGAGCGACCACCAGCTCGTCGCCCAGGCCCCGCTTCAGGCCGAGGCCGGGGACGCCGAAGGCCTTGTACTGATAGTTGTCGTGCCGGTCCACGAGGTTGTAGGCGGACTCCGAGATGCCCCAGGGCACGGCGCGATCCGCCGCGTACTCGATCTGCCGTCGCACGGCCATCCGGCACGTCTGGTCGAGGAGGGTTTCCGGATAGCTCTTCATGAAGAGGAGGGGCGTCAGGTACTCGAACAGGGTGGCGCTCCACGACAGGAGGGTCGGCGTCCCGTCGACGCTGGTGACGAGCCGTCCCAGGTGGAACCAGTGCGTTTCGGGGAGGTCGCCCTTGGCGATCCCGATGAAGCTGGCCAGGCGCGCCTCCGAAGCCAGGAGGTCGTAGTAGGAGGAATCCAGACGGCCAGGTCCCGCGTCGTCGGCGAGGCGATAGCCGATGGAGAGAATCCGGCGCTGCGGGTCGTAGAGGAACCGGAAGCTCATCCCGTCCGCGAAAGCGGCCGCCCGCCGTGCGAGGTCCGGCAGGCTCAGCTGGCGCAGCCCTTCCGCCAGGGTCATGAGGGCGCCCGCGAGGTTGCCGCTGTCCACGGTGGACACGTAGCGCGGAGGCAGGGGGGCCAGGCTCTGGGTGTCGTACCAGTTGAGCAGGTGGCCTTCGAAGCGCTCCAGGCCCTCCATGGTGGTGAGGGTGGCCTCGACCCTGGAGGCGAGCTCATCCGTCCGGATGAAGCCGAGATCGTGGGCGGCCAGGGTCGCGAGCAGCCCCATGCCGATGTTCGTGGGCGACGTCCGGTGGGCGATCCGAGGCTCCGGCGTCTCCTGGAAGTTGTCCGCGGGCAGGGCGTGGTCGTCCGGGCCCATGAACGTCTCGAAGTAGCGCCACGTCTTGCGGGCGATGAGGCCGAGAAGCTGGCGGTCCTCGTCTCCCAGCTCGGCGCGCGGCGGGACCACGGGCTTGCTCAGGGCATGCGCGATCAGCGGAGCCGCCGCCCACAGCGCGAGGATGGGCAGGGCGGTGAAGAGCGCGCCCGGCCGCATGGCCCCGATCAGGAGCAAGCCGAGGAGCGCGATGACCGGGCTCGCGATCATCTCCACCAGGAAGAGCCGGACCCCCGTTCGCCTCGCCAGGCGGGCCCATCGGGCCGCGCTCGCGGCGGCCGTCTCCCACTCCAGCAGGCGGCGCTGGGTCGCCAGGAGACGAACGAGGGTCAGGACGATCGCATGGGTGCTCTGGTAGGCCTGGTAGACGAGGAAGGTGAGCTGCAGCAAGATCTGGGCGAGGGCGGTCCTCCCGTCGTCCCAGAGCTCGCGCAGGAAGACGCGCCACGGCTGTTGTGGGCGGGGGCCAGAGGCGGCCTGCACGAGGAGCGGATACAGGGGAAAGGCGAGGGCGGCCAGGATGGCGGCCGTCCAGACGGCGGGGTCTCCCGGCAGCAGCGTCCAGGCCAGAAGGAGCAGGACGGCTCTCGCGGGGGCCACGAGGCTGCGCCTCAGGTTGTCGAAGATCTTCCACCGGGAGATGAGGGGCAGGCAGTTGCGGGTGAGGCCGGAGCGGCTGGGGACCCAGGGGAACAGCCACCGGAGGATCTGCCAATCGCCTCTCACCCAGCGGTGCTGGCGTCGCGCATGGACGAGGACGCTCGCCGGATAGTCGTCGACCACCTCCACGTCCGTGACGAGCGCCGTGCGGGCGTACAGGCCCTCGAAGAGGTCGTGCGACAGGAGGGCGTTCTCGGGCACCCGCCCCTCTAGGGCGGCCTTGAACGCATCCACGTCGTAGAGTCCCTTGCCGGTGAAGATCCCCTCGCCGAACAGGTCCTGATACGTGTCCGACACCGCGGTGGTGTAGGGGTCGACCCCGGTGTGGCCGGCGTAGAGGCGGGCGAAGAGCGACCCCGCGGCGCTGGCCATGGTCACGCTGACTCGCGGCTGCAGGATCCCGTGCCCTTCGGTGACCCGCCCGAGACGGGGGTCGAAGCGCGGGCGGTTCAAGGGGTGAGCGCTGATGCCGATCAGCTTCTTGGCGGCGTCCCGGGGCAGGCGGGTGTCGGAGTCGAGGGTGAGGCAGTAGCGCACGCTCGGGAGGATGAGGGGGTCGCCGACCTTCACCGCGAAGCTCGTGTCCGTGGCCCCGCGGAGGATGGCGTTGAACTCCTCGAGCTTCCCGCGCTTGCGCTCCCATCCCATCCAGGCGTTCTCGCTCGGGTTCCACTGCCGCACGCGGTGGAAGAGGTAGAAGCGGTCCTTGCGCCCCTCGCCGAAGCGCGCGTTCAGGGCCTCGATGCCGGACCGCGCCGCTTCCAGGATCGCCTCGTCCTCCGGCATCTCTTGCGCGGGGGCGTCCACGAAGTCGCTCAGGATCGCGAAGTGGATTCGCGGGTCGAGGTTGCCCAGGGCCAGCACCTCGACGTGCTCGACGAGCGCGGCCACCCCGGGCACGCTCGTGAGCAGGGTGGGCACGACCACCATGGTCCGGGCGTCGTCCGGGACGCCCGCGGGGAACTCGAGGCGGGGGAGGCGGCGCGGCGGCGCCCAGCGGGCGGCCAGGCGCTGGACGAAGGCGATCGCCACCTCGCTGGCCGGCAGCGACAGGAGCAGGGCGGCGCCCGCCCAGGCCCAGGGCGATCCGCCCTGCCCGTAGAGGTAGCTCAAGGCGAGGCTCAGCAGGAGGGCTGTCTCGAGCCCGACCAGGCCGAGGTAGACGGCGGTGGCCTGCTTGAAGAGGAAGCGCCGCGCCCGCCGGCCGAGGCGTGGACGATAGGCGACGTCGGTCTCGAGGTCGGGACGGCCCTTGCCGATGAGGTGATGGCCGACGTGGGCGGCGCGATCCGCCGCCGGCCCGCTCTCCGTGGCCTGGCGAGCGCTCTCGACGGCGCGCAGCGCCACGCGCAGCTGCGCTTCTCCAGTGGGCTCGGCCAGCTCCTCCACCGCCTGGCGGTAGCGGTCGCGGCTCAGGAAGTCCATGCTCCCGTAGGCCCCGGCCGGGTCGCGCTGCAACACACGCTCGATCAGGCTGACCGCCTCGAAGTACTGGCTCCAATCGAGGGTTGCGCACAACCGCAGGCTGGTGATGGCGTTCGCCACCGAGACCTGGGCCGCGGCCTGGCGCTGATGCTCGCTCCGGATCGCGTCCTCGGAGGTCATCGCCTGGGCGGAGAGGTGGGCGTCGACGGCGTCGCGGACGGCGGCAAGGCGGGGGCCGTACTCGCGCAGGCGTTGGAGCAGCTGAAGGACATAACCCGGGTGGAGGTCCCTGGGCAGGCGCGGCGGCTTCCCGTGGCCGGCGGCGTCGATCCCTGCCACGTAGGCGTCGGCCGCACGGACGGCCTCGCGGGCCTCGAGGGTCTCCTCCGCCAGCCGCCTCAGGTTCTCGATGAGGGCCAGCTTCAGCATGCTGGGCCAGGCCCAGAGCTCGCCGATCGTCAACGGGGCGACCGCCTGGTAGCCGTTCATGAAGCGCACGAGCTGCTGCCGGTCCAGGCGGCTGTCGCTGTGGCGGATGAGCTCCACCGCCATGGCGTAGACGCGGGCGTCGCCCGCGAGCTCCCGCAAGGCGAGCTTGGGGAGCTCGCGGTAGTAGCCGGGCGGGAGGTTCCGGCGCACGTCGAGGACCTCGGAGGCGACCAGATGGTAGTTGTCGAGGAGCCATTCCGCCGCGGGGGTGACGAACTCCCCCCGGTGCACGGCGTCGGCGAGGGTGACGTAGGCCTCGCGGAGGACGCGGGCATTGTCGTCGAAGCGGGGCAGGACGTTCCGCGCCGCCCGGCGCGGGTTCGGGTCGAGGGTGAACCTGGCCGCGAGGGCCCTCGCCCTTTCCTCCAGGCGTTCGATGCTCAGCAGCTCGTCCCGCAGGGGCTTGTCGGCCTTTGGCGGAGGGCGCCTCCCGAGCAGGCCGAACAATGCTTTCAACCGTCCTCCCCGCGCTGAGTTTCTCCGGCCGGGTACCCGGCAGGCGGCCGCCCCGTCGCCGGAAACGTCAGTTTGCCCCGCCGCTGCTGCGAAAACAAGCGTCGTGCGTGACGGTCGAGACATCGAGCACCGGGCCGCGATATCCTGTCAGGAACCCCCAGATGAGAATCCTCCCGGCCGTGGTCGCCCTCCTCTGCCTGGCCGAGCACACCGCAGCCGCGGTCGTCACGGAGCCGAAGACGGGTGCGGCGTTCGAGGCCAAGGTGGGGGAGATGTCCCTTCTGGGGGTCGGGCTGCGGACGAAGACGTTCCTCAGATTCAAGGTCTACGCCCTCGGCCTGTACGTTGCGGACTCGGCATTGTCTGGTCCCCTCACGGTCCATCGAGGCAAGGTTGGCACCTCGGCGTTCTACCAGGACCTCATCGCCGGCGACTTCGAGAAGCAGTTCGTGCTCAAGCTCGTCCGGGACCTCTCGGCCGAGCAGATCCAAGGAACCTTTCGCTCGCACATGCCGTCGGCGGACCGGAAGCTGCTCGACCAGTTCGTCTCCTACTTTGGCGCCACGAAGGCCGGGCAGGAATGCGTCCTGCGCTGGGTGCCGGGCGGGAGGCTGGAGACGACGGTGGGAGGCGTGGCCAAGCGCCCGATCGCCGACAAGGCTTTCGCGGACGCCGTCTTCGCCATCTGGCTGCGCGATAGGCCGGCCGAGGACCAGATCCGGAAGCAGGTCGTATCCCGGGCCAGAGAGTTGTTGCTGAAATAACCTGCCATCGCGAGTTTGTCCTTGCGTTCCCGAGGGGACAGGCGTAGCATGATGGTTCTGTAGTCCGCTTTCCTGAGCCCTGTCGACGCAATCCCATCTCCCCGACAGCTCACCAAAGCAGTTCTGAATCGCTGGGAGGGAGGCCTCCATGAAGGACTCCGTGTCGAGTCGCCGGCTAAGTGTCTTTCGGTCGGTCCTGCCGTTGGTTGCGGCCCTTTCGGTTGTCTGGGTCGCCTACTTCATCTTGATTCCGAATGCCTTCCCCTGGCTGAGCCTGGGGTGGGTGGCCTTTGCCCTTTCGGGTGCGCTCTGGGCAAGGGTGGGTCACAACTCGACTCGATCGATCGGGCAGGTTCTCCAGGACGTCGAGACCGAGCCCCTGCCCGCGGTTGCACCGAAATCTGGGCGTCTCCCAGCCCCGATCTGGGGGCATGTGGCGTGGTTGAGCCTGCTGCCCGTCTCGTTGCTTGCAGGAACGCCCGATCCAGCGGCAAACCTGTCCGCGTGTAAGAACGGCTGGCCGTCCTGCGAGGCGTCCCTGCTGAATCCGGTGGAAGTGACGGAAATGGCCGCCGCCAAACGCGCCCGGAGCGCCTGGAATTGCAGGAACGACGTGAGCTCCTGCGACCGATCGAAGCTGACGGAAGCGGAGGGGATCGCGGTGGCGGTCTCTGCCTACGACCGCAACCTGTCGAATTGCAAGGCCGGCTTCAACCCTTGCGACCGCTCGGGGCTCACGCGATTGGAGGCTCGTGACGTGGCTTTGGCCCGCCATCTGCAAGAGCTCACCTACTGCAAGGACGGGATCGGGCCGTGCGACGTCTCTACCTTCACCGAAGTGGAGGCCGCCGACGTGGCGCGCGCCCAGCGCCGGCGCGCCGTCTCCAGTTGCACGAACGGCCTGGCGCCCTGCGACTACGGGGAGCTGACTCCCGCGGAGGCGATGGAGGTAACCCTGGCCGAGCGTCAGCGCAACCTCTCGAACTGCAGGAACGGCTGGGAAGGATGCGAGCGCTCCAAGTTGAGCGAGCGGGAAACCGCCGACGTCGAGGCCACGGTGCAGGCGCGTAACCTGGCCGATTGCAAAGATGGTCGAGACAGCTGTGACTACTCCCTGCTCAGTCGGTCGGAAGCCCAAGCCATGAGCGGCGCCGAGCGTGTGCGCAACTACGCGGCGTGCCTGAATCGCCGCGGATACTGCGACCTCTCGCGGCTGACGCCTTCCGAAGCGGCCTCGATTCCGCCGGAGGTCCGGTAGCACTCATTTGATCAAAGGAGACAGACATGAAAGTACGTCCGCTTCACGACCGCATGGTCGTCCGCCGCATCGAGGAGAAGGAGACGGCCAAGGGAGGGATCATCATTCCCGACACCGCCAAGGAGAAGCCCCAGGAGGGCGAGGTCCTGGCCGTGGGGAACGGCAAGATTCTCGAGAACGGCACCAAGATCGCCCTGGACGTCAAGGTGGGCGACAAGATCCTGTTCGGAAAGTACACCGGGACCGAGATCAAGATCGATGGTGAGGATGTCCTGATCCTCCGCGAGGACGAAGTCCTGGCGGTGCTGGCTTAGTCGTCCCAAGAAAACACTGAGGAAGCAGGCAAGAACATGGCGAAGCAGATCACGTACGGTGACGAGTCCCGGCAGTCGATCCTCCGCGGGGTCAACCGTCTGGCGGACGCGGTCAAGGTGACGCTCGGCCCCAAGGGCCGCAACGTCGTCCTCGACAAGAAGTTCGGGTCGCCCTTGATCACCAAGGACGGAGTGACGGTGGCGAAGGAGATCGAGCTCAAGGAGCCCCTGGAGAACATGGGGGCGCAGATGGTGAAGGAGGTCGCGAGCAAGACCTCCGACGTGGCAGGGGACGGAACCACGACCGCCACCATCCTCGCTCAGGCCATCTACCGCGAGGGGAGCAAGAACGTCACCGCGGGCGCGAACCCGATGGAGCTGAAGAGGGGGATCGAGCGGGCGGTGGCGGCGGTGACGGAGGAGCTGAAGAAGCTCAGCAAGCCGGTCAAGGGCAAGATGATCGCCCAGGTGGGCACCATCTCCGCGAACAACGACGAGACGATCGGGAGCATCATCGCCGAGGCGATGGAGAAAGTCGGCAAGGACGGGGTCATCACGGTCGAGGAAGCGAAGTCCATGGAGACCTCGCTCGAGGTCGTCGAGGGCATGCAGTTCGACCGCGGCTACCTCTCCCCGTACTTCGTGACGGATCCCGAACGGATGGAGTGCGTGCTGGAGAACGCCCTCGTCCTGATCCACGAGAAGAAGATCTCCGGCATGAAGGATCTCCTTCCCCTCCTGGAGCAGGTCGCGAAGGTCGGCCAGCCCCTGCTCATCGTCGCCGAGGATCTGGAAGGCGAGGCCCTGGCCACCCTGGTCGTCAACAAGCTGCGGGGCACCCTGCACGTGGCCGCGGTGAAGGCCCCCGGCTACGGCGACCGCCGCAAGGCCATGCTGGAGGACATCGCGATCCTCACCGGCGGCAAGGCCATCACCGAGGACCTGGGAATCAAGCTCGAGAACCTCAAGCTGGACGACCTGGGCAAGGCCAAGAAGATCACCATCGACAAGGACAACACGACCATCGTCGAGGGCGCGGGCAAGAGGAAGGACATCGAGGGCCGAGTCAAGCAGCTTCGCACCCAGGCCGAGGAGACCACCTCCGACTACGATCGCGAGAAGCTGCAGGAGCGGCTCGCCAAGCTGGTAGGCGGTGTGGCCTTGATCAAGGTGGGGGCCGCCACCGAGACCGAGATGAAGGAGAAGAAGGCCCGGGTCGAGGACGCGATGCACGCGACCAAGGCCGCGGTCGAGGAGGGGATCGTCGCCGGCGGCGGCGTCGCTCTCCTGCGCTGCGTCAAGGCCGTGGAGGCGGTGAAGGCCGAAGGCGACGAGGCGGTGGGCGTGGGCATCATCAAGCGCGCCCTGGAGGAGCCCCTGCGCCAGATCGCGGGCAACGCGGGCCACGAGGGTGCCGTCGTGCTGGGCAAGGTCCGGGAGATGAAGGCGGACGAGGGCTTCAACGCCTTGACCGACACCTACGAGAACCTCGTGGAAGCCGGCGTGATCGACCCGACCAAGGTCGTCCGCTACGCCCTGCAGAACGCGGCGTCCATCGCGTCGCTGCTGCTCACCACCGAGGCCATCGTCTGTGAGATCTCGGAAGGCAAGGGGGAGAAGAGTCCGGCCGGGATGGGAGGCGGGGGCGACATGTACTGATGCCGTGGCCCTTGCGGCTCCTCCGTGGGAGCCGCAAGGCTGTTTTGCGCCCACCTCCAGACCAACGCTGCGGCGGGCGTATCGGGTATGAAGAGGAGTGCGTCGATGATGGGAAAGACGTTGTTGCTGGTGGGGGCCGTGGCCGGGGGCATCGTGCTCGCCCCGTCCCTGGCTGCGGGGTCGGCAGAGACCCCATACGGGACTCCCGACGGCTCCCTCGAGGGTCGGAGCTACCAGACCTTGCGAGCCCTGGCCCTCCACCTTGACGAGACCGCCCGAGGCGCGCTGGAGAGCGCGATCGACGAAGTGCGCCGCGGAGCTTCGGCTCACGCCAGGTTTCTGGCGTCGATCCGCTCGTTCGCGCGTGGCGCCGACGCCTTGCACAGCCTGACCGACGACAACGCAACCCTCCCCTTCGAGGCGGCGGCGGAAGTCGAGGATCTCGCGGTACGGGCACGCCAGGTCAGCGATCGCATCCGCTCCGCCGGCGCCCTGGAGAGCACTTACGACGACTGGGAGGCGATTCTCGACGTTCTGGAGCGCATGAGGCTGCTCCTGACCGGAGGCGACGTCGAGGTGCCCGCCCCGCACGTCGTCGGGGTGCTGTCGGGGTCGCGCCTCCAGGAGTTCCGTCAGCTCGCGCATGACGTCGACAGCAACGCCACCCGGGCGCACGAGACGGCGCAGCGGGAGGTGGGGGACTACAAGCACCGGGGCCAGCAATTTCTGGGGGAGCTGCACTACTTCGCGACGCAGAGCCGCGGTCTCCGCAGCCGAGCGGACGCGGGCCAGGTCCACCCGCAGCAAATCGGGCCCGCCGTCAACCTCCTCCTGGAGGATGCCCGTCAGGCGGATCGGAGCATGCGGGATGCCCGGGTATTCGCCTCGGTCTGGGACGACTCGGGGCGGACCATCACCATGCTGCGGCGCATGGCCAGCCTCGTGCGGTCCTGTGAGGCCTGCGAAAGGCCCTCGTTGCCGGCCTCCGTCAAACAGTAGCGTCGCGCCGCCTCGTCCGAGGCGTGGGTGTTGCAGAGGAACCGGTCTTCGTGGCATGACTGACCTCGCGGGGAGGTGAGCCATGACTCAGCGACGGCGGAACGAGATACCGCGGCGCAAGCTGTTATTGACGGCGGCGCAGGGGATGGCCGGCTCCTCGCTCATGGCCGCCGTCTTCCCGGCCATCGTTCCCGCGTCGGTGCTGGGGGCGGCCGCTCCCAGCAAGAGGATCAACGTGGGCGCCATCGGGAACGGGCGGATCTCCCGGGGGCACGACATGCCTGGCATATGGAAG
>WNFT01024302.1_pt1 | contig 12117 bp, 12 predicted proteins | sample 5400191 | NCBI WGS metagenome assembly WNFT01 (sample SAMN13153359, study PRJNA577476) | soil metagenome | isolation source: 80 cm saprolite under Madrone tree | place: USA:California | collected 2016-06-14
TGGCGGCTGGGACGTGGGTGGCCTCGCGCTCCTCACGATCGCATGGTTCATCATCGCGCCATCGGATGCGGCTGCGACGCGGAAGAGGGCGGCGGCTGACGATCCGGGCCGCACCGCTGTCTACGCGCTGACGCTCCTCACCTCGGCGACGAGCCTCCTCGCCGCCACCGTGCTGGTGGGTGGCGCCTCGGAGATGACGCCGCAGGCGAGCCGCGAGCTGATCGTCCTCTGTCTCCTGACCGTCGCGGTCTCGTGGACGCTCACCCACACCGCGTTCGCGCTGCGCTACGCGCACCTCTACTATCGAGAGGATGCCAAGGGCGTCGGAGGCGTGGATTTCCCCGGCGGCGCGCCCCCGAGGTACTCCGACTTCGCCTACCTGGCCTTCACCGTCGGCATGACCTTCCAGGTGTCCGACACCGACGTGTCGAGCGCGCAGATCCGCCGGACCGTATTGATGCACGCGGTTATCTCCTTCGCGTACAACACGGCCATCCTGACCTTCGTCCTCAACCTGGTCTTCGGATTCGCGAGCTGACCGCGGGACGGTTCAGAGGTCCTGCAGCGCCTTGTGGATGAGCTGGACGCAGATCGAGCCCTCTCCGACGGCCGAGGCAACCCGCTTCACGCTGGAGGAACGCACGTCTCCGACCGCAAACACGCCTGGGATGCTCGTCTCCATCAGATGTGGCCGTCGCGAGAGAGGCCAGCGCCCTTCGGCCAGCTCGTCCGCCTCCAGGTCGGCTCCGGTCTTGACGAAGTTCTTTTCGTCCAGCACCACGCATCCCTTCAGCCACGTCGTGTTCGGATCGGCTCCGGTCATGACGAACAGGTTGCGGATCGGCCGGGTCTCCGGTGCTCCCGTCTCCAGGTGACGCCATCCGACGCGATCCAGCCGATCCTCGCCCTCGAGCGACTCGATCCGCGTCCGCGTTCGCACCTCCACGTTGCGGCTGCTTTCGATGCGCTGGATCAGATACCGGGACATGCTGTCCGCGAGGCTGCGCCCGCGCACCACGACGTGCACCTGCGATGCGATCCCGGAGAGGAAAACGGCAGCTTGTCCTGCCGAATTGCCGCCCCCCACCACCGCGATCTCCTCGTCCTTGCATCCGTGCGCTTCGAGGTGCGTCGCGCTGTAGAAGATGCCGGCGCCCTCGAAACGCGAGAGCCCTGGCACGTCCAGCTTCCGGTATCTCGCGCCGGTGGCGATCACGATCGTTCTGGCCTGGACGACCTCTCCGTCGGAGAGATGCACCTGATATGGCCGCTGGTCGCAATTGAACCGGACGGCCGATCGCGCGATGGCCACCTCGGCGCCGAATTTTTCCGCCTGGGTGAGCGCGCGTCCGGCGAGCGCCAACCCGGAGATCCCGGTGGGGAATCCCAGATAGTTCTCGATCCGCGAGCTCGTCCCGGCCTGTCCTCCGGGTGCGGTGCTCTCCAGGACCAGCACGTCGAGTCCCTCCGACGCGGCGTATACCGCCGCACCGAGACCCGCCGGCCCCCCGCCCACGATGACGACATCCCGGATCGCCTTGGCGTCCAGCTCCGGCGTGAGCCCGAGCGCTGACGCCAGGTCCTCGATCGACGGGTTTCGCAGGACGTACCCCTCTTGGCAGACGATCACTGGCACTTCGTTGATCCCGATCTGCAGACGATCGAGCATTTCCTGCATTCCGGGCTCGGTCTCCACGTCGTGGTACGTGAACGGTTCCCCGTTCCGCGTCAGGAACTCCTTGAGCCTCTGCGTGCCCAGCGAATGCCGGGACCCGAGGAGGACCAATTCGTTGTCCGACTGATTGATCAGTGCCACGCGTCGAAGGATGAAGGCGCGCAGGAGGATCTCGCTCAATTCCGGATCGCGCTGCACCACCGCGTGGAGACCGTCGCGGTCCAGAGCGATGATGGACCCCTCGGCGGCGACCCGGCCGCGGGCCCAGGCACGCCGCGCCGAAAGCATGTTGATCTCGCCCGTGAACTGGCCGGGTCCAAGCAACGCGACCGGTTGTTCCCGGCCGGCGACGGGGCGGACGAGCTCGATCCCTCCGCTGACCACCACGAAGAAGTCGGTGTTCTGGTCGCCGGCCTCGAACAGGAGCTCCCCGGCCTGGACGCTGCGGCGTTGGCCGGTAGTCGAGATGCGCGAGAGCTGGGCATCGGTGAGGCGAGGGAAGATTTGCTCGTAGCGGTCCATGCACCCGGGTGGATACGCTATGGCTCGGGCCTGCGCAATGCCGGATCGCTAGCTCTTGCGCCGGAGCCGCTTCTCGAACCAATGATGGGCGTAGGGATCGTCGTTGAACGCCGCCACCTCGCGGAAGCCGGCGCTTTGGTACAACGCGATCGCCTCACCGAGCGCCTTGTTCGTCTCCAGGCGAAGCGTCGTCAATCCGAGCTCTCGCGCTTGGACCTCGAGCGCATCCAGCATCCGCCGCCCGATCCCCAACCCACGCACCGGGTCGGCGACCCACATGCGCTTCAACGAGCCGACGCCCGGGCCGATCGCCTTCACGATGCCACAGGCGACGGACTCTCCATCCACCGAAGCGAGAAGGAAGGCCCCGCGCGGCGGGACCAGGTCACGATCCTCCGCTGGCAGGCTGGCGGCGGGATCGAAACCGGCCTCGAACCGCCGCTCGAGCTCGGCAAAGTACTGGGCGACGCACCAGCGCGCGGCCGGGCTTGTTGGATCGACCCGCTCGATCTGCACGCCCGCGATGCGGAGCAACCGATGCACCTCCGCCATTGCCGCAACCAGCCTCTCGCGTTGTTTGGGTGCGAGGGCGTCGAGCAGTGCAGCGGCCGCTTCGTCCGACCGCGCATTCATCTCCTGGATTTCACGTCGCCCCACTGCCGTGAGTCGTGCCTTGCGCACGCGCTGATCGCCGCCGCCCTGAACGAGCCGCACCAGGCCCTCTCTTGCCAGCGCCTTGGCGAGACGACTGACGTAGCCGGCGTCGAGCCCAAGGCGCCGACGCAAGTCGCGGAGCTCCGCGCCCTGCAGACCGATCTCGTAGAGCAGGCGCGATGCGCCCAGCGGGCGGTCGCGCCCGAGGAAGTGGTCGTCGAGCGCGCCGACCCGCTGGGTGACGAGCCGGTTGAAGCGCCGCACCTGGGCAACCTGGTCGGCCATTGTTTGACCGTAGTCAAACATATGGCGGGTGTCAACGCGGCGAAATCATTAATCGCTGCGGGCAAATGGCTTGCAGGGTTCTGAACCATCCGCAATCGGTACATTGTCCAGGCGAAGTCGACTTCGCTACGGTCGCCCCATGCGAGCAATCCTCCTCGGACTTCTGGCGGGAGGTTGCGGGGGGGTCCACTTCGTGGAGCCGAATCCACCCCGGCTCTTCAACAATACCGCGGAGTTTACTTCCGCGGCGGTGAGCGAACCTGTGGTTTGGGTCGCCGTCACCAATCTATTCATCGAGAATGCCAGCGAATGCGCCTGGGCGAGGCAAGACTCCCTGGCCGCCGTCCGCGCAGCGATCGCGCGCTCCGGAGGCGAACAGATCGAAGTGAACGCACAGGACCTCTCGCCGGATTGTCGGCAGCGCAGCGAGACAGCCCTGGACGTCAATGCATTGCGCGCTGCTTTTGGCGCCGCACAGATCGCGCTTCCTGCGGCCCGCGTGCGACCGCTGATTATCTATGTCGACAATATCGATTTCCCGCTGATTGCCGAACCGGCCACCATCGAGCTGGCCCGAGCCACCATCAGCCCGTTCCGCGGACTTCTCTGGACGGTCTCCTTCCCCTCCGTCTCCAGCCAGCTGCACGCAGACCGATCGGTGGCCTGGTCTTACGCCGGCGATGCAACCCTTGCAGATCGGATCGGCGAGGTGGTCAAGGTCGAGCTCCCCCTCCAATCCACCGCCAGCGTGGCGAGCGGAGCGGTTCCGCTGCTCGAGGGATCGCAGCTCGGCGTGACGCGCGAATTCAAGGTTTGCGCCGTCCCGCCCGAGGCCGCCCCTGACAGCTATCCGGCGCTCGGGATCACGCATGTCCTCGATGGCGCCCAGCCTCCGACGATCATTTTCAAGCTCCCGCAGCTGCTGGCGTCGCCGAAGTCTTCATTCTCGAACTCGACGTTCAAGGCTTCGGTCGAAGGCTGTACCGCGAACTGCGATCGCTATTTCATCCGCGAGCAGGGAGCAGATCCCTTCCGCTGGAGCGCCATGCCCGATTGCGCGCTGGGTGGGCAATGAAAGCGCTCGTCGCCGCCGCCCTGATCGCTCCTAGCGCTCTCGCACAAGTGCGCGTCGAGCCGCGCGTGTTCGTCAAAGCGCACCGGGTCTTCGTCTCCGGCGGGGTCACCTGGCTCGAGCGAGGCGACTACTATAACAGCCCCGGCGCGGCCCTTTCCGCGGCGTACTACCTGGGCGAGGACGACGCCGTCGAGTTGCGCTCCGCGATCTTCGCCTCCTGGCTTGGCGCGTCGGGCGAGCAGGTGGTCCGGAGCACCGGTCTGGTGCCCGATGCGCACAAGCCGGTCTCTCTACTCACGGTGGGATGGCGCCACTCGCTGACGTACGGGAAGGTCGCGCTCGCCGGCTCGATCTTGCACTTCGATCTCCAGGGCGGATTGGACCTCGGCACGCTCGTCACCGATCGGGCGGTCACGCCGGCCGCCTGCGGGTTCTTCGGATTGATGGCGCGACTTTCGGATCGCGTCTACGGACAACTCGATCTTGGCATCCTCACGTCGATCGAGCATCGGAGCACCTCGGTGTTCACCGCCGGCTTCCTTCCGCTGCTCACGCTCGGAGCACGGCTGTGATCGCGCTGGTCCTGCTGCTGGCACCGTTCGTGGACGCGTTCTGGGCGCGCGACCTCGGGACCCTCAGGCGCGAGCTGGCGGAGCACTCCTCGGCAGAGCGGCGACTCCTCTTCGACGATCTGCTCCAGCTTACGACCTGCAACAAGCTCGAGAAGATCGACGTGCCCGACCCGCTGCGCGCGCTGGTCCGGGTGGAAGAGGCGCGGCGGGGGGCAGCCCACACGCTCTGGGACGATGTCCTGCGCGATGACTTTTTCCGCAAGACGGTGTGGAACCCTTCCGGCAGCGACCTGCTCACCTGGCCGGACGAAGAAGAGCGCTGGCCCGGCGAGGTGCTGCTGGTCTCGCCGCTGCGCTGGAGCTGCGCCAGGGCGCCAGCTGGCTCCGGCGCTCTCTCGCTGCTCACACAGCAGCTGATTGACGGATTGCCGCCGGAGCCCGCCGCCCGCATCGCCTTCGAGCGGGCCGTCCTGCTGTGGCGCAAGGGATCGACCGAAGGCGCGACGGCCATCGACGCGGCGCGCCTGGATCCTACCCTTCGTCCGGCGGCGCGCTTCTTGCGGCTGGAGGCAAAGCTCGATCCGCCCGAGGGCTGGGTCGACCTCGCTGCCGAGTGGCCCTCTCTCGCCACGGTGACCCGCGCAGCCGGAGAGCTCTACCGCCAGGGCCACCAAGATGACGTCGTTCGGCTCACGCAGTCCCTGGACCTTCCGACCGACGCTCACGCGAAGCGATGCGGGGGTTGGCCATGTCGGTCCTCGCGCGGCAGCCGGTGGATGGGACCCTTCTCGAGCGGTTCTCCGGGCGGGCCGGGCTCGATTCCGCCTGGCTAGAACTGGCGCGCAGGGCCATGGCCGCGGGCAACTTCAGCACCGCAAGAGAAGCGGCGCAGCGCCTGCAACAGGTCCCGGACCCGCGCTGGCGCGCGGAAGGGCTGGCCCTGGCCGGCGAGATCGGCTGGGTGGCGGGCGAAGCGAGGGCCACGCAAGCCGCGTTCGATCAGTTGTTCTCGCCGGGCTGGCGCGCGAGTGAACGTGAATCGCGGGACCTGGCCGCGATTGAGCTCGCTCACGCGATGGTTCTGGTGGAGGCGGAGAGCGGCGGCAGACGCGCCGAACTGGAGGCACAGCTCGCTTCGCTGCGCGATCGACTTCCGGCGAGGGATGCCGCCCAGGTGGAAGCGCTGCTCGTCTCGCTTCGGGAAACACCGCCGGACCGCGGTGAGCAACGGCTTGCGCTCGGGCAGATCGAGGTCATCCGCGCGCCGCAGCCGCCGCCCGTGCCCGCCGTCCGGCTCGAGCTCCCTGAGCCGCGATCGCTCCTCGCCATTCCTGCGCCGGACGGCACGCTTCGCGACTGGTTCGAAACTCGAGGTACCCCATGATGCTCGCCCTCACGCTTCTCCTCGCGCAGGCCGCGGCCCCCGCGGCGGAACCGCAAGGCGAACTGCCCGCGGCCGCCGCCATCCGCGCGCGCAAGAGGCCGGAATCGTCGCGTCCGAACCGGCTCGAGGGTTCCATCGTCACGCCCGGACGCGACGTGAGCGCTGACGACATCGTCGACGAGATGGTCGACGAATTCGCCGCCGATGTGGCCCGGCTCGGAGCGGGGCAGCTCAGCCCGATCCTTCTGCAGCGGGTGCGGGTCTCCGCGAACATGAATCCCGAGTACGCGCACATCTTCGAAGCCCGCCTCGCGTCGGCGATGTTCAAGGCCGCCAATCTGTCGCTCGTGCGGTGCGTGGAATGCACTTCCATCCGCAGCCGCGTGGAGGGCCTGGAATGGGTGGTGACCCGCGGCGTGATCAGCCGCGAGGACATGCGCGCCATCGCCAGGAAGTACGGGGCCCACAGCCTGCTCGATGTCGCGCTCACGTTGCGCGAGGAGCCGGCATCGCTCTCCATGGACGTGGAGGTGGTGCGCACCGACGATTCGTCGATCGCTTTCGCGGAGGGATACCGCATGGACGCGGAGCGGGCGATGCTCTACCGCGGCGCCGATCGCGCGCAGACGCGCGAGGAGCGACTGAAGGAGCTGGAAGACAAGCTCAACCAGCGTCCCCGATACGTCGCCGCCATCGAGCTCGGAGTGATGATGGTGACGGGCGACCAGAGCGGCAACTTCTGGGGTGGCGTCGGCCGGTATCGGCTTGCGGAACGGTTCGGCGACGACAAGCAGTTCGAGGGGGGACTGTCCCTGGCAGGGTTCGTCAGTCCCGACCACCTCGCCGGCGGGATCCTTGGGGTGATGCTGCAGGCAAGGGTCGGAGACGGCAACGCCTTCTTGCCCAGCTTCTGGCTCGGTGCGGACGGAGGCGTGTTCTTGACGGGGTCTGCCGGCAATACGCCGATCGCGGGAGGCACCATCCGCTGGAACATCGGAACGCGCATCGCTCTGCATGGCGCGATCCGGTACATGCCGTCGTTCCAGGTTCGCGCCAGAGGCGAGTCCTACGGGGGGATCACTCCCGAGTTCGGAGCGGGGTTCGTATGGAACTGAGACGCGTGCTCTGGGTCCCGTTGCTGATGGCATGCTCGTCAGCAACACCGAAGCGGCTGGTGATCCCGGAAGAAATGCGCCGCCCGCTAGCCGGCGGCCAAACCGTTGCGGAGGCGAATGCCGAGGGCGCCAACCCGGCTCGGACGAAGCGCGCCACCACCGATTCGTACTCCTTTGCCAGCGCCGATGCTCCCAAGCCGAAGACGCCGGTCGCCGGTGCTCCGGCGAGCCCAGCCGCCGCCCCCGCCGCGCCGAAGACCGCCGGGACCGCGCGGCTCGCCTCGCCTGTCCCACCTACGCTGGACTCCCAGCGCTACACGCTTCGGTTGGTCGAACGTGGTCGCGTCTGGGAGGTCGAGCTTCCGGAGAGCACTGGCGGCTACGAGGTGCGAATCCCGCTCGGGCCTGGAATCGAGCCGCCGACCGCGGCTGACCAGGAGATGCTGGGCAAGACGCCCCCGGATGGCCGCTCGAAGAGCTATCTCGCAACCCTTGCAAAGCTGAGCGAGATGTATGCGGCGCATCGGTATGAGCTGGCGCTGATCGAGGTGGTCGACCTGGAGCAGGCCTATCCGAAGGACGCGCGCCTGCTGGCCATGAAGGGTTCCCTGTACCAGAAGCTCGGCAAGGCAGCGCTGGCGCGCGAGGCGTGGAAGAAGGCGCTGGAGATCAACCCGACCGACACCACGGTGGCCGAGGCGCTTCGCGCGCTCAAGGAGGAGTGATGCACGTCGCGTTCGGAATATTGGGCTTCGCGGCGGTGCTGGCCGCCACCGTGTTGCTGGAGCAGAAGGAGGCGACGTTCTCGGGCCTCTTCTACCGGCCAGCGCTCCTGCTCCTCTGCGCAGGACCGCTGTTCATCTCCCTCATCTCCCACAAGGTCGACGAGCTCGGCACCTCTGCACGCACCCTGTGGAAGGCGGTGCGCTTTTCCGCCGTGCGCTCACGCGCAATCCTCCAGGACGAAGTCTCGCGTTTCGCGGCGGAGGTCCGGCGCGGTCGCCCCGTCGAGGCGTTGGCCGTCGCCGAGGATGCGCGCCATGACCTCGTGCGGCAGCTGGCGCCGCTGGTGGTCAAGCAATACTCGCCCGAGGACATCGAGCGCACCGCCGCGACCGCCAGCACGGTGCTGGCATCGGCGATGAAGCGCAGCGAGGACGTGCTCACTTCCCTGGCGCGCGTCGCTCCCGCGGTGGGCCTGGTGGGAACGACCCTCGGCCTGATCACGCTGCTCAGGGACCTGCGCAACTTCGAGCACCTCGGACCTTCGATGGCGCTGGCGTTGCTTTGCACGCTGTACGGGCTGGTGCTGGCAAACGGGATCTACCAGCCGCTGGCGAGGCTCGTTCACGTGCATGCCGTGGCGACGATGGAGGAAGCGCGGCTGCTCTCCCGCGCGCTCATCCTACTGTGCGAAGGCAAGCCTCTGGGCGACGTGCGGGCCCTGTTCGGCGGCGAAGCGGCCGAAAGCGCGGGACGCGCCGAAGTGGCGCTCGGGTAGGCCCATGGCCATCGACTTCGATACCCGTGAGCTGCAGGAAGAGAGCCAGCAAGACGAGCTGTGGCTGATCAGCTATGCCGACATGCTCACGCTGCTGATCGGGTTCTTCGTGCTGATCATCGCGGCGGTGCCGATGACTCGCGCCCGGTTCGAGCGCATCGCGGCCGCCCTCACCGGCGCCCGCCAGGCGCCGTTGGAGGATCTGCGCGACAAGGTGGACGCGCTCGTCGCTCGCACGCCCGAGCTGAAGGACAAGGTGAAGACGCGCGACGACGCCGAGGGGCTGGGCATCGAGTTCCGCGATGCACTCCTGTTCGACTCGGGAAGCGCAAAGCTGCGCGATCAGGCGCAGCCCGCCATCGGGGAGATCGCGCGCCTGCTGGGCGAGCTCCCGGGCCGGCCCGTGATCATCGAGGGCCACACCGATGAAGTGCCCATCAATTCCGCATCGTTCCATTCGAACTGGGAGCTGTCCTCGCAGCGCGCAATCAACGTGCTGCAGGCGCTGCATACGAACGGGGTCGCGCGCGAGCGGATGAGCGCGCGGGCATACGCCGACACGAGGCCGCTGCCCTCCGCGGCGGAGCAAGACGTGGAGCAGCGCCGGGCTTCGAATCGCCGAGTCGTCATTCGCGTGGAGTAGACCATGATCCTGATCGCGGCGTTGGTCGCAGCGGCCCCGTTGGCGGGTACCCAGCTACAGCATGAAGCCGAGGACCGCGCGCGGGCGGAGGCGAACGAGCTGCTCCGCACGCTCTGCCCGGAACAATGCTCCGTGCTCTCGGTGTCGGCTCGGGTGGAGGAGGAAGATGCCGGCGGCGAGCGGACGCCCGGATTCGAGACGCCCGGCGCGCGCACCGTGCCGGTCCTGCGGTCGGTGAGCGCGAGCGTGCTGGTGGACCAACGGCTCCCGGCGGCGTTCCGGTCGCGGGTCCGTGCGCTGATCGCGCAGAAGCTCTCCGGCGCCGGAGTCCCGGCGACAGTGCAGTTGTCGCAGGTGGGGTTCCCGCCCCGCAACCCGCCGCCGTACGTGGATCCACAGCCTCCCAAGGCGCCTGAGAAGCCGCCCGAACCGGAACAGAAGCCCCAGGTCGCCGCGGCTACGCCGGCATCGTCGCGGCTCGTCGACAAGCTGATCGACTCGGCGCCGGCGCTCGCCATCGCCATGTTGGTCGGGGCGGTGCTACTCGTGCTGGGCGGTCTCTTCTTCTTTGCCGCCCGGCGTCCGCAAGATGCTTGGTACGGCGACCTTGCTCCGGAGGCAGCGCCGCTGGCCGGCGAAGCGCCTCGCGAACCGTTCCCGGCGCAGCGCGCGAGCAAGCTGGAGAAGGAGCTCGCCGATCACCGCGCGCTGCGAAACCAGGTGGTCCGGGAAGCGCTGGCCAGGGGAGAGCACGCCGCGGTGGCGCGCTGGGTGCGCGAGCTCGGGGAATTTTTGCTCGAGGATCTCCGGGGAGACTCGGCGCTGGCGCCGGCGCTGAAAGCGGTTGCCGCGGAGATCGCGAAGCCGATCGACGGGGCCGCGCGGGCGGCAGCCCTGCAGGACCTGGAGGGGCGCGCGCTTGCCGCACGCCTCTCGCGCTCGGGCGACGCAAACCCGTTCGACTTCCTCGAACGAGTACGCGCCGAGCCCTTCGTTACCGCCTGGCGCGCCCTGTCCCCAGGGGCACAGGAAGTGATCCTGCGGCTGGCGCCCGCACACCTGCGCGCTGCCTGCCTGAAGGAAATCCCGCCCGCGCAGCGGCAAGAGATTGCGGTCGCTTGGGCGCGCAAACCAGAAGTCACGTCGGGATATGCAAAGGCTGCGGCGGACGAGCTGCGAGCGCGTCTCGACGACACCCACGCCGGCCCTGCCGAAGCGGACCGGGCCCTCGGCGATTTGCTCGATTCCCTGTCGAGGGATGAACAGGACGCGCTCCTCGAGAAACTGCGGCGGGAGGGCGATGGCCGGGCCTTCTCGGGGCTGTTCACGGAATCGAGCCTGACCTGGGCGCCCCCCGAGCTTCTCTCCGCGGTCGCGCTCGCCGTCTCGCCGGCGCAACTCGTCGCCTATCTTGCAGGCGCCGATGAGGCGCTCCGGACACACGTCCTCAAGGGCTGCCCGCCCCGGCTACGAGCGGACGTGGAGGAGGAGCTCTCGATGAGGAACGGCACCCCGCGCGAGGCGTTCGTGCTGGCGCGGCGCCAGGTCCTCGCCAAGATCAACTGCTGGTCAGCGTGCTCGGAGCATGTCGTCTCCCCGACGGCGGCAACGGCGTGGTGCTTCCCGATGGCGGAATCGATGATTCCCCGCCCGATGCGAGCATCACCGGCGTCCTGCCGGACTGCGCGAGCCAGCAGACTGGCGGGGGAGGCGGTGGCGGGGGAGGAGGCGGCGGTGGAGGCGGCGGCGGTGGGGGTGTCGATGGGAGCGTCGATTTCGGCGATAGCGGCCTGCCCGACCCTGTACCGCCTCCCGTTCCGGGGAGCGGAAAGGACGGCGACAACGGGACCGCCGTGCTCGTCATGCTGCGGGTCGATCAAGGAACGGCGAACATCGCGAGCAACCTGCAAGACCTGCTGAAGCAGATCATGGACAGTCTTCAAAGCGCGGGACTGGCTGTCAGGTCGGTGGCCGTCGCGGAGATGTACGCCATCGAGCGCATCTGGGCCTCCAGGGCCGGCCAGAAGTCGCCGCCCGCGCTCGCGAGTGTTCTGCGCGCACTCTCCGCCTCGCGAACTGCCGCCGCGCCCACGACCTGCACCAGCTTCGCCCTCGGCAACCAAGGTGCGAACGCGTTGAACTGGTACCAGAACGACGTCGCGCCATTCCTGCCGATTCCCGCGGCGATCCTCGTCGTCCTCATCGATCCGGGGGCGCGCCCACACCCGCTCGGGGACTGTGTCACGTCGGGCTTCTCCGTTGACCCCGTCAGCTGGATCCCCTTGCAGGGCAAATTCCGGCTCGGTCAGACACGGTTCCTCATGATCGCCACACCCGAGAACGGCGACGCTGCCGCCATGCGGGCGCACTGCCTTGCGGTCCCCGCCTTTCCCACGGCCGGCCTCGACGTGCTGGCACCTTCGTCACAGGCTTTCTTCGATCCCTGGTCAACGCAGATGAACGCGATCCAGGAGGGCCTCGCAACCCGAGTCGATCTCTGCGATGCGCTGGGCTCCAGCGCGGCGCCGACCTGGGCTGCGATGGCAAAACAGTGGTACCAGACGCTGGAGACGCTGCGGTGAGGGCCATCGCCCGGCGAAGTCCACGCCTGCGGCATGTGCCGCGCGCAACTCGTCCTCGAGTGAGAGCGCCTCGGCCCGCGATGCCGCGTGTCCGGCGGAAACGCCGATG
>WNFT01004540.1_pt1 | contig 12115 bp, 9 predicted proteins | sample 5400191 | NCBI WGS metagenome assembly WNFT01 (sample SAMN13153359, study PRJNA577476) | soil metagenome | isolation source: 80 cm saprolite under Madrone tree | place: USA:California | collected 2016-06-14
CAAAGCGAGTACGGTTGAAAATATTGAAGAATTCGGTCCGGAACTCGAACCCGATTCTTTCGTCAGGGCCGAAACGCGTCCTCTTGAACAGCGCGAAGTCAAAGTTGTTAATTCCAGACCCACGGATACTAGGATCAACGCGAGCTTCATTGCCAAACGTGAAATCCGCCGGGGCGGTGAAACATCCAGTGTTGAACCACTGATTCAGCTTGGCCGCCTTGCTGCTGGCCGAAGTCCCTTTATTGCAGCCGGCGACGAAGTTAGGTCGCGAACCCGCGCCAAATAGCGTCGTATAGTTAGGGGCGCCATTTGAAAAGACGAGGGGAAAAGCTTTCTGGAACGTCGTCACCCCGTCAACCCCCCAACCGCCCACGATCTTCTCTGTCACACCACTGGCGGTCGACAGAAATTTCCTGCCGTGACCGAAGGGAAGGTCAAGGACGTAGCTGATGACCAGACGCTGAGAAACGTCTTGGGAAGATAGTGACCGTTCACCCTTGAGGTTCGTGTGGTCTTGGATGGAACCAGTGGCTACTTCTAGCCAATTCGTGAGCGTATCCGCATCACTAAGAAGCTTGGCACTGGTGTAGGCAACCAGCAGCGAACCACCACTAGGGAAGCGACGCTCAACAGTGAGTTGGAATGAGTTATAACTACTATCAAAGTTACCTTGGCCAGCGAGGCGCAGGCTCGAGTACTGTGGAAAAGGCCTGTTAAGCTGGCCGATGGTCGTCGTAGCGCTCCCCAAAGCAAACGGCGTACCCGTCGCGGCGTCAAAGAAAGGATTTGGAACCGGCGTCAGTACGGTTACGGTGGGAACTCCAGTGGGTACGGTGCCCACGCATCGCGTTCCCGTGACTGCTACCTGAGCGGCGCATTGTGTCGCGGCTTGCGCGAAGAAGTTGTCGCCCAATTGGTCGATCTCTGAGTCGTATAACGGAAGGTGCGTGCCCTTGGAGCCGACATAGGCGGCCGAAACAAAGAAATGTGAAGGCAGTTCCCGCTGTATGTTCAAATTCCATTGCTGGACATACCCAGCAGGATGGTTAGTAAGACCGTCACCGGCTATCGCGAAGCTCTGCACCGTCTGCGTTGCGTACATTTGAGTGCCAAGCGTTCCCAAGCTACGGCCGACTGGGGGAACAATAGTCGGCAAAAAGGGCGTATTGATCGTGTTTGTGGGCACGTTACCGTTTACTGTTCCGATGAAAGACGTAGTCGCATCGTTCACTGGATCGTTGTTCGGGTTGAGACCGAAGGAAACGTAGTTGGGAATCCAGAAGATTCCGTAGCCGCTGCGAACAACGGTCTTGGGATTGATGCTATAAGCAAAGCCAATTCGGGGCGACACTTCCGTTTTGTCGAGGGGAATGTTCGTGCGCTTGCCCGAAGGACTGACCAAGAAAACGTCCCCCTTGGTGCCGGGTAAGCCAGGAAGACTGGCTAAGCCTGCAGTAGCGGCCGGATTCGAGAGCCAGCTTTGCGCTGTTGAGTCAAAGAACGATTGGCGATTGAATCGCTCAGACCAAGGTCCCTGCAGGTCGTACCGTAACCCTAGATTCAAGGTCAGCTTGTTGGTGACACGGTACGTGTCGTCCACATAGAACGCTCGATAAATCTGCTGCCCAGCCACAAAGGCAGGGACTACAGCTTGACCGAAGAAGTGGTTCTCCACGCTGCTTGGGTTGTCTGCAAATCCAAGCAGGAAATCAGCGAAGCTAAAGCCAGAAAAACATGGCAGGCCCGAGCCGCAAAACGCGAAGGAGCCGCTTGCGACGTTGGTTTGCGCATAATTATCACGCCCGATCTCTAGTTGTATACCGAATTTGGCTGTGTGGCGGCCGCGCACGAGTGTGACGCTCGGAGAAAAATCGAACTGTGTGTTGCGGTCCTGGATGAAACTTTGCCCCTGCGTGCACATGATGTTGTCTGCGAAGTTAAAGACGCACGGCGTGGGCGGCGTCCTCGCGGCGGAAGGTACGACAGTGTTGTATTGCGCAGGCCAGCCGATGGTTGTGAGATCAAATCCTGCGTTGATAGGAGCGCGGTTGTACCTGAACCGGCTGGCACTGAAGTTGATCCCAATAATGGTGTTGTTCGTCACACTATAGCTGTAGCCGATAGCGCCCAGATAGCTGTAATAAAGTTCCGAGCAGCGATCGGCACAAAGACCCGTTCCCAAGGGATCGATCGGCAGATCATTTACATTCCAATAGCTGAAGCGGAAAAACAGGTGCTGATTTGTACCAAGATTCTGATCAAACCGTCCTACCACTTGATTCTGATTGCCGCCGCCACTCGTTGCCGTCGTAAAGTTATTTGTCAAGATTCCTGTCTTGGGGTCCACCGCTCCCGCACTGTTCGGCAGCGGAAAGAATTTCAACAGCGCCAGTGATGTTGGATTTTGCCGGTTGGCCGGAATTACGTTGCCCGGAAATGTGGTTGCGGCTCCCGTGAAGCCCGGACACGCTATCGGTGTGGAGACGGTGCCACCGCAGGGGTCCTTCACCGGAGTCGGAATTGCTGAAAAATCGCCCGCTCGCTCCGCAGGCGTCGGAACAGTTGTGGTAAATGGTGTGCCGATGCGCAGACGGAAGCCTTCCCAACTGACGAACCAAAAAGTCTTCTCCCGTCCGTCATAATGTGGAATTAACACCGGCCCACCCGCGTTCGCTCCGAATTGGTTTTGAGTGAATGGCGGCCTTGGCAGGTGGTTTTTGTTCAGGAAGAAGTCGTTTGCATTGAGAACTTTATTACGAAGATATTCGTACGCTTCCCCGTGCAGGCTGTTCGTGCCGGATTTCGTGCTTAAATTGACCACCCCGCCCGAGAATTTTCCCCAGTCTGCTCCAAGGTTGCTGGTCTGTACTTTGAATTCTTGAATTGAATCCTGTACGGGGATTATCACCGGTAGGTTTATATAGCCGATATTAAGCGGCTGGCCGTCCAGGTATTCCGCGCTTTCATTTCCGAAAGAGCCATTCACCTGATAGTTGCCCCAGCCAAATGGATTTACGCCGACTGGAGTGCCGGTCGCGCTTCCTTGTGGAACTACGGCCGGAGCCAGGCCAATGAGGTTAAATACGTTGCGGCCATTCAATGGCAGTTCATTAGCCTTGCGCTCTTCGACCACCTGCCCTAATGAGGAAGTCTCCGACTGAAGCAGAGGTGTTTCCCCAGTGACCTCCACAGTCTGGGTCATATCCCCGACCTGCATCGTGAGGTCAATTCGCACACTCTGCCCCACTTCGACGATCACTTCGGGTCGCGTCGTGCGCTTGAAACCAGTTTTTTCCACTTCGATCCGGTAGCGGCCGGGCAGGACGTTCACGAAGGAATACAAGCCGTCGACCCCCGTCGGTTCGGTTCTTTTCTCCCCCGTGTCGAGGTTGGTCAGAGTTCCTTGGGCGCTGGTGATCGCCGCTCCCGAGGAATCTGTGACGACCCCCGCGATAGATGCGTAGGTTGTTTGCGCAGACAGTGGCGGGCTGAAGATCAACGTAACGCAAAACCAGAGTGCCAACCCGAACGCGGGAATCGCCGCAAAACGTAATTTTTTCATGATCTGCGCTCCTGACACGATCCTTCGCCGTGTACGAATAGCCCTTATTGAGACAGACCACTCCGCAAGTTCCACGAGGGGAACGTTTACCGCGACACAATTCCTCGACAGTTTCCGTATTTACCTATCGATACGCGGCGCCAGGGAGAGATGTACCAGCGTTGTTGTAACATTCTTGTGAGGTGAGAATGCGGAGCGAAGAACGCGCAACGTGCGAAGTGCCAGTTTCCCTACGGCAGCGAAAGCCGCAGGCGTGGGGTCCGGGGAAGATTTACTTTGCTTCGATACATCCGCGCGAATACGGGCGAATAGTTTCTGTCGGGTCGACGCTTCGTCCCAGGTTGGCTGTTCCCCATGTTCAAAGTAAGTGGCCGCGAGAGTGGGAATGCCCTGCGCCTTTAGAATGAGATACTGTCGGGTGACCGCATGGCATTCTTCGCAGTTCTCCACGTGGGCGTTTAACTCCAACATCTTGCCTGGCGTCAGCGTGCTCGTGCCCGCTAAGGCGCTGATCTTCTTGAATTTCCTGTGGTCTTGGCAGTTTTGCCGATCGCCTAGCATCGCCTAGGTTCCCGAAGCCTCTGCACAAAGGCGCTTTTCCGCAGCCTTTCTAACCCACGATAGAAATGGTGTCGCGTATTCCCGAGTGGCTCGTTGAGTTTTTGACTGATTTCCCGTAAGTCCAATCCTTCAAAGTAGAACAATTCAAGTGTCAACCGCTGAGTCTCGGGAAGCCATTCGAAAGCTTTCTCGAGCTGCGCCCGGTTCAGTTTGGCCTCGATTTCACGGTCCAGGTCCGTCTCTCCCAACAATGTATCGTCAAGCGAGCCGATATCTGCACCAGCGTAAAACCCTCTTCGAGCCAACTGCGACTTCCGGTCAAGCGCACGGTGCACCGCGATTTGAAGGATCCAACTCTTGACACTGCCTTTTGATCTGTCAAAAAGCGTCGATTTCTTATACAGATAGAAGAACGCTTCCTGAACGACGTCTTCGGCCTCGCCGCTATCGCGTACCACACTCCGTGCAATGCCGAATACCAAACGAGAATACCGATCGAAGAGAATCTCTAAGGCGCTTGCGTCATTGGACTGCAAGCCCGCCATCACTTCTTCATCGCTTGGAATTACGCATTGTGGCGCACTCTGCAGGACAGCCGTGCACTCCTGGCTTTTGCCCCAAGGAATAGGAAAGGGAAGCGTGCGTCCTGGCGGCGGAGAACTCATGCCTGGTTACCAAGAGACGGTATGTCGGCGCTGCGCTCAGCGAGACTCCCGTGACATCGGTGAGCTCCCCCGGCGAAGCTCCGATGCTTTCAGCAACATAACACTAGCTGAGACCAGGGAGAAGATTTTTCGATGCGGAAGGCTATTGTTAGCCCTCAAGGCATTTCTGATGACCCTGGTACAGACGGACTTCGGAACACGTGTCACTCGAGATGACAATCGGTCGCCTGGAAAGATTGACAACAATTGCATACAGAGCGGCTGGTAACGCCTTGGTTCGGTGAGGCTTATAAATTTGGACGCAATTCCCATCCCTGCCGCCCGCAAAATTCACGTTGATTCAATCGTTGGTACATGCGACTTTCATTCGGGGTCCCTCTACAGTCGCGTACGAAAGTCCCAGCCAGTGCTTACTTCATCGCAGTGTTTACAGCAATCGCCCCCCGGAGGTGAGTGGAGCCCGCATGCACTCCTACCGTGCTTGCGTCACGATCGCTTCCAAACATTGCGCGCTGCCTGTCGAAGTAATTCTGTTCTAAGACATACTCGAAGGGGTGCCACAAGTTGTGCGGGATAGCGGGATTTACGCATAAACATTCGAGACCGTCCCCGGAAAGGGTTCGGGACATGGTGGCAACTCTTTTCCACCGTGGTCCCGATCAGCAAGGCACTTTCTCCTCCAATCTGTTTTCTTTCGGCGCAGCCCGTCTCAAAATCATTGATCTTCAGTGTGGCGATCAACCCATCCTTGAGAATAACGGAGAATGGGGAATTGTCTTCAATGGTGAAATCTACAATCACCGCGACTTAAGAGCGGAACTTGAGGAATTGGGGCACAAATTTGCTTCGCATTCAGATACCGAGACGGTCTTGAAAGCGTTCTTGCAATGGGACACAGAAAGTTTCGTACGCCTAAGGGGCATGTTCGCATTCGCGGTCTGGAATGTACCTCAAGGACGCATAGTACTGGCGCGCGACCGGATGGGGATCAAGCCGCTTTATTTTTCACAGAGAGGCTCGGATCTATATTTTGGCTCCGAACTCAAGGCCATCCTCGTTCATCCCGAAATTGACCGAACCCTAAGTCGAGAAGCGCTCGATTGCTATCTCTCGCTAAATTACATTCCGTGCCCGTGGACACTCATCAATGGTATTCGCAAACTTCCGGCGGGCAACTGGATGGAGTGGAAAGACGGCGAGGTTACAACCCAATGCTACTGGCAGCTGCCGTACGGTAGCATTCGCGAAATATCTTTGGAAGATGCCAGAGAGGAATTAGACAGGCTTCTGACGGAATCCATTCGAGAACACCTGCTTTCCGATGTGCCGCTGGGAGTGTGGCTAAGTGGCGGAATTGACTCCACTGCGATTCTGCATTACGCCGCGGCTGCAAGCTCATCCCGCTTGAAGTCGTTTTCCATTTCGTTCAAGGGACGCAGCTTCGATGAGTCATCCTACATCCGGACTGCGGTGCGGGAATATGGCACAGATCACGACGAGATGGATTTGAACCCCGCCGTCGATCTGAGAGGGGCGATTGAAGAGTTCGCTTATTACTGCGATGAACCAAGTGCAGATGCCGGTGCATTGCCGGTCTGGTTCTTGTCGAAACTTTGTAGGACGAAGACGACAGTAGCCCTGAGCGGTGAAGGCGCGGACGAGCTCCTGGGCGGGTACTTGACCTATCGTGCCAACCGAATCTCGCGGCATCTTCGGAGACTTCCACGCTCAGTCGTATCAGCGGGCCTTTCCATGTTTCGTCACTGGCCGGTTTCCGATGAAAAAATCGGATTCGAGTACAAGATGAAGCGTCTGCTCGAAGGATCTCTAATGCCACCCCATCGCGCGCACGTCTATTGGAACGGCACGTTTGCCGACCAGGATATGCGCGCGCTTTTGTATGAGCCGCTGCCGAGGACCGTTGACTCGATTCTCGATCAATTGTCAAACCTACCCAAGGTCGATGATGATCTCGCTCCATTTCTTTGGCTGGACCAGAAATACTATCTTGCAGATGACATCCTAACTAAGAGCGATCGCATGAGTATGGCTCATTCTGTGGAACTCCGGCCGCCGTTTCTGGACCATCGCATCGTCGAATTTGCCTCAACCTTGCCAGCTAGGCTCAAGATCCGTGGCTCGCAGCAAAAAGTTATCCTCCGCGAACTAATGAAAGGTAAATTACCGCCCGCCATCCTGAATCGCGAGAAAATCGGCTTTGATATCCCGGCGCATGAATGGCTGCGCGGGCCCCTTCGCGAATTGCTGGAAGACTCTTTACAATTTGGGTTAACGGAATACGGAGAACTTTTCCGCCGCGATGGCCTCGAACAACTTAAGAACCGCCACTTGCAAAGGGAAATCAACATCGGATATCACCTCTGGGGATTGCTTATTTTGTTCTTATGGATGAAACGATGGCGAGCGAAGATTTAGCTACCCTGAGCGATCTGCCCGATGCAGCACTGAGTGGCGCGTCGACGCCGCGTCGTCTTTACGATCGTCCTTGGTTCTTGCTTTCGCTCGTCTGCGTAATCGTAACCGCGATCTATCTGGGTTGCGTGCTCTCGCCTCCCTCTCTCATGGATGATGTTGATGCCGTGCAGGGGCAAATCGCTAAAACCATGCTGACGAGTGGCGATTGGGTGACCGCGCGGCTCGATGGAGTTGTGTATCTGGAGAAGGCTCCCCTAATTTATTGGCTGATAGCAATTTCCTATAAGATTTTTGGCGTCGCTGATTGGGCGGCTCGGCTTCCCGTGGCACTCGCCTCAACCGGTCTCGGACTCTTGACAGTTTCCTTCGGCATGTGGGCCTTTGGAGAACAAGCCGGCTTTTATGCCGGATTGTGTATCTCCACGTGCGTTGGGTTATTTCTCTTTACGCGTATTCAAATCCCCGACGTGATGCTCACGTTCACCATCACCCTTGCCCTCTGGGCCTTCCTGCGCGTCTTGGATCCCCAGGAAAAGCGCCCGCGGCTCTGGGCGGCCATTCTCGCGGCAAGCTTGGGCACGGGGCTTTTGCTTAAGAGTCTCGTGGGCATTGTGTTTCCAGTCGCGGCTGCTTTGATCTATCTCTTTATCTCGAAACAGCTATTTTCTCGCAAGACATGGCAGCGGCTGCGGCCCATTAGTGGATTTCTGATCGTGCTGCTCATCGCCGCCCCTTGGCATGTGTTGGCGACACTCCGGAATCCTCCCTATTTTGCCTGGACGTTGCAGAGTGGCCCTGGCCTGTACCACGGATTCCTGTGGTTCTATTTTGTGAATGAACAACTCCTGCGGTTTCTCAATCTCCGGTATCCTCGCGATTACAATACCGTTCCACGACTGTACTTCTGGCTGCTGCACCTCCTGTGGCTCTTTCCTTGGTGCGTATATTCCCCGGCGATTGCAAAGCTCTCTTTTAAACCTGCGGATCGCGCGGGGCAAACCAGGCTTCTCGCCCTCTGCTGGGCGGGGTTTATTCTGGTCTTCTTCACGTTTTCAACCACTCAGGAATATTACTCAATGCCGTGCTATCCGGCCTTAGCTCTTCTGCTTGGTTCGGCGATGGCAGCGCAAGGCAAGTGGATCCGTCGTGGAACACGCACTTTGGGGGCAATCACAGCTTGCGCCGCGCTAATCGCTATCAGCATCGCTTTTGCCGTGCGTAGTCTGCCCACTCCAGGAGATATTTCCTCTGCGCTGTCTCACCACCCGTCAGCTTATACCCTATCCCTTGGGCACATGCTGGACCTGACCTTCGACTCTTTTGCCTATCTTCGGCTGCCGCTATGTCTGGCGGGCGCGGCTTTTTTGCTGGGAGCCGTGGTTAACCTGCGCTGGTCAGGGATGCGCGCATTCTTGGCGACCGGATTCATGATGGTTCTATTTTTTCATGCGGCGCGTCTGGCCCTTGTCGTTTTCGATCCTTATCTTTCATCGCGTCCGCTCGCGGAGGCGCTTCTTTCGGCACCCCCTGGAAAACTCATCGTCGACCGCCATTACTATTTCTTCTCTTCGGTTATTTTTTATACCGGCCAGGATCCCTTCCTCCTGAACGGCAAGTTCAACAATATGGAGTATGGTGCGGATGCTCCGGGCGCGCCAGCGGTGTTTTTGAACGATTCCGAGTTCAAGGACTTGTGGACAGGAGAAAAGAGATGCTATTTGGTTGCGTACCATACAGGGGCAGACCGCATCTCATCCTTGGTTGGCAAGGAGCACTTCCGAATTGTCGCGACCAGCGGGGGGAAATTCCTGTTTACTAACGTCTTAGATGCTCCTGCCAGCGATCTGCTGTCGGGCGTCTACCACCCGCCTCCGCCCCACTAGTCTCCTCGCTCAGAGGAACCGATGTTCCCCAGTGATAGCACAAGAGTTACTGTATTCTGGAATATCGGGCCCCTGCGTCACATAGCTTTTCTGCCTTCGCTTGGCCATCGGAATGACCATCCTTGTTTATCTTGCAAAATCGGGCCGATCAATTTTTCTTCTTTGACAAGCTTTTCCGCGTTTTGGAATATTCCAGTAGGCCTATTTGGTCTATTCGCGTACCTGTTTGGCCTACGCCGAATCGTCTATTGCTACGAGGAGGGGAGTCACTGGAAGCAGACAGCGGATATGTCCGAGCCGGCTCCAATTGACTGAGGCGAGCTTGCTTGCTCTCTGACTTGATGTGAATCTGGACTCGTGGAGCTCCGTGGCAGGAACCGCCATTTCCTGTCCGGAAATGAATCCCGGGGCAATGTAGGCTCGGCACCTTCGTAAATAGGAAGGCTCTAAAATAGGTGACGCTATGAAAATCATCGTTCTGGGCGGCGACGGATATTGCGGTTGGGCGACGGCACTCTATCTTTCCGCTAAAGGGCACTCCGTAGCAATTGTGGACAACTATGCGCGCCGTCAATGGGATCACGAGCTAGGCGCACAGACTCTCACCCCTATTCTTCCTCTGAGTGAGCGTCTTAGGGCCTGGGACCGCCGAACAGGTAGAAACATAGCCCTTTTTGTCGGCGATGTAACCGATTACGATTTTTTACAATCCACTGTCAAGCAGTTTGAACCGGAGACGATCATCCATTTCGCGGAACAGCGGTCGGCTCCCTACTCGATGATCGACCGAAAACACGCTGTATTCACCCAAATGAATAACGTTGTCGGTACGTTGAATGTGCTGTTCGCGATTCGGGAGCTGCAACCGGACTGCCACCTGGTCAAGCTCGGGACGATGGGTGAATACGGTACTCCGGACATCGATATCGAGGAAGGCTACATCCGCGTCAACCACAATGGGCGGAGCGATCTCTTACCCTTCCCCAAACAGGCCGGCTCGTTCTATCACCTTTCCAAAGTGCACGACAGCCACAACATGATGTTTGTCTGCAAGGTCTGGGGACTTCGCGCCACGGATCTGAATCAAGGCATAGTGTATGGCACCATGACCGATGAGGTAGCGCTAGACGAAGCCTTAATCAACCGCCTGGACTATGATGAAGTGTTCGGCACGGTCCTGAATCGTTTTTGCGTGCAGGCAGCCATTCACGAGCCCTTAACCGTCTATGGAAAGGGTGGCCAAACGCGAGGCTTCCTGGACATCCGGGACACGGTCCGCTGCATTGAGCTCGCCTGCCTCAACCCGGCCGCCAGGGGAGAATGCCGCGTCTATAACCAATTCACCGAACAATTCTCTGTAATGGATATCGCCCTAAAAGTGAAGGAGGCAGGGAAGGAGCTTTGATTAAAAGTGGAAATTGACCATATCCCGGATCCACGCGTCGAAGCTGAACAGCATTACTATAACGCGAAGCACTCCAAGCTACTTGACCTCGGCCTGCAACCACACTATCTCTCGGAATCTCTCCTGGATTCCCTTATGAACATCACCTTGAAGTACCGCGACCGCGTGGATCCGACTATGGTGCTGCCGCAAGTGAATTGGCGTGAACCGCGGAATCCTCGTCGACTGCAAGCAAACATCGCCGCTGGAATGTCGGTTGGCGCGGCACAGGTGTTCCCCGCGGCGAACACCAAGGGAAAAAGTCTACGATAGCAGCGTCGTAGATACACTAGGAATCGCTTTTAGTGGATGAATCCGGGGCGAAGGTGTCCGCACTCGCCACGAATTGACCATTTCGCAGTTGATAATCGACACTGCGCCAGCGGATCGAAGTTCGCGTGAAACTCACCAGCCAGATTAGAAAGGCCATTACGTCCCAAAGCGGAATCAAGGGCATCTTTGCCCAGAGTCCTTCCTGCTTTAGTCCTTGAATTCCAATCAGCCACGTCATGCCCACGCGAAAAGCTAGATACAAACCCCAATAAGCCACCACAACACGTAAGGTGGGGTGCACACAAACTGCAAGAGTTGTCCAGGGCAACCCCCAAGTAAAAAGCAGGCCAAAGTGCCCCCATGGCCTCATGGCTCTCATGACCGTCATCCACCGCACGCGCTTCGCCAGAAGCTCACCGAGCCCCTTGAAATCAGAAACCGTTTTCACCGCATACGGCAGCAGCTTTACTTCAACGCCTTGTTCGGCAATCAGACGTCCAAAGAGCAGATCGTCTGCGGGTCGGTTTTCCAACACCTGAAAGCCCCCGAAGGCCCTGATGCGTTCCTTCGTCGACACCATTGTTGGCCCGAGCGCGAAATTTACTCCGTCAAGCTGCCACGCAACCAGGACCCCCGCGTAAAAGTCTGAAATCATCCCGACCGTCTGAACTTTGTCCACCAGTGAGTCTTCTCGGGAAGACACGTAAAAACAAGTCACTCCTCCAACTTTGGGGTCACGCAGCGGCTCAACCACTCGTCGAAAGTAACCATCCTCTACGCGCACATCGGAGTCATTTATGACCAGGCAGTCGTATTGCGCTTCTCGTTCCATGAGGCGCAATTTGGCCACCTTGTCGTTGATCGCGGTGTGGCCGGCGCTGTAGAGCAGCCGGATCTTTCGTTCCGGGAACTCGCGAATCAATCTTTCGATTATGGGCACGGATGGATCGGTCTGATCCGTCACGCAGAAAATGAGCTCGTACTCCGGATAATCCTGCCGGCAGAAACTCACAAAATTCTCGTACGCCTCGGGATCCAGGCCGCGAACTGGTTTTAGATTGCTAACCGGCGGCGTGAAATCGAAATTTTTTCCAGGTTGCTTTCGATTTTGCCAGAAATAGCGGCTGGAACTGTAGATTGTCAGAATGTAGAAAATAAACGGAATCGCCGCTGCGAATAGGACTGCGAGTTCTAGCAGGTTTGTGGGCACGGCATCTCATTCCGGATTCGAGCGCGACCAGTCTGCATACTCTGCCATGTAGCAGAAAGGCAGTGCGGTGTCCTGCACTGA